>Ga0310690_10002297_pt1 | contig 31517 bp, 22 predicted proteins | sample AusTroGonzalo_MG_2_FD_207661 | JGI IMG/M metagenome (GOLD analysis project Ga0310690, IMG submission 207661) | Bovine rumen microbial communities from tropical cattle in Woodstock, Queensland, Australia - Gonzalo_04 (v2) (version 2) | ecosystem: Host-associated > Mammals > Digestive system >...
CTCGCCTTTTGATTGCGACCTTAAAGTTACGAATATCAACATTGAAGGTGAAGAGCAACGTAACCTAGTAGTCAAGGCATACAACTTGCTAAAAAAGGATTTCCCACAGATGCCCCGTGTACATGCACATCTATACAAAGCTATTCCCACACAGGCAGGAATGGGTGGCGGATCAAGCGATTGCGCTGCTATGCTACTCTTGCTGAACGACATGTTCAAATTAGGACTAATGGAACAGCAGTTGATAGATTATGCAGCCAAGCTTGGTGCCGATTGTCCGATATTCATTCTGAACAAGCCAGCCTATGCTGAAGGCATCGGAGAGCGCCTACAAACAATAGACCTGAATCTATCAGGATATTATCTTGCAATAGTTAGGCCCGATATTCCTGTACCTACGAAAGAAGCCTTTTCACGCATCGTACCTTGTAAGCCAGAGAAGAACTGTCGTATGATTGTAGGACAGCCTATAGAGACATGGCGCAAGGAACTAGTAAACGATTTCGAGAAAAGCGTATTTGCACTGCATCCAGAAATAGGACAAATAAAAGAACGGCTCTATGACATGGGAGCCGTCTATGCTGCAATGAGTGGCAGTGGTAGTGCTGTATTTGGGATATTCCGTGAGCAGCCCGACCTTAGCACTGACTTTGGTACGATGTACAACAAGGTACTTACTCTATGATACCCGCTTCCTGCCACTTCGTGACAAGTTGCGCAGCATCATTCTGAGCTGTAGCCTCATCGATTTCATATTCTTCAAGGAGCAGTTTCGTCAATGAATCAACGTCGAAATCTGTTCCTTGAATATTTTTCCAAAGATAAGCAGCCGATTCATTCATACTAATGATACGACTGAAATCAATATTCTCAATACCTTCTGCCACGATGATGTTCTCACCGCAGATTGTACGTAAATTAAAACCTTTCTTTGTCTTCATTTGAATCGTTGTGGGATATGTGGATATAAAATAAACAGTAAATAACGACGGATGGGAAAAAGATGCATCCACCACCATGAGTAAATACGCCATTTCCTACCGTTAGTAGAATCAAGTTTCTCTTGTCCTTTACGATAAAAACCTACAGCCTTCGCCTTGATATCAGTTAACAGACAATGTTCATCATTCAAATTTCCATCACCCCGAAGCGTAACATGCAGTCCGTCTATTCGTATAATACGATGCAGGACGAAATGCCCTTGAGCGATTTCTGCCAACACAGCATCCCCTACCCTAGGATCTTTGCATAACTCCAGTAAAGCTTTATCACGCCCGTCTTCCAAAAAAGGTCGCATACTACGTCCACGCAAAGGCAGCGTAACAGTATGTCCACCTTTCAATTGTTCTACAACAAAAGGCAGAAACACGTCGTTTGGCATCTGAACTGTCTTTATCTGACGATTGTCTTGTGGCATAGCAAAGCAGCTTCTTTATCAGGCAAGCAATATAAGGTATATATGGGGGTTGTTTCAATAATACGGGAAACAATATCACACAGATGATTGTAAATGACAGAATCCCACTTCATACTACTGCAGGCAGGCAACAAGGAGGCAAATGCTTGAACTGGTCCCTGCGCCTCAATGCTATTCTGAGTAGCACGTTCAATACGCGTAACAGCCCCAAGTTTCGCACTTACAGGTCGATAACAGGGCGTTTTTCCACTCCAAGGCGACCCATAGATATAAGGTAAACCATCATCCAGAATACGCACAATAGGATTATCATCATTCATCAACTCACATCCCTCGATATGCTTCAGCCAGAGCGATGAGTGTGTGCTCTTTCCTGTACCACTCTCTGCAATGAACGGATAGCCATAACCATTATACAGAATGGTAGAGGCATGCACGAGTATCGTATTTCGGAAAGCACCTGCAAAGGCATATACAAGCATCAAAGCGTCATTAAGTCCGAAGGAACGCATCACCCAGTCACCATTTAATGCACAACGACAGAGGGAAAAGTCACTATTAGCTATCAACAGGCAGCAATCACGATTCCTAATATCACGAATAATGAACTGATAACCGCCATCAGGCAACTGATAAACAAGGGTGTCACCATTACCTGTGTCGAATTTCCTAACCAGTTTACGATTCTCAGCAGGCTGTAAAGTATCATCAACTATCAGCGTGAAGAGAATATCATCCGATCCCTGTTGACACTGAAACGCTCCAAACGAAGGAAGCAGACTCATTGAATTAACAGTAGTATCAACGAATCGGACACAGATGAGATGCCCTGCTATGAGGAAATAATTATTCCTTGGCATTCACGTCATCGTAAAAGTCTCTCAGATTAATGGTATTGAATTGGAACTCCTGATCTTCAATATACCTTATATCGTAATGCTGAAGTTTATCCTTCGACTGCGTGTAAAGTTTCTTGAACTTCAAGTATTTCTTCTCAACCTTCTTACGATTCTTATTAGCTACAACAATACAAGTGCGTCTAGGCATCTGCTTCTTTTTTGCCAAGAAATCACGCAACTGGTATGAATACAACTCACGAGTCTGCAAGAACTTGTTCTTTGTATCCATCCAAGCGCTATCAATCTCCTGCACATTAGTAAAATGAACAATAGTGTCATTAAAAGAAGCCGCGAAACCAAAGATATACATCTTAGGAACCTGTACTTTCTTGGCACTTATCTGTGTGCTTATGCCAAGTGCCATAACGGCGATAAGCAATAATAATATACGTTTCAAAATATCTGTTATTTAAATAATTTCTGTTTCTAAACAAGGCTTACCCCAGATAGCTCATCAACATTTTGTTCTTCGTATTATTACGAAGCCTGCGAATAGCCTTTTCTTTTATTTGGCGTACGCGCTCACGGGTGAGACCATATTTAACACCAATCTCTTCAAGGGTCATTTCCTGCTGACCAATGCCGAAATATGCCTCTATAACAGTACGTTCACGATCATTGAGATACGAAAGAACTTCCTGTATTTCCTGACGCAAAGACTCTAGAACCAGTTGTTTATCAGCAGAGGGAGAACTATCATTTACCAATACGTCCAACAATGAGTTTTCATCGCCATCAGCAAAGGGAGCATCCATCGAGACATGCTTACCACTGATGCTCATAGCCTCGTCTATCTTATCCTTCGGCAAATCTATCTTCTCAGAAATCTCATCGACTGAAGGACGACGCTCATTCTCCTGCTCAAAACGGCTAAGCACCTGACTAATTTTATTTACAGAGCTGACCTGATTAAGGGGCAGCCTGACTATACGGCTCTGCTCAGCTATGGCTTGCAGGATGCTTTGACGAATCCACCATACTGCATACGAGATGAACTTAAAGCCACGCGTCTCGTCAAAACGCTCGGCAGCCTTGATAAGTCCCAAATTACCCTCATTGATAAGGTCTGGCAAAGAGAGACCCTGATTCTGATATTGTTTAGCTACACTGACAACAAATCGAAGATTGGCTCTGGTTAGGGTTTCCAATGCTTTTTGGTCACCTTTCTTTATACGCGTAGCCAATTCGACTTCTTCTTCAACAGACAGGAGTTCCTCTTTACTGATCTCCTGAAGGTATTTGTCTAACGACTCACCCTCTCTGTTAGTAATCGACTTTATAATCTTAAGTTGTCTCATCGTTATATCAGTCTTTGCAACTCAATCTGCAAAGGTAAGAGAAAAAAACGATATCGCCAAAAAAAAAGTGCAGATTCTTGGATTAGCACCTTGAATCTGCATTTTTTACTTTTAATCGTTCTGTAGCTGTACTATGAAGTAGCCGCGCTTACCCGTAGGATATAGACCCTTAATGACGAGCACAGGCTCCTTAGAAGTAGAAGCATCCTTCACAGCATCCTGCAGGTCTTCTACAGTCTTCATCGCCTCATCGTTAACACGCTGGATAATAAAGCCCTTAGTTATGCCTGCATCCTTCATCTTACCTGCGTTAACCTTGATAACTTCCAAACCATAAGAGATTTCCAGCTGTTCCTTCTGTGCCTTTGACACCTCACGGAAGTCAGCTCCCAGCACATCAAGGTCTGCATTTTTCACTACCTTAGTATTACCCTGTTCATTACGAAGGGTTACTTGCTTGGTCTGCTTTTTCTTGTTATGCAGATAAGTCAGATTAATCTTATCACCAGGGCGCTTCTGAGCAATGATGCCAGAGAGATCACCAAACTTTGTCAGTTTCTGTCCATCCACCTCGACAAGGATATCACCCTTCTCAATGCCAGCCTCTGCAGCAGCACTATTATCTACGACTTCAGCCACATAGATACCTTCCATCGTACCATAGTCCTTAACTTCCTTACCGTCTTCCTTCTCCAGATCGACCTGTGTCTTCACATCGCGTCCACTAATACCAATCATTGCACGCTGCACAGTACCATACTGCTTCAGGTCGGCAACTACCTTATTCATCATAGCAGTAGGAATAGCAAATCCATATCCGCTATACGAACCCGTCTGAGAATAAAGCATTGCATTGATACCTACCAATTCGCCATTAGTATTAACCAACGCACCACCAGAGTTACCTGCATTGATAGCTGCATCCGTCTGGATAAAGCTCTCAACACCGTTGGCACCCAGAGTACGGGCTTTAGCTGAGATGATACCTGCTGTTACTGTGTTATTCAGGCCCAAGGGGTTACCTATAGCGAGTACCCACTCGCCTACTTTCACGTTATCGCTATTGGCTATGCGGATAGCTGGCAGGTTTTTACCATCAATCTTAATCAGAGCCAAGTCTGTCGTTTTGTCAGCACCGATAATACGTGCAGAGTATTCCTTGCTGTCGTGCAGAGTCACAGTCAGCTCATCTGCGCCATCTACTACATGATTATTGGTCACGATATAACCATCTGACGAGATTATCACACCAGAACCCGTAGCTGTCTTCTTAGGTGTCTGCACCTGCTGCTTACGTGTGCCACCCTGACCACGCTGGCCGCGTCCGAAGAAGCCACCAAACGGGTCACTAAAGAAATCATCAAAAGGATCACTCTGAACCTCCACTGTCTGGATTTTTGAATTCTGCACATATTTAATATGTACTACACATGGGAGAGCCTTCTCGGCTGCATATGTCAAGTCTACAGGTTGTACAGCTGTTGCTGTTGACATTTCTGTAACTTCAGGATCTTGAGGTGCTGCTTGAGCTTCATTAAACGCCGCTACCGAGAAAACAATGGCCGCCATACTAAGGGCGGGAACCACATAATTTACAATCTTTTTCATATCCTTTCTTGTTTTGTTAATAAATTCTTCACTGTTGTAATGTTTTGATGCAAATATATGCTCAAAGTTTAGGAAACCGCCAATTTGTCATACTTTTTTCTTGCATTTTAACATTTCCAAATCTTCATTTAAAATCCGTTTGCGAGAAGACATTTCTTTTTTGCATTCGTTTAATTATTTAATGAAAGTAAAAACTTAAGAGCTTTTTACGATAGATTGTCAAAAGAAATTCGTACCTTTGCACCCACATTGGCTGCAACATGCCGCTTGTTAATCAAATATTGACTTGCAAAGTTATAATGAACGACGCAAAAATCATTAACGACCCAGTATTCGGGTTTATCAAAATACCACGCGGACTGCTTTATGACATCGTGAAACATCCTCTGTTTCAAAGGCTTAACCGCATCAACCAACTAGGATTGGCTTCTGTGGTTTATCCTGGTGCGCGTCACACACGCTTCCAACATTCACTTGGTGCATTCCATCTGATGAGCGAAGCCATTCAGTCATTGCAACAAAAAGGGCAGTTTATCTTTGATTCTGAAGCAGAAGCTGTTCAAGCAGCCATCCTGATGCACGACATTGGTCACGGACCTTTCTCGCATGTACTTGAGAACACCCTCATCCGAGGAATATCTCATGAGGATATCTCGCTCATGATGATGGAACAAATCAACAAGGATTTAGGTGGACAACTGAATCTGGCTATCTCAATCTTCAAGGATAACTATCCCAAGCGATTCCTACACCAACTCATATCCAGTCAGCTAGACATGGACCGACTGGATTACCTGCGTCGCGATTCCTTCTTTACGGGAGTCACAGAAGGTAATATCGGGTCGGCCAGAATCATCAAGATGCTCAATGTCGTAGACGACCGTCTGGTCGTTGAGCAAAAAGGCATCTATTCGTTAGAGAACTACCTGACTACCAGACGTTTAATGTATTGGCAAGTCTATCTTCACAAGACAGCTGTATCTTACGAGAAAGTACTGGTCAACATGCTGACAAGGGCTAAGGATTTAGCAAAACAGGGACATAAGATTTTTGCTTCGCCTGCCCTCTCCTACTTCATTGAGAACGACGTCAATTCAAAGTGGTTTTCCGAACATGAAGAAGCCCTCCTCATGTATGAGGAACTGGATGATAGCGACATCTGGAGCGCAATGAAAGCCTGGAAGCATTCTGACGACAAAATACTGTCCACTTTGGCCACAGACATGCTGGACCGTAAAATCTTTAAAGTGGAAATACACGACACTCCTATTTCAGACGAACGCATCGATGAACTGCAGACCATGATTGCTGAAAAAATGGGTATCGACAAGAGTGACGCTCACTATATGATGAGCATCAACAGAATACAAAAAGACATGTATTCCGTTGACGATGATTCTATTGATATTTTGTACAAAGATGGCACCATAAAAGACATCTCAGAAGCCTCTGAGATACTTAATGTGGCACTTCTTTCTAAAAAAATACGAAAATATTACCTTTGTTATCAACGTTTTCAATAAAAATGTTTATCTTTGCATCATAAAAAAAGAAAACTGAATCATTATTATGGAGTTTACTGCCAAACAGATTGCCGAATTTATCGGTGGTAGAGTGGAAGGTAACGAGAACACTGCCGTCCATACTTTTGCTAAAATCGAAGAGGGTCAACCTGGAGCTATTTCGTTCCTATCAAACCCTAAATATACGCATTTCCTATACGAAACATCTTCCAGCATCGTTTTGGTAAACGAGGATTTGGAACTGGAAAAGGAAGTTAAGCCAACCCTTATTCGCGTAAAGAACGCTTATGAGGCTGTAGCAAAGCTACTTCAGCTTTATGAGTCTATGAAGCCAAAGAAAACAGGCATCGACCCATTGGCTTTCGTTTCACCTAAGGCTACGCTGGGAAAAGACGTTTATGTAGGTGCATTTGCCTGCATCGGAGACGGAGCTGTTATTGGCGACGGCTCACAGATTTACCCCCACGTTGTAATTGGTGAAGGTGTTAAGATGGGCGAGAAATGCCTTATCTACCCTAACGTCACCATCTATCAGGGATGTCAGGTAGGCAATAATGTTACCATTCATGCTGGCAGCGTAATTGGTGCTGATGGTTTTGGCTTCGCACCTAACACAGAAGGCTATGACAAGATTCCTCAGATAGGTATTGTCATTATTGAGGATAACGTAGAGATTGGTGCCAACACTTGCGTTGACCGTTCTACAATGGGTTCTACCATTATCCACAAAGGCGTCAAGCTGGACAACCTTATTCAGGTAGCTCACAACTGCGAGATTGGTGAAAACACCGTTATGTCTGCTCAGGTCGGAATGGCTGGCAGCACTAAGATTGGTTCTTGGTGTATGGTTGGTGGTCAGGCTGGCTTTGCAGGACATATTCATGTAGCTGATAAGACATTTGTTGGTGCTCAGTGTGGTGTCATCGGCAATACTAAAGGTAACGGCGAGCAGCTCATTGGATCACCTGCAATGGATCCCAAGGTATACTTCAAGGGTATGGCTATGCTGCGTCGTCTGCCCGATATGTACAAGGAAATGAGTGCATTGAGAAAAGAATTGGATGAATTAAAAGCAAACAAATAAGTATATGAAACAAAAGACTCTGAAAGGCAGTTTTTCTCTTTGTGGAAAAGGCCTACACACTGGACTAAGCCTCACGATAACGTTCAATCCCGCTCCTGAGAATCACGGTTATAAGATTCAGCGTATTGACATTGACGGTATGCCCGTCATTGACGCCATTGCTGAGAACGTAGTAGATACACAGCGCGGCACCGTACTGGGAAAAGGTGATGTTCGTGTTTCAACAGTTGAACATGGTCTTTCGGCACTCTACGCCTTAGGCATTGACAACTGTTTGATTCAGGTTAACGGCCCAGAGTTCCCTATCCTTGACGGTTCAGCCATTCAGTATGTCAATAAGATACAGGAAATTGGCACAGAGGAGCAGAATGCCCCCAAGGACTGGTATGTTATTCGCAAGAAGATTGAGGTCAAGGACGAAGAGACAGGTTCATGCATCACTATCCTGCCCGATGATCAGATGTCGCTCACTACGATGTGCTCGTTTGAATCGAAGTTCATCAACAGTCAGTTTGCCACTATCGATGACGTATCGAAATATGCCACAGAGATTGCAGCTGCGCGAACCTTTGTTTTTGTACGCGACATTGAGCCTCTGATTCAGGCCAACCTGATTAAAGGTGGTGACTTGGACAATGCAATCGTTATCTACGAGCGCCAGACCACTCAGGAGCGTTTGGACATGCTGGCTGACATGCTGCACGTTGAGCATCGCGATGCTACAGACCTTGGCTACATTCAGCATAAGCCCCTACAGTGGGAGAACGAGTGCACACGTCACAAACTGCTTGACGTTATTGGTGATATGGCACTTATTGGCAAGCCCATTAAGGGACGTATCATAGCCACCCGCCCAGGACATACTATTAATAATAAGTTCGCGCGCGAGATTCGCAAGGAGATTCGCAAGCATGAGATTCAGGCTCCTGCATACGATCCTAACGAGGAGCCCATCATGGATGTCAACCGCATTCGCGAGTTGCTCCCCCACCGTTATCCCATGCAGTTAGTGGATAAGGTGATTGAGATTGGTCCTACTAGCGTAGTTGGTGTGAAGAATATCACCAGCAACGAGCCTTTCTTCACTGGCCACTTCCCACAGGAGCCCGTGATGCCTGGTGTGCTTCAGATTGAAGCTATGGCTCAGTGCGGAGGTCTGTTGGTGCTCAACTCAGTAGAAGAGCCCGAACGTTGGTCAACCTATTTCATGAAGATTGACGGTGTGAAGTTCCGTCAAAAGGTGGTACCTGGTGATACTCTGATTTTCAAGGTTGAGCTGATTGCTCCTCTGCGTCATGGTATCTCAAGCATGCACGGTTATGCTTTCGTTGGCGACCACGTTGTTTCCGAGGCTACCTTCACAGCACAAATCGTAAAGAACAAGTAAATCTATATATGAATCAAATACATCCGTTAGCTGTTGTTGATCCCGAGGCAAAATTGGGTGATAACAATATCATTGGTCCTTTCTGCGTTATCGATAAGAACGTAGTTATCGGCGACAATAATAACTTATTAAACAATGTTACCATTCATACTGGTGCCCGCATCGGTAATGGAAACGAGTTTTTCCCTGGTGCGTCTATCTCTACAAAGCCACAAGACTTGAAGTTCAAAGGTGAAGAGACCACATGTGAGATTGGTGACAACAACTCTATTCGTGAAAACGTAACCATCAGTCGTGGTACTGCCAGTCGCGGTAAGACCGTTGTAGGTTCTGGAAACCTCTTGATGGAGAATATGCATATTGCCCACGACTGCGTCATTGGTAATGGTTGTATCATTGGTAACTCTACCAAGTTTGCAGGCGAGGTGGAAGTAGATGACTGCGCCATCATCTCTGCAGAAGTACTGTTCCACCAGTTTATTCGCGTGGGCAGTTACGTGATGATTCAGGGTGGAAGTCGCACAAGTCTGGATATTCCTCCTTATATCATTGCAGGTAAGGAGCCTATCCGTTTTGCTGGTGTTAACCTGATTGGCTTGCGTCGTCGTGGATTCTCAAACGAGACCATTGAGATGATTCACGACACCTATCGCACTATCTATGCCAAGGGAATTATCAAGGACGGCATTGCAGAAGCCCGTTCTAAGTATCCTGACAGCAAGGAAGTAGAATATATCTGCTCGTTCTTTGAGAACTCAAAGCGCGGAGTCATTCGTTGAATAAGACGCTGATAGTTATTACTGGACCAACAGCCGTCGGAAAGACGGATTTATGTCTGGACATTGCCAAGTATTTTGGCATTCCAATCATTAATGCTGACTCCAGACAAATCTATCGCGAAATAAAAATCGGTACAGCCGCACCTACTGAAGAACAACTTCAGCAGGTGCGACATTATTTTGTAGGGACACAAGCTCTAACCGATTATTATAGTGCATCTATATACGAACAGGAAGTGATGAGTCTGCTCAGCACGCTGTTTCAAGCCTCCGACTATGCTCTACTCTCAGGGGGAAGCATGATGTATATCGATGCTGTATGCAATGGTATCGATGATATCCCCACAGTAGATGACGAGACGCGTAACACGCTGAAGAAACGACTAGCCGACGAAGGTCTGGAAAGCCTTTGCGAACAGTTGCGTATTTTAGACCCAGAGCATTATGAAGTCGTTGACAGAATGAATCCACGTCGCGTGGTTCATGCATTGGAGATATGTCTGATGACTGGTCGCACTTACACATCCTTTCGCACCAACGAGCGCAAAGAGCGCCCCTTCAAAATCATCAAGATAGGGCTCAACCGCGATCGTGAAATCATCTACGAACGCATCAACAGACGCGTTGACAGCATGATGGAACAAGGCTTTCTTGACGAAGCCCGTAGTGTCTATCCCCTGCGCCACCTTAACGCGTTGAACACCGTAGGCTACAAAGAATTGTTCACCTACTTAGACGGCACATGGTCACTAGACGAAGCCGTAGAGCGCATCAAGGGCAACACCCGCCGTTATGCTCGTAAACAACTTACTTGGTACAAGAAAGATCCTCTTGTTACTTGGTTCTCACCCGATGAAAAACAACTGATTCTCAATCATATTACAAAGCAATGAAATATATCAGGCAAATTATAGGAGCCGCATGGCTTTACATGAAGAATGCGTTCAAATGGTACATTGGAATCTTCAGGGGACGCCCTTGGTATATTAAGATATTATCAACAATAGCCTCCCTTATTGTAGCTGTCATACTCTATCTTGGAGCTGTTGACATTAATTTCCTTGGACTCTTTGGCAAATCGCCCAGCATGAGCACTATCCTTAACACGCGCCCAGCCCAAGCCTCAGAAATTTATAGTGCCGACAGCGTTTTGATAGGAAAATACTTCAGTGAGAACCGTACACCTGTCAAATACGAAGAGGTAAACCCTGTGTTTTGGGAAGCTCTGATTGATACTGAGGACGAGCGTTTCTATCATCATTTCGGTATCGACTTCCAAGCCTTTGGTGCAGCGCTGAAGGATTATATCGTCCACCATGATGCTCGTGGAGCCTCTACTATTACCCAACAATTAGCCAAGAATCTCTTCCGTGTTCGCACAGAATATTCTACAGGTCTCCTAGGTAACATTGCAGGTTTCAAGATGCTTATCATGAAGACCAAGGAATGGATTACTGCCGTCAAACTAGAGTCAAACTTTAGTAAAGAAGAGATTCTAACGATGTATGCCAATACCGTAGATTTCGGTTCTAATGCTTTTGGTATTAAAACGGCATGTAAGACATATTTCAATACAACTCCACAAAATCTGACCCCAGAACAGGCCGCTGTATTAGTAGGTATGCTAAAAGCCACCACCTATTATAATCCCAGACTGAATCCAGAAAACAGTTTAAACCGTCGCAATGTTGTTCTGGGTAATATGCTACGCAGAGGTCATCTTACTCAGGAACAATACTCGGCCTTGATAGAAAAACCTATTGAATTGAACTATAGCGTTGAGAATGCTTACGACGGACAAGCACTCTATTTCCGTGAGGCCGTAAAAGACTACCTGAGCGAGTGGTGTCATGAAACTGGATACGACCTTTATACTGACGGTCTGAAGATTTACACTACCATCGATACCACAATGCAGCACTATGCAGAACAAGCTGCATGGGATAACATGAAGCAACTGCAGCAGCGCTTCAATAGTCACTGGGGCAACATGAATCCCTGGCGCGACGAACATTATCAAGAGATTCCCAATTTTATTGAGAATATTGCCAAGCGCTTGCCCTGCTATAAGTATTTTGACAAGCGTTTCAATCACAATCAAGACTCTATTGATTTCTATCTGAACCAGCCCCACCCTGTTACGCTCTTCAGCTATAACGGGCCTTATGAGACGGAGATGAGCACGCTCGACTCTATTCGCTATATGGAGCATTTCATGCATTGCGGTTTCATGGCTATAGAACCAAAGACTGGTCACGTGAAAGCCTGGGTGGGCGATCTTGATTTCGATACGTGGAAATACGATAAGGTGACAGCTATGCGACAGCCTGGCTCTACCTTTAAGCTCTTTGTCTATACAGAAGCTATGAATCAGGGACTTACCCCTAATGATCGTCGCATTGACTCATTCTTCAGCATGAAGGTTTGGGATGATGAGAAGAAAAAGGAAGTACTATGGGCTCCTACTAACGCCAATGGTTTCTTCACAGATTATAACATGACACTGAAATCGGCCTTTGCCCAGAGTGTCAACTCTATTGCCGTGAAGATAGGCCAGGAAGTTGGCATTGACCGAATTGCGCAAACAGCTCATAAGATGGGTATCAAGAGTCCCCTTCACGAGACTCCTTCACTTGCATTGGGAGCCAGCGATGTTAACCTCATGGAACTCGTCAACGCCTACTCTACCATTATTAATGATGGTATGGCTCACGACCCCATCCTTGTTACCCGTATCCTCGATCGCGACGGCAACTTGATTTACGAGGCACCTACAGAGCAGACGGAGGCTGTGAGCTATAAAACCGCATTCTTCATGCAACAGATGCTGATGGCAGGTCTACGAGAACCTGGTGGTACTAGCATGAACCTCTGGCGTTACGTCAGAAACTTCCCTGATACAGATTTCGGCGGCAAGACCGGTACCTCAAATAACCATTCTGATGCTTGGTTCGTAGGCATCAGCCCTAATCTTGTATGCGGAGCATGGGTTGGCGGTGAGTATCGTGCCATCCATTTCCGTACGGGCGAACTTGGACAAGGCAGCCGTACGGCTCTGCCTATCTGCGGTCAGTTCTTTGAATCCGTACTCAGCGATAAACGTTTCCAGCACTATCGCGGTAAATTTTCCGATCCTCGTGACGCTAGCATCCTTGGCACCATGTACCAAGGTGTGAGCACTTACGAACCTCTTGACAGTCTTAATGAAGATAGTCTTGGCACAGAACAGAATGAATTTTCTGAAGTTTTAACAGATAGTACATCAAATTAGTTAAAATCACCTTTAGACTGTTGTCGATAAAAAAATGCCCGAAATAGACAAATTCGGGCATTTTAATGTTTAATGGATGTTAAATATTTAAAATGTGTACCCACACAATAATTTTTGCAAAAAAAAGTTTAAGAAAAACTTGTGTGGTTCAAATATTTTCCATACCTTTGCCAACGTTATCCTGAAAACAATCTTTTTACCTTAAAAGAACTAATACCTATTGAAGATAAGGCGATTGGCTGTGAAGCCCGTCGCTTTTGCTTTTTTATCACCCCATCTATCATTTTTTTCAAAGAAAATCATTATCTTTGCAGCATGAAGACAGAACTTATCCTTGTAGGCAAGACGGTAAACAAGCATTTTGTTGCAGGCATCAATGACTATGCCGAGCGCATCAGTCATTATATGCCTTTCAGCATCATGACTATTCCTGAGTTGAAAAACACCAAAAACCTCACCGAAGACCAGCAGAAAACAGCCGAGGGCGAACTCATCCTCAAGCAGATTCAGCCACAGGACACCGTGGTGCTGCTCGATGAACGCGGACGCGAGCCACGTAGCATAGAACTGGCCTCGTGGCTTGAGCAGAAACGCAATACGGCCCGCCGACTGGTATTCGTCATTGGCGGACCGTATGGATTCTCTCCTGCTGTCTATCAGCGTGCTAATGAGCAGTTATCGCTCTCACGCCTCACATTCTCACACCAGATGGTGCGTCTTGTCTTTACAGAGCAAATCTATCGCGCTTGTACCATTATCAAGGGCGAACCTTATCACCACGAGTAGAGAGCACCTGTTTCACACTCTTCATGCCTGGTGCAGACGCAGTCAGCGTCACCACGCCTGTTTCTCCACGCTTTGAGCGCAGTATTACCGTGCAGGTACCGTTATAGAGTCGGCGCTTATTGCCTACGGTCATCTCTTCCGAGTTGATGTCACCATTCACCACGCCCACAATCTCAGCAGGTCCTTCTACTGCAAATGTCACTTCGCCCGGCGCCGTCTGCACCCTGCGTCCTTTCTTATCTACGGCTATCACCTGCACATGCTGCAAGTCCATACCATCGGCCTGCCATTTACTGTTGTCGGCCTCAGCCTTTAGGCGCACAGCCTCACCCGTTGTTTCTATCTGATGACGAGCCACTTCACGTCCGTTAGTAAGTGCAATAGCCACTAGTTTACCCGGCTCATACTTCACATCATTCCAGCGTATCTGATTTCTCATCTTCGCATCCTTCACGTTGTTCTGCTTCTTGCCCAGGCTCTTTCCATTGAGCACCAGCTCCACCTCTTCCGCATTCGTATAAGTCACCAGTTGCAACTTCTGTCCTGCAACCCTCTGCCAGTGGTCGCTCATGCCGTCATTACCCGTCTGCACACCGTTCCACATCTGGTCGCCTTTCCGCTCTATCACAGCGATATGCACCATTGGGTCTTCCGCCTTCAGGAAACTCTTCATATAGAAAGCCTTAGGCTTAGGATTCAGTTCCAGGTCGAACACCCCCTGATTCCATCCCTTTGCGGGCCATCCCTGACTCTCGCCCAGATAGTCAATAGCACCCCAGTAGGCCAATCCGATAACCTTTTCCAAGTCCATCTCGAAATAATTCTGCCCCATAGCAGCTATCGAAGCCTCACTCTGGTAGAACTTCATCCATGGAAAGCGGCGTCCGTCGCCGGGGAAATACATATACCTATAATTATATGACTGCACATCTGTGACCATAGCCAAGTCACAGGGCAGTGAATCTGTCTGCCAATTACGATAGCGAGGATGCATCGCCACAGTAACCAGTCGCGTAGAGTCATAACGCTGAACCAGTGTCTTCATCAGTTTATACATCGTTACGCCGAAGTCATTATACGGCTGATTGGGATCCTGCTGTAGTTCGTTACCCAAGCTCCACATCACCACACTGGGCGAGTTTCTGTCGCGCCTCACCCACTCTGGCACATCCTTCTGCCACAAGGCCTCGAAAGCCACCCGTCCGCCCGTATGCTGACGCGTCCACTTGTCATACAGCTCGTCAACTACCAAGATACCATTCTCGTCGCACAATTCAATAAACTCCCTGCTATAGGGGTTATGACTCGTGCGGATATGATTGATGCCATACTGCTTCATCAACTGTATGCGCTTCTCGATAGCACGTGGATAAGCCGCAGCTCCCAGTGCTCCCAGTGAATGGTGATTAGCATAGCCCTTCAGCAGCACCTTCTTGCCGTTGAGCAAGAAGCCATGATTTGGTGTTATCTCTATCGTACGGATGCCGAAGCGCTCCTGATACGTATCTACTGCTGCTCCCTTCTCATTGTAGAGCGTAGCCTTGAGGGTATATAGGTTCGGATGCTCCGTATCCCACAGCTGTGCATCAGGAATCTCCACCTCTACCAACTGCTGTTCCACGATACGTGTAGGTGTACTCCTGCGCATCTCTACCCTGCCTTCGTACACCGTTTTTCCTTGCGGATCCTGTATGCTCAGTGCTATGGGCATCTTCTTATCGCGTCCCCTGACGTTCACCTCTGCAGCAATGCTCACGAATCGGTTATCACGTGTCGTGATTTGCAGCGGATGACGTTCAAAATACAGGTCGCGGTTGGTCATCACCAGTTTCACGTCACGAAACAGTCCGCCACCTGTGTACCAACGTGAGTTACCCGGCTCACGGGTATCGGCACAAACGGCAATCACGTTCTCCTGTCCAATCTTCAGTTCGTTGGTCACGTCAATCTGGAAGCCCACGTAGCCATAATCCGTTCCACCTACGCGTTTCCCGTTCACATAGACATCACCCACGTACATAATACCACCGAAGTCCAACAACAAGCGTTTGTTGCGCAGTGAGTCGGCAGGCGTCAGATGCAGCCTGTACCACCCCTTCCCCATTTCCTTGAAGCCACGGCTCGACAGTCGGCTCTTGATATTGGCAGCCGGATCATTATTATCCGCCTTCTCGTCGGCAGCAGGAGCCACCCACGGCTGTTCTATCTGGAAGTCATGAGGCACGTTCACTTGACGCCACTGACTATCATTCAAATCCACGGCAGCACCGTTCGTCACATCGCCCGCCTGAAAGCGCCAGCCATCGTTCAGCAACTCCACACTACGCTGCGCCATAGCCGGAGTCATACACACAGCAGCCATCGCCAGCAAAGTCCAAAATTTAGTTTTCATCATTTTGATTTGTTTGTTTTTAGTAATTGCGAATCAACTTTTGTTAAATTCGGATGCAAATATAGTGAAAAAACAGCGATTATCATTATATTTGCAGTCTATTTTAAATGAATTTATAGAATAAGCGTATGAACATAGAGCAAATCCGCGAATACACGCTGTCGCTGCTTGGTGTCACTGAAGACCAGCCCTTTGGCGACGATATCATCACGTTCCGTTTGGAAGGCAAGATCTTCGTATGCCTTTGGATAGGCGGTGGCGAGCACAACATAAAGAATTCCGAACCTAGGCTTGCCCTGAAATTATCGCCCCTACGTAACGAAGAACTCCGCGAGCATTTCTCTGCCGTCACCCCAGCCTACCATTGGAACAAGAAACACTGGAGCGATGTATATTACGAGCAACTGGACGACACACAAGTCAAGGACTGGATTCTGGAATCCTACTGCCTCATCGCATCAAAACTGCCGAAAGCCGTCCGCCAAAAGTATGGTGCGTAGCCAATACGTACGGTTTCTAAAACGACACGTACGATTTCTATTACAAATGTAAATCATCAAGTTGTCTCTGCTCCAGAAGTGCGTTTTCCAGGGCGGAAAACGATGTTTTCCTCGAAGGAAAATGCTGTTTTCTGCAACAGAAAACGCCAACAAACAATAAGCATACTATTTTGCTTTGAGAGGCAGATTTTTGCTGCCACATGCTGCCACCTTGCTGCCACCACTTTTTGCCCATAAACAGGGCGTTTCAGAAGATTGGTGGCAGCGTGGCAGCAAATTAACTGAATCGTACATTTGCAAACTAATTTCAAAAATCACGATATAGAGTATAGAAGGAATTGAGTAAGCTATATAGGATGGGATTATAGAGGCCGTGCCATCTATTATTTCACGCTACCTGTGGAGTAAGTACATTTTATTTAATTCATGTCATCTATACTTTATTAATATTAAAGTTTCTATTGATAAATGGTAACTTCTCATGATATTTTTGTAACTTTGCAACCGTTTTAATAAAAAAGAAAAAAATGATAGAAACTCCTGTATTGCTGCTGACAGGCTATCTGGGCAGTGGCAAAACTACATTACTTAATAGAATCCTTCAAAATGAGAAGGGCATTAAGTTTGCCGTTATCGTGAATGATATCGGTGAAGTGAATATTGACGCTACCCTCATTCAGCAGGGAGGCGTGGTGAACCAACAGGATGACTCGCTCGTGGCTCTACAAAACGGCTGTATCTGTTGCACGCTGAAGATGGACCTCGTTAAGCAGTTGCAGGACATTATCCAGATGCAACGCTTTGACTATATCGTTATCGAGGCCAGTGGTATCTGTGAGCCAGGCCCCATCGCACAGACCATTTGCTCTATCCCATCAATGGATCCAGAGCTGACAAAGGACGGCTATCCCCGTTTGGACTGTATCGTCACCGTGGTGGATGCTCTGCGTATGCGCGATGAATTCGAGGGTGGTGCATTACTTACCCGTCCTGACATTGGTGAAGAGGATATTGAGAACCTAGTCATCCAACAGATTGAGTTCTGTAACATCGTGCTGCTCAACAAAGCCGCAGAGGTTACTCCCGACGAACTGGGACGTGTTCGCAGCATCGTACGCACGCTGCAGCCAAAGGCAGAGATTATTGAATGCAACTATGGCGACGTAGATTTCGATAAGATTCTGAATACCAACATGTTCGACTTCGACAAAGTGGCTACTTCTGCAGCCTGGATTCAGGAGGTGGAACGTCATCACGAAGAGGACGAAGACGAGGATGATGACGATGAGCACGATGAGCATCATCATGAGCACGAACATGAACATGAGCACCATCATCACGACCACGATGAAGATGAAGACCACGATGAACATGAGCATCACCATCATCATCACCACCATCATCATCACGATGAGGGCGAGGCAGAGGAATACGGTATTGGCACCTTTGTTTATTATCGCAGAAGTCCCTTCAAACTGGGACTCTTCGATGATTTCGTTGCCCGCAAATGGCCTAAGGGGGTGATTCGTGCCAAGGGTATCTGCTATTTCAACGACGAGATGGATATGTGCTACCTCTTCGAACAGGCTGGCAAACAGGTGAGCATCCGTCAGGCTGGACAGTGGTTTGCCACGATGCCAAAAGACGAACTGGCGCAGATGATGGAGCGCGACGCAGCCCTGCGTGCCGACTGGGACGAGCAGTATGGTGACCGTATGCAGAAGATTGTTTTCATAGGCCAACATCTGGATAAAGAACTTATCACAAAAGAATTGGACGAATGTTTGGCTAAATAAAATAAAATATGTACCTTTGCACCCACAAAAGTGTACAAATTACGGCAAATTTAAACCAACCCAACAAATAAGACAAAAATGAAAAGAGACAACACCATTTTTGAGTTGATCGAGAAAGAGCATCAGCGCCAGTTGAAAGGCATTGAGCTGATTGCCAGTGAGAACTTTGTAAGCGACCAGGTAATGGAGGCTATGGGCTCCTACCTGACCAACAAGTATGCTGAGGGTTATCCTGGTAAGCGCTACTACGGCGGATGTCAGGTAGTAGATGAGGTAGAACAGCTGGCCATCGACCGCGTATGCAAACTGTTTGGTGCAGAATATGCTAACGTGCAGCCTCACTCTGGCGCACAGGCTAATGCTGCCGTTCTGCTAGCTGTACTGCAGCCCGGCGACACCTTCATGGGTCTGAATCTGGCACATGGTGGTCACCTGAGCCACGGCTCACTGGTCAACACGAGTGGTATCCTCTATAAGCCCGTAGGCTACAACCTGAACGAGAAAACAGGTCGTGTAGATTACGATGAGATGGAGGCATTGGCACTGGAGCACAAGCCAAAGCTGATTATCGGTGGTGGTTCTGCCTACAGCCGTGAGTGGGACTACAAGCGTATGCGCGAGATTGCCGATAAGGTAGGCGCTCTGCTGATGATTGATATGGCTCACCCTGCAGGTCTGATTGCCGCTGGCTTGCTGGATAACCCCGTAAAGTACGCTCACATCGTAACCTCTACCACCCACAAGACCCTGCGTGGTCCTCGTGGCGGTATTATCCTGCTGGGTAAGGACTTCGACAATCCTTGGGGCCTGAAGACTCCTAAGGGTGAAATCAAGAAGATGTCAGCTCTGCTGAACAGCGCCGTATTCCCAGGACAGCAGGGTGGTCCTCTGGAGCACGTTATCGCTGCTAAGGCTGTAGCCTTCGGCGAGGCTCTGCAGCCCGAGTTCAAGGAGTGGGCTAAGCAGGTACAGAAGAACGCTAAGGTGTTGGCCGACGAGCTCATCAAGCGTGGCTTCACCATCGTTTCTGGGGGTACCGATAACCACTCTATGCTGGTTGACCTGCGCTCTAAGTATCCTGAGCTGACAGGTAAGGTAGCCGAGAACGCACTGGTTGCTGCCGACATTACCGTCAACAAGAACATGGTGCCTTTCGATAGCCGTAGCGCTTTCCAGACCTCTGGTATCCGTCTCGGTACTCCCGCTATCACCACACGTGGTGCTAAGGAAGACCTGATGATTCAGATTGCCGCTTGGATTGAGGAAGTACTGAACGACCCCACCAACGAAGAGGTTATCGCAAGCGTTCGCGCTCGTGTAAATGAGAAGATGAAGGAGTACCCCCTCTTCGCATATTAATATATAAGAACTACTACTGCGCTCATTTCTCCATGAAGAGGAGTGGGCGCAGTTTTTCCAACTAAAACCAACTACAAGATGAACCTAAAGCGAATTCTTTTTATCACCATTGGCTTATTGTCTGCTAACGTCAGTATGGTTGCTGACGACGAGGTCAACTGGGCCGACGTTACCAAGCGCTTTGTCAAGAACACCGATTTTAATAATGGCAACTATGATGGCTGGACAGTAGAGAGTAATGCCGGTCAGAGAACTGTCAGCGCCAACATCATGCGCTTCTGGAACGGCACATTCAATTTCAGCCAAGAAATCATTCAACTGCCAAAAGGCAAATATCGCCTGTCGGTGCAAGGTTTCTATCGCGCACACGGCGATGACTACCAGGCCTACAAGAACGGCACAGAAAACATTACAGCTTTCCTCTATGCCGGAAACGTAAGTACCCCGCTGGTAAGTGTCTATTCCGAACCAATGACCACCAATGCCGGCAATCGCCAACAACATGACGGGAAATACTACCCCGACAATAGCGTCAGCGCCGCTGCCGCCTTTGAAGAGGGAAACTATAAAGGCAACAGTCTGGAGTTTGAAGCCGAAGGAAATGTGATTATCGGCGTGAGATGCGAACAGGGAGAGTCTGACAACTACTGCGCCCTGGACAACTTCAAACTGGAATATGCCAGTCCTATTAGTCCCGACGGCAAGTCGTGGATAGATATGACTGACCTGCTACTTACCAATCCTGGCTTCACAAATAACGATAAGAGCGGATGGGTGGTAAACAGTAGCGCATCGTCGCAGAATGCCAGCTGGGACTGTATGGAGTTCTGGAATGGCACGTTCAATATCTCTCAACAGATTAAAAACGGCCCCATAGGAAAATATCGCCTTAGCGTACAGTCTTATTATCGCTGTCAAGCCAACGACAGGGGCTATTCCAAATATCAGAACGGCACAGAAAACATTACTGGCTATATGTATGGTGGCGATACTCAACAGAAACTGGTGAGTGTCTATTCGCAGTCTATGAGCGAATATTACAATGGCTGCTGGAATCCCAACGGACAAAACATCTATTTCCCTAACACGATGGAATCGGCACGAGCCGCTTTCGACAAAGGGCTGTATTGGAACACACTCGATTTCGAGGCTGGAGGCGATTTTAGCATCGGTCTGAAATGCGAGAGCAATCAGAGCGACAACTGGTGTATCTTCGATAACTTCCGATTGGAATACTATGGCGACATGGTGAAAGTAAGTAGTATTGAAGTGAAAGCCGACAAGACGGAACTCATCATCGGCGAAACAGCTACAGCTACAGCCATAGCATCGCCAGCCAATGCCACCTTTACATGGGTTGACTGGTCGTCAGACAACGAACAGGTAGTCACGATAGATAATACTGGTCTTATCACAGCACATAGCGTAGGTACAGCAACCATCACGGCAACAGCACTCGACGGTTCTGGCACTACAGGCACGATGAGCATCAGCGTTACAAGAAACCCTGCAACGGCCAACTCGCTATTCATCAACGAGATTATGGTCTCAAACATTGACGAATATATCAGTCCAGCCTTCAACTTCGACGGATGGATAGAGCTCTATAACCCCACTGACAGACCTGTAGAACTGACTGGACTGAAGCTTAGCGACCCCGCTAACGGCAAAGGCCCTTGGGTGATGCCCCAGGCTATGGGTATCATTCCCGCCAAGAGCTTCCGCTTAGTTTGGTTCGACTCTGCCGACCTGCGTCCAGACCAAGTTCCCTTTAAACTGGAAACCGACGGTGGCACCATCCTGATTACTGATGAGAACGACAATGTGATTGTGTCGCAGGATTACCCTGCAGCTTTAGAGCGTATCAGCTATGCACGCGCTACGGATATGACAGGCGAATGGGGCTATACCAGCACATCTACACCTGGAGCATCAAACAACGGCATCGCCCTGCTAACACAGCAACTAGCAGCACCTGTGGTAGATCAGCCCTCACAGCTGTTTAATGGCAGTCTGACCATCACCGTCAATATTCCCGGCGGATGCACGTTGCGCTATACCACCGATGGAACACTTCCTACATTGGAAAACGGACAGACCAGCAAGACGGGCCAATTTACCATCAACAGCACCAGTAATTATCGTTTCCGCCTATTCAGCAGCGACCTACTGCCCTCGCGCGTCACCACGCGTTCTTATATATTACGCGATAAGGACTATTACCTGCCTGTAGTATCGGTGGTCAGCGATCCCGACTTTATCTATAGTTCAGAGATTGGTGTCTTCGCAAAGGGACCCAACGGCCGCCCAGGCAACGGACAGTCGGAGAACTGCAACTGGAACATGAACTGGGAACGCCCTGTAAACTTCTCATTCCTCGACGGAGACGGCGAAATGATGTTGAATCAGGACGTGAACCTCGAGATGTGTGGCGGATGGAGCCGTGCATGGACCCCCCACTCTTTCAAACTGAAAGGCGACAAGGAGATGGGTGGCAACAAGCATCTGCCCTACCCCTTCTTTGAGCAAAAGCCGTATATCCGCAACCGTACAATTCAAGTTCGTAATGGTGGTAATGATACCAATGCCCGCTTCAAAGACCCTGCCATTCAGGTTATCATTGCAAGATCGGGCCTCAACATCGACTACCAGAGTTACCAGCCTGTGCATGAGTTCATCAACGGTAGCTATATCGGCGTGCTCAATATGCGCGAGCCCAACAACAAGCATTTCGTATATGCCAACTACGGATGGGACGATGATGAGATAGATCAGTTTGAAATGGGACCAGACTCAGGATATGTGCAGAAATGCGGCACCCCAGATGCGTTCTACGAACTGGTGGATGTCTTGTCGCCAAATGCAGCAAATGCACAGACATACGAGGAAATATGCCGTGTACTCGACATTGACGAGTTTATCAACTATATTGCAACACAGTTGTACCTGGGTGGCACTGACTTCCCCCAGAACAATGTCAAAGCATTCCGTCATCGTGACGGTGGCCGTTTCCGCTTTGTCATCTTCGATCTTGATTTCGCCTTTGACACCTCTGATCCTTTTAACACGTTCTTCAACAAAGAGAATTACTTGTTTAACGAATTATATCCAAGGTCACTGGGACGCATCCAAGACCAGATCCGACTGGTTACCCTCTTTAAGAACTTGCTGAAGAATGAAGAGTTCCGTCAACGCTTTATTGACACCTACTGCATCATAGGAGGTAGCGTGTTTGAGCCTTCACGCTGTGATGAAATTATCGATGAATTGCTGGCACGCGTAGAACCGGCTATGAATCTGAAGAACGAGTCGTCAAGCAGTAAGGCCAACGAGGTGAAATCTGCTTTACGCTATCGTTTGAACACTTCTATCAATGCGCTGAAGAATTACAAAACCTTCAACCTCTCATCGGCAACACCCATTCAGATAAAACTGAGCAGTAATACGGAAGGTGGGAAATTCTATATCAACGACATTGAAGTGCCCACAGACAACTTTAACGGAAAGCTCTTTGCGCCAGCCAACATCAAGGCTGTGGCACCTGCTGGCTATAAATTCTACAGATGGGAGCGCGAGAATGGTCAGTTGTATTCTCCAAGAGCAGAGATTTCCCTGCCTACTGAAGACATCAACCTGGTAGCTACATTCACAGAACTCACCAACAGCGAAAAGGTGGCTGAGGGTATTACACCTGTGCGTATCAACGAGGTCAGCGGCTCTAACGACAGCTATATTGACGAATACGGCAAGAAAGGCGACTGGGTGGAACTCTATAACACCACAAGCGAACCTGTTGACGTAGAAGGAATGTATCTGACTGATAACCTTGAGAAGCCTACGAAATACCAAATTACAAAAGGCAGCACACATGCAAACACCATTATTCCGGCTCACGGTCATCTGATTATCTGGTGCGACAAGCGCGAAACGAGCGATCAAGGTTTGCACGCCTCCTTCAAAATTGATGGCGATGGCGGCATATTGTCACTGACAGCAGCCGATCGTAGTTGGAAGGATGTCATAGTCTATGAGGCTCATGATGCACGCACCACCGTAGGACGCTATCCTGACGGAACAGCAGAGGTCTATGCATTAAGCCAAGCCACTATCGGCAAGAGCAATATCAAGACATCCTATATGACTGCTGTAGAGCAGAATATTGAGGAAGTTACCCGTGTAGCTAATATCACAGCAGCTAACGGTTTACGCATCTGTTACGGTTCACAGCAAATTCTCATTAAGAGCGACAATACCGACATGGCCGATGTAAAAATATATCAGGCTAACGGTCAACTGGTATCCCAGCAGAGCGTCAGCCTGAAAGGTGGAAAAGCCCGTGTTGATGTTTCCTCACTCGGTCATGGTCTTTACGTAGCCCGTGCCGTGAATAACGAGGGAACCTGCGTGAGCTGTAAGTTCATGAAATAAAATTATTTCACCGTTACTTTTAATGGTTCCTTGATGCAGCGCATAGTCCAATCTATGCGCTGCTGCCATTCTGATTGGGTACGAACATCGAACTTTGACCATGCGGAACCGAAATAGTAAGTATAGGGTTCACCAGTATAGTTGTCTACAATGCCGATGGCGTGACCTTCATTTCCTCCACGCTTTTCTTTCAAAGGCAGGAACTTGGTCTCGCCCACCCCATTGGGGAAAAGGGTTGCCACAAAGAGTTGACAGTTGTTGACAGGTACATTATCCGTTGGGTCGGCATACTGTATATAGTCCTTGCCCAGCACAACACCCTGTTTAGCCTCAGAATGAATAACAACACCAGTAGCAAACTCTACAGGCATCGTGATGCCATCATACCAGACTGTTGTTTGATTGAAATTAGAACCTTTGTCTATCGTGATGATGCGATGCTCGGTAATCGTATCGCCATTCAGAGCTGTAGCATTATAATTCAATTGTACGCGCATACGTAAGGGCCCCATATCGAGCATCTGATAATCCTTAAAGCAGTAGGGATAGACTAACTCGTCATCAACTATCAGGGCAGGTGCACCACAGCCCAGCGTAGCGCCTACCTTATAGACATCCGAGCCACGTCCGTGATCATGATGATAAGAGTTCAGGCGATAGAGTGAATCACCACGCTGACGATTCTCCTTGCGCAGGCGCTCTACCTCGGGCATCATCACTACATCTTCAATCCAGTAACGCTGGTCGAGCACCAGTTCGGGTGTATTCTTCGTCCACACATCGGTACCAAAACTCTTCTCACCAGTTTTCTGCAAAGCAGGACCATAAACACGATAGGCACCACGGTCGTTCTCCCAAGCGAAGTCGTCCTTACGTTCTGGGAAGATGCGTCCATAGCATACAGTCTTATAAATCTTTGGCATACCACGGCGAATGGTAAAAGTCTGAGTACCCTTAGGACGTACACCTGCTTCTATCAGCACTTTACCATCTGATGAGAGTTGATAAGGCACTTCCAAACCTGCAACATCACAGACAATAAACTGACGTCCACCATGAATATTCAGTTTCTTATAAACAGAATCGGCGCAGACCTCAATGACCTGCTCACGATATTCGTTAGCAGGATTCTCTATCGTCACCGTCAAGGAAGCCTTACTCTTTTTAGCATCCTCATAACGCAGATGCTCACAGGCTGCAAGCAGGAACGCGCCAGTACCAAAATTAGCCTGTGAACGGGCGTTGACAGTCTTTGTTGGATCGGGTTTCTCACCAATAGGCTGCACATAGCCTACACTACCATCGGGTTGCAAAGCTGTCGTAGTAAGGTAAGTCCAGGCCTTCTCAATCACAGGCTCATAGACAGAACTGTTAAGCAGACCATTATTCACACCCCACAGCATACCATAGGTAAAGAAAGCTGTACCAGAGGTCTCTGGACCTGGGGCATCCTCTTCGCAAAGCATCGAACGACTCCAGTAGCCATCAGGGCGCTGCACACGAGCCACTCCCTCTGCCAGTTCACGGAAACGCTGCTCGAAGAACGGACGGTTCTTATAGTCAGCAGGCATATCACTGAGCACCTTTGCCAATCCTGCCAGCACCCATCCGTCACCACGCGCCCAGAAGCTCTTACCACCATTGCAGGCAGTCTTCACCTTCGGCCAGATATACTTGGCATCACGATAATAAAGTTGTTCGTCCTTATCATACATAAGTTCATCAGCCCATTTGAAATTATCATAGAGCTTATCCAGGTATTTCACATCGCCCGTAACGGTATAGAGCTTTGTAAATACAGGCATCACCATATAAAGCGCATCAGCCCACCACCAGAAATCGTTCTGGGGCTGCCTCACCTCATAGTCCATCACCTCAAGGGCGCGGGCTATTTTGTAGTCGTCAGGCTGGTACTTATAAATATCAATGTATGTCTGGAAACAGATTTGCCAGTCGCCAAAGAGCACATAGTCCATCCCCTCACCATAGTTCTTATACTTCCACTTTGAAGGATCCTTTTCACGAGCACCCTGCCAGTAGTTATAGCGAGCCCATGTGTCGCTATAGGCAAGCCAGCGTGCATTTCCTAAAAGTTTATAGGCTTCCATATTACCCGTATGATAGGCAGCCTCGTCCCAGAATGAGCGCATCCGTGGATTGTGATTTGCCTGCCAGTAGTCGTTCACCTTCGTTATCATCTCGATGGTGGTGAGCGGCTTTACGACAGTACGCTTTTTTCTCTTTGCATCGGCCGTAAAACAAACGGCCAAACCAATCAATAGTAAGGTTAGTTTCTTCATGTGGATTATAGTTTTAATTATTTCATATTCTCATTAAAGAAATTGACACATTGGCGGAACAGGTGATTACGCGTGTTGCCACCAAAGATGCTGTGGTTCTTATTGGTATAGACCAACTGACGGAAATCCTTATCAGCCTGCACAAGAGCATCCATATAAACAGCCGAATTCTGATAATGCACATTATCATCAGCCAAGCCGTGAACCAGCAACAGCGCTCCGTGAAGTTTCTCGGCACGTGCTATAGGACATACCTCATCATAGCCCGATGCGTTCTCCTTGGGGGTACGCATGAAGCGCTCAGTATAGATGGTATCATAGAAACGCCAACAGGTAGGGGGCGCGATAGCCACACCACAACGGAATACGGGGCGACCCTCTGACATAGACATCAGCGTGTTCCATCCGCCGTAACTCCAACCCCAGATGGCAATACGGTCTTTATCTACATACGATTGCTGTCCGAGCCACAAGGCTGTCTCTACCTGATCTTTAGCCTCGAGTTCTCCCAGTCGCAAGTAAGTGCATTTCTCGAACTCAGCACCGCGTCCGCCTGTACCACGATTATCTACGCAGACACAGATGTAGCCCTGCTGACAAAGGTACTGTTCAAAGATGGCTCCCTGACCACTCATACCGATACCCCAGGCATTCTTCACCTGCTGAGAGCCGGGACCACCATACTGATACATAATGACGGGATACTTCTTGTTGGGGTTAAAATTCTTGGGTTTCACCATATAGCCTACAAGTTTTGTATCAGGCGTAGTAATGACATAGAATTCTTTTTCACCCATCTCATAAGAGTCGTATTTCTCCTTCAGCGCCTTATTATCAACAAGCGTGGTGAGCGTCTTGCCCTGATTGTTGCAAAGCGAATAAACAGTAGGATTATTCATATCGCTCCACTGCCAAAGGAAATTCTTGAAGTCAGCAGAGAAGATAGCTGTGCTCCAACCGTTCTTATCCGTGAGGCAGTCCACCTTACCATCCTTATGAGCCACATAGACCTTCTGATCGGTAGATCCACCATTAAGGGCTGCGAAATAAAGGTCGCCCGTCAGTTCATTATAGCCATAAACATCAGTAACAACGGTATGAGCAATTCCACCAAGACGTTGTCCAGGCTTCTCCAAATCGCCCACGCTACGCACCAACTGTCCGTTGAGCGTATACAGATAGATATGGTTATACCCGTCGCGCTCGCTGGTCAATACCAGATGCTTATCCGTAATCACCAAATTAGAAAACACGTTCTCGTTAACATACTTATCTACTTTATCCTCGATAATCAACTTACAGTTCGTGCTCAACGGATTCACCGCATAGACTCTGAGACAATCCTGATGACGGTTCAACGTGAAGGCCAGTATCTTTGACGCATCGCTTGTCGCCTTGATACGGGGGATATAGCCATCTGCATCAAGAGGCAACTGCATCGTGCGCGTCTGGTGACTCTTGATATCATAGCTCAGGATGCTCACCTTCGAGTTATCATCGCCAGCCTTCGGATACTTATAGGTATAGGCATAAGCCCCCTTGCTCTCTTCATCCAGATGAAACATCGGCATCGAGTATTCCTTCACCTGACTCTCGTCATAGCGCACCCATACAATCTGCTTGGAGTCGGCCGTGAAGACCATTGACGAGTTAAACGAGAATTCCTCTTCGTTCACCCAGTCGGGAATACCGTTGATGATCTCATTGAACTTACCATCCTTCGTAACCTGACTCTCGGCGTTATTATACAGCAGCTTTACCAGGTGGATATTATTATCGCGCACAAAAGCCACCTGCTCACCGTCAGGACTCCATACTGGCGTCTGCTGAGGACCGCCATCAGAAAGCGGTTCCAACTTATTATTAGCTATCGTGAAGATATAATATACCGCTGTGAACGAACGGCGATAGATACTCTTCGTCTGTGTCTGAATCAGCAGACGCTTACCCGTAGGACTCATCACGTATCCGTCAATACGCTCTACCTTCGCACCACGTGCCTTATCGGCATCAAAGAGCACAGCTACCTGCTTGCCCGTCTTATACGAATACTGCACAATCTGCTTACCGTTAGCCGATATCTGCGCATACGTCTCACCATCAGCCATCGGGTTGACAGCAGCTATCGTTGTCTCACGGAAAGCACCTTTTGTAATCTCTTTCAAATCCAGTTTACCAGCAGCCATCACCTGACTGACCGCAGCAAACAGCATAGCACCTATAATCAGTTTTTTCATATCTTTGCAAAATTTCGAAGCAAAAATACAAAAAATCTTCGAAAAACATTAAGATTATCCCCAAAAAATAGTGGCTATTGAGGATATTTAGCACACAGCAAGTCCTCAAAGCCCACCTCAGGATGCAGCTGCACGAATTCTTCCGTCTCCAAGACACGCTCGTTATCAAAGAAACGCTGTCCCATAATCTGATTCACCACATACTGTATATCAGCCATATGGGCATGACGCAGTTCTACGTCGTCAGCAGCCCATTCAGGCACTGGGAAATGGCGCAACAGGTAAAAGCTCAGACAGTCGGGCACAATATACTTGCGGGTCATCGTAGATCGCTGCTTTTCGGTATAACCATATTTCTGATAGATAGGATAATCAGCGCCAAGGTATTTATCAAGCGAGATACCCACCAGCGAGTCGCCTACCACGATACTCTGATCCAGTGATCCTATCTGCGTATAGATACGAGGCACTTCCAAACCAGGAAACCTTGCCGTCAACTTCTTGAAATTAGCGGTCAGCTCCTTATTCAGATCGGAAATATCCTTATACTGCTCTTCAACGCCCTGCATCAAAGCCTGCAGCGTACTGTCTTGGAAGAAAATCAGGAAACGGGTGTTGATATCCGGCTCATCTACCCTACCCAGTTTCAGTACGTCTTCTATCAAGATGCGCGTCTCACTGGGATAAAGAGTCTTCATTTGCTGAAGTGCAGAAAAATCACCGGTAGTAAGATAAAGGTATTCCATACGGTCAAAACGCTCCATCTCAATCGCCCCAGCCTTTACAGTCTCGTCAGGAGATTGATATTTCCATTGGCATCCTATGCAAATTAGCATAGTTAGCAATAGTAAAAATGAGAGTTTCTTCAACGTTTCGGAATTTAGATTTTGTTAAATTTGACTGCAAAATTACTAAAATATCTTGAATATTCCAAATTTTAACCTAATTTTTTTTAATTCAAAGCTGTTTTTCGCGCATTTCTGTTACTTTTGTACAAAAACTAAGACATCATGAAGTATCTTTTCCTTGCATTTGCGCTCAGTATGCCGTTGGCAATGAGTGCACAACAGACTTTGACTATCAACGTTAAGAATCCGTCGTCTGCAGCCAGAGCCGACCAACCCGTTGTCCTCTCATTAGACAAATACGGTGAAGTGCGTTCAGCATTAGTAAAATGTGGTGAACAAGAAATACCCTGTCAGTTGGACGATATCAATCTGGACGAAACATACGATGAACTTTGTTTCTTAGCCGATTTGAAAGGCAAAGAGCAGAAGACTTATACCGTAACCCTTTATGATAAGGGCGAACCGCGTCCCTACCCTGCTCGTGTTTATGCAGAGATGCTGATGCGTAATGACAAGGTGAAGGAGAAAAACAAGCACAACAACTTCGTGTCGAGCCTGACCGTAAGGGGCGATTGCGCCAACTCCTACAACCTGCTGCATCATCACGGCGTAGATTTTGAGAGCGAGCTCAACGGCATCCGCATCTATTTCGACAAGCGTCAGACTCTGGATCTCTACGGAAAATTCCAGAAGCGACTGGAGCTACAGGCCACACAGTTCTATACGCAGGACGACCAGAAGAAAGCTGGTTATGGTGATGATGTGCTGTGGGTAGGCAACACATTCGGACTTGGTGCCTTCCGTGGTTGGGACGGCAAAGAGCCCACGATGATTGACCCCGTAAAGAACCGCACGCAGCGCATCATCTCCTACGGTCCGCTACGCACCATCGTTGAAGTCATTGACCAAGGCTGGCAATTGCCAGCCCTTCACCCTTCACCAGTCACCCTTCACCCTTCACCGGTCAACATGACCCTTCGTTACACCCAGTATGCCGGTCATCGTGATACGGATGTGGACGTCTATTTCAATCGTGATGCCAGCGACTACCGTTTCTCTACGGGTGTCATCAATGTGAAAGGCTCTGAAGAATTCTCCGACAAGAAAGGACTGCGTGCCTGCTGGGGTACCGACTATCCCTCTACGGATACGGTGAAATGGAATCGCGAGACCGTAGGACTGGGCATTCTGATTCCACGCGAGCATATTGTTAGCGAGGAACCTGCGAATAAAGATAATTACGCTTTCGTGGTCAAGACGAAAGGTTCGCACATGTCATATAAAGTGGTGTATTGCTCAGCCAACGAGACCTTCGGTTTCCACTCAGCCAAAGAATGGTTCCAGTGGTTGAAAGAATGGAGAAAAGAGGTTGATGAACCTATCAAAGTATCTTTTTAAACCTTCATCAGTTCCGCCATCACCATATCGCTGACAAAGAGGCCTTTGCGGGTCAGTCGGAGCTTCTGGTTATCCAACAAAAGCAGACCGTCGTCAACAAAGCGCTTAGCCTGTCGCAGACAATAGTCGGCATAAGCCGTTGAAAGTTTTTCCAGCGACAAACCCTCTGAGGTACGTAAGGCTGTCATCACGATTTCATTATAATGA
>Ga0310690_10002298_pt1 | contig 31513 bp, 52 predicted proteins | sample AusTroGonzalo_MG_2_FD_207661 | JGI IMG/M metagenome (GOLD analysis project Ga0310690, IMG submission 207661) | Bovine rumen microbial communities from tropical cattle in Woodstock, Queensland, Australia - Gonzalo_04 (v2) (version 2) | ecosystem: Host-associated > Mammals > Digestive system >...
TCTCGATTTTTAACGGATATAGGGGAACTTATAAGGGTGTAGATTTTTTTATTGAGAGATGAGGTTTTATGGCTGCATTTAATGCAACAAAGGAAAAGAAGAAACTCGAAAACATCATAAAGGACATTCCGGAAGACAAAAAGAAGCTTGTTGAAGGCCTAATTGCCGATGCAAGCTTTATGGCGGAACAATTAGAGGTGTTGAGAGTCTATATTGCGGCGAATGGGTGGAGTGAAGCCTATCAGAACGGAGCCAATCAGTTTGGAAAGAAGACTTCGGTCGAAGCTGATATGTATGTTAAGGTTCAAAAGGCTTATGCTTCAGTTATAAAGCAGTTGACGGACTTTCTTCCTGACACCAGTGCCGGCACTTCCGTAGATCCACACAAAGAAAGACTGCTCGGAATAGTTCATGGTAGAACTTGAGAAGTATTTTGGTGGAATTATCGATGGAAAGATAAATGCTTGCGACAAAATGAAGCGGATAAGTGAGATTATAATCGAGCGGTATCTTGCTCCGGACGAATTTCATTTTGATATAGAATTTGCAAAGCGAAAAATCGAATTTATCGAAGAGTTCTGCAAACAGCCGAGCGGCGATATAGGTAAGCCGTTAAAGTTAGAGTTATTTCAAAAGGCACGGCTCCAGGCACTATTTGGATTTGTGGATGACAATAATTTACGGCAGTACAACGAGTGCTTAATCATTGAAGGACGAAAAAATGGAAAGACTACAGAGAATGCTGCAGTGGAACTTGCTCTTCTGCTTGCAGACGATGAAGGATCTCCACAGATATATAACATTGCAACAATGCTCGATCAAGCCAAACTTGGTTTCAATGCGGCTCATAAAATGCTCATGCAGGACGAAGCATTAAAAGACCTGGTTAGAAAAAGAGCATCTGACCTTTATTGTGCAGAGAACTTCGGTTTTATAAAGGCATTGGCAAGCAATTCTAATAGTCTTGACGGACTCGATGCACACGGAGCCGTTATTGATGAATTATCGGCTATTAAAAATAGAGATATATATGATTTAATCAAACAAGCGATGGGAGCCAGAAAGCAACCATTGCTTTTTTGTATAACAACGAATGGATATGTCCGAGAAGGAATATTTGATGCTCAATACAAATATGCTTCGGACATCCTGAATGGAACTGTCAAGAATCCGAGGTTCCTTCCGTTTATTTATGAATTGGACAGTCCTGATGAATGGACGGATGAAAATGCCTGGATAAAAGCAAACCCCGGAATCGATACGATTAAGAGCCGAGCTTATCTTCGTGAAATGGTTCAGAAGGCAAAAGATGATCCAAGCTTTAAGCCGACCGTATTGGTTAAGGATTTTAATATTCCACAATCAGGATCCACTACATGGTTACCGTTTGAGTATGTAATCAATGAGTCTAATTACACTATGGAAGAGGTATCACATAGTTACGCAATTGGTGGATGTGACTTATCTTCCGTTTACGATTTGACCTGTGCAACATTGGTTATTAAAAAACCAAACCAAGACGGAGTTTACGTCTTACAGAAGTATTTCATCCCACAGAAGAAAATTGATGGTGCAAACAGTTCTAATCACGGAGCAGATGTTAAACAAGTACCTTACAAACTCTGGGAAGAGCAAGGTTGGCTGACTATCAACGAAGGTGCCCAGGTCGATTATTCACTTGTGACGAAATGGTTTGTGGAGATGGTGGAAAAGTATGACATCCGTCCGCTTTGGATTTGTTACGATCGTGCATTGGCAGGATTTTGGCAAGTTGAAATGTCAGATTACGGATTCGAGATGGAGAAAATTCCGCAGGGACCGTTTACTTGGAGCCAACCGATGAAAGAACTCGGATGTGCTTTACAAGAACATAAAATAAACTACAACAACAATCCGATTCTCCGATGGTGTTTGGCCAATACCGGAGTAAAGGCATTGAATAAAGATGGAATTGAGACGATTCAACCAGTCAAACTTCAGGAACATCGAAGAATTGATGGGATGGTGTCGCTTCTTAATGCCTGGGTTGGATATGTAAAACACTATGACGAGTACATTCCGTACTTGCGATAGGAGAGGAAATGAGAGAACGCAGAAGTATTCTTGATTTGTTCAAGAAGGAAAAACAACTCCAAACACAGACTTATACCACATTCAAAGAACTCGGAACGTATAAGTCATATTTTGGAAGCTTCGGAAATGACATTTATCAGAGTGACGATGTTCGTGCTTGTGTAAGAGCATTATCGGAGCATACAAGCAAAGCAAATCCCAGATGTACAGTTAGGGAAATTCAGAGAGTGCTTGCTTTGAATCCTAACAAGTATATGAACGGAAAAGATATGCTTGCAAAGCTTCGAAACATTCTGGAGATTAAAAACACGGCTTTTCTTTTTATCGAAAGAGATAATCGGAATAAGGTTGTTGGCTTTTACCCGGTGCCATATCAGACTTTTGAAGCGGTTGAATATAAGGACAGATTGTTTGTTAAATTCTACTTCAACGGCGATGCAAAAAGAAGCCTGGTATTTCCCTGGGAAGATTTGGCAGTACTTCGAAAAGACTATATTTTCTCGGATATTGCAGGCGATAACAACAAGCCATTACTTCCAACACTCGATGTTGTCAACACGATGGACGAAGGACTTTCGAACGCAGTCAAATCCACCGCCAATCTTCGTGGAATCTTAAAATCCACAAAGGCAATGTTAAGTCCTGAAGACCTGAAAAAGCAAAAAGACAATTTCGTTAAGGATTATATGAATCTTGAAAACGAAGGTGGAATCGCTTCACTTGATGCGACACAGGAGTTCAAAGAGATCAATTTGAAACCTACCACAGCCACCGCCGAAGAAGCCGATGCTTACAGAGAACGAATCTACAGATATTTCGGAGTTAACAAAAAGATTATCCAATCGATTTATTCCGAATCCGAATACGATGCGTTTTATGAGTCCAGAATCGAGCCGTTTTTGGTTGCTCTTTCATTGGAACTCACTCGGAAGATATTTACAGACCGTGAAATTGCTTTTGGAAACGAAGTTTGGTATGAGTCCAATCGCTTACAGTATGCGAGTGCCAAGACAAAGATTTCAATGGTTGCCCTCGTAGATCGTGGACTTATGACTCCGAACGAATATAGAGAATTATTCAATATGCCGCCTTATGAAGGTGGAGACGAGTTTGTTTTAAGACTTGACACATCCAAGACAGGCGATACCACAGACGATGGAACAGGAAATCCAGTTGGCAGGCCGCCACAAGAGGAAGGAGAAGGTAATGATGAAGGATGATAGAGAATATCGGTTTATTCCGATGGACAGATTTGAAATAAGAAAAGCAGAAGAGGAAGGTTCAGAGCCTTCTTTTTTTGTAGAAGGATATGCAACCACTTGGGATGAATACGTTCTGTTTGAAGAGGATGGTGTTCAGTACAAAGAGCAGATACTTCCGGAAGCATTTGAAGATGCAGATATGACGGATGTAATTTTCGTCAAGGATCATCAGGGAACCGTTTATGCCAGAACGAAGAACGGAACTCTTACACTGACGGTTGACGAACACGGTTTGAAAGTTAAAGCCGATATGTCCAAGACATCATCCGCAAGAGAAGCCTTCGAGGAAATTGCGAGTGGAATGTATGACCAAATGAGTTTCGCTTTCACTGTTAATGCAGATGAATACGATCAGAGAACCCATAAGAGAACTATTAAGGGCTTAAAGAAACTCTATGATACAAGCTTTGTAGGTTTTCCGGCTAACCCCGGTACCGATATATCAGTTTCTACACGAGACTATTTCAACGGAGTGATTGAAATGGAAAGAGCGGAGCGACTCTTACAGGAGCAGAAACAAAGAGAACTTGAGTTGGCGAAAGCAGAACTCATAAAGAGATTAGGCTTACAGGAGGAATCAAATGAAAGCTAATGAAATGACTCTCGAACAGGTTGAAGCAAGATTAGCTGAAATAGCAGCAGAAATCCGTTCAATCGAAACTCGAGAAGAAATTGATGCTCGTACAGCAGAGTTCGAAGAAGAAGTTCGTGAACTCAATGAGCAGAAAGCAAAACTTATTGACCTGGAAGAAAGGTCAAAATTGTCACAAGAAATCCAGAACAACGAAGTAGTTCCGGAAGTAATCGAAGAAAGAAAAGAGGAAAGAAAAATGGTAGACGTAAAAGAATATCGTAATTCCGAAGAGTACATCAATGCTTTTGCAGAGTACATCAAGACAGGTAAGGCAGATGAATGCCGTGCATTGCTTACCACCAATGTCGGTGCAGCAGGCGAAGTAGCTGTTCCTGATTTTGTTTATGACATCATCAAGACAGACTGGTTAAAGAGTGGGATCCTTGCACTCGTTAAGAAAGTTTCCGTTCAGGGCAACCTTAAAGTTCAGTTTGAGCTTTCTGCAGGCGATGCAGTTATCCACAACGAAGGTTCCGGAGCAGTTTCCGAAGAAGAGCTTACACTCGGTGTTGTTACACTCATTCCTGAGTCAATCAAGAAGTGGATCTCCATTTCTGACGAAGTTCTCGACATGAGAGGTGAAGCATTCCTTCGTTATATCTATGATGAATTAACCTACAGGATCGCTAAAAAGGTTGAATCAGTTCTTATCGGAAAGATTAAAACTCTTTCAACATCTGCTTCTGAAAACGCAGTTTGTGCAAAACAGGTTAAAGCAGGTGCTGCAGTGGGTACAATCGCAACCGCACTCGGCCAGCTTAATGCTGAAGCTTCAAACCCTGTTATCGTTATGAACCCTGCAACAAAAGCAGCTTACATTAGTGCAGCTTTGAATGCTGATTATGCAGTTGATCCTTTCTGCGGTCTTAATGTAATTCTTACAAATGACCTTCCTGCAATCGGTGATGCTACTGAAAATGCTGTTTATGCAATCGTAGGTGACTTCGGTTACGGTGCATTGGCTAACTTCCCTAACGGAGATAGCATCCAGATTAAGGTTGATGATAAGACAGCTATGACAAGCGATCTTATTAAGATTCTCGGCAGAGAGTTTGTTGCAGTAGAGCCTATTGCAAACAGAGCATTCGTTAATATTACTGCTCCCGCAGTAGGATAAGGAGTTGGGTATGAAACTGTCGGTTAAAGTCGGCTTTACTGATAAGGACACATCACTCTTCCGTAATGTCGGAGAGGTAGTGGAATATCCTGAATCAAGAGCCAAAGAATTAGAAAAACGTGGCTTTGGCAAGATAATAGACGAGCCGAAGCCGACAAAGGTTGAAAAAGTCGAAGTTAAGGAAGAAAAACCCAAGACGGAGAAGAAAACAACCAAGAAAAAATAAGCCGAAAGGAGCAAGATATGGCGGACGATGTTTTATTGGAAGAAGGAGTTCAAGATGATCCTACTCCGACTCCACCAACAATTACTGATAAAGTCAAACTTGCTCTTCGTATTTCTCATACTTCTTTAGATGCAGAAATCACAGATGTAATCGCTTCGGCACGTTTGGAACTCATTCGTGCCGGAGTGCTTGAGGATTATGCGAATGGAAGCACAGAGGATGTCGAAACGGCGATTAGGACTTATGCTCTTGCGTATTACGCATCGGATGTCAAAGATGCAGACAGATACAATGAGAGCTTTTTATATCAATGCGATTGTTTAAGAAAATCGTTTGGAGAAGCAACAGATGTTCAATGACGTTATCACTTTAAAAAAAGAAACGAATACAGTTGACGAATACGGCGATACTACTCAAACATTTGCGGAGAGAACAATATTCGCAGAAGTTAAGTCCATTAGCCAAAGTGAGTTCTATCAGGCACAGGCCGTAGGGTTAAAGCCTGAAATTAAGTTTGTTATAGCAGACTTTTTGGATTACCAGGGCGAAAAGATTTTGTCTTACAAGCCTTACGGAGCATCACAGGCAGAGGATTACACAGTTCTGCGGACATTCAGGAACAAAATAAACCTTGAAATCATTTGTAAGCGAGGTATTGAATGAGTGTTCCGAAGTCGGTAACAAAAATCAATAAAAACGGTGTGACATACACTTCCAACGTAGATGCAGCACAGTATTACATTTTCGAATTAAACCGTGCAGCTCTTCGGGATGTTGCTAAATTTGTGAAGAGAACTTTTAGGGATGCCTATTACAGCCATTTTGACAAAGAGACGGGCAAAGCCGGAAGAGCAACCACATCGGCAGTTCTTTCGAATAAGGACACGAAATATCCGAGAGTGGAAATTGGTTTGAAAAAATCAACGGTTCAGGGTGTTTATGCTTACGAGCAGGAGTTTGGAACTTCCACTACTCCGAGACTCGGACTTCTTACTCATGCAGTTGAAGATAACATTCCGAAAATCATTGAAATTGAATCGAAATATTTAAGTGCTTTGAACGATGAAGCACAGGCACTTGCACTCGTTGACGAAAGAGAGCATATAGACGATGGCGAATGAAATAACCAGAACTAATGACCTTAAAAAGTTAATACAGACCAAACTGAAGACTTTGACAACGAATGTTTTCTTTGAGCAGGCGACTGATAATGCGTTATATCCGCATATCGTGTTCGGCTTTCGTGAAATAGATCTCGGAGATTTATCCAGGCAAGACTATGTTCTTGAAGTGGATGTCTGGGACAAAGGGAAGTCCACTGTTCAAGTAGACGAACTGTCAGATAAGGTTGAGGACTTGTTACAAGCTCAAAATCTTCCACAGACTCATATTCTTCCTACATTTTATAAAATAGACCGTAAATCAATTATTGATTCCGACAAAGACATTAAACATCGCTTAATCAGGTTTCAGATACAAAATTATGTGAGGTAGAAAAATGGCTACAACAAAATACATCGGAACAGGTGAAGTTGTAAGTGCAGATTTCAAGAGCATTAAATGGGCTGGCAAGACCAAAGGTGGTAAGGATGTCGTTATTGAGATTACCAATGCGATCAATAAAGGTAATATTGAGTGGACATTCGCAGAGAAGAACGATGTTGTCCCTTCTATTGAATTTGAAGCTTGCTATAACAACACAGATTATGCTTCGAACAATAATACAGAGCCGTGGAGCATTACAATTGACACTGCAACCACAGCCGGAGCAAGTGAGATTATTCTCGGTGCCGGTATCTTCTACATCAACGGAACTGCAGTTGCTTTAACTCGTGGCGGTGGTTCTTTCAATGTTGAAAGAGAATATCGTGAGATCAATGCTGATGGCGACCGTGGAGCGGTTAAAGACAGAGTTGTTATGGAATCATCCAGGGCAAAGCTCTCAATGAATGTGCTTACGATGCTGACAAAACTTTCGGATATTTACACATCTATTCAGGCATCTGTCTAATCATTTTATGGGGAGAGTTTCGGCTCTCCCTTATTTTTTTAAGGAGAACATAATGAGAAAACTACAAAATACCGATTTGTTTGCAATTGGCAGAATAATGTCAAAAGCGAATTTAAAAGATGAGATCAAAAAACTGGCTCTTTCGGAAGACAAAAATCCTGAATCGGCCGGCTTTGAATTACTTTATATTGTATTCACAAAATGCTCAAGCAAGGAAGTGGAAGAAGAAATCTTTTCGTTCCTGGCTGACATATTTGAAATGGAAATACAGACCGTCAAACAAATGGATCCAATTGAAACTTTCGAGATGCTAAAGAAGGTGGATGATTGGGATAAGTGGAAGGCGGTTTTTACATTGGCTGCCAAGTAAACGAAATGGAATTGAAGGAAATCTTACTTCGCAGATACGGCAAATATGTTTTTCCTGACATGAAGTTTGATGAGTTCATTGAATTTGTAAGTTTGGCAGTTACTAAAGAGCGAAAAGAAGAAGTCCGTGGCGAATATCTGGTACTACTTCCACTACTCATTAGAAGTGGGAAATACATGACATTCGACCAGTTCTTTGACGAACGCACAGGAGCAAATATAGATTGGCGACCTTCTGACGAGATCCTGAAGGAAGCTGAACAAATACAAGAGAGGTTCAAAAATGGCTCTTGAGATTTTCAAGTTAGTCGGCAGCGTATTTGTTGACACTGAAAAGGCTAACGAATCATTACAAAAAACTGATAAAAAGGCTTCAGGATTTGCATCCACATTAGGATCTGTAGTTGGCAAAGCTGCAGGAATGGCCACCGCAGTTGTAGGAGCAGCAACAGCCGTAGGCGGTGCCGCACTCGGAGTGGCAGACAAAGTGTCCAAGCAGACAGACGAAATTGACAAAGCATCAATCCGAATGGGAATAAGTGCCGAGTCATATCAAGAGTTGGCTTATGCCGCCGGACAATGCGGAGTTGAGATGTCTGTCATGGAAGGAGCGGCAAAAAAACTCGAAGGCACAGATTTGTCCTTTGATGATGCTATAAATCAAATCATGGATTTAGGAACGGCAGAAGAGCGAAGTGCAAAAGCCGCAGAGTTATTCGGAGAAAAAATTGCATATAATTTGAGTCCCTTAATCGAACAGTCGGGAGATGAGTTCGATGGACTTATACAAAGGGCAAATGATCTCGGATTGGTTATGAGTGGCGATGCAGTAAAAGCGGGAGTTGAGTTTGGAGATTTGCTTTCCGACATCAAGAGCATGGTTGGAAGCCTTGCAAATCAGTTTGGAACGGCATTGTTCCCGATTGTGAATGAGCTATTTAAGCAAATAATCGACTTCATGCCACAGATTCAAGAATATATGGCACAGATTGTTCCGATTCTGGTCAATTTGGTTTCGGAGATTCTTCCTATTTTATTTGAAATCATTCAAGCTTTGCTTCCTGTGGCAATTGAAATTATAGAAACAGTTCTTCCATTGGCTGTTGATATTATTCATCAGTTATTACCACTTATTCAATCATTGATTCCTTTGATTCAGCCAATATCGGGATTACTGATGGCGATTCTTGTTCCTTTGGTTCAGTTTCTCGGAGCAGTATTGCCGCCTTTGATTAGTTCGCTGACAAATATTATCAATGGTATTATGCCAGCTCTCATAAGTGTTATTGGCTTGGTGGCAGAAGGTGCAAAGGGTTATGTTGAAATGGTTCTTAATTTCATTCAACCATTCATTGATAACATAATCGATTTGTTTGATGGCTTGGCAACATTCTTCACAGGAGTTTTCACAGGAAATTGGGAAAAGGCTTGGGAAGGTATTCTCAAAATAATGAAAACCTATGTGAACGGAATCATTAGATCACTTGAAGCATTTATCAATCTGTTTGTAGATACGATAAACACTATTATTCAAGGAGCAATGAGACTTGCAAATCTTGTTCCCGGAGTCGATTTAGATACAAGTGTAACTCTTATTCCGAAGGTAAATATACCGAAACTTGCCAAAGGTGGAGTTATTACCGAAGAAGGACAGGCTATTGTCGGAGAAAAAGGAGCAGAACTTCTTACTCTTCCAAAAGGAGCATCTGTCACTCCACTTAATGATTCTGGAATTGATTATGATAAATTGGCAAATTCAATCGTCAATGCTATGAGAAACGCAGGTTTTGGCAAAATGACAGTTCCTGTTTATGTCGGAAACGATTTCCTTGAAGCAAAAGTGGTTGATGCTTTGAATACTTCATATTATAGGAGTGGTGGAAGATGAGTAGTGTTAAATTATCAACATATCCTTTAAAAATAAACGGAACGGATATTCCTTTTCCAGATAATCCTGTTCAAGAGAAGTTTGAAACACTTGAAACAGTAAATGAATCCGAAGCCGGAACCGACATTGTTCAGATAAGAAGGTTGGGAAAACTTAATTTATCCTGTTCTTATCAGTTAATGGGAAGTTGGGCAAAGTTCTTCGAAAACATATATCTTACACAAACTCCGGCAACAGTAAAGATTTGGGATTCTTACGCAGAAGCCTATTCTGAAAAGACAATGCGAATGCGAGACTTTTCAAAAACACTTATCAAAGGATCAGAAAAGATTGAGACAAGTGGAATGTGGCAGATTTCTTTCAGTTTAATCGAAATGTAGGTGCTTATGTATCAGCTCTTAACACAATCAAAAGACCAAATACAATCCTATACAATTTATGGAGACATTTCGGGGATTACATTTGATGAAGATAATGTAATCTCTGGAAGTCTCTCATTTACGAACCAATGCTGCGATATGTCTGATTTCTCTTATGGTGGAGTTTACATCGGACAAATGAAAATCAGTTTTACAGGAATAAACATTCCGAGAAATGATTGGATAGGCAAAGACATCGGAATCGGATTCACAGTAAATAATTCCACTTCAATTCCATTTGGTATTTATCGTGTTGATAGTGCGACTCATTCTGACGGAATTACGGCAATCACAGCCTATGATTATATGAGTTTGTTTGACGAACCATTAAGCATTAACACATTGGCAACAATGACGAGTGCTTATGATTTGCTCAAATATGCCTGTGATAATTGCGGAATAATCCTTGCCAATACCAGAGCCGAGATTGAAGCCATGCCGAATGGAAGCGAAGCATTCTATTTTACGGCAGATAATGACATCGAGAATTATCGAGACTTGATTCATTGGGTTGCTCAAACTCTTACGGCATTTGCCACAATGAACAGGGAAGGGAAGTTAGAACTTCGGACATTCCATAAAACTGTCGATGATACCATCGGAACAGCCGTAAGGTTCAAAACTTCCAAATACGGAGATGAAGTTTGCAATTATACGGCATTCTCGGTAAATGACATCGAAGAAGGAGCAGAGATTTATTATGCAAAAACTCCCGATGATGGAAGAACGATGCCTTTTGGTTCGAATCCTTTTATTCAAGGAACAAATGCTTCCAGATTCACTTCTGATGTTCTTTCGGCATTTTCAAACCTTGCATTCACTCCTTGCGAAGTGGATATTCCCTTCGGTGGACATTATGATCTCGGAGATGTTTTATCCTTCCCTAATGGAAGTGGTTCAAGTACGAACAAATTCATTGTTGCTTATTATTCTTGGACATTTGGTGGAACATATAAAATCAAATCAATTCCGGCATCAAAAACAGGAAAGAGCAAAGCCGAGAAAAGTATTACTTCGATGCAAAGGAAAACATCGGGAGACAAGATTCAATACTATGTTTTATCCAATCTCTCCGACATTGATGTTGCCGATGGTGGAAAAGAGCGAATCATCGAACTTCGATTTCAGACAACGAAGCCATCAATAGTGGTATTCCAAGCCGAGATTCTTTGCGATGTAGAAACCACAGTTAGTGGAGTGGTTTATGATGATTGCCGAATCAAAGTCACTTACGAAATCGACAGTACAGAGCTGACGGATTATTATCCGTTAGAAACATTGCAAGACGGACAGCATCTCTTGCATCTGGTTAAGTTTTTAAGAATAAACGAAGAAACTAATATTCGTTTGTTTGAAGTTTATCTTGAAGCAGATGGTGGTTCGGTACATATCGAAACTCAATCGTTAAATGGTTGTCTTTACGGACAGAATCTTTATGCTTCAAATGATTGGGGCGGCATCTTACAGCCGGAAGATGAAGCCGAAGATTTTGAACTTCCTGTTCTTATATTTGGAAGTGTTAATGATGTTGTATCAATCAATGGTGGACAGATTGTTTCCGAAACAAGAATTACAGAAAACGGAAATACAAGAATTACCGAAAGTGGAGATACAAGAGTGACGGAAGGAGTTTAAGATGGCAGATATAAAAATAAGTGATATGCTCTCGGCAAGTGTAATTGATTCGGGAGATTATATTGAACTTTCACAAAATGTTGGTGGTTCACAAACAAGCACAAAAACAACAATCGGAGATTTGGCATCAGCCGTAATGAATTTATCGTTTGTTGAAGTGACAGATACATTGGCTATTGGAGCAACAAGCCTTACATTGCAAGATGCTTCAATAACATCAAACTCCACAATTGATATTTACACAGATACTTTTGGTGTGAATCCAACAAATGTCTCGGTTACAACAGGACAGATAGTTTTAACATTTGAAGCACAGGCAAACGCAGTAAATGTGAAAGCGAGGATTTCATAATGGCTTATATCAGATGTATTGGAAACAATGGTGGTGGAAGTTCAACAGAAGCAACAGGAAGTTTCATAAGTGGTTCGACTTCACAACAAAAAGTTGAAATAAACTGTGGGTTTAAGCCGGATTATGTTGAAGTAATAATGGAATTTGGCAATGGCTATACTTACGCCAATGCCTATATGGAATCCAGAGGAGAATACGGAAAATCTTTTTGGGATTTAAGACCGATTGAAGGTGCTTGTTATGAAATAACACTTGGATCAGAGAACGGAGAAACCGGCATTTCAGATATTACAAACACAGGCTTTAAATATAGAGTAAATGGTGGAAACACACAAAATAAGCCTTGTACTTATAGAGCTATAAAGTTTAATTAAGGAGAAAACTGATGATTCATGGACATACAAGAATTGTATTGAGAAATCCTATAAGCAATAACATCATAAAAGACATTGAAAGCGAAAACACATTTCAAGGAAGCATTATCTCGGAAGGATTAAGGAATCTCGGATATGCAGATGCTTCTCCTTTTAGCCATTTGACCGATAAATCTGTTCCGGCATTTGCCGAGATCGTGGGTGGAATCCTTCTTTTTAGAGATAAAGTCGAAGGAAATGATACTCAATTTATGAATAGTGGTAATCAGATGATTGGCAATGGTGCTTACGATGTCACTAATGCTTCCGAACCTAATGAACTTGGTTCGTACAATTCAAATGAAAGTATTATTACTCCTACAAGCATTACGCAAGTGTATGATTGGACAACATCACAGGCAAACGGAACAATCGGAAGTGTATGCCTTACATCGAGATTAGGTGGTTACATAGGATATGGAAACTCCAACGATAAACAGGCTTCAACACTTTGGGGATTGAGCAAAAACTCTGGACTTCAAAACATTGTTCCCCAAGCCGATGCCAATATGAATGGAAACAATGTTGTTTGCAATGGTGCATTTTATAACTTTGAAATGACCGATACCACAACATTGACAGTAAAGAAGTGGAGAGTTCCTTTAAAGAATGCTTCCGTATTTGATGGCTTGAAGGAGACTAAAACGATTGATGTTTCAGCTCTTCATTATTCATCAATGGGAACAACTTTCGGAGTTTCGGCTTCAAACGGCAAGATTTATCTTTCAGTAAATGGATTGCTTACTTTTGGAACAACATATCTCTGGGAATACGATACGGCAACAGAAACCATTACCGAAAAGACAATTACGAATGCCAATAATTTGAGTGTTTATGGAATCTATGTCGCACAACAGAAGATTTTTGTGTTTGCTCAAAACGGAGACATTCTTGTTTATAATCTCGATGGTTCTCTTTATGATACCATTTTGCATGGTTCAATCGGTGGTGGATTTTCTAATTGCTATGCAGGGGAGTTCGGAAATCAAGTTCTGATAAATTGGTATAAAACAACAGGAGTTCCAAGACAGACTTGGATTTATGATGTTTCAGCCAAAACAATGAGACTTACAAACGCATCTGATTTCTTTGGTTCTAATATTCAGAATCAGCCATTGATAATGGAAGGAACATCAAAGGCATTAACATTCGTTACGGCTTCTGGTGTAATTCTTACCTTTGCCGGAGCATACGCAATCAACAATCCGTTATACTTGGCAACAATAAACAATCTTCCAACTCCTGTCATAAAAGATGTAACGATGTCAATGAAGATATTCTATAAATTGGAGAAAGCATAATGTCTTTAATCGAATACAATGGAGAATCTAAAGTTATAAAACGGATTTGTGAACTACTCGACACGATGAGTGGAATCAATTTCGAAGTTGTCCAGACCTTGCCATTGGTAGACATCTCGACAAGCACGATTTACCTTGTGCCGAAGCAGACTGCCGAAGTGGACAATATATATGATGAGTACATCAACACAGATGGCACTTCGCAAGGTTGGGAACTTATCGGCACTACGGAAATAGACTTAACTAATTATGTTCAGTTTTCCGATTTGTCAACAGTTGCAACAAGTGGCGATTATGATGATTTGATAGACAAGCCGACAATTCCGACAGTAAATAACGGAACTTTGACAATTCAGTTAAACGGAACTACTGAACAAACCTTTACGGCAAATTCAAGTTCTAATAAAACGGCAAATATTAAAGCAGTTGACTGGAAGTCAAACGGGGAAATCGGTGCAAAAAACTTTAATTTATACCCATATAATCAAAGCACACGAACCGACAACGGCGTGACATTTACAGTAAACGAAGATGGAAGCATAACAACAAGCGGAACGGCATCAGCTACAACAAACGCAGTTTTTTTATGCCATTCAAGAACAAAAGGGACTGCACAAGAGTTAATCATAAAAAACGGTAAATATATTTTAAGCGGGTGCCCAAGTGGCGGAGCATTAAATAAATACTATATAGGATGCGGCCGAACACACAACAGCGCTTTTGAATCGTTAGCAATAGACATGGGAAGCGAAATCGAATTCACATTAAATGGGGACGATTATTCAAACGACGAAGTCGTTTTGCAAGTTGCCATTACTATTTATAGAGGTAATAATGCTGACGGTTTAACATTCAAACCGATGCTGCGACTTGCGAGCGATTCGGACACAACGTGGCAACCATACGCAAAAACAAACAAAGAATTAACACAAGACGATATAAAAAACACAAATCGACTGGGTGAAATTTCCGAACGCTCATGTCTTGTCGGACAAGGCGGAAATACAAGCGCAAATCCATATTTTAAAATTGCCAGCATGGACATGACGGGAGCAGCAAATCAAGACTACGTGGCAACTTTTTTTGTTACGGATTCAATCGGCACGGACAATAAATGCGGAATTTTAAGGGTGCATATAAGAACGGCATCAGATAAAACAATTGACACATCAGGAAGAACAAAAATCGAATGGCTTGTAAATAACGGGTATGACCCGGACGAATTCATGCTGGTGTTTCCCTCGACAGCGTCTCCGACGGTTGAACTTTGGACGGCCATTCCGTATGCATATATAGGCCGAAGATTTACCATCGTGGGAGAAGGACGACAAAATGCCGCATTTTTGCCTTTTTGGACTTTATACAATAATTACGGAACCGGGCAGGCAAACGTGACGGCAAATACTACGGTTTTATATAGCACTTCAAATCAAAATAATTTTTTAAAAACACAAAATTTAAACGATGTTTTCGGAGTAGGATTTTATACGGGTATAAACGGAAACACCTGCACGAACAAACCGTCAGGAGTTGGACAGTTTGGACTTGTAGTTGTCAGAACGGCAACGTCCGGCACTGGAAAATATTACAAACAAGCATTAACAAAAGCAGACGGGACAGAGTATGTCAGATATTGCGTAAATAATGTTTGGGGAAATTGGACGCAGCTATAAAGTAAAAAAACGCTGACGGCGATCCTCAAGAGAAGCGTTCCCAGAACGGCGGAACCTATACGTTGCAGGTGACGGTTGACAGCAACGGAGGGTTAGTTTTAAACTGGGTATAAGAGGAGCAGCGGAGGAAAATCGGAATGAATACATTCGAGTTAATAATCGTAATATCTGCGGGAGTTTTGACGATTTTTAATCTCATGGACAAACTCGTGGGTTACGCAAAAAAAGTCAAGGAACCGACGGACAGCTTGTCGGAGAGAGTCTCGACAATAGAAAAGCGGATGGAAATCGAATACAAGGCCCTTTTTGCAGATTACGAGCTCCGATTCCGTCGAGATCTCAATCGAATAGAAGCAATAGAAGAGGGCAACAGAACAACGCAAAAAGCGATTCTGGCCCTTTTGACGCATTCAATCGACGGGAACAACCTCGAGGAAATGAAAAAAGCCAAAAAGGCGCTGGAGGAGTATCTCATCAATAAATAAAAGGAGGTATAAATCATGGTATTACCACAACGAGCTTATGAAATCATCAGGTGGGTGGTTGCGATCGTCATTCCGGCCGCAATAACGCTTTATGGAGTAATCGGCCAGACGTGCGACATTCCTCACACGGGGACGGTTCTCACCATAGCAGGAGCGGTGGACGTTTTCCTCGGGACGATTTTCGGCATCAGTAAAATTTCATACGACAGAAGGGAAAAGGCAAATGATATCGAAAAACCCTAAACAAATCATGGACGAGGAGCAATTCATCGGCCGCCTGCAGGCCCTCGCAAACCGAAAAACGTTTTATAAAAATAAATATCCATATAATTTATGCTATATAAACAACGACACCAGAACGAGCGCCGATTGCGTCAACCTATTAAAAGCGGTTTTAAACGGTTATAATATATATAACAACGCCCGGGGATATTTTCAAAAAGATTTATCAAATACAGGCGATTGCACAGAAGCCGAACTCTTGGCACAATGTGAAGATGTCTCAAGCGATTTTACGAAGCTCGGAAGCAGAGCCATGATTCTATATATGAAAGGACACATTGGAGTTTATCTCGGAAAGATTGTCTCCGAAAAATACAATGTGATTGAATGCACAGTGTCCTTCGGTGGCGGTGTGGTTTATTCTTGGGTTGATGCAGATGGCACAAGGAGAAACGAAAAAGGCGGTTATAAAGCGAAGAAGTGGACTCATTATGGCTTACCTTCCAAATGGGTTGCTTTCAATGGCTTGGGTTATGAACCGAGTCCGATTCCACTTCCGAAGGATGATAAGTCGAAAGATCAGAACATATACATTGTCCAAAAAGGCGATACATTGTCGAGAATCGCTTCGAAGCATGGCTTATCGCTCAAACAGATTTTAGAGCTTAACCCGGAAATCACGAATCCCAATCTCATCCAGATAGGACAGAGAATAAGAGTTCGATAAATCCATTATAGCCCCCTTTATACATTTTTTCACAAAAAGAGAGTCGCTGTCTTATCTTCCCGGCGGCTCTTTTTTTTTTGTTGTGCGGGTTTTATACCCTTATTAGTTTTAGATCATATTTTCAGGACTAATTTAGGACTAAAATATCTATCGATAGGACTAATTTATATCGTTTTATCAGATAATTCCCAAAAAATAAAAGTCCTCGAAATGCTTTATTTCAGGGACTTTGTTGATATTCCGGGATTTCCGGACAACTGCCGGCGGCGGGACTTGAACCTTACAAGTAGAGCCTACAAACCGCTTAAATACAGCACTCCACAAAATGCCAGGACTAAATAGGACTAAAATTATATTAAATTCCCTATCAAATCTGCTGCCATATTCTTGGCTTTTTCCATTTCCATTTCATGTTGATAAATCTTTTTGAGAGTATAATCGGACTTCCATCCGCCCAGAGCTTCTATCTGCTTGTCAGAAAATCCTTGCTCGTGTAAATATGAAGCAAAGAAGTGTCGAAGCTTGTGGAATGGGAACCGATGTATTCCGAGTGACATTTGAACTCGCTGCAGCTTCCAGTATAAAGAATGTGGAGTGCAGGGACACGCACCGTTTGTTCTGATAAGTTCCGCTACATATTCAGGAACAACAATTTGCCTGGTCGATTTATCGGTCTTGGTTATATGTTTAAGTGTCCACTCGTTATTTTCGTTTAGCACAAGAGCTTTATTAATGGACAGGACATTGCCGTTTAAATCTTCCGGAGCCAATGCACAGATTTCAGAACGGCGAAGGCCAAGAGTTCCGAGAATAAACGGTACTTCGTATTTTGTTCCTTTGACTTCTGTCAGAATCCTTTGTATGTCTTCCTGGGACGGAATATATTCTTCTTTGTTTTCTTTCCGTGGAAGTGTGGGAGATTTCAAGTCTAAACCATAAAAAGAACAAACTGACATCACAAAACCGCTCAAATTTCGCACAGTTTTCGCAGAGTATGTATTTGCCGCCTTATTGATTAAAGACTGAATACGGGGCAAATTTATGCGTTCTATGGGTATATCTGCGAAGTCTGACGGGATTTGGCATTTTAAAATAGTTCTATATCCACGGATTGATGATGGAGACAGAACATTTGTCTTTGAATCTATATATTTTTCTGCAGCTATTCCGAACGGAGTCTTATCAGAAATACCGGTCATTTTCTTTTGAATCAGACGAGTCGCTTCCTTTGTGGTGGGCTTGTGGTCGACCGTAATGGAAACAGTTTTTCCATCTTGCATTTCACGGATCCGATAATTCCCGGAAGGTCTTAAATCGATCGTCATTTGTCAGATTCTCCATACATATAAGAAATCGTTTTTTTATAATAAGTAGCCAATCTATAAAGAGTGTCTGCATCAGGAAGACTCTTTCCACCTTCCCAAGATGCAACTGTGGTTTTCTTTTTATCCACAAGTTCTCCGACTTCGGTTTGCGTAAGTCCTTTTTCTTTGCGACATTCAATCAATCTATTTTGAATTGTCTTTCTTATTTCCTTTTCATTTACTTCCATCATTCAAATCTCCTTTCAGTTATTAGTAATAATTATATCGTAAAAATACGAAAAAAATAAACTTTATTTTAAAAATATTATTGACAGTACGAAAAAATCGAACTAATATATAAACAGGTTCGAAAGTTTCGAACAAATATTAAGAAAGGAGTTAGAGCATGATTGGACAAAGAATTAAGAAATATCTTGACGAAAGAGGAATCAAGCAAACCTTCCTTGCTCAACAGACAGGTCTTACAGATCAGATTATCTCTGATATATGCAACCGTGATAGAAAAGTTGAAGCAATGGAATATTTCAAAATTTGTAAAGCTCTTGATGTTCCACTTGAAACTTTTTACGAGGAATAAAAAAAGAAACCCGGTATTGCAGTACCGAGCTTCAAATCGAGGTTTTATTGAGTAGTTTATTGTGTACGAAAGGAGTACAAATCTATGAATATTATACAAAATTTCTTTGAAATATTCAACTTTCGCTTTTGGCTTTTTCTGTTTGAATTGTTTTACATTCCTGTAGGCCTTTGTATAGGTGGACTTATCTGGGAAGCAAAGCAGAAAAGGAGCAAAGATGAAGTTCAATAAAGTTTCCCAGGACTACAAAAAACTAAATATGGTTATCCGTGAAGAGATGCGGTGCCAGAAGATAAGTCAATCAAATTTGGCTTACAGGCTTAATCTCGGTCAATCAAGTATTTCGGAGAAGCTTGCAGGAAAAACGGAGTGGACAGTTTGGGAAATGATGAATGTTTTTGAAATATTAGGAATTACTTTTGATTACAGAAAGGAGTCAAACGATGGCATTAATGAATTGTGAAATATACGTTCTTAACAGGCTGCAGAAGCTTGAAGAAGAAAATGAGAATTTAAAGGAGAATCTTCAGGAATTAACAAAGACTGCAGAGGAATTAAAAAAATTAAAGGAAACCCTTATTAAACAAGGCCAAATCAAGACATATTCATATTCCGGAAAGCAGTACATCTACATCGGTTCGATAGAATGTGATTCTTACAATAGAGAGGAAAGAGATGCTTTTGATTTCTTGACTTCAATTATAGATTTCAAGAACGAAGAAGATCAGGAAGAGAATCAGGAAGAAGTTAAGGAAGGAGATCAAGCGAATGACGATATTTGAACTTGATAATTCCATCGGTTCTATTCTGAACAAAATCGATGAACTTGTGGATATGGAAACTGGAGAGATTACGGATGTCGATGCTTTTGAAGTTTTGAAGTCCGAACTTGATTCCCTGGGAGAAGTAAGGGATAAGAAAATATCGAACGTGGCTTGTTGGTATAAGCAGCTTATAGCAGATGCCGAAGCCATCAAAGCAGAAAAGCAGAATCTCGAAAAGAGACAGAAATATTGCGAAAACAAAGCGGAGTCTCTGAAAAAATACCTGGCTTATGCTCTGAACGGTGAGTCTTTTAAGGATTCCAGAGTAAGTATTTCATATAGGAAATCCGAAGGCATTCACTTTGACGATAACTTCGACATTCAGACACTTCCGAAAGAGTATCTCAAAATTACCCTGGATGCCAAGAAAACAGAGATTAAGAATGCTATCAAAAGCGGAAATACATTCGAGGGTATTTCGTTAGTTAGCAAGAGCAATATTCAGATTAAATGAAAGGAGACAATAATATGGGAATTCCTGTCCTTATTTTAGGTGAGTCTGGCTCCGGCAAGACTCATTCCATTAAAAATTTTAATGTTGACGAAGTCGGTATCTTTTCGGTGGAGAAGAACAGACTTCCTTTCCGAGACAAAGAGTTTAAGGTAGCAAAACAAGCAACCTATGAATCTATCATCAGAAGTCTTAAAAAGGCAAATTTAAAGGCCTACGTCATTGACGATTCACAATATCTTATGGTTAACGAAATGTTCGAGAGAGCAAAAGAAACGGGCTATCAGAAGTTTACAGACATCGCTCTCCACTTCCGAAGCCTTATCAATGTTATTAACCGTAATACTCCGGACGATGTGGTTGTGTATTTTCTCCACCACACAGAGACAGATTCAAACACAGGAAAGGAAAAGGCAAAGACGGTCGGCAAGATGCTTGACAATCAATTGACCGTGGAAGGCTGTTTTGATGTTGTTCTTTTCACTTCCATTGAATCAGGGAACCACTATTTTATTACCCAGAGTGACGGATTTACCACAGCCAAGTCACCGGAAGGAATGTTTTCAGACATAAAGATTCCGAACGATCTTAAATTGGTCGACACGGCAATTCGTGAGTTCTGGAATTTGGATTCAGTAGAAAAGGAAGAATCAGATGAATGAAATTAAGGCTATAAACACCACTTACAACGGATATAAATTCCGCAGCAGAGCCGAAGCTCGTTGGGCTGTTTTGTTTGATGCCTTAAATATCAAATATTTCTATGAACCTGAAGGATTTGAACTTTCGAACGGAATGTTCTATTTACCTGACTTTTATCTTCCTGAAACTGATTCATTCTTTGAAGTTAAAGGAATACTTGAAGAATTAGACAAACAGAAGATTGAACAGATTTCGGAAGATTTAAAGCGGGCAATAACAATTGGTTATCCTGACATGACGTTTGAAGCATCGTCAAATTATGGCGAAGGAGATTGGATGTTGACTTCCAAAGCTGAATCCTGGCTCTGCAGATGCCGTAAATGTGGAAAGTATTTTTTCATAGGCAATCAAGGAAGTTGGGCTTGTACCAATACAGAATGCGGATTTTATGATGGAGATAATACATCAGCCGAGACTTACTTCGGAGACGGTGATTATTGGGCTGTTTCCACAACTTCTGAAATCTATAAGGCATTTAATACGGCAAAACAAGCTCGATTCGAGCATGGCGAAACAGTTAACTTAAAACCATTTTAAAGGAGGAAAAAGAAAAATGGCACAGATACTTGATTTAAGTTCCACTTACACACAGAAAGAGGTTGAGCAGGCAGTCAATGCCGAAAACGAGTTCGAGAGCATAGAACCGGGCGGATATGAATGCAAAATCGTGGATGCAATTCTCAATTCCGAGAAGAAGTACATCGAGCTTGATCTCGACATCACAGAAGGAAAATTTGAAGGTTATTTCCAGAAGCTCGAAGACAGAGCAGGGTTCTGGGGATTGAAATACTTCATGTCTTATAAGGACACCGTAAAAGGGAAGTTCTTCAAAACCTGCACTTCCATCAATGAATCGAATCCTAATTATAACTTCAATCCGTTAAACGGCGGCGGAGCCGATGTGGATTCCTTAATCGGAAAGAAGATCGGTGTGGTTGTCGGATTGGAAGAGTATAAGTCCAAAGCAGGCGAAATCAGAACAAAAGCAGTGGTTTCCAACGTCAAAAGAATCGTTGACATCGCTAATGGCAAATTTAAGATTCCTGAATTAAAGAAGTTAGAAGAATCATCAAATTCTGAGGATGAGTTTATGAAATTGGATCCCGGTGCAAGCGAAGATGCTCCGTTCTAATGGTTTTAATTGAAGACACTCGGCAGCAGAACGGTAAACATGATTTAAAGCACAGGAAGTTCGAAGAATTGGGAGTTCAGGTTGTTCGTTGTTCACTTCCGTTCGGAGATTATGCAATTGCTCCACAAATCTCGATTGATACCAAGCGAAACATGGAAGAGATTGCACAGAACCTGACAATAGATCATGACCGTTTCCGCCGGGAGTGTGAAAGAGCGAAAGAAGCGGAATGTTTGTTATACATCCTTATTGAGACAGAATGGGACATTTATTCGGTCGAGGATGTTCATAAATGGCAAAATCCACGTTCTCCATTATCCACGAAAGCTATAACCGGAGCGAAGTTGGAGAAAATAATGCAGACAATGGAAAGACGTTACAACGTCCGCTTCTGCTTCTGCAGACCAGATAAATCAGCAGAATTTATTATAAAAATCTTATCAGGGGAAATTTGACATGGCGAAAAATAACGAAATCTTAAAAGCTGCTTTGAAATATGCCGACAAAGGATGGGCGGTTTTCCCTGTTTCAAAAGACAAGAATCCACTCGTTAAAAACGGGTTTAAGGATGCCACCACAGACAAAGAGACAATAAAAAAATGGTTTTCTTATTATACAGGAGCAAATATCGGTATTGCGACCGGTCAAGTGTCAGGCGGATTAATCGTTATTGATGTGGATATTGACGAAAACGAAGGCAAGTTCGGAGATGAATCTCTTGAAGCCTGGCTTGATGAAAACGATTGTTATTTTCCGGATACATTGACCGCAACCACAGGCCGTGGCGGAAAACATTATTATTTCCACAGCTCTGTACCCTTTGGCTGCAAAGTCGGAGCAATTGAAAATGTGGATATAAGAGGGGACGGTGGATATGTTGTAGTTCCGCCTTCCATACATAAGAACGGAATGTATTACAAATGGGATGATGAAGACGAAGAGATTGCTTCCGTAGATCATGAACCTGATGTGCAGTTTTTCCTGTATGAAAGCTTTAAGAATACGGTTTCCGATAAAGATAAGTTTGAAATTCCCAAAGAAGCGGGCAAAGGCTCCAGAAATGACACGTTATTTAAGATTGCCGCTTCATTTCAAAGTCAGGGAATGGATAATGAATCAATATTTGCATCGGTCAAAGCCTATAATTTGGCAAATTGTAAACCGCCACTTTCGGACGAGGAAGTCAATAAAATCATCAAATCTGTGGTAAATCGATATGAAAAAGGCACTAAACAGGTCGAAGTTCCAAAGGATTTAGGCAAAACAAAGGCATCCACAAAAAGAAAACTCAAAAAAGGCAGCGAATTGATGCAAAAAGAGATTCCTGAACCGATTGTTTATGTCGGAATTGGACGTGAGGATCCTATTCTTGTCGAGGGAACGTGTATTTTGTCGGCAAAACCTAAACTTGGGAAATCTTGGTTTGTTTTGGGGATGTGTTTGGCAATATGTAACGGCGAAGATTTTCTCGGATATAAGACCAAAAAATGCAGTTGTTTGTATTTGGACTTGGAAACTTCCGAATCCATTCAGAAGAAAAGACTTATCAAAGCATCTGCAGGAGAGCCGATTCCGGACAATTTTTATCTTGATACGGAAACAGATAATCTTGAAAACGGATTTGTTGACCAGATAAACAACTATCTGGAGCAGGATCCTGACATCGGAGTTGTGGTTGTGGACGTATTTCAGATAATTCGGTCGAGACAGGATGCGAAAAACAAAGAGAATGAATACCAACACGCATATCGAGACATTACTCCATTAAACAATCTGGCAATGGAAAAGCATATTTCAATAATTCTTGTGTGTCATGACCGAAAAATGGTAGATGAGAACGATCCATTCTCCAACATCCTCGGAAGTACCGGCTTGCAGGGTGCAGTTTCACAGATGATAGTAATGTTCCAAAAAACAAAAGATGATCCTATTACTGTGGCCATAAAGGGCAAAACTATCGATGCACAGCCGATTATTTACACCAAACTTTCCGAAGGACAATGGGAATTGACTTCCAATGATTCGGCGGAAATGGCGAGTATACGAAAACGAGAAGAGTTTTTTAAGAGCGACATCCGAATCGGAATCGTAAAAATTGCCGAAGAAGGAGACTTCAAAGGAACTTGTACGGAGATAATCTTCAAATCAGCTTCCATTTATCCTATTCTGGCAGATGCTCAAAAGGTCGGCGGGTTTTTAAACAAATTTGCTCCATATTTAAAAGAATACGATCAAGTTTTGGTGGACAAAATCTTAAATGGAACAGGCTCGAAAATTTATAAACTACATAAAATATCAATAAAAGGTATTGATAGTATTGATGAAGGTATTGATGTAAGTATCAGAAAACAAGGATTTACGGGCATTATCTAAAAAAAAAGACCTTACTATTTATTACATATAAGGTATTGATGAGGTATTGATTTATCAATACTATCAATACCTATCAATACCTATATTATATAATTCTACTTTTTTATGAAAGGAGTAAACATGGACATAGAACAAGGTCAGAAGTGGTTGACCAGAGCAAGAACACTCGATTTGAAAATCCGAGAGAAAATTTATCTGATTGAAGCACTTTATACCTGCTGCGGATTGCAGGGCATATCTTATGACAAAATTTCGGTGGTTTCATCTCCAGATAACAAGCTCGAGCGAATCATGGCCGACATTGACAAAGAACAAAGAGAGTTAGTCAAACTTCGACAAAAAAAAGAGATCGTTTTAAGGGAAATCGTTCAGACCATAAACACTCTGGATGAATGCCCGGAAAGAACAATTTTATATGGGTATTATGTCGGATGTGAGGAAATGGAGAAGATTTCCGAAGAAATTGGGTACGAATTGAGTTATTGTTATCGATTGAAAAAGAGAGGAATTGAGATGTTATGAAAGAAGGAGAATGGCTTGAGACTAAAGATGGAAAGATAATCGAAGTCCATTCCGTAGATAAATGGTTTGTAGAAGGCAGAGAAATCATTGAAAAAGAGCCGGAGTTGAAATACGGTGAGTGGGTTTGCCTGGAACATGACGAATTTGTTCCCGATGAACCTGACGAAACCGAAGATGATATGTCATGGATCTTTGTGGAGTTCTCTATGCAGGGAAAGCCGGGGTTTAAAGATGATGGGCGAAGCGATTAATCGATTATTTGAAAGCCAGTTAGCATGGCAAATTGACAACGGAGTTTTCTATTTAACGGGAAGGGATGTTGCTTGTACGATTGCCGGAGTGTGCATCGGAATAATATTTGCCTATCTCATACAATATGCCAAGTGGTTGGAGAGTGAATGGAAAGAACAGCATAAATGGCGAAAGAAAAGACGGATGGACAAAGCCAGAAAGGAAAAGCAATGTTAGATTATGAATTTAAAGTAAAAGTGAATAATGTCAGCCAATTGAGCGGATACCCTAACAAATTTATTGTGGCAAGGCTTATTAATGGCGAATTGTGGTATTTCGGAGTATATGAAACCGAAGAGAGAGCTAATGAAGTTCGAAGTGAACTTGAGAACGGAATCGTTTTGAAAGGAGTATAAATGAGCAAAATGAGTGATTTACAATTACAAGTTTCGGAAGCATCCGAGCAGATATGTGATAAGCTCTGCAAATACTGCGACAATGACTATATTCGAAATGGCGGAAAGTCGTGCCAGGAATATTGTTCCGAGATGCCGAACGAAGATTGTGAATTAAGAAAATTATTAAAGGCGGTGGGAATATGTTAACTGAAGGATTAAGAATTAAGACTTATCCGGACACGGACATCGATGCTTATGTTCGATGGATCCGTGATGAAGGATTCCGAGTATCCATTTATAGAGATGCAATTGTTGTCGGACAAAAGTATAAGTCCAGACAGGTTGATGTCAGAGCTTATTCAAAAGAGCTTCGTAAAAGACGAATAGCTGCAGGATTTACCGAGATAACATTTGCCAACGCACTGGGAGTTAGTCAGCAGTCTGTCAGAGATTGGGAAGCAGGCAGAAGAATGCCGAGTTATTTTAACAGACAGATTATCGAGGAAGTATTCAGAAGGGAGAAGGTATGAGCGATTTTTCGAGAGATGCAGATGAATGGAAGTGTTCTATTTGTGGAAATACTTATTTTGCGACCACAGATCGTGAATACTGCGATGCTTGTGCAAGAATAATTTATAGAAAAGACCAGGGAAATTTCTTAACAAAGGTCGAGGATAAAAGAATTTGGGTGGTTGAGGATGCCAAGTATTCCAGAATCGTGTTCAAAGGAACAAAGTTAGAGTGTGATGAATGGGCGGACGAAAAGAAGGATGGACGAATCTATATTATCAGGGAAGGAGCGGACGATGCTAAATGTCGGAGATACGATTGAGTGTGCAGACAGGAACGATGCTGTTGATACGATGATGGAATTGGCCGAGAACGGCATCGAAACGGACTTCCTGTATGAGAAGGACGGAAAACGAGGTTTATGGTTAATTATTGAGGGTATAGAAGATGAAACAAATGACATTGAATGATTTAATTCAAGAAGAACCTGAACAACCAAAAGAACAAAAGGACTTTTCTAATATCAAAGAATTTGCCGAATATGTTGGCAAATGTGAGTTTTGCGATTGGGGAACAGACGAGCGAACTTGTCAATGGAGTGTCAAGAACGAGAGTCGTTATTCATACAAGCATTGCGAAAATGGCTCATTCTGGAAACCTGATGCGTTATCAATTCCGAAATTGTGTGGTTCGTGTAAATATGCAAATTCTTTTGTTTATGAAGGCGAAGATATTTATCATCCAATCGAAGAGTCGAATATTTATTGCACAAGAGAAGATGGAAGTGTTAACAGACAACGGCCGTTTATAAATTTTTGTCAAGAAGGCTTCGGAGTTGGCTATTGGCACAGGCAACACGAATGGGATACTTGCGATGCTTGGGAACTTAATCCGTTTTGGGGACATAAGTTAGTAAAGGGGAGATTGGAAGAATGCAAATGACACTCGACAAACTTTATCCAATGCCGTGTCCCTTCCAGATCGGAGATATAATTTACAATCACAGATTTGACCAAAGCGGTTATATAATCCGAGTTTATGGAGAGTGGTTCGATTATCAACTAAACGGAACAAAGGGAATTATCGGAGTAAGATATTCCACGGCAAGGGATTGTATTTTGACCGGCAGACTAAAAGACGAACAAATGATTCGTGAACTTGAAGAAAATGCGAAGATCTTTTTTAGGAGAATAAGACCAAATGATTAAATTAAGCATAATAATTCCATACTACAATACCGAAGCCATGACGGACGAGCTTCTTGGAATCCTGGAACGGCAAGTGACAAGAGAATGTGAAATCATACTTATTGACGATGGTTCAATGTTGCCTTATGTTCCGTATCAGGACTCTGAAACCGTAAAAGTCTATCGACAGGAAAACAAAGGTGTGTCTGCTGCCAGAAACAATGGTTTGAAACGTGCAAAGGGCGAATATATTGTATTTATCGATTCAGACGATTTGGTGACAGACGATTATATTGAGCAAATCTTCCAAGCCATCGCATCGAATCCAGACACGGTCTTCATTTCGTGGAGAAGTTTAGACAGGCGGCTCGGCAAAGTGATCCAGAACGAATCAGACGAATTTAATCCGTGGAATAGGTGTGTATGGAACCGAGTTTTCAAAAAGACTTATATCAAAGGTCTTAAATTTGATGAATCTTTAATGGTTGCCGAGGACGATGATTTTTTAAAGCATCTACCAGAGCCAAAGTCCAAGACTTATATCCCAAAGCAAATATATTTATATCGTGCAGGGCGGCCGGACGGACTAACTCAAAGGAAAATCAACGGGGACTTCCTTCCAGACGGTCGAGCCAAACCGGAAAAGCCAAGAATAAAAACTCAAGTAGTTGTCTACTGTGCAAATATGCAGAAAATTGGCGGAATTGAAACGTGGTTGTTCTACTGGTGTCAAAATATGAAGGACGATTATGACATTATGATCGTATTCCGGGACAACATGGACGGAAGGCAAATTGCAAGATTGTCCAAAATCGTCAGAGTTTACAAGCTTATGAACGTGGGAATTGATTGCGAAGTTTTGATTAATACTCGCATAACTGACGAGATTCCCAAACAAATCAGAGCCAAGAGAATAATCCAAATGGTACATGGCTGTTATTCGGCACTATTCTGCTGTGACATTCAACCGAATCGAGATACAGTGGTTTGCGTTTCAGAAGTTGTGGCAAAATCTTACACGAATCTTAAAGATTATAAGGTTATTCATAATTTTATATCGACCGAAGAGCCAAAGCCATGCTTATTCCTAATCACTGCTTCGAGATTTACCAGGGAAAAAGGCGGAAAGCGAATGTTAAAATTGGCCTCTGCTTTAAAAAAAGCCGAGATACCGTTTATATGGTTTGTCTTCTCGCATCAGGACACAGAGCTTGTGGAAGGAATGATTAAGATGCCTGAAACGATGGATGTCAGAAGTTTTATCCAGAAGTGTGATTATTTAGTTCAGTTGTCTGACTCCGAAGGGTTTGGCTATTCGATTGTGGAAGCTTTGGAAATGGGAATTCCGGTCATAACAACACCGGTCGAAGTATTGGAAGAGTTAAAATTCCGAGATGGAACAGACGGTTACATTGTTCCGTTCGATATGGCGGACATTCAACCTGAACGATTTTTGACCATTCCGACAATGACTAAGTATTCAGGAACCAACAACGAAACCATTCGTAAACAATGGAAGCAGCTTATCGGACGAATGAAACCAACACATTCTTATACAACTGAAAATGCGATGATTCAAATTCAACTACTCGAAAATGTCGGAGATCTTGAACTCGGCCGAGAGTTGAAACAGGGCGAAGAGGTTACGATGCGAAGGGATAGAGCTTTGATGTGGGTTAATTTGGGAAAGGCGGTAATAACAAAATGAACAAACCATTGATTGTTAAATGCAACATAATGTTGCGAGATGTCGAAATTGAAGCATACAGACAAGACATTATAAAACAGTATAAAGAAGATGGAGTTGTTGCTCTTCCTGTGGGATTTGAGATTGTATCAAGCGAAGAAGCAGACGAAATATACAAACTGTATAAGGGAATGTCTCCCAAGATGCAATCCGTCATTAAGGAGATTATGGAGATTGAGCAGAAAGGAGAATAAACTATGAGTGGTGGAAGTTACAACTACATATACAGCACATTGTCAGAAGAATGTGAAGGACAGATGTATGATTCTGAAATGAATATGCTTATAAAAGATTTGTGTAAAGTTTTGCACGATTTAGAATGGTGGCAAAGTTGTGATTGTTCCGAGGAACAATATAGAGAAACAGTTGCCCGATTTAAAGAGAAGTGGTTTAAAGGAGACAGAAAACAAATAGCAAAAGAATATATTGATTCCCAAGTAAAGATTATACAAGGAGAACTTTATAATCTATTTGAGATAGGAGAATGAATGATATGGTAGAGTTAGTAATTAAGATACCCGAAGATGTTTATACAAGGTTATTTGACAATGGTATACAAGACAATGAAATAGCAGTAGATGATATATGTGAAATGGCAAGAGCATTAAGAATGGGTACACCACTTGAAGAAGAACTTGAAAAGATAAAGGCAGAGATAAAAAAAGAATCATACGAACTTTTTGATTGTCCAGATGCTTTTGTGGTTGAATTTGCAGATGTCGAAAGAATAATGGATAAGCATATATCAGAACTGAAAGGAGAATAATATGACAGTAAGAGAACTTATTAAAGATTTAGTTGACTATAATTTAGATGCAGAAATAGTTGTTGCAACTGATAAGAAGTATGTGGATAAAAGAGGAGAAGAGTGTAAAAGAAGAATGTTTGAGATTAAGGACACAGATACATTTGGTAGTTGTGTTGAGATATTGTTTGATGAAAAAGTGTTCCGAACTGAAAGGAGAGAACAATGAGTGATATTGAAAAAGCAAAAGAACATATCAAGAATTTGGCGAATGATTACAAGTGTTGCGACAATACAATCTCTTTTGAAGAAGCATTGGCATTGAATGAAGCACTCCAAAATCCTTGCAAGATTTGTGATTACTTCGCAGAAGATGATATTTCGTATTGTAGGAAATCTGAAAATCCATTGGTTATTAAATGTAACAGAATGCTTCCAACAGAAGAATTAGAAAGGATTAGAAAGATAATTCGTGAACAACCATTAGATGAAGTTGTAGTTCTTCCGACAGGGTTTGAGTTAGCAAGAAAAATGGGACATTGGAAACGAATCAGCCCAGCCAAGATTTATGAATGTTCAGAATGTGGACAAAATGTAATGACGGACAATATTGATTGCTATAAATTCTGTCATTGTTGTGGAGCAAAAATGAAAGGAGAGTGAGCAATGACAATAATTGTATTAAGTTGCTCCAAGAATGAAGAACTCTTTTATCCGTTTAAGCATTGTATGGAGAAGAATTATCCGAATCATCCAGAAGTAATCTATTTCACAGATGGAATCATAAATCCGTATTACAAGACAATCCCAATCGAAATGTCATTGGATAAATGGACAAAGGGACTTCGGGAATTTCTTAATCAGATTCCAAGTGAGCAAGTTCTTCTGATGATTGACGATTGCTTCATCCGACAGCCTGTCGACATTCAAAGGATTGAAGAAGCATTGAGTATCATCCAGAGCGAACCGAATGTCGCTTGTATGAATTTCGAGAAGTCATGGGATGAGAGAGACCTTCCGACAGATCATGACGGATGGAAAGTCAGACAGCATGGGAGCGAATATGAAGTGTCTCTGATGTGTGGATTATGGAGCAAGGAGAAGCTGATTGATGTCATAGACAGAGATTGTTCCCCATGGGAGATTGAATTGAATCAAGACGGCAAAGGATTTGATTATTATATCAACTCGGCAGATTACATCATCGATTGGGGATATAGGACATTTCAACCTTGTGGGAAAGTCAAAGGAGTATGGACACAAGAAGCGAAAGACTTCCTTAAAACCGAAGGATTTATTATTCCATAACAAAAAACCAAAAAAACCAAAACTATCTATGATATAGTTTAAGTGGTAGGAATAGGGATTGAGAAATCAGTCTCTATTTTTATGTTCTCTTGGCTCATCATAACGGTAAATGGTGAGCCTTTGAGGTGGCTTATGACGGAAGATTATATCAAAAGACGTGATGAATTAGGAAAATTCTATAAATCAAAATTATGGAATAAAGTTCGAGAGAATGCTTTAAGACGTGACAATTATCTATGCTGCAACTGCGGCCGACCTGCAGAGGTGGTACATCACATCGAGCATCTGTCTCTTGCCAATGTTGATGATCCTAACATCTGTCTCAATCTGAACAATCTTCGGTCGCTCTGTGCGGACTGTCACTTCGAAGAACACCGGGGCGAACATTGCAGAGGTCGCATCAACAAAGAGAACAATCCGTACACGTTCGATGAAAACGGGATGCTGGTTCCGAAATAATTTTTTTGTATGCCCTATCTATTTTTCAAAATTTTAAAAACATAGGCGGGGCGTAGGGGCGGACTCGATTTTTAACGGATATAGGGGACCTTATAAGGGTGTAGATTTTTTTATTGAGAGATGAGGTTTTATGGCTGCATTTAATGCAACAAAGGAAAAGAAGAAACTCGAAAACATCATAAAGGACATTCCGGAAGACAAAAAGAAGCTTGTTG
>Ga0310690_10002299_pt1 | contig 31512 bp, 17 predicted proteins | sample AusTroGonzalo_MG_2_FD_207661 | JGI IMG/M metagenome (GOLD analysis project Ga0310690, IMG submission 207661) | Bovine rumen microbial communities from tropical cattle in Woodstock, Queensland, Australia - Gonzalo_04 (v2) (version 2) | ecosystem: Host-associated > Mammals > Digestive system >...
CTGATAGGCCTTACCGTCCTTGAATGAGATCTCAACAGGGAGTCCCCAATCCTCGGTACCGGTGTATGAAATGAAATATGCGTTGGTCTTTACGCCTTTCTTTGTGATAGCCGAAAGATTTGAATTGGATGCTGTGGTGTCATCGGTGCAGCTTGAATATGTAAAGCCACCGCCGAAACCGTATTTGGGGCTCCATCCGTGAACAAGAACGAACGGATTAATGGTTATGTCAGACCTGAAATAGTAGCCTACACTGGTTGTAGAATCATCGGAAAGATAAAACGTATCGGCCTTGTTGAGGCTGTAAGAAAGAGTGTAAGACTTGGCGGCTTCTTCACCATCGTTCTTTTCATCGTCGCAAGAAACGAACACAAAGCCCATTGCAAGGGCCATCAAAGCAAATGATAATACTTTTTTCATAATTATAAAGTTAATAAGTTACTGAATCCCGGCAGTTTTAATAACACAACACGTCTTGCAGGTCTTCTGACTTACCCTGGTCTGTCCGCCTTCCCACCCTTGAGGGCAGTGGCACTTGCGGTAATTGGACATCCCTTTTTTGAGGGCTTACAGCAGCGGGTCTGTTCAGGATTCTCACCTGATTCCCTTTTAATCCTCTCGCTCTGAAAGAGTGGAGGAACAAGACATCGGCAAAAGTAGTAATTATTTATTAATTGTGTACAAAAAAGATTCCCAATGATTCAGATTCAGGCAATTAGTCCTTTTGCTCAGGCTGATTACTGAGTCTTGGGATAATGCAGAGGGATCCCTCTATGTCATGTATGTCGAACTTGATATCCCTTTGGGAAAAGAATGTGTTTAGTGAACAGTTTGTGGCAAGTTCCCTGGGGGTACCAGTCATAATGCCTTTCTCTCGGTCCATAAGCCAGATGGTATCGGCTATCTGTAATGCCAGTTCCAAGTCATGTGTCGAAAGGAAAATGACCTTACCGGTAGTGCGTGAAAGGGTGTGCAGCAACTGCATTATCTCCACCTTGCTTGGGAAATCCAGAAATGCAGTGGGCTCATCGAGGAATATTACCGGAGTCTGTTGTGCAAGTGCCTTTGCAATCATTACCTTCTGACGCTCACCATCGCTCAGGGTCTGGATCATGCGGTCCTTCAACGGGCCGATACCAACCATCTCGATGGCTTCTGACACAATACGGCGGTCTTCATCGTGGAGCGTTCCCCAAAAACCGGTGTATGGGCTTCGGCCCAGACCTATCAGGTCTTCTACGCTCATGTTACGGAGGTCTGTCTTCTCTGTCAGAACCACGCCGATGGTCTTGGAGAGTTCCTTGTCGGAATAGTCCTCAAGGTTGCGACCCATGATCGTGATATTACCGCTTACCGGTGGCAGGAATGCCGATAACGTACGTAACAGTGTGGATTTGCCGGCACCGTTGGGACCAAGCAGACAGGTCAGTTCTCCTCCGCGTATGGTGGCATTGATGTCACGGGCGACGATTGTCACATTGTTCTTGCCGCGATATCCTGTGCTTAGGGACTCTATTTGAATGGCTGGCTGTTCCATATTCCTGAATGGTCACAAAATTATTTCAAAAAATCGTAATAGACTCTTTTCAAATCAGTAATTTTGTGTTGATAAACAAGCGGGTTATGGAAGAAGCGAATCTTGTAAAAGACCTGGCGCTGATACTGATATCGGCCGGTGTTTTTACCATCATATCAAAGGCACTCAAACAGCCTCTTATTCTGGGTTATATAGTGGCCGGTTTCCTGGTCGGCCCCCACATGGGTCTGTTTCCTACGGTTTCCAGCACGGCCGAGGTTAAGGAGTGGTCCGATATAGGCATCATCTTCCTGCTGTTCGCATTGGGACTGGAATTCAGTTTCAAGAAACTGCTCAAGGTGGGCAGCAGCGCACTGATAACGGCCATGACCCAATGCGTGGGCATGTTCATACTGGGATTCCTGGTAGGTGAGGCAATAGGGTGGAGCAATATGGAGTCGATATTCCTGGGCGGAATGCTCTCCATGTCATCGACCACCATAATCATAAAGGCGTATGACGACCTGGGTTATAAGGACCGTCCGTTCGCCCCGCTTGTGTTCGGCGCACTGGTATTTGAGGACCTGATCGCCGTGGTGCTCATGGTGCTGCTTTCCACTATGGCGGTGTCAAATAAATTCGCAGGCGGCGAGATGCTTATGGGACTGGTAAAACTGGTCTTCTTCCTGATACTTTGGTTCCTGGTGGGCATATATATGATTCCCACCATTCTTAAGAAAGCCCACAAATACCTCAATGACGAGATACTGCTGCTGGTAAGTCTTGGACTCTGCTTCGTGATGGTGTCACTTGCCAGCGTGGCCGGTTTCTCAGAGGCTCTGGGCGCATTCGTGATGGGCTCCATCCTGGCCGAGACTCTGGAAAGCGAGCATATCATGCACCTTACCAAAGGCATCAAGGACCTGTTCGGCGCCATATTCTTTGTATCGGTAGGTATGATGGTCGATCCACACGTGATTGCCGAGCATTGGGGCACTATCCTGGTACTCACCATTACCGTAATGTTGGGAATTCTCTTCTTCTCCACATCGGGAGCGGTGCTGGCCGGTCAGGGACTGGACAACGCGGTTCATGCCGGTTTCAGTCTGGCACAGTTGGGTGAATTCTCATTCATCATTGCAGGTCTTGGAGTGTCTTTGGGCGTGATGCGTGATTTCATCTATCCGGTCATCATTACCGTATCGGTTATAACCACCTTTACTACACCTTATATGATAAAGGCAGGTACACCCGCATATCAGTACCTGATAAAGAGACTGCCCGAGCAGTTTGTAATCAAGATAAACTCATTCTCCAGCCAGGACCGAGAGAATACGGCTGCGGCTCAGAATGAGTGGAAGCGGCTCATCAAGGACCTGGCCCTTCGTGTCTTGCTGTACGGTGTGATTCTGGTGGCCATAGACCTGGGTTCTCACCTGTTCCTGGACAAGTACATCATAAGCCGTTTGGAGAGCTTTACTCCCTTTGTACGCAATCTAATCAGTGTGGTAATTACGCTCGTGGTGATGTCTCCGTTCCTGGTAGGCATTGCAATTTCAGGCGAGAGCATAAACCATTCGTCAATCAAGCTTATCAAGGCCAAACAGTCCAATATCTGGCCGGTAATATCTCTGGCGCTCCTGCGCATACTGCTGGCCATGGGATTTGTGCTGAGCGTCATCGCAACCCATTTCAATCTGGCGTTCTGGACATTCCTGCTAATACTGGTATCAGGCGTGGCGTTCTTCTTCATCGGACGCCGTTCAATCAGCAAGTTCACCATAGTAGAGGACCGTTTCATGGCCAACCTGAACGAAAAGGAGCAGCGTCAGCGCCGCATGACTCCGGTAACATCATCGGTAAGCGACAAGATGTCACGCTACAACGTAAAGACCGACATGATAACCATATCGGCCGATTCACTATACGCCGGCAAGATGCTGCGTGACCTGCCGTTCCGTAATAAGTCAGGTGTGAATATTGTAAAGATTATCCGTGGCAGCCGCAGCATAATGATTCCCAAGGGTGAGGAGATGGTCTTCCCGCTTGACAAACTGCTGGCTGTGGGCACGAAGGAACAGCTCGCCGAGTTCCGCAAGGATATGGCTGAAAATGTATATGTACCTGATGAGACTGATACCGAGACTTTGGCACCGCGCGCATTCGAGCTTGAGTCCATCACGCTCAACGATGACTCGTGGCTCACTGGCAAGACCCTGCGTGAGACCGATATGCGCTCTTACGGCTGTATGGTGATAAGTGTGGTAAGCGACGGTCAGGTAACCACCAATCCCAAGCCAGACTATCGCTTCAAGTCGGGCGATATAGTCTGGCTGGCAGGCGAAAAATCAGCCTGCGACTGGTGGGCGTGACCCAAAGGGGTCAGTCCCCTCTGTGTTATTTCATTTTAATCCAAGCACCCAGGTCCTTCCAGGTAGGTTTCTTGCCGTGCATGAATACTCCTACGCGGAATATGCGTGCGGCTATCCATGTCATTGCAAAGAATGATATGAAGAGTACCACAAGTGATACGGCAATCTGCCATGTGGGTATTCCGAAGGGTATGCGGGCCATCATCACTATGGGTGATGTGAACGGTATCATTGAGCACCAGAATACAAGGTCCGAGTTGGGGTCATTCATCACGCTCATCATTACCATAATGGCAACGATAACCGGCATCATGATGATTCCGTTGAACTGTGCGGCATCCTGCGGGGTGTCAACGGCCGATCCGATGGCTGCGTACATTGAAGCGTAGAACAGGAATCCGCCTACGATATAGAACAGCAGCTCAAGGAACAGGCCTGCCAGATAGCTGATGCTGGTGAATTTTGCCATCAGTCCCGTGACTTCAGGTGCGGTGGATGCTGCGGCTGCGGCAGCCGTTACGGCCTCCATGTCAGTCTGTCCGGTGATGAACGGCATCACAAATGCACTTGCTGCTATAACCAGCACGGCCCAGATGACAATCTGCAGAGCTGCAACCAATGCTATACCCAGTATCTTACCCATCATAAGCTCAAACGGAGTGCATGACGTAACCATCACGTCCAGAACGCGGGTCTGCTTCTCGTCAATCACTGACTGCAGAACCTGCTGACCATAGACAATCAGGATGAAATAGAGCAGCATGCCCAGGATGAGTCCCATCAGCCATGAGGCTGTGGTGGATGTCTTCTCCATATTCTCATCGCCCTCCTGGTCATTGTTCTTGAGGGTCTGGATGTTGTTTACGCGTATGTTGGCATCGGCCAGGATCTGATCCATGTTCTCCAGGTCATAACGCTTAAGGCGCTCTTCACGCAGGATTCTCTGAATCTGGCCCTGTATATTCTCCTCAACACTCATGGATGAAGCCTCATTGAGCACCAGCTGAATGTTCTGAGGGTTCTCAAGAATGTCACTGCCTATAACCAGTATGCCGTAATCAGATGTGTACATCAGACGGGCATTGTTGAGTGTCATACCTTCGGGAAGCAGTCTGAAAGAGACCGTCTTTCCGGATTCCAGTTTGCTGCCTACAAACTGCTGGGGTGAATTGTCAATTACCACCAGGTTCTTGGTATCCGAGTTGCCCTTGAACATCATCACGCTGGGCAGAACCATCATGGCAATCATAAACAACGGTGTGAGCAGAGTACTTACGATGAATGATTTTTTGCGTACTCTCTCGGCAAACTCACGTTCTACTATAAGACCTATCTTGTTCATAGTTGTAGCTGTTTAAAGTGTACCGTTGACGGCACGGATGAATATATCGTTCATGCTGGGGATGATCTCCTGGAATGAACGCAGATTAACGCTGTCATTGAGGGCGCCGATGACCGCACGTACGTCGTCATCGGACGGGATGTGGATCTTCTGTTGGGTGTAACCTCCAATCACTCCCTCAGCATCTCCAATCAGGTTGGCCTTGCCGGTAACTGCGGCGCAGAACTCCTGGTGAGTGCCGCTGTAGAGTACCTGGAAGGTGTTGCCGCCTGCCTTGCGGCGTATCTCGTCCACTGATCCGGAAAGAATGTTGTGTGATTTGTTGATCAGAGTGATGTCATCACAGATCTCCTCGACTGACTCCATGTTGTGGGTCGAGAATATCACTGTGGCGCCGCGGTCACGCAGACCCAGTATCTCCTGCTTGAGCAGATCGGCGTTGATGGGGTCAAAACCTGAAAACGGCTCATCGAATATGAGCAGCTTGGGCTCATGTACTACAGTGGTTATGAACTGTACCTTCTGGGCCATACCTTTGGACAGGTCCTCGACTTTCTTGTCCCACCAGTCAAGGAGTCCCAGACGGTCAAACCACTCGTGCAGCTTGCGGATAGCCTGCTGGCGGCTCATTCCGCGCATGCGTGCAAAGAAGACGGCCTGTTCGCCGACCTTCATCTTCTTGTAGAGACCACGCTCCTCGGGCATATAACCAATCTGGTATATGTCTTCAGCCGTTATTTCATGGCCTTCAAACCAGACTTTACCGCAGTCCGGAATTGTCATGTGATTGACCACACGGATGAGTGTGGTCTTACCGGCTCCGTTGGGGCCGAGCAAACCGTAAATGGAGCCGCGCGGGATCTCCATTGATACATCATCAAGAGCTTTGTGTCCTGTATAGGTCTTGGACACATGCTCGATTCTTAGAATTGGATCCATTGTATTTGAATAAAGGTTCTATTGGTTATTTCTTTCTGTTGGCGAATACTGCGTCAAAAACTAATTGGGCGATCTGCTTCTGACCTTCCTCGTTAGGATGGATTGTGTCAGGAAAATACTGACGCTTGCCCTGCATGGGGGTGTTGAGGTCAACCAGAGGAATGTTCTCTTCCTGAGCCACCTCCTTGATGTAGGGTATGACACCGTTGTAAATGACGCTGTCGTTAATGCTCCATGCATGACCGTATGCGGGTACGGGCAGACAGAGCCAGATCTCAGGCTTGGAAGGGAGGGCGCGGAACGACTCAATCAGGGTCTTGAGGTCCTTCTTGAAGTGATCCTGTCCGCTCCAGTTGTAAGGCTTGCTGTCATTGGTTCCCAGCTTGATGGTTACAATCTGAGGGTTGAAAGCCAGGGCATCCTTATAGGCCTGCTCGTTCATATAGGGCATATCGGTGCCCATCATTGTGGTTGTGCCGCTTACGCCAAAGTTGCGTACGTCATACTTCTCACCCAGCATAGCACTCAGCAGGCCGGGGTAGGTGTCGTGCTCACGGTCTTTGATGCCGTGGCCGTATGTGATGCTGTCACCAACGCAGGCTACGCGGACGGGTTCCTTTTGGCAAGCTGAAAGTGTCAGCACGATGGCTGACATAAGAATCAAAAAACTCTTTTTCATATTGTATTCTTTTTGTTAATCTGACAACGGATGCTCTCGGCATGTATGGCCTCAAAGAGCAGACGGATGAATTTCTCATCAAGACCCAGTTCCTTGCCTTTCTCCGTAAGTATATCGGAGATTGCCTTATAACGCTGGGGCTGCAGTATGGCAAGGTTGTGCAGGTTCTTGTATTCCCCGATGGAGCCGGTCACCCGGAACCGCTCGGCCAGGTCCTGAATTATCTTAAGGTCAATGCCGTCCAACTGTGCCCTATATGGCTCAAGGAACTTGAGGTCAGGCTGGCTGGGCTCACGGTGGTAAACCAGTTGTGCGGTCATCTCGCGGAACTGGTCGGGAGTGAGCTGCTGTTTCGTGTCGCTCAGAGCCTGGGCGGGATTGGGATGCACCTCAACAAACAGGCCGTCGGCTCTCATGTCCAGCGCCATCTGGGCAATGCTTGGTACAAGGTCGCTGCTTCCGGCCATATGGCTGGGATCACAGATTACCTGCAGTCCGGGGATGCGGCGGCGAAGTTCGATGGGTATCTGCCACTCGGGTGAGTAACGGTAAACGCGCTCATAATATGAGCTGAATCCGCGGTGAATGGCTGCCATCCGTTTTATTCCGGCACCGGCCAGACGCTCGAATGCCCCTATCCAGAGCTCAAGCTCAGCATTGATGGGGTTCTTGACCAGAACGGGTATATCGGTGCCGCGCAGGGCATCGGCTATCTCCTGAACTGCGAATGGGCTGGTTGTGGTGCGGGCTCCTATCCAGAACATATCGATGCCGGCTTTGAGTGCTGCCTCGACATGACGGGTGTTGGCAACCTCGGTCGTTACGGCCATGCCTGTCTCAGCCTTGACTGCCTTAAGCCACTCCAGCGCAGGCAGGCCTGCACCCTCAAAGTTGCCCGGACGGGTGCGTGGTTTCCAGACTCCTGCACGGAATACTTTCACTCCGGCTTTGGCCAGACTGCGGGCGCACTCCATGACCTGAGTCTCAGACTCGGCGCTGCAGGGACCTGCAATCAGTGAACAGTTGTCTATCTTTTCTATCTCAATCATTTCTGTGTGAATACATTTCCATCCCTCATCAGGATATGGCCTTCATCAACCATATGATGCAGGACCAGGTCTATCTTCTTCCTGTCGTAAGGCAGGGTATATACTTTCTGCGGGTTGTCAGGATTGGCGTGGAATATATCTAGGATATCATTCATGATGACCTCGCGTTCACCGCGTGTAAGGTCATTCTGGACCTTCTCCTGACACAGGTCACAGCACATGCAGGGCTTTTTCTGGTGTTCTCCGAAATATTTGAGCAGTATGGCGCTGCGGCAACCGGTCTCACGTGTGACATACTCCATCATGGCCCCGATACGCTCCTTGAACTCCTCCCTGCGCATTGCATAGACCTCGGGGTCAAAACGCAGCAGGTGGGTGTCTATGCGCTCACGTGTCCAGGTGATGACCGGAGTGCGTCTTTCAGGTACATAGCGTACCACACCCTGGCTCTGAAGGTTCATGAGCGTGGTGTAGAGTTTCTCGCGGTCTATGCCGGCTCGTGAGCATATAAGATGCTCGTCAATGTAGGCGTAGTCAGTAAAGATGCCGCTGTAAAGGCGCAGGATGATATTCATCACATTCTCCGTGGTGCTGTCCTGATGCAGGTGGTACAGCTCATCGCGTCCTGCCGTGAAGAGCAGTCGGGCGGAGTAATCCATCTCATCCATATACTCAATGTATCCCATTCTGGTAAGGATGCGCAGCGCACTGTCAGTGGGCAGGACAGGAAGTGAGAAGTGCTGGCAGAACTCTCCCAATGAGAATGCAAAGGTACATCCGCGGCCATCGCCTACGGCCATCTCGTGGTAGAACCCCAGTTTCTCATATACGCTGCGAATGAACTCCTCCTTGGGGAAATTGTCACTGATGCGCTTGCTCATGGTGCGCTTGTCACCGGGAGAATGCAGCAGTACGGCGTATGAACGCTTTCCGTCACGTCCTGCACGTCCCGCCTCCTGGAAATAGGCCTCGATGGAGCTTGGTATGTCCATGTGGATTACGGTGCGCACATCGGGCTTGTCAATACCCATTCCAAAGGCATTGGTTGCAACGACGACGCGGTAACGGTCCTGGGTCCAGCCGCGCTGACGCTCGTCCTTGACCACCTGGTCCAGGCCGGCATGGAAATGCGTGGCGGGAATACCCTCGGCATTGAGGAAATCGGCCACCTCCTTGGTGGCTGCGCGGTTGCGTACATAAACTATGCTTGTGCCCGGTACGCGGTCCAGTATATGCTTGAGTTCCAGAAGCTTGTTCTCAGTCTTACGGACCACGTATGAGAGATTCTCGCGGAAGAAACTCATGCGTATCACGTTCTTCTCCTTGAATCCCAGCTTGTCCTGGATATCGTCAGTGACCTGCGGTGTAGCGGTGGCGGTAAGCGCCAATACCGGTATGTCGGGCAGATCCTTGCGGATATCGGCTATGGTCAGGTATGAAGGACGGAAATCATAGCCCCACTGGGAAATGCAGTGAGACTCATCTACCGTGATAAGGCATATCTTCAGGTGATGCAGTTTGGTGCGGAACAGTTCCGATGACAGGCGTTCGGGTGATACGTACAGGAATTTGTAACCGCCGAATATGCAGTTCTCCATTACCGCAATGATCTCATCGCGTTTCATTCCGGTGTGTATGGCGGCAGCCTTGATTCCGTGTTCCCTGAGGTTACGCACCTGATCCTTCATCAGTGCAATGAGTGGGGTGATGACCAGGCATACGCCGTCCATGGTCATTGCCGGAACCTGGAACGTGATGCTCTTGCCGCCTCCGGTAGGCATAAGGCCCAGAGTGTCACGACCGCTGCCGATACTCTCAATAATCTGCTCCTGGATGCCGCGGAAACTGTCGTAGCCCCAGTACTGCTTGAGAATATCCAGATAGGTCATAATTCCCGGTCAGGCTTTGGTATCAGGTGTGTTGGGTTTGATGCTCTCAATCTGAAGCAGAACTTCGCCCTGCTTGAAATTGTTCTCCTCAATAGTGTAGCAGATATCGAATGACCGCTTGGTCTTGATGTAATTCACATATGAGCTCTGACCGAACGCTATTCCGTTAAGCGGATGACCGCTCTTGCTGTCGATGAGTTCCAGCTTGATATGCTCATGGCCGCGGCCCACAACCTTGCTTGTACCGTAGTCATAGACATTGCGGGTACGGAATATAGGCTTGCTGTTATCCGGACCGAAAGGCTGGAATTTCTTAAGGTCACGGAAGAACTTGGGCGTTATATCCTTGAAGTCCAGATCGGCGTTGATATCGATCGATGCCTCAATCTGGTCTGGCTCTATATGGGTGGATACGTACTCCTCAAAGCGGCGCTTGAACTCCTCGACGTTCTCAACCTTAAGCGAGAGTCCGGCTGCGTAGGTGTGTCCGCCAAAGTTCTCCAGCAGGTCCTTGCAGCTCTCGATTGCCTTATAGACATCAAATCCTGATACTGAACGGGCCGATCCGGTTGCAAGTTCACCGGTCTTGGTCAATACCACAGCCGGCTTGTAGAACACCTCGGTAAGACGTGAAGCCACGATTCCTATCACGCCTCGTTTCCATTCTGCATTGTAAAGCACGATGGCGTGGCGGTTCTCGCCGTCCTCAAGATGGGTGACGATCTTATTGGCCTCCTCGGTCATCTCCTTGTCATCCTTCTTGCGGTCGTCATTCTCCTTGTCTATGTTCTCGGCCAGTTCAAGGGCACGGTTAAAGTCTTTCTCAACCATCAGGTCAACAGCCTTCTTGCCGCTGCTCATACGTCCGGCTGCATTCAGGCGTGGACCTATCTTGAATACTATATCGTTGATGGTGAGGTTCTTGCCGGACAGCTTGCAGACCTGAATGATGGCGTTCAAGCCGGTGCACGGGTTGCTGTTGAGCTGCTCCAGACCATAGTGGGTAAGAACGCGGTTCTCGCCCATGATGGGTACTATATCGGATGCCGTGCTCACGGCCACCAGGTCCAGACTGGGCAGAAGCTCGCTGAACGGTATGCCGTTGTCAAGCGCGTATGCCTGCATCAGCTTGAATCCTACACCGCAGCCGGAAAGGTGCTTGAAGGGGTAGTGGGAGTCAAAACGCTTGGCGTTGAGTATGGCTACGGCAGGCGGCAGCTCATCATCGGGTACGTGATGGTCACACACGATGAAATCAATGCCTTTTTCCTTGGCATAGGCTATCTCCTGGATTGCCTTGATGCCGCAGTCAAGCACGATTACCAGTTTCACGCCTGTCTCATAGGCGTAATCCACACCCTGCTCCGACACTCCGTAACCCTCATTGTAACGGTCCGGAATGTAGTAGTCCAGATTGTCGTAATCCCTTTTAAGGAAGTTGTACACCAACGCTACGGCTGTAGTACCGTCAACGTCATAATCACCGTAAACCAGAATGCGCTCGCCGCGCTCGATGGCGCTGTTGATACGTGCTACCGCCTTGTCCATGTCATCCATGAGCCAAGGGTCAAGCAGTTCGTTCAGTTGCGGGTTGAAAAATTTCTGTACTTCGGTCTTGTTGGTTATGCCTCTCTCAATCAGAAGGCGGCAGAGTACGGGACTAATCCCGACAGCCTTTGAAAGCTCACTGGCTGCCTCTATCGTCTCCGGGGTGGGGGGCACATAGTTCCATCTGAAGTTCATTATTTATGTTATTTTTTATTTTATTCATTTTGAGTGTATTATGTGGTCTACTCGCTTTCATTGCGCCTCTCCGGGCGGTTTTACGGCAGGACCGGTTTATTCCAAACTGCAAATATATGAAACCACATTCTTATTGTCAATAGTTCACTATCACATTTAGTGAGTATTTATAAATAATAAAGGCAGGAACGTGTCCAGACGCTCCTGCCTTTAATGTGGATTCTATAAAATCCCGGTTCTTATTTTATGCCCAACTTTTTCTTGATGTCCTTGGGCAGTGCATCCTTGTGAACCAGGATGTTGATGGTCTTAAGAGCTACGTATGCGTCGCTGGCATACCAGATACCGTTGTTTCCGGCTGTGGTGTTCCATGAGTTCTTGACCATAAAATACTCCTTGCCGTTCTGGTCCTTGGCTATGCCGAATATCTGCATGCCGTGGTCATCGGTGGTCTCCCAGTTGTCATAACCCTCCTGACGCATCTCCTGGGTGATTTCTTTCTCTTCTCCCGGCTCACGCAGGATCTTGTTCTCCTTGTCTTCATCGGTGGGGACTACGCAGATGGCGGGTTTGGAGCGCAGGAATCCGGTTTCGGATACATCGGCACCCCATGCAAAAGTGTAACCGTTTTTGATAGCGTTATGCATTACGGCCATGAACTCGTCAAGCGGCAGATTGTAGGACTGTCCCCAGCGCCAGTTGTCCTGAATCTCTATGATAAACTGCTCATAGAAAGGATGATGGGTGAATGATGTAAGTGATACGTAATCATCCATGTTCAGGCCCAGTGACTCTGCATATGACTTGGGGGTGTACTCCTTTCCGTTGTAAGTAAACTTCTCAGGGCACTCGCCAATGTAAGCGTCGTAGATTCCGCTGAATCCTTTCTGCCAGACGTCACTCAGTTTCTTGAGATTGCCCTTAGCCAGAGCGTCCACGTATGCCTTTGCGACAGCGGTGAGTTCAGTGTGGTTTATGCGGTCGCTTTTGTACATGATGCCGGGCATTACCTCCTGCGGAACCATTCCGTAGTTCCTCCAGCAGTAAACAACGTCGTAGAAACTGCCGCCCTGGGCAAACTCTATGTCACCATGCAGACGTACGGCTGCCTTTGCGCGGTCCTCCATAGTCTTGTGCACTACGAACATCTCGGCCAGGTCATGCTCGCCCTTACCCAGACGGAGCAGCTCTGATTCAAAGAATCCTATCGATGAGAATGACCAGCATGTTCCGGACTGTGCCTGGTCCTTTACGGGAGTGATGGCCAGTGAATCAACTGTGGTAAACTGATAGCCCTTAGGTGCCTCTTTCTTTTCGGTTTCCTGTGCGGAGATACCTGCGCAGAAGAGTGCCAATGATGCGATAACAAATATTCTTTTCATACTTATAAATGATTATTTTTCTGTTTGGAGTTGCCAAATTTATTCTTTTTGCGCCATTCATCAAAACTAATAGTCCTAAAAACGTTATATTCGCGGCATATTTATCCATTGGAATCGATGATTTACTCTACATATTCTGACAGCAACATCCTGATACGGACCGGTAGATGGGCCGATTCTGACAGCTGCCTGTGTGAGTCATTCTCTGTGCTGTCCCTTACGGATCCATTGATTCCGTTTGATAAACAGGCCGATGTGCTTCTGGACAATATCAGCAGGGTACTTGAGAAAGAGGGTACTCCGGTGCTGATGCGCTTCTTCCTGAGCGACCCCGCCAACCAGACTGCACGCCTGCAGGAACATATTGTCTTTGACTGCCCCGTTTCAATTATCGGTCAGGCTCCGTTGAACGGAACCAAGATTGCCGCTATGGTTTGGTGCCGTCAGTCGGCCGCGATATGCCGGATAGGCGAGAGGATGCACAAGGTAACGGAGAAGGGTATTGACGAATATTGGTTTACGGGTGGTCTTTCCGACAGTGACGGCTCGTACAGCCAGACAGTGAACCTTCTTGGTGAGCTGAGTTCCGGGCTTGAGGCACAGGGTCTCACGCTTGAGTCCAACTGCATGCGTACCTGGCTTTTTGTCCAGAACATTGATGTCAACTATAAGGGCGTGGTAGATGGCCGCAACGCCGTTTTTGACCTTCACGGACTCACACCCGATACCCATTTCATAGCCAGTACCGGCATTGAGGGGCGTACGGCTGACTGCCGTAATAAAGTGATGCTTGATGCCGTGGCCGTATCAGGTCCCGGTGTACTGGTAAAACATCTTCACGGAGAGAGCCATTTGAACCGCACGTCGCAGTACGGAGTAAGGTTTGAGCGCGGTACGGTTGTGGAGTATCCTGACCGCAGGCAAGTCTACATATCAGGTACAGCCAGCATAGACAACAAGGGCAAGATTCTCTATGAAGGTGATATCGTACGCCAGACGGAACGTATGATTGAAAATGTGGAGGTGCTGCTCAAGGAGGCCGGCTGCGGCTTCAGCCAGGTAGGTTCCATGATAGTCTATCTGCGTGATGCGGCCGATTATGCCGTGGTCAATGAAATAATCAATTCCCGTTTCCCCGACTGCCCCCGCGTTATGGTGCAGGCTCCTGTCTGCCGTCCGGGCTGGCTCGTGGAGATGGAGTGCATAGCGATTTACTGAAAGGATTATGACTAAGGGTGGTTCATCGGTACTGCTCATCTACACCGGCGGTACCATAGGCATGAAGGAGGATGAGCGCGGAATGCTCACCCCGTTTGATTTTGACGGACTGATAGAGTCTGTCCCTGAACTGAGCAAGTTTACATGCCGTATTGACCACTACACATTCTCGCCTCTGATAGACTCATCGGATGTGGAACCGGCATTGTGGATACGCCTGGCTGAGATAATCCGTGACCGCTATGATGATTATGACGGCTTTGTGATCCTTCACGGAACCGATACTATGGCTTACTCCGCGTCGGCCTTGAGCTTTATGCTGGAAAACCTGTCCAAGCCAGTCATCTTTACCGGAAGCCAGCTGCCTGTGGGCCGTCCGCGTACCGATGGAAAGGAGAACCTGATTTCATCAGTTGAGATTGCCGTGGCAAAGAATCCTGATGGCAGCGCCGTGGTCCCTGAGTTGTGCATATTCTTCAACTCACAGCTTCTGCGCGGCAACCGCAGCACCAAGGCCGATGCCACATCGTTCAACGCCTTCCGATCTCCGAACTATCCGCCTCTGGCAACCGCCGGCATAGACATTCGTTATAACAACAAGATGATAATGCCTGCCACAGGTAAGCCGCTTACCATACATACTGAGCTTGATACGCGCGTATCAATCCTTAAGGTGCATCCGGGCATCACACCGCAGGTGGTGCGTAACATCCTGCTTGGCCCCGAGACCCGCGCCGTGATCATTGAGACCTACGGATCAGGCAACGCCATATCCAAGGATTGGTTCATTCAGATTGTGCGTGAGGCATCGGCCATGGGCAAGATACTGCTCAACGTGACCCAGTGTCTGGCCGGAACGGTCAATATGGACCTCTATGCCACAGGTTGCGCCCTGCGTGATGCAGGTGTAGTGTCTGGGGGTGACATGACTACCGAGGCTGCCCTGGCCAAGCTGTTCTTCCTTATGGGCAGCACAAAAGACAACTCTCAGGTCAAGAGTCTTCTTGACAAGAACATCCGTGGCGGAATAAGCTGACGCATTGACGTTAAAAATTGTTTCTTTTTCATTCTTAATTATCCCGTTTCTGAAATAACAACTTGTAATTGTTGTTAAGTTGGTTTTGGTTTTATTTCTTTGTGACTGGACCTATCCAACTAACCTGATAGGATAATTGAAATAATCCTTTTTGCAATGAGACGCCTTGTTTTTTTAACCTTAACCTTAATCCTGGCCGTTCCTCTATTAAAGGCAGAGGAATCAGACGGTCCGGATGCTAATGAATCGGCCGGTCTTACTCAGGAACTGATGCGTTTTGCCGGCAATATCCATCAGTTCAACAGCATATTTCCACAGGAAAAGGTCTATCTCCAGTTTGACAACACATCTTATTACACAGGTGAGACCATCTGGTTCAAGGCATTTGTGGTAAATGCGTCAACTCTTCAGAAAGCACAGAGCAAGGTGCTGTATGTTGACCTGATCTCTCCCACAGGGGTGCTGCTCAAGCAGCAGAAACTCAAGATAGTGGCTGGCCAGGCCGACGGATCGTTCCCGCTCATGGACGGAGCGACAGAGCAGGCCCGCGAGAAACGCGGCGTACTGGAATACCCCAGTGGTTTCTATGAGATACGCGCTTACACCAGTTACATGCTCAACTTTGATCAGGAGACCGTATTCTCACGTGTATTTGCCGTATATGAGAAACCCAAGAAAGAGGGCAACTACTACGCGGAGTCTCCCACCATCAGGATTCATTGGGAGAAGACCACCGAGGATATACGTCCTGAAACAAAGAAACTGCCCAAGATAAACTGTGAGTTTTATCCTGAAGGCGGGCATATAGTAATTGGAAAGCCCTGCCGTGTGGCTTTTAAGGTTACCGATGATACCGGACTTGGAATAGACGCACAGGGCGATCTGGATGACACGGATATAACCTTCGGCACTGTTCATGACGGAATGGGCTGGTTTACGTTCACCCCGACTGAAAGAAAGAATACTGCTACAATAACCGTTGACGGCAAGCCCAAAACATTTCAACTCCCGCAATCTGAAAAGAGCGGCCTGACCCTGCAGGTTGATGCTTTGGAAACCGGTGATATCCGATGGCAGGTGGACTGCACTCCTGACCTGTCAGGACAGACATTGGGCCTGGCGCTTACCTGCCGCGGAGAACTGTTTGAATTCTGCACCATAGAAACGTCATCACATTCTGTAGAGAATACCCTGTCAATGAAAGGCATCCCCGAAGGCGTATGCAGGGTCTATGTTTTCGGCTCAGACGGGAGCATATATGCAAGCCGGTCGGTCTATCATCACAGCGGAGAGACCACACGGCCTTCAATAGAGGTATATGCCGATAAGGATAAATATGAGCCCTTTGAGAAAGTGGCCCTTAAGTTCAGCCTCAAGGACGGACACGGCAACCCGTTCCGCGACCGTTTCTGTCTGTCTGTTCGTGACACCCGCAGCCAGGGAAACATACTTGCTGATGACCTGCGCACATCCATGCTGTTATCATCGGACCTGAAAGGTTTTATAGAAAACCCCTCGTGGTATTTTGATACTGATCAACCGGAGCGTGATGAGGCGCTTGATCTGCTTATGCTGGTTCAGGGGTGGGAGCGCTATGACTGGCAGACCATGACCGGACAGAGAGAGTTTAAAGAGAGACATCGTATAGAGGAGGGGCTGACTGTAAACGGCTGGATTATGAATTCGTCAGGCAAGAAGCCTCTGGACAGCATAGAAGTTCTGGCGGCAATTATGCCTCAGGACAAGACACTCTCCGAGACATACAGATACAGGACAGACACATCGGGCTATTTCGGATTTGACATAGGGCCCGATCTGTACGACAAGGTCAAATTCACAATCAAGGCACAGGCAAACAGGAAACGTCTGATAGGCCCTGACGCCCGCATAGTGTTTGACCGTTCGCTGTCACCTGCCGTACGAGCTTACCAGCCGCAGGAACTGGTGTTTACGGGACTGCAGTCAACCACCCGAAAAACGGACAGCAAAAAAACGCAGAAAGAGAAAGAGTGGCTGCCTACTGTGGTTGGTGATAAAGAGTATATTCTGCCCGATGTTGACATAGATGAAGAACGTATGTATGTAGATTACTTTACGTTCAGTGCGTATGATGTGGTCAAGGATGTTGAGATAGATCTGGACAAGGGTGATTATACAACTGACCTTCATGGTTATCTGTTGGATAAGGGCTATGTGGTTGAATGTTTATTCGGAATGGATGGAGCGTTTATAAAACTGCTGATCAACGGATTCGAACCGTTCTTTTATGTCCACGACAGCAATAACTACAAATGGTCAGGTGCGTTTGATGATGACCCTCTGTCAAGACTAACCATAGACTCAAAAGACATTAAGAGCATTATGATATTTGATCGTCCCATGTATGTGATGGATATCCTTTTGCAATGCCCGCTGTTTATGGACAGTCCCAAATATCAGGATTTTATAGACAGCATTTTAGGTGGCGGAGGAGTTACCGATGCCATGCTGGCGCGCAAAATACTGGTGGATATTCAGATCAAGGAGCCTCATGAACTGAGTACCAGGGATGAGATATTCAACATAAACAAGCGTATAACGACAGTTGACGGCTATTCGCGTCCGTATGCATTTTACTCACCTGAATATCCCAATGGCCCCATTCCGGGCGATGTGGATTACCGCCGTACTCTCTACTGGAATCCCAACGTGATAACTGATGAAGATGGTAATGCCAAGGTGGAGTTTTACAACAATTCCTACAGCACCAAGTTCACTATAAGTGGAGCCGGTATCACCGCCTCCGGTGTGCCGTACATCCTTAACCGGAACTGGTAATATGAAAAGATTATTGTTTGCAGTCCTGACTTTTGTTCCAGTCCTGTTGCTTGGACAGAATACCATACGTGGAGTTGTCACTGACAGCCTCACGCAGGAGCCTTTGCCATATGCCACGGTCTATGTGAATGGTACTACTCAAGGAACTGCCACAGACAATGACGGCAGTTTTGAACTTAAAGATGTGTCGTTCCCTACAACGGTTATTTTCAGTTTCGTGGGTTACAAACCTATGGTTCTGGACTTTGACCGTAATCCTGGCTTTCTTACAATCGGGCTTAAGGCAAACATTGAGTTGCCCGAAGTGGATGTATCGGGCAAGGTTAATAAAAGGGAAAACAGAATAGACCTGGCGTATTTCAAGAGTCTGTTTCTGGGCGATGACCAATGGGGCAGGCGTGCAACCATCAAGAATGAGGATGTTTTGATATTTGACAGGTCCGAAGAGATATCATATGAAATCCGCCGGGTGAGGAGGAGCTCATACAGTGTACTCACCATCAATACGGATGTGATGGAACGCCATGAAGAGAATTACGATACGGCAACGGTAAAGAAATCCGTTTTCAGCGTGTCGGCCACCGAACCGCTTATCATAGATTTGCCGTTGTTGGGATATGAGCTTTATGTGGATCTGGTCAAATTCACTGCGGTAAAAAAGAAAAACATGACAACGTGTGATATCCTGGGCTACTTCTATTATAAGCCATACGATAATGTAAACAAACGGAAGGCCCAAACCTTTGAAAACAACCGTAAGAAAGCATATTGGGGTTCAAGCCAGCATTTCCTCAGGTCTTTTGCTCAGGACCGGTTGAAGGAGAACGGATACATACTGACAATGCCGGATAAGGTAAAGAAAGAAAAGAAAGTCATGTGGATAGACAAGCCTGTAGAAACAGGTGATTGTCTGGCCACCACAGGTGACAACATGATGCAGATTCACGGTCTCAAGGATAAGAACATCTCAATTAAATACTATTACCGCAATGACGGTTCTCCCTATTCCTGGGGAGCAAAAGTGAAAGGTATCCGTAGATATTCAGAGTCAGGAATGACTCTTTTGGAAGATCACTGCCTGTTCCTTAAAAACGGTACTGTCATGGATAATAACATGGTGTTTACCGGGGATATGTCAAAGAAAAAAGTTGCAGCTTGCCTGCCTGCTGATTATTATCCGCCTGAAGATACAAGCCGAATCAATGTAAGCGGTAGGGAAGATTATGCCAGTGAACTGATAAGGTTTGCCGATAACATACATGACTTCAACAGTATGTTTCCGCAGGAGAAGGTATATCTTGAGTTTGACAACACCGCCTATTTCCAAGGAGAGAATATCTGGTTCAAGGCCTTTGTGACACATGCCACCACATTGGAGCGAGCTCCCAGCGGAGTGCTGTATGTGGATTTCCTGGCCCCCACCGGACAACTTATAAAGCAACAGAAACTCAAGATTGTGGCAGGACAGGCTGACGGCGTCATCCCGTTGCTTGATGCCGGCACGTACCAGACACGTGTAAAAAAGGGCATAGTTGCGTACCCCAGCGGATTCTATGAGATAAGGGCATATACGCAGAATATGCTTGATTTCAGTTCTGAAGCCATATTTTCACGCGTCATACCCGTTTACACCCAGCCCAAGTATACGGGTGAGTATGACAGGTCATATGTGGAGAACAATCAGGATAATCCTCTTGTAGAGAAGATACGTGGTAAGACAATAGAACCCAAACACAGTTATGATGTCACATTCTATCCCGAGGGAGGCAATCTGATTTACGGACTTCCATGCAGGGTCGCTTTCAAGGCTACAGGCAGTGACGGATTCGGAACAGACGGCGTATTGGTGGTTTCAGGTAAAAAAGATACTGTGCATACCGTGCATGACGGAATGGGATCGTTCATAATAACGTCTTACTACGGATTAGAGTCAGGACAGTTTATTGCTCCGGATGGTAAGAAGGCCTATTTCAATATGCCTAAGCCGGTCTATAGCGGTTACTCCATGATGGCCGATATGAACTCGGATGCCCGGATGCAGTTGAATATATGGCGCTCAGATGACCGCATAGGTGAGCGGACGGCACTTGCAGTAACATGTCGTGGTGATGTGGTCCATTTTGAGGAGATAAAGGATATAGACAAAAGTCAGCTTATAATAGACTGCTCTGACTGGCCGGTGGGTGTATGCCGCTTAACCCTGTTCAACAGTGACGGCATGATTCTGTCATCACGCAGCATATTCCATGGCAGCTCTTGTCTGTCAGGTCCTACCATTACGGCTAATACCGACAGTATGATACGCCAGTCATGTAGCAAGGAGGTAATAGAGTTCAAACTTACAGATCAGGAAGGAAATCCGTTCCGCGACCGTTTTTGTCTTTCAGTACGTGATGCAACGGACTACGGCGGCGGCTTGACCGATAACCTGCAGACTAACCTTCTGCTATCATCAGATCTGAGAGGATACATACATGATCCCGCCTGGTATCTGGAAAGTGATGATGAGGAGCATCGTGAAGCATTGAACCTCCTCACTATGGTACAGGGCTGGGAACGGTATGAGTGGCAGACTATGACAGGGCAGAAAGATTTTGAGGAGAAACACCGCATAGAGGAGAGTCTTACCATGAACGGATGGATACTCTCATACTTCAAACGCGCTCCTGTATCTGATATAGGGGTGTATGCATCGGTAATACCTGATGATGACAAAAGACTGTTTGAGAGTTTTGACTACATGACTGATTCTACAGGTTACTTCGGGTTTGACCTGTCTGACTTTTACGGCAGCGGTAAGTTTACCATTCAACTGATGTCAAAGAAGAAGGATGGCGAATCAAAATATGAAACCGGCAAGCGAATACGTTTTGAACGCGGCGGCAGGCCTGATCCCAGACCATACATGATTCAGGAGACGGACCTGAGCCACAACGACCATAAGCCGTACGACTATAAGGTTGATTATACGGATTTTGACCTGACCCCCGAGCAGCGCAAAAAACTGGGCCGTATGCTTGATGACGTTGACATAGAAGAGACGAGCATAAAACGGCGTTTTATTGATTATGACACCTTTACATCATTCGAGGCCGAGGAGGATTCCGAGCTGGAACTGGATCAGGGCGAATACACTACTGACCTGTTCGGCTATTTTCTGGAACGGGGCATCAGACTGGAACCGCAACAATCAGATCCGATATTCAGTTCATCGGATGAATCAGGAGAAGATAAGGGGAATTCATCAAAAATAGTGTACATATATCCGGTCTATTACATACATAATAAGGATAAATTGCTGACACATAAGCCATTTGACATTCCTCAGTATATTGATATGATTGATGTCAAAAGCATTATGGTTTATGACAATCCCATGTACCCCAGGGATATGGCTGATCTCATTCCTCTTATGAAGGAATGGGTCAGGAAACATGTAGGCGAGGCTCCTCCGGGGGTTCCTGTCAACGACAATGAAATCTGTCATGGCGATTTTTGGTGTTGGCTTGACCATAGTTGGGAAAGATATACCCTTGTGGATATACAAATCAAGGAAGACAAAGAACTGCTTTTTTACGACGAAATAGTAAATCTGGGCCGCAGGAGTACTACAGTTAAAGGTTTTACCAAACCGGTTGAGTTCTACTCACCTCAATATCCCGACGGTCCTATTGAGGGTAACGTTGATTCACGCCGTACTCTCTACTGGAATCCCAACGTCATTACCGATGAAGACGGTCGCGCCAGAGTAGAGTTCTACAACAACAGTTTTTCCCGCATGTTCACTATCAGCGCCGCAGGTATCACCGCCTCCGGCATTCCCTACATCCTCAACCAAAACTGGTAATTAAAATCCTTTTTGCAATGAGACGCCTGATTACTTTAACCTTAACCTTAATGCTCTTTCTGCCTTTACGTTTGTATGCACAGAGCACCATACGCGGAACCGTTATCGACAGCCTTACACAGGAACCGCTCCCTATGGCTACGGTCTATATCAACGGCACCACTCAGGGAACAACAACCGATAATGACGGCCGTTTTGAGCTGGAGGGCGTATCGTTCCCTGCAAAGATTGTGTTCAGTTACGTGGGCTATCAGCCGCAGGCCCTTGACCTGGACCGTAATCCAGTTATGTTGAGGATAGAACTCAAGCCAAATCTTGAACTGCCGGAGATAGATGTATCGGGTAAGGAAAACAAGATCAACAAAGAGGATCTGGACTACTTCAAGAGCATGTTCCTGGGCGATGACAAATGGGGCAAGCGTGCAACCATAAAGAATGAGAATGTACTGATGTTTGACAGATCATTTCAAACATCATATCAAATCAGAAAGATAGGTCGAACTACAAGAACAGTCGCATATGGTTCTATTGATGTGGTTGAAACGCATGAAGAGGCCATGGATACGGTAAAAGTGGTGACAAGCGTATTCAATGCGTGGGCCTATGAACCGCTGATAATTGACATGCCCCTGCTGGGATATGAACTGTATGTGGATCTGGTGAATTTTGCTGTCGTTCAGACTAATAACATAGTTTCATGTGACATACTGGGCTACTTTTATTATAAGCCATATGAGAAACTGAACAAGCGTAGGACACGCAGCATTGAAGAAAACCGTATGAAGGCTTATTATGGTTCAAGCCAGCATTTTCTCAGGTCTTTTGCCCAGAACAGTCTTACAGAGAACGGATACATAGTGACCATGCATGATGAAGTGGTTAAGGGCAGGAAAACAATCCCGACCAACCTACCTGTTGATGTTGAAGAGGTTTCTGCCAGCGTAGGAGACGACCTGATCCTGATTCATGACCTGAAAGACAAAGATCTCAAGATAAGGTTCTATCACAAATATGACGGTACTCCCATGAACTTTAAGGTTAAAGGAAAGGGAATTCACCGCTACTCGGAATCCGGAATGACCCTTTTGAATGATACTTGTTCGTTCCGTAAGGATGGTATAGTGTTTGACAACAGCATTCGTTTTACAGGCGGTATTTCAAAGAAAAAGGTTGCGGCCTGTCTGCCTTATGATTTCCTGCCTATTGAAGATACCGCAAAAGTCATGGTGAGAGATTCTGTGGATTATGCCAGCGAGCTGATAAAGTTTACTGATAACATCCATCAATTCAACAGGATGTTCCGTCAGGAGAAGGTCTACCTGGAATTTGACAACACCGCTTACTTCCAGGGTGAGAACATCTGGTACAAAGCTTTTGTGGCAGATGCTACGACATTGGAACAAGCACCCAGCGGAGTGCTTTATGTGGATTTCCTGGCACCCACCGGACAGCTTATCCTGCAGCAGAAACTCAAGATTGAGGCAGGCCAGGCTGACGGTGTCATTCCGCTGCTTGATGCAGGCACTCAGCAGACACGAGAGAAACGCGGCATGGTGGCATATCCCAGTGGATTCTATGAGATAAGAGCGTATACCCAGAATATGCTGGACTTCAGCCCCGAGGCGATATTCTCACGCGTTATTCCTGTCTATACGCAGCCCAAGTATGTTGGAGAGTATAACCAGTCACATGTTATAAGCAACCAGAATAATCCCCTTGTGGAAAAACTGCGTGGCACACCGGAACAACAAATGATACAAAGATGGCAGGATCCAAACGCTGTGGTTTCCTTCTATCCTGAAGGAGGCAGTCTAGTCAAGGGCCTGCCCTGCAGATTGGCATTCAAGGCAACCGGCCGTGATGCATTCGGAGTAGAAGGGTCTATTGATATTCCGGATGCCTGGGAGCAGGCATATACCGTTCATGACGGAATGGGATCGTTCATATTCACTCCCGGGGGCAACTATATATATACGTATTTCCATCCTTCAGGAAGTGACAGGAGCATAATGTTTACCCTTCCTTTGGCCGATAAGAGCGGATATTCCATGATTTCTGACATGCTCTCTGATTCACTGCTGCAGGTAAATATCTGGCGTACTGAGGACCTTATAGGTGAACAGGTGGCTCTTGCCGTAACCTGTCGCGGTGAAGTGATTTATTTTGAGGAGATAAAGGATATTGAAAACAGTAAGTTGAATATAGACTGTTCAGACTGGCCGTCAGGTGTGTGCCGATTAACTCTTTTCAATAGGGAGGGCAGGGTGTATTCGTCGCGCAGCATATTCCACAATAATGCAGAGCAGCATGGTCCTGAATTTGCAGTAAATACAGATAGCTTGTCACGTAAACAGTTTGACAGACAGGTCCTTGAGTTCAATCTCACTGATGAAAGCGGCAATCCGCTGCGCGACCGTTTCTGTCTGTCAGTACGTGATGCAACGGACTATGGCGGCGGACAGACTGAAAACCTTCAGACCAACCTGTTGCTTTCATCTGACCTGAAGGGATACATACATGATCCCGCCTGGTATCTGGAGAGTGATGACTCCATTCATCGTGAGGCACTCAACCTGCTTACTCTTGTTCAGGGTTGGGAGCGTTACGAGTGGCAGACCATGACTGGCCTTACTGAATTTGAGGAGAAACACCGTATTGAGGAAGGAATCACCATGAACGGATGGATACTGTCATACGGAAGGCGCAGACCGGTATCGGACATAAGCATATTTGCTGCGCTTACACCTGATGATGACAAGACTCTGTATGAATCATTTGATTATCAGACTGATTCGACCGGTTATTTTGGGTTTGACCTGAGCGACTTTTACGGAAAGGCCAATTTTACCATCCATGTCATGGCAACAAAAAAGAACGGTGAATCCAAGTATAAGACCGGTAAAAGAATCCGTTTTGAGAGGGCCGACAGACCTGAGCCCAGGCCTTACTTCAAGCAGGAGACAGATTTGAGTCACAACAATCATCAGGGGTATGACTATAAGGTTGATTTCAGTGATGCAGACCTGTCTCAACTTAAAGATAAGAATCTGGGAACCGTGCTCGATGCCGTTGACGTTGAAGAGGAAGGCTCAAAACGCAGGTTCATTGATTATGACACCTTCACCTCATTTGAGGCCGAGGAGGATGCTGAACTGGAACTGGATGAGGGAGAATACACGACCGATGTCTATGGCTATCTGTTGGAACGGGGTATCAGGATTCTTAACCCCACTGATTATTATGAGCCGACGGATTTTGAAGCAGAGGTTGGAGAATATGAATTCGGCCATCAGAGATGGGGCTCGGAAAATAATGGAGCAGGAGAAGAAGTTGCTGAAGAAGTAGAGAGTAAAAGTAAAGACAATTCATCGGGTGCAGCTAATGATATAAAAGCTTACTTATCGGCCCATACTAAGTTTGATTTTGTCAGCAACTCTTCCAATATTGATATGATTGACGTCAAGAGTATAATCATTTATGACAAACCCATGTATCCCAGAGATTTTGCTGATTTGATTCCTCAGGAGGTTGAATTCCATAATAAACGTATTCATACCGGTTGGTTCTGGTGGCTATGGAACGACTGGGAAAGATATACTCTGGTTGACGTCTTGGTAAAGGAGGACTGGCAACAGCTCCATGACTGGGAGATACTCAATCTGGGCCGTCGTGTCACTACCGTCAAGGGTTATACCAAGCCCGTACAGTTCTACTCACCGGAATACCCTGAGGGTCCTTTGGAGGGTAATGTCGATGCGCGCCGCACACTCTACTGGAATCCTAACGTGATTACTGATAAGGATGGCCGTGCCCGGGTTGAGTTCTACAACAATGGCTTTACCCATCGTTTCACAATCAACGCTGCCGGCATCACTGCCTCAGGCGTTCCCTACATCCTCAACCAAAACTGGTAATTTAAATCCTTTTTGCAATGAGACGCCTTTTTACTATAACCTTAAGCTTTATTCTCTTTTTGCCCGCGCATTTGTTGGCACAGAGCACCATACGCGGAATAGTTGTTGACAGTCTTACGCTGGAGCCCCTGCCTATGGCTACTGTCTACATCAACGGTACTACTCAAGGAACAGTTACCGATAATGCCGGTCGTTTTGAGTTGAAAGACGTATCATTACCGGCTACTGTGGTATTCAGTTATGTGGGGTATCAGCCTAAGGCTTTGGTTCTGAACAATGATCCGGATAGACTGACTATCGGACTTATACCAAACATTGAACTGCCTGAAATCCTGGTATCCGGTAAAAAGACCAGGGCAGACAAAATGAATCTGGAAAAATTCAAGTCCATGTTTCTGGGTGATGACCGGTGGGGTAAGCGTGCAACCATTAAGAATGAGAATGTCCTTGTTTTTGATAACTCGGCTGAGTCGTCATATTTTATCAGAAAGATCAGAAATACATCATTCATAACCCCGTTTGCCTCTAATGATAAAGTGGTGATATCGAACGTATATGATGATACGGTCAGGGTTAATAAGAGTGTATTCACTGCGTGGGCCTATGAGCCATTGATAATTGATTTGCCCTTGCTGGGGTATGAACTGTATGTGGATCTGGTGGAGTTCTCTGTCATACAGGTGAATAATATCACTACGTGTAATATCCTGGGCTATTTTTACTACAAGCCTTATGAGAAACTGAGCAAGCGCAAAACGCGCACCCTTGAAGAAAACCGCAAGCAGGCTTATTATGGTTCAAGCCAGCATTTTCTGAGGTCTTTAGCTCAAGACCGGTTGGCTGAGAACGGATATATGCTGACAACGCGTGAGGAAGTAGTGAAAGGAAATAGAAGCATATCAATGAATGTGCCCGTTGACATGGGGAAATATTCTGCCAGTCAGGGAGACAGCCTGATTCAGATACATGGCCTGAATAACAAGAACCTCAAAATACGGTATTATCACGGAAGTTACGGAAAGCCAGCAAATTTTGAAGAATACTATCCGGGCCTTCGTTTTTATTACGAGTCCGGAATATCTTTCCTGAAGGATACTTGTGTATTCCGTAAAGACGGCATCCTGGTTGACAACAGCATACGTTTTACAGGTGATATTTCTAAAAGAAGGGTTGGAGCCTGCCTGCCTGACGATTACATCTCTCCTGTAGATACAAGTGTAATCAAAGTGGGGAAAACAACAGACTATGACAGCGAGTTGATAAAGTTTGCCAAAAACGTTCAACAGTTCAACGGCTTGTTTCCTCAGGAGAAGGTCTACCTGGAATTTGACAACACCGCCTATTTCCAGGGAGAGAACATCTGGTTCAAGGCTTTTGTGACGCATGCAAGCACATTGGAAAGAGCGCCAAGCGGCGTACTTTATGTGGATTTTCTGGCACCTACAGGACAGCTTATCCTGCAGCAGAAACTCAAGATTGAGGGAGGTCAGGCTGACGGCGTAATACCTCTACTTGATTTCGGTACACAGCAGACACGTGAGAAACGTGGCATGGTAGCATACCCCAGCGGTTTTTACGAGATAAGGGCCTATACACAGAATATGCTGGACTTTAGTCAGGAAGCAGTTTTCTCACGAGTCATCCCTGTCTATACACAACCCAAGTATGTGGGTGAGTATAACCGCTCACAAGTGGAAACAGATCAGGATAATCCTCTTGTAGAAAACCTTCGTGTTGAAACCAAAGAATCAAACGCACAAAAGGACAAGATTACTGTCAAGTTTTATCCTGAAGGCGGGGAACTTGTTAACGGTATTCCCAACAGAGTGGCATTCAAGGTGACAGGCAAGGATGGGTTTGGTTTAAAAGGAAAGCTTTTGGTTCCAGGCGTCAGGGATACAGTACATACCGTTCATGACGGTATGGGATCCTTCGTTTTCATTCCCGGCGGACCGGATTTAGTGAATTTCTTCGCGGCGGGTGTAAGAAACGCACGTCTTCAACTGCCTAGCCCGGTCTACAGCGGATACTCCATGATGGCCGATATGCTATCGGATTCACGGCTTCAGGTAACTATCTGGCGTACTCCGGACCGCGTAGGAGAGCAGACAGCGCTTGCGGTAACCTGTAGAGGTGAAGTAATTCATTTTGAAGAAATAAAAGACATTGAGGACTCAAATTTTGAAATAGACTGCTCCGATTGGCCTACCGGTGTCTGCCGTATGACTCTCTATGACAAGGACGGTATGATACTGTCATCACGCAGCATATTCCATAGCAGCGCGGATCAGTACAGCCCGATAATTACGGTCAATACGGACAGTATGTCGGATAAGCAGTATGGCAAAGAGGTCTTGGAATTCAGACTTGCAGACCAGGATGGCAATCCTATGTATGACCGTTTTTGTCTGTCAGTCCGTGATGCAGCGGACTATGGTAGCGGACGTACTGAGAATCTCAAGACCAATCTGCTGCTTTCTTCGGATTTGAGAGGTTACATACATGACCCGGCATGGTATCTTGAGAGTGATGATTCCATACATCGTGAGGCATTGAACCTGCTTACCATGGTCCAAGGCTGGGAGCGCTACGAGTGGCAGACTATGACAGGCCTGCAGAAATTTGAAGAGAGGCATCGTGTTGAAGAGGGGCTTACCGTAAACGGATGGATATTATCCTATAGAAAACGTGAACCATTGCCGGATATAAGCATCTATTCTGCGCTAATGCCTGATGATGACAAGACTCTGTTCGAATCCTATGATTACGAGACTGACTCTACGGGCTATTTTGGATTTGACCTGAGCGACTTTTACGGAAAGGGCGATTTTACCATACATCTGATGTCAAAAGACCGTAAAGGCGAGTCTAAGTATGATAAGAAAAAACGTATTAGGTTTGAGCGTGCTGACAGGCCTGAACCCAGACCTTTCTTTAAGCAGGAGACAGATTTGACTCACAACGATCATCAGGTATATGACTATAAGGTTGATTTCAGTGATGCAGACTTGTATCAGCTAAGGGACAGGAATCTGGGAACCGTGCTCGATGCGGTTGACGTAGAAGAGGAGGCTACAAAACGCAAGTTCATTGATTATGATACCTTCACCTCTTTTCAAGTTGAGGAAGAAACGGAGTTGGAGCTGGATATGGGTGAATACACCACTGATGTTGAAGGATACTTCCTGGAAAAAGGCATCAGATTTTTTCACAAAGAAGGGTATGGCAATACTATGGAATTTGTGGCCGAAGATGAGGGAAGAAAAGAAACCTTCTTTTTATGGGAAGATGAAGACAGTCATACCATACTTCCGCATTTCTATGTACATAGCAATACGGAGAGTATGTTAAATCGACCTGAATTTGAAAAACCCTTGCTTATAGATATGATTCACGTCAAGAGTATAATCGTATATGACAAGCCTATGACTCTCCGTGAACTAATGGAGTTTATTCCACATGAGGTTGAATATCGTAATAAGCATATTGATACCGGATGGTTCGAAGAGGCTGCTACAGATATATCAACCAAATATTACCTGATTGACATACAGATAAAAGATGAACTTCTCTTTGACTGGGAGATCCGTAACTTGAGCCGCCGCACTACTACCGTAAAAGGTTTCAATAGACCGGTGCAGTTCTACTCACCTGAGTATCCGGAAGGGCCCATAGAAGGTAACGTCGATGCGCGCCGCACGCTCTACTGGAACCCCAATGTTATAACTGATGAGAACGGCCGTGCCCGCGTTGAGTTCTACAATAATGGATTTAGCCATCGTTTCACAATCAACGCCGCCGGAATCACCGCCTCCGGCATGCCTTACATCCTCAATCAGGACTGGTAAAAACAAAGGGGATTGACCCCTTTGTGTTATTCTTTAGAGAACTGGTCTTTGCCTACTCCGCAGATGGGGCATACCCAATCCTCGGGGAGTTCTTCAAACGGGGTTCCGGCTGCTATGCCGTTGTCGGGATCGCCTACGGCGGGATCATACTCGTATCCGCAGACTTCACATACGTACTTACTCATAATCATTAAGGTTTTAAAGGATTAAGGTCAGATTTGAACCAGTCGATGAATTTGCCTATGCCGTCGTGGAGGGTGGTGGTGGGCTTGTAGCCGCACTCCTTTTCCAGCTTGGAGGTATCGGCGTAGGTCTTGAGGACATCGCCCTGCTGCATGGGCAGGAATATCTTGTTGGCCTCAACACCTAAGGCGCTCTCGATCTCGTTTATGAAATCCATCAGTTGGACAGGGTTGGAGCAACCTATGTTGTATACCTTCCAGGGCACATTATTAGGACACTCTTCGGCCTTGGGCTGATGGTCTATTACCTGGATGGTGCCCTCCACTATATCATCTATATAGGTGAAGTCGCGGCTCAGGTTGCCGTTGTTGAATACCTTGATGGGCTCACCCTTGCTGATGGCTGTGGCAAACAGCATGGGCGCCATATCAGGACGGCCCCAGGGACCATAGACTGTAAAGAAGCGCAGGCCGGTGGTGGGCAGGCCGTAGAGTTTGCTGTATGAGTGGGCCATAAGTTCGTTAGCCTTCTTGGTTGCGGCATAAAGGCTTACGGGGTTGTCAACGCGGTCATCCTCACTGAACGGCACCTTGTCATTCATTCCGTAGACCGATGAAGACGATGCATAGACCAGATTCTTGACATCGTTGTGGCGGCAGCACTCCAGTATGTTCATGAATCCCACCAGATTGCTGTCCAGATAGGCGTAGGGATTGGTGATGGAGTATCGGACTCCGGCCTGGGCGGCCAGGTTGACCACTACGTCAAACTTTTCCTGCTGGAAGAACTCTGCCATCTGGCCGCGGTCAGCCAGATCCATCTTAATGAAGCGGTAGTTGGGGAATAACGTGCTTTCTCTAACGGAGCCGTCAATGTATCGGCCGCTGTGTGAGTGTATTCCGCACTGCTCCAGGCGACCCAGTTTGAGACGTACGTCATAGTAGTCATTGATGTTGTCAAGTCCTACGACTTCATCGCCGCGCTGAGCCAGACGATAGGCCAGTTTTGAGCCGATGAATCCGGCTGCTCCCGTTATAAGTATCTTCATCCTTTTTCAATTTGAAGCAAAAGTACAAAAAAGAGCCATTGGGGACGGTTCCGTTTGGCACCTTTTTTCTTTTTCTGTGAAACGAACTTACGTCATAAGGTGCCAAACGGAACCGTCCCCATTAGCTCGCTGACAAAATGTATGTGACGCGCTTCTGTTTGTGCATATTTATGCTCAAAGTGGCAGATTTTACATCGAAATTCGCTTATTATGCATAACACTTTGAATTTTTTGCATTATTAACATGAAAAATATTGCGTATTCTTTGTCAGTTTTAATGACAAATAGTAACTTTGCGAACGCTTTTGATAGCAAAATCACAAAAACCGAATAAATAGAGTATAAACAATACAAAATTCACATTATGGACAAACAGGTAAAGAATTACGTTGAGAAATTCATGGCTGAGCTTATTGCCAAGAATCCCGGTGAGAAGGAATTCCATCAGGCAGTTAGCGAGGTTGTTGAGAGTGTTGCACCCTACATCCTTCAGAATCCCTACCTCCTGGATCAGAAGATCATGGAGCGTATCGTGGAGCCTGAGAGAGTTATCATGTTCCGTGTACCTTGGATGGACGACAAAGGTGAGATTCATGTAAACCGCGGCTTCCGCGTTCAGATGAACAGCGCCATTGGCCCGTACAAAGGTGGTGTACGTTTCCACTCAAGCGTTAACCTGAGCATCATGAA
>Ga0310690_10002300_pt1 | contig 31472 bp, 21 predicted proteins | sample AusTroGonzalo_MG_2_FD_207661 | JGI IMG/M metagenome (GOLD analysis project Ga0310690, IMG submission 207661) | Bovine rumen microbial communities from tropical cattle in Woodstock, Queensland, Australia - Gonzalo_04 (v2) (version 2) | ecosystem: Host-associated > Mammals > Digestive system >...
CTCCAGGATGCCGCGGCCGCCGCGCCAATCCTTCTTGGAAGGACCGTCAACGGTCTTCTGGGTTGCGGTTGCAGCGTGAACGGTGGTCATGAGGCCGCGCTTTACGCCGAAGTTGTCCTGCAGGACCTTGGTAAGAGGAGCAAGGCAGTTGGTGGTGCAGGAAGCGTTGGAGATGATGGTCTGGCCAGCGTAGGTCTTGTGGTTGACACCATAGACAAACATAGGAGTGCTGTCCTTTGAAGGAGCGCTCATGATAACCTTCTTGGCACCAGCCTTGATGTGAGCTTCTGCAAGCTCTGCGGTGAGGAAGAAACCGGTGGATTCAACAACGACATCAGTCTTGAGTGCGCCCCAGGTGATGTTTGCAGGATCTTTCTCGCAGAAGACCTGGATCTTCTTGCCGTCCACGATGAGGACATTGCCCTCTACCTTGATGTCGTGGTCAAACTTGCCGTGTACTGAATCGTACTTGAGCATGTAAGCGAGATAGTCGGGATCCAGAAGGTCGTTGATACCTACAACCTCGATGTCCTTTGCAAAATTCTCAACTGCTGCGCGGAATACCATGCGGCCGATGCGGCCGAATCCGTTAATACCGAGTTTAATCATAGTTTGAATAATTATTTAAAAAAACATTGTTTCTTTTAAGCGACGCAAATTTACTAAAAAAACGTGATAATTCATTAAAATATTTCAGAATTATACACAGATTTTTCAACTAAGTCGCAGATAATGTGGCCGATGAGCGTCTGGCACTCCTGGATGCGGGGCGTGTCCTGTGAAGGTACGTGAATCACAAGGTCATAATCGTCCATCCGGCAGGGCTTCTCCCCCACTATGGCAATTGTGCCGATGCCCTTTTCCCGGCAGGCCTCCAGTGCAAGGAGGAGATTTTCCGAGTTGCCGGAAGTGGATATGCCGATGAACACATCCCCTTCCGCGCCGATGGCCTCTACCTGCCGGGCAAAGACGCGGCTGTAGCCATAGTCATTGCCGATGGAAGTCAAAATAGATGAATCGGTTGTAAGCGCGATGGAAGCCAGACCCGGACGGTCCAGCCTGAACTTATTCACCAGTTCCGCAGCCATGTGCTGCGCATCAGCGGCACTCCCGCCGTTCCCTGCCCAAAGCACCTTGTGCCCGCCCCTGAGGGCGTTTACGGCAAACTCCGCCGCAAGGGAAATCTTCCCGATGGCGGCATCGTCCTCCAGGAGGGCTTCCTTCACTGCCGCCGATTCCGCAATCTGCTGTTTTATGTAGTCAGTCATATCGTACAAAAATACGAAAAAATATCTATCTTTGCATACATGGAAGAGAAGAAACCACCCATCTGGCTTTTCACGGACGGAGCTGCAAGCGGAAACCCCGGTCCCGGGGGCTATGGAATCGTCCTCAGGTGCGGGAGTTACCAGAAGGAGATTTCCGGCGGGTTCGCCCTTACCACCAACAACAGGATGGAACTGCTGGCCGTAATCATCGGCCTGGAGCAGATAAAATGGGAAAACGCGGAGGTTCACGTGGTTAGCGACTCTTCCTATGTAGTGAAGGCCCTCAACGAAGGCTGGCTGGATACCTGGAAGCGCCAGGGGTTCAAGAAAAAGAAGAACGTTGACCTCTGGATGCGGTTCGATACGGTTTACCATCGGCACAGAGTGGCATTTCACTGGATAAAGGGACACGCCGGCCACCCCGAGAACGAACGCTGCGACGCCCTCGCTGTCGCCGCCTACCACAAGCCGGACCTTCCGGAGGATACCGGATACACACAAGAACAACAGACACTGCTATGAGCCTACCCAAACTTGTAGTCGGAATAACCCAGGGAGACAGCAACGGAATCGGCTACGAAGTCATTATCAAGTCCCTGGCCGACGAGCGCATACTTGACTCCTTCACCCCCGTCATCTACGGATCGTCCAAACTCCTTGGCTTCTATAAAAAGACGCTCCACAACATTGAGAAGTTCGACGTAAACGTGATCCAGAACGCCCGCGACGCCAAGCCTCGCACCATAAATCTGGTGAACTGCCTGCCGGACAGCGTTTACGCAGAGCCCGGGCAGCCGTCGGCAGAGGGTGCAAAAGCCGCCGTCACCGCCCTGGAGCGTGCCGTTAAGGACATCAAGGATAACCTTATTGACGTGCTTGTCACCGCCCCTATCAATAAGCGCGGCATGAACCAGACCGGCTTCAATTTCACCGGCCATACGGAATACCTGCAGCACCAGTTCGGGGCAAAGGAAGTGATGATGTTTATGGTTAGCGACCAGCTGAAGGTTGGCGTGGTCACAGGGCATATTCCCCTGAGGGATGTCCCCGGGCGCATCACCACGGAGGCCATTCTTGCCAAGCTGCGCATCATGAAGAGGACCCTGCAGATGGACTTCGGCGTCATCGAGCCAAAGATTGCCGTCCTGGGCCTCAATCCCCACTGCGGGGACGGCGGACTCATCGGCGATGAAGAGCAGAACATAATCCTCCCGGCGGTTCAGGCAGCACAGAAGGATGGAATCCAGGCATTTGGCCCTTATTCGCCGGACGGCTTCTTCGGCCTTGGGCACTATTCCCGCTACGACGCCACTCTGGCCATGTACCACGACCAGGGCCTGGCACCGTTCAAGTCCATTTCCTTTGCCGACGGCGTCAACTTTACCGCCGGCCTGCCCGTGGTGCGCACCTCCCCTGACCATGGCACAGGCTTCGACCTTGCCGGCCGGGACGAGGCTGACCCCCGTTCAATGATGCAGTCGATTTATACCGCGATAGACATTTTCCGCCGCAGGCTTCAGTTCCTGGAGACGCGGCAGTAGCAGTCGCAGATCTTGGTGATTTTTTCACGGTGGGTAATGTACACAAGCGTCTTACCCGCCGTTTTTGTTTCCAGATTGTCCAGGAGGCGGTCTTCCGTTTCAGGGTCCAGGGACGATGAGAACTCGTCCAGAAGGAGGATGTCTCCCGGGCGGAGCAGTCCCCTGGCGATGGCGATTCTCTGGGCCTGACCCTCGCTGAGGCCGGTTCCGCCTTCTCCGCAGACGGTGTCCAGGCCGTCCGGAAAGTCGTGGACGAATTCCGCGGCGGCGGTGTCAAGGGCCTGCCACATCTCGTCGTCAGTGGCGTCCGGCTTGCCCATCATGAGGTTTTCCCGGATAGTGCCGCTGAGAAGGGTGTTCCCCTGCGGAACATACACAAAATTGCAGCGCGTAGCGGGGCTGGCGACCACTTCACCGGCGGCATTGTAAAGGGTGACCTTGCCGGAGAGCGGCTTCAGAAGCGCCATCATAAGGCGGATGATGGTGGATTTGCCTGAGCCGGTTTCTCCGATTATGGCGGTGCTGGTCTCGGGCTTGAAATCGAAGCTGAACCCCTGCAGGACAGGCCTTTCGCCGTCCGGATAAGTGAAGTCCACATTCTCCAGCTTTATGCCGATGGGGGCTTCCAGCTTGACGGGCTGGCCGCTCTCTTCCAGAGGGGCCTCTTCCAGTTCCATGAGCCTGTCGATGGAGGCGGACGCATACACCAGGTTTGGAATCTGATGCATGAGATTAACCACCGGGCGCTGAATCTGGCCCACCAGCTGTAGGAAACTGGTCATGACGCCGAAGGTCATGCCCCTTCTGGCAATGCCGTATGCGCCCCAGATGAAGGCGCTGAGGTAGCCGGCAGCAAAGGAGGCCGACACCATGGTGCGGGCGAACACATTGAAGTTTGTGCGCTCCACCACCTGGCCGTATTCGGTATTCTGGAGTTCGTCCAGGCGCTCCTGCATGCGGGTCTGGTTCTCCATGGAACGGATTACCAGTTTGTGGCGGATGCTTTCCTGGAGATGGCTCTGGACCTTGCTTTCACTCTCGCGGATGCCCTTGGTCATATGGCGCATCTTCCTGAAAAAGAGGCGTGAGAAGAGCAGGAACAGCGGAGTGATGAGAACCAGCAGGATTGCCAGTTTCCAGTCCATGGTGCAGAGAATGACGATGGCCGTCACCATCTGGACCAGGGTTGTGAATATCTGGGGAACGTCCGTTGTAATGACGCCTGTTACCGTGCTGACATCGCTCTCCAGGCGGTTGATGACGTCTCCGCTGTGATGACGGTCCTTGCCCAGCCACTCCTCCTGCATGACATAGCTGTAAATATCCTTGCGGATAGCGAAGTTCATCCTGGAGTTTGTGAGATTCTCTATTCTTACGTTGAGAGCGCTCACGGTGAGACGGGTGACGGTAACGCCTACGGCCCAGAGTACCCAGGAGAGGAGGTTTCCTTCGTGAACACCGGTTGCAACGTCCACCATCCGCTTGCAGATGAGGATGAATGCCATGTTGAGGCCCACGTTAACGGTACCCAGAAGGATGTTGGCTACAAGTTGCCAGCGCGCTCCTTTGGAGTGCACATAAAGCCATCTTACGTATTTGAGGACGCTCTTCATTCTGACAGAAGACCCGTTTCCTTCCACTTCTCAAAAAGGGCCTTGACGTCCTTGGAAGCAGTCTCGCGGTCCACGTCATACTCCTCAAGCAGAAGATCTACGGCTGTTTCTTCCGTGAATTCCTTTCCCTGCAGATTCTTGAAGAGATAGGCTGCGGTGTCGTTAAGAGTGATGAGGGAGCTGTAGTTCACATTGGCGGTCCCTTCACCCGAAACAACGTTGCGCTTGCAGATGGTCCTTAATACAAATCCGTCGTTGATTTTCATATTGCGTTTTCTTTAAGCCATTCTTTATTCCAAGGCAAATGCTTGTAAATGAACAGCAGATACCTTCTGAGTTTTCCAAGCCTGTGCCAGGCGTGGACCATCCTGAGCTGATTTCCGGAATATGGATCCACTTCCGTTTTTCCGGCACGAAGAATGGTTGTCACCTTTGCAAGGATCTGCTCCCTGACAGGATATTCATGTCCCAGCCAGACTCCGTCCCCCTGGATGTCATATCTGCCGTCCGCCTCTTTGAGGACACGGTGCATTATGTACCGGCCGCCGTAGCGGAAAAGGACTATATCGTCCCTTTTAATCTCTCCTTGCGCCTTTTCCAGAATCACCAGGTCCTTGCCTCCGCGGATGAATGGAAGCATGCTGTAGCCTTTAACGGGGATGGTAGTTGTAAGGCCCTCGTCCAGACGCTCCAGCACCTGGGAGAAAAACTCATCGTTATGCACTACCATTTTCATCACGCAAAGATAAGGATTTTTCGGATATGTTGAAAACGCGCTTTACAAGTTCTTGATCCTCAGCTTGTTATCGCCGGTACCCGGGTACCAAGGTACCTGGGTACCTTGCTTAAGCACCTGAAAACCAGCATGTTGCGAAACACGCATTTGTCATATCCAAAAAATTATTACCTTTGTAAATATGGATTTGGATACAAGCATACAGTACCTCAAAGGGGTGGGAGAAAAGAGGGCTCAGCTGCTGGAAAAGGAGCTGGGCATTGTCACCGTTGGGGATTTGCTGCGTCTGTATCCTTTCCGATACATCGACCGCAGTACCATTATTCCCATCGCGCAGGTGTATCCGGACCTTGCCCAGGTGCAGATTAAGGCTACCGTGATGCGTGTGAAGCTGTTCGCCAAAAACGGAGCCGAGCTCCCGGAGGAAAAACTCAAGTTCAACACGGTTTCCCGCATGAACGTTCTTGTAAGCGACGGCACCGGGGAGATGGAACTCACGTGGTTCAAAGGCATGAAATGGATGTATCCCAAGCTCAAGCCTGGTTGTACGTTCATTTTCTTTGGAAAGCCGCAGCTGTTCAACAGCAAACTTAACATGGTGCATCCGGAGGTGGATGCACCGGACAGCGGCACGTCGGGTGTGCTCGCGGGCGTATATGCATCTACAGAGAAGCTGAAAAACAGCGGTTTCACCGGCAAAACCATGTTGAAGCTCATTGGAACAGCCCTGGAGGGCGTTCTGCCCAACCTTCAGGAAACTCTGCCGGATTACATTCTCAGGGAGAAAGGGCTTGTGCCGCTCAAATATGCATTGAGGCAAATCCACTTCCCGGTGGACCAGGATGCCCTGGCAAAGGCAACTTATCGGCTCAAATTCGAGGAACTATTCCTTCTGCAGCTTAGCCTTCTCAAGCAGAAATACATCCGCTCAAGCAGTATCAAGGGTTTGAATATGCCTGCTGTTGGAGAGGCTTTCAACAAATGCTACAACGCACTTCCGTACCAGCTCACCAATGCCCAGAAGAGGGTTATCAGGGAGATCAGGGAAGACATGCGCAGCGGACGTCAGATGAACCGTCTGCTGCAGGGAGATGTGGGAAGCGGCAAAACCATGGTGGCTGTCCTGAGCGCTCTGATTGCAGTTGGCAACGGCTATCAGGCATGTATCATGGCACCCACAGAAGTGCTTGCACAGCAGCATTTTGTGAATGTGTCAAAGTATCTGAAGCCCACTGGAGTGCGTGTTGAACTGCTCACAGGCACTACCGGCGTCAAAGACCGCAGAAGAATCCATGAGGGCCTGCAGGACGGCTCAGTGGGCATTTTGATCGGCACCCATGCACTGATTGAAGATACTGTTCTGTTCAAAGCCCTTGGCCTTGCAATCATTGACGAGCAGCACCGCTTTGGAGTGGAGCAGCGCTCCAAGCTATGGGCAAAGGGCTCCCAGGGTATCCACCCCCACGTGCTTGTAATGACGGCAACGCCCATTCCCCGTACTCTTGCAATGACTATGTACGGAGACCTTGATGTATCTGTTATTGACGAAATGCCCCCTGGCAGAAAGCCAATCCAGACGCTTTGCGTCGGTGAAGGCAAGCGCCACGCCATGCATAATTTCATCAGGGACGAGATTGCCAAAGGCCGCCAGGCTTTCATCGTTTATCCACTCATCTTTGAGAGCGAAAAGCTTGACTACAAGAATCTGGAACTGGGATATGAAGAGATTGTCAAGGCTTTTCCTCTGCCCCAGTACAAGGTGGCAATAGTCCACGGCCAGCAGACTCCGGCAGAAAAGGCATTCAATATGGATGCCTTTGTAGCGGGCAGGGCAAATATTCTTGTGTCCACCACTGTGATTGAAGTTGGAGTGGACGTCCCCAATGCCTCCGTCATGGTGATTGAGAGTGCTGAACGATTTGGCCTCAGCCAGTTGCACCAGCTCCGTGGCCGAGTGGGCAGAGGTGCGGAACGCTCATACTGCATCCTCATGAAAGGGCTCAAGGTGTCAAAGGAGTCCCAAAAGCGCCTTGACCTTCTCTGCGCAACGGAAAACGGCTTTGAACTTGCAGAAGAGGACATGAAGATGCGCGGCCCCGGTGACCTTGAAGGCACCCAGCAGAGCGGTCTGCCCATAACTTTGAACATCGCCTCCCTTGCAAAGGACGGCATCATTCTCGCCGACGCCCGAAACTACGCCCAATTCATCCTGGACAAGGATCCCGGCCTTGCATCGGCAATCAACGCCCCTCTGGCGGCGGAGCTCCGCAGGGACAAGTATCTGGTTAAGGATTATTCCCAGATTTCATAGAAAAAGCGTGATTAGTAACTGCCTGCTTTTCAGGTGTTTAAGCAAAGTACCCGGGTACCAAGGTACCCGGGTACTGTTGATAAATAATTAACTTTCAATTGCTTACTTATCACATTTCATCCACCTGTCAAGCCAGTCAAAATAACTTCTGTGCCAGTAGAGGGCGTTCTGGGGTTTGAGGATCCAGTGGTTCTCTTCTGGGAACACGATAAGTTTTGAAGGGACGCCCATCATCTGGGCGGCGTTGAAGGCGGCCATGCCCTCGTCGTAAGGGACGCGGAAGTCCATGCCGCCGTGGATGCACAGGATGGGGGTGTGCCAGTTCTGGACAAGTTTGTGGGGCGAGTTGGAGTAATGGCGCACAGCAGCGGCCTTGTTGCTCCAGGGCGATCCGGCCTGCTGCATACCACCGAAGGTGATTCCGTCGCCGGCGGCACCAATCTGGCCAGTCTCATAGGCATATTCCTTAAGTCCTCCGTTGTCCCAGTTGGGGAACCACATCTCCTCTGTCTCCATGTACATGTGCTCCTCGTTGAAAATGCCCGCGTGGGCGATGAAGCAGTCGTACACGTCCTTGTGGATGCCGGCCAGATAATAGACGCTATAGCCTCCGTAGGAAGCGCCGCAGGCAGCAACACCGGAAACATAAGGCTCAGCCTTAACAGCCTTAGCTGCAGTCAGATAGTCCTGCATATTCAGGCCGATATAATCGCCCGATATCTCCTCGCACCAGGGCTGGCCGAAGGCCGTTGTGCCGCGGCGGTTGGGCAGCACCACAACGTAGTCCTGGTGACACATAAGAAGGTAGTTCCACCTGTAGCTCCAGCCCTGGGAGAGCGTTCCCTGAGGGCCTCCAAGGCATATTTCGATTGCAGGATAAGTCTTGGAAGCATCAAAGCGCGGAGGCAGCAGGACCCAGGTGAGCATCTTCTGGCCGTCAACGGTATCCAGCCATCGTGCCTCCGTCTCATGCTTCTCCAGCTTGGAAAGGATGTGGTTGTTTTCAAACGTAATCTGGGTGATGGAATTGTCGTTCACCGCCACAATCTCCGTGGGGAAATCCATGGACATGTATGTGGTGAGAAGGGTGCCGTCCTGCAGCACGGCGAAGGGGCTGCCGAAGTCGAACCAGAGGTTGTCGGCGGTGAGGCGGAAGATGTCCGTCTCTCCATCCACCACTACGTTCCAGATTGCCTGGAGGCCCTCGGCAAGGGCGTTGAAATAGATGGATTTGCTGTCCTCCGCCCAGACTGGACCGTCGGCATTGTACTTAAAGCCGGCGGTGAGGTCACGTATGTCAACAACCTGTGGATTAGCGGTCTGGCCTTCACCTTCTTCCTCGTATACAACGTCGCCCACCATCAGACGGACCTTGTCCGCCTCGTAGCCGTCACGTTCCATGGAGAGCCAGGTAAGATGCTTTCCGTCGGGGCTCCAGACGGGGTTGGTATCATAGCCGCCGTCGAAGGTTACCTGTGTGGTCTCCCCTGTCAGGGGGCAATAGATGTAAATGCAGGTGTTGGTGGAGAAGGCGTACTCCTTGCCGGTGAGTTTCTTGCATGAATAGGCGATGTAACGGCCGTCCGGGCTCCAGGCAAGCTGCTCTATTCCGCCGAAGGGGCCGTTGGGCAGCTGGAACAATTCTCCGCCCAGGATATCCAGGCCGTCCTTGATAATACCGTTGCCGAGTGGGGCGACAAAAGTGTGATTGATTTCTGTCACCCAGTGGTCCCAGTGACGGTACATAAGGTCTTCAGTGGCATAGGCGCTGGCCTTGTCAAGTGCGGGATCGGTGTCCGAGGGAACCTCGACTGCACTGTGAACACCCGAAACGAACATTATCTGACTGCCGTCCGGGGAGAGTGCAAACTCGTCAAAAACCTTTGCATCATCGCTGAGTTTCACGCGCTTGCCGAGTTTTGCGTTCTTGTATGCAGCCTTCCACAACTGGCCTCCCTGGAGGAAGAATATCTCACTTCCGTCGGGGCTCCAGCGGGCGTTGGAAATGCTCTTCCCATCCATGGTAAGAGCCGTGGGGGTGCCTCCGGTGACAGGAAGGACATAGAGGTTGCGGACGCTCTTGTTGTCGGCAATTGAGGTATAGCTTACTCCGTACAGGATGGTCTTGCCGTCCGGGGAGAGCTGTGGATCCGAGAGGCGTCCGAGCGACAGCAGCACCTCCGGAGTCATGCGTCCGTCAGTAATCTCTATATCCGACGGGCCGATGTAGCCTTTCTGCGGTTTCATTTCCGATTTGTTACAGGCGATGAGGGCCAGGGCCGCCATCGTCAATAAAACTTTCTTACTCATATGCTTGAATTGCTTGTTTCAACCGTTTTCTTACCTCCTGGCGCAGCTGCTCCGGCGCCAGCACGGTGAGGCCCTCTCCCCTCTTGCAAAGCTCCATGATGAAGTTGGGATTTGGGATGAGCCGGAGGACGAAGATACCGTCGTCCAGTTCCATCTGGGAGGGATGAAGAGGAAGATCCCTTAAATAGGCGGCTTCCCTTTCCGTGGCCTTTAACTTTATAAGGATTGGCTTTTCGTCTTCCGGAAGGTATATGCCGTAGCTGCCTTCAAAGAGCTCGTCCACATTGAAGCCGATGGGCATCCGGAACTGCTTTCCGTTACGTTCCAGCGAAATAACCCGGTCCATGGCGTATGTCCTGAGTCCCTGGGCCTGCTCGCTGTATGCCACTATATACCAGCGCTTCTCGAATTCCTTTACGGCGTAGGGGCGGATGTCCCTTGATTCAGTCTCCTGGCTAAGGTATTTCCTGTAGCCGATTCTGAGACACTCCCCGTCCAGCATGGCCTGCATGACGGTAGTGAGCCAGCGTGCGCCGGAGGGCACATCCTCCACAGCCACGCGGCCGCTGAGGCGCTCCCTGCCAAGGGTAAGAAGGCTGTTAACAGTAAACGTATTTATCAGATACTCAACCGCTTCCCTCTTGTCCATGGCACTGTCTGCCGCGTCTATCATGTAGCGGTTGGTGCTGCGGTCACAGGTTATGACAATCCCGAAAACATCTTCCACAGCTTTCCGGTGATTGATGAAACTCCTCCTTGGATAAGCTTCCCCGTAACGGGACTCCCAGCGGGAGGAAATCTCCTCCAGCGACAGTCCCCTGCCCCCGGCCTCTGTAAAGGTCTGCAGCAGGAAAACGTACTTATCTATGAGCTCTGTTACCACAACTCACAAATTTAGTAAAAAAATCAGAGTTTCACCAGAGCGCGGGCGGCACGGCCGTCCACACAGACAGTGAGAGGAGTCTCCAGGCGGATATGGCGGAGCCATGTAGTCTCAAACACTGCCGGAAGGGCGTCAAGCGCCTCAAAATCAACCTTGTCGCCCGGACGGGAATAAGGATCGGCGTTCACGTATCCGGCATTGAAGGATGTGAGGTTCTGGAAAAAATGAGTGCCCTGACTGGGATCAACGCGGAAATCCGGGAGAGCGCATTCGATGATTACCCTGGCTTCTGAGATGTCGCTCCATACAACGGGTACGCCAAGGGTTGGAATGCTGGATCCCCATCGGCCAAAACCTAACAGGGCATACTGGCGGTCCTGGGATTTGAGGCGGGCATTGAGGTCCCGGAGTTGAGCCGCCATCTCCACGGTTTTCATCTTGTCAAAGACCTGCGGGCGGAGGTAGACGATATCCCGGATATCCTTTATCCAACCGGTGCCCAGGGCGCTTCCGGAAGTGACGATTGCGCCGTCTGTATCCACCTTCCTCCAGTCCACATCGGCCCTTAATGCGTCCGACGATATCGGCCTTACTTGCAATGCGTTAAACACTCCGGTCGAAAGTTCTGCTGCAAATTCAATCTCCACGCTGCAGTTCATCTCCTCCGCACATATCTGGGTGAGCTCGCGGACTATTTTTGCCAGCGGGAAGGTATCGTACCGGAGCACATGGGAGAAGGTCACAATCTTGGGGCCTTCCGCCAAAGGAGAGTCAACGATACGCTGGTTCTGGTAGTCAAAAGTTGAGACCACCTTCTTAAGGGACTCGAACTTTCCACATTCGGAAATGGGAATACGCTCCAGATTGACGGCATCGTCCACGCTGGTCTTGAACTTGTCCGGCTCAAGGTTGAGCGCGTACATAACCTGCTGGGTTTCCCGTAGCGCCAGCTCCGGGGTGGAAGTCTGCATTACGTGACGCGGAAATGCCGGTGCAAAACGCAGCACCTGTTCCCCGTCCACTACAGCCTTTCCAAGGCCATACGCAAGCTTTGCAATGCCGTCCTCTGCCCTTTCGTGCCCAACCGGGTAGAAATTAACGGAACGGGCGACGCCGGAAAGAGTCGGGAAGAAATACCCGTTGTCCTGAGTGCCGCAGATTTCCTGGATAATGATTGCCATCTTCTCCTCGGAAATGACGTTTGCCGTAGCTGTAATATAACCCCTGGAGGAAGCGAAGTACACCGATGCATAAACGCTCTTTATGGCCTTTGCAAGAAGGCGCAGCTGCTGATCCTCGTTTTCCACGGACGGTATCATGTAGGTAGAATAGACGCCCGCAAACGGCTGATAATAAGAGTCTTCAAGTTTGGAAGAAGAGCGTACGGCCAGTGGCTTGTGAACTACGCGGATAAAGGCGCGGAGCGCATCCGTGAGTTCTGTCGGGAGGTTGGACGATACGAATTCCGACAGGATTTCCGCATCGGAGACCTCGGAATTAACAACGTATTGAAGGCCGTTCTCAAGGATGAAGCGGTCGAAGTATTCTGTTGCTATTACAAGGGTGCGGGGCACCATTACGCGGGCGTCCTCCCACTTGCGGTAGAGGTTGTGCTTGTCCAGAATCTGGTGCAGGAAGGCAAGGCCCCTGGCCTTTCCGCCAAGGGATCCGTCACCAAAACGGGCAAACCAGATGGTGTCGTTATAAGTGGCCGGATCAAAATGGGCTACAACTCCAAGTCCCTGCCCAAGGCGGTACTCGTGAATCATCTCCACAGTACTGGCGCGGAAGACCTCGGCATCGTCAAAAGTGGCATTTTTGAGGGTGTTGCCCACGGAGAAAATACCACGGGCCAGCAGCCAGCGGGAAACATAGTTCTTCTCCCTCATCCTCATAAGCACGTTGGCAGGTATTCTGCCGATGAGGGCTTCCGCCCCCTGAAGGTCATGCGCCCGGCCGATCTCCCGTCCGCCGTCCATTATCACCATGTCTCCGAAGCCGAATTCCCGGCCGATGTACTCCGACAGCTCATGGGTAAGGGTTTTAGAGCGCTTGTGGAGGAAACCGGCGCGGAGGGAATCGGCCACCGCCCTCATGCTTTCCTGCGAGGATTGCATCAGGATGGGCATTTTGGGGTCTTCCTCCCTTATCATTTTGCAGAAGTCAACGCCGGCGTCCAGCTTTTCATCGGCAGAGCGGTCGTTGCGGTGAATCACAAAGCCGATGTCCGAGATCACGCCCAGAAGATTGCTCCTGTACGTGTTGTAGAGACTGACTGCGTCGTCGTAGCAGGTGGCCATGAGGACCTTTGGCCTGGCCCTCTTGCGGAAAATCTGCTGGTCCTCGTTGAGGGCATCCCGCACCGCCGCCGTATTCTGCTGCAGCATAAGTTTGTACAGCAGAGGCAGATAGGTGGAGTAATACCTCACCGAGTCCTCTACCAGAAGGATGCACTGGACGCCGGAGGCAAGGATGTCCTCCGGAGCGTTCATCTTGTCTTCCAGCAGTTTGATGATGGCTATGATGAGGTCTGTGGAGCCGTTCCAGCAGAAAATATAATCGACGGCCGACCGGTCCATCTCCTCCATCCTGCGGTAAATCTCCTTGGAGAAGGCAGTGAGGAGGACAAAGTGGACGTCGCTCTGGTATTCCTTCATCTTTGCCGCGAAGGAAAAGACATCGTCACCCACGTTGTACATGGAGATGACAAGGTCGAACTTTTCTCCTGCGGCGGCAAGAGCAAGGGCCTCATGCACGTTGTTGACGTGCTCAAAATGAGGCGGATTGGTCAGGTTGAGTTCCGAGTACTCACGCGAAATGCGCATATCCAGGTTGCCGTCCTCCTCCAGGGAGAAGTTGTCGTACCTGTTGCAAACCAGAAGGATGCGGCGGATGCGCCGCGCCATGAGCAGCGAAGAGTCCATTTATACCAGCCCTTGGTCCAGCATTGCGCCCGCAACTTTGATGAAGCCTGCGGTGTTGGCTCCTTTCACGTAGTCGATGCTGCCGTCCGGCTGGGTGCCGTATTTTGCGCAGGAAGCGTGGATATCGGACATAATCCTGTGAAGCTGCCGGTCAACTTCTTCTGCCGTCCAGCTGCGGCGCATGGAATTCTGGCTCATTTCCAGGCCCGATGTTGCCACGCCGCCGGCGTTGGATGCCTTGCCCGGGGCAAAGAGCACACCGGCTTCCTTCAGGATGGCAAGGGCTGCGGGTGTGGTGGGCATGTTGGCGCCCTCCGCAAGGCAGACGGCTCCTCCATTGACAATACTTTTTGCATCGGCCTCCTCAATCTCGTTCTGGGTGGCACAGGGAAGAGCGATGTCGCAGGCAATCTTCCAGGGCCTTTCACCGGGGAAATACTGTGCCTTGGGGTATTTCTCAGCGTATTCCTTGATTCTGCCGCGGCGGATGTTCTTGAGCTGGAGCACGTAGGCGATCTTCTCCTCGTCAAGGCCGTCGGGATCGTACACAAAGCCGTCAGAATCCGACAGCGTCTGGACCTTGGCGCCAAGGCGAAGGGCCTTCTGGGCGGCATACTGGGCCACATTGCCGGCACCGGAAATGTTCACTTTCTTGCCCTGGAAGCTTTCACCACGGGTGGCCAGCATCTGCTCTGCAAAGTAACAGAGGCCGTATCCGGTGGCTTCCGGCCTCAGGAGGCTTCCGCCCCATGCCAGGCCCTTTCCGGTGAGGGTGCCGGTAAATTCGTCCTTAAGGCGCTTGTACTGGCCGAAGAGGTAGCCGATTTCGCGTCCGCCTACGCCGATATCGCCTGCCGGGACGTCAGTATCGGCCCCGATGTGACGATAGAGTTCAGTCATGAAACTCTGGCAGAAACGCATGACCTCTGCGTCTGATTTGCCGCGGGGATTGAAGTCGCTTCCGCCCTTGGCACCGCCCATAGGCAGCGTTGTAAGGGCGTTTTTGAAGGTCTGCTCAAAGGCCAGGAACTTCATGATGGAAAGATTAACGCTGGGATGGAAGCGGATTCCGCCTTTATAAGGGCCGATGGCACTGGAACACTGTACCCTGAATCCGCGGTTGACATGGATTTCGCCCATGTCGTCCATCCATGGAACGCGGAAAATGATGATTCTTTCGGGCTCTACCAGCCTTTCCATAATCTTGGCATCCATGATGTGGGGATTTTCAACAACGTAGGGAGCAACACTGTCCACGACGGCTTTCACTGCCTGATGGAACTCCTTTTCTCCGGGGTTACGGGTTATCACATCACCCATTATACCCTCTGCATACTTTTGAATAAACTGTTCCATTTAAGTTCGGTTTAGTTTTTAAAATAACTTACAAATATAGTCATTTTTCCTAGATACTGGCACTGGAGTTTCCCTGCAAAACCGCACTTTTGGCAGGGAAACGTCGTCCGTCACGTAAGCATTTACGCCGATGGGTGCAAAAACGGCCAAAAATGCGGGTGTCAGCGTATTTTTTCAGCGCAGGCGATGCCGTCCAGGGCGGAGGAGACGATGCCTCCGGCGTATCCGGCGCCTTCACCGCAGGGGTAGAGGCCGGGAACGTCAACGTGCTCAAGCGTTTCCGGATCACGGGGAAGGCGTACCGGGGACGATGTACGGGACTCCACGCCAAGGACAAGGGCGTCGTTGGTGTAATAGCCGTGCATCTGGCGGTCAACCTGCGGAAATGCGCGTCTGAGGCGCATGGAAACGTGTTCCGGAAGAAGTTCATGGAGCGGAGAAGAGAGTGCTCCGGGGTGATATGATGTCTTTGGGAGATCCTTTGAGACGATGCCGCGGCAGAAATCCTTCATGCGCTGAGCAGGGGCTGTAAGCGGATGTTTTCCGCCTTGAGTACTGGCGTACTCGTACATCTTGCGCTCAACATCGTGCTGGAAATCCATGAGGGCAAACGGTCCGGTGTATTCCGCCGGCTGGTCACCGGGTTCTATCTGGACCACAACGCCGGAATTGGCCCATTTGGAATTGCGTGCTGCGTTGGACATGCCGTTCAAAACAACTGTTCCGTCTTCAGTTGAAGAAGGCACCAGGATACCGCCTGGGCACATGCAGAATGAGAATACTCCCCGGCCTTCCACCTGCTGCACAAATGAGTATTCTGCAGTAGGCATAAACGGCTGATATTTACCGTGATAGCGTATCTGGTTAATCATCCACTGGGGATGCTCCACGCGCACTCCAAGGGCAAAGCCTTTGGCTTCAAGGGCCCAGCCGTGACGCTGGAAAATCTCGTATATGTCACGGGCGGAATGGCCGGTGGCAAGGATTACGCGTGAGGCCTTGTAAACGGTGGAGCCGCAATGGACCTCAAAATGAGATTCCCGATCGGGTCGGGAATGAGGGGGAATAATCTCCGTCACACGGGAGTCAAAATGATATTCACCACCGTGATCCTCGATGCATTTGCGGATGTTTTTGACTATTTCCGGAAGGCGGTCCGTGCCGATGTGGGGATGCGCGTCTATGAGTATGTCCGGATGGGCGCCAAAAGCAACCAGCTGGTGGAGGACTTCACGGATATCGCCGCGTTTGGAGGAACGTGTGAAGAGTTTACCGTCGGAAAAAGCTCCGGCGCCGCCTTCTCCATAGCAGTAATTTGAGTCCGGATCGATGACGCCTTCAACGGACAGTTTGGCCATATCTACCTTGCGCCTTTCCACATCTTTTCCGCGCTCCAGGACGATGGGTTTGTAACCCTTCTGCAGGAGCTTCAAAGCGGCGAACATTCCGGCCGGTCCGGCACCCACCACAATGACGGGTTCCGCGGCATGGACATCCTGGTACGGAGCCACCTTGTAAGGGGTGAATTCTTCCCCTTTCCGGTATGCATGGATACGGTATCTGTAAAGGATATCCTGACGGGCGTCGACGCTGCGCCTTACCACCTCAACATGACCAACGTTATCTGCTTTAACACCAAGGGCTTTGGCAGCTGCCTCCTTAAGTGATGCTTCAGATAATTCCCGGCCTATTCTTTCCGCAATTTCAAACTCTTTCATAGGCCTAGAAATCTGCCATTCTGGATACCGGTGCAACGTCCAGCGGAGCACGGTTTCCGGCCTTGAACTGGAACCATCCGGCAACGGCTATCATGGCCGCATTGTCGGTTGTAAATTTGAACTCCGGAAGGTAGGTGTTCCAGCGGCGTTTGAGGCCCTCGGAAACTATCCTTTCCCGAAGCCCGCTGTTGGCGGAAACGCCACCCCCGATCGTGATCTCCCGGATCCCCGTTTCCTTTGCCGCGCGGACCAGTTTTTTCATGAGTATGTCGATGAGCGTTTTCTGGAAACTGGCACAGAGGTCCTCCTTGTTCTTCTCAAGGAAATCCGGATCCAGCGCCAGCTGGTCACGAACAAAGTAAAGCAAAGATGTCTTAACGCCGGAAAAACTGTAATCCAGCCCCGGGATATTGGGTTTTGCAAAGGTGAATCGGTCAGGGTCTCCCTGCTTGGCAAGGCGGTCTATGACAGGGCCTCCGGGATACCCTAGGCCAAGCATCTTTGAGCATTTGTCAAAAGCCTCGCCAACTGCATCGTCAATTGTCTGGCCCAGAATGTCGTACTCCAGGGGGCTGTTTACGCGCACAATCTGGGAATTGCCGCCGGAGACCAGCAGGCAGAGGTAAGGGAACGACGGCTCCCGGACCGGGACATCGGGCTGGCGGATGAAATTGGCCAGGATGTGCCCCTGAAGGTGGTTCACCATGACCATGGGGATGTCAAGCGACAGGGAAAGCGCCTTGGCAAAGGATGTCCCAACAAGCAGTGAGCCAAGCAGTCCCGGACCGCGCGTAAACGCCACCGCAGTTAGCTCAGATGGCTTCACGCCGGCCTTGCGAAGGGCCTCAGACACTACTGGAACGATGTTCTGCTCATGGGCGCGGGAAGCCAGTTCCGGCACCACGCCCCCAAAGTCCTTGTGCACCTGCTGGGACGCAATCACGTTGGACAGCAGCACGCCGTCGCGGATGACAGCCGCCGAGGTGTCGTCACAGGAAGATTCTATGCCAAGTATGATGTCTGCCATAATTACGTACTGCAAAGATAACATAAAAAAAGAAATGTTTAACCCGCGATTAGCAATCTTTTGACTGTCAACAACTTACACAGGGTACCCAGGTACCTTGGTACCCGGGTACCGGAATTAACAACCTGGAAATCAACGAGTTATGAATCATGTCTGGGGATGTGAGTTTCTGGACGGAGAGTGTAAAAATATAGCTGGCACGTAAGGGACAAAGATAAAATTCATTATCTTTGTAAACTGTGAAGACTGCACTGAAAATACTGAAGGTTGTGGGGATAGTCCTGGTGGTACTGGTTCTGCTGGTACTGGCGGGGGTAGTGGCCGTGCAGTCTCCAAAGGTACAGGAGAAGATCGGAAAACGCGTACTGGAGCGCCTGGATGGCAGATTTGACGCAGATATTACCTTCTCTGACGTAAGCATCCGCTTCCCTGAAGCAATCGTCCTTAAAGACGTTGTAATTGTGGACAGGGAGCCAAGGGTTGAGGGTGCGGATACCCTTGCCACTGTTGGCATGCTGTCGGCAAAATTCAATGCCAGGGGCATTCTGAATGGTCAGGGAGCGTATGTGAGCCATGCAACGCTCACCGATGCCAGTTTTGTGATGGCATACGAGCCGGATTCCACCTCCCGTACCGGAACCAGCCCCAGCTACATGCGCATTTTCCATCTGGAGGACAAAGAAAAGGAATCCAATGGCTGGGGGGACATCATGAGCGCCGGAACCCTGGATATCAGGAACTTCACTTTCAAGATGCTCAACCCCTACTCCGAAAGTGAACACAGGGATTATCCAGGTGTCATAGACTGGAACAACCTCCACATCCACATAGACCGCCTTCTGGCAAGGCACATCCGCATCAGGGACAGCTATGTTCAGGGCACCGTGGACACGCTCCGCTTCCGCGAAACCCTCTCCGGCTTTGACGTGAAGCAGATGTCCGGAAAGGCAAAAGTGGGCAAGGAGCGCGTGAGAATCGACGGACTGCACATCCTGGATGCGGATTCGGACATCTACCTGAACCGTTTTCAGCTTGATGGCTCCATCAAGAAATACAGCGACTTCCTGAGCAGCGTAAAGATCACGGCGGACTTTGACAAAGGCACTCTCTTTTCCATGGCAAGTGTCAGTCACTTTGGTCCAAACATAGACAAGATGACTTTCAAGGCTGATCTGGAAGGAAAAGTCAAGGGATACGTGAACGATTTTAACCTGGACGATTTCCGCTTCAAGGAGCTTGGGAGCAACGTGGAGGGCCGCCTGAGCGGTAACGTGATGGACATCCCCAACGTGGGAAAGAGCATGCTGGGGCTCGATGTAAAAGGCATTTCGTTCACTCTGGAAGGGCTTTCGCGCTTTATCAGGAGCGTTTCTCCTATGACAAAACTTAACATAGGCAAGATAGCCAAGGGTAAGGTTCTCACCTTCAGGGGCACCGTCAAAGGTCCCATGAACCGCCTGGGCGTGAACGGCAAGGTGACCTCCGGCATAGGAAGCGTGAAAACCGCCATCACTGTCCGCAATACCGTGGACGCTTCCAGGCCGGTTATTATCGGCGGAAATGTCAAGACTCAGGACCTTGACCTTGGCGTTATCCTGAACACGGAGTCCCTTGGCCCGCTCACGCTGGACACCGGCCTTGAGGCTACGCTTGCAAGGAATGACACCAAGGTACGCATCGATTCCTTAAGGATTTCCCGCCTGAACGCGCTGAATTACGATTACACCAACCTGTCGGCTGCCGGAACTTACTCAGAAAACGCTTTCGACGGCCGAATAGCCTCCCGGGATCCAAACCTGGACTTCCTCTTCCAGGGTACTTTCAACCTGTCCAACCGCACCAAGAACGCAATTTACCGCTTCTACGCAAACCTGGCATATGCGGACCTTCATGCCCTTCACATCGACGGACGAGAAAAGTCCAAGATGTGGTTCACGGCATATTCCAACTTCCGCCGCACGGAGAAAAACGAAATCCTTGGTGACGTGAGAGTTACGGACCTGTCGCTGGAGAGCGACACCGGCTATCACGACATCGGCAGCATTTCCGTAAGCTCCCATTCCAACGAGGATATGAACCGCATACAGCTGCTCTCGGGCTTCCTGGAAGGCAGTTTCGTGGGAGAGAAGAGCGTCCTGTCTTTCGTGAACGACCTTCGCAACCTAACCGTCGACCGGGAACTCCCAGCCCTGACGGAGAACCATGCCAAGCCGTTCGAAAACACCTCCTACGACATCAGCGTAAGGGTTCATAAGGCGCAGGAAATACTCAATTTCTTTGCCCCGGGAGTCTACATCGCCGACGGATCGGCCTTGAGCCTGAAGATTGACCGCACTGGCCACGTCAAGGGAAACCTGTCTTCCGGTATTCTGGCCTATGGCAACAAATACCTCAAGGACGTGAACCTGTCGCTTGACAATGCCTCCAGTTCCCTTCTGGCCAAACTTGAAAGTTCCGCATTCTATTACTCCGGGACAGAGGTCAGGAACAATCTCCTCACCCTGTTTGCAGAAGACAACCAGCTTGGCATAGGATACACTTTCGACAACGAATCCGACAAGGAAACCCGGGCGGAGCTTTACCTTACCTGTGGCATTTCTCGTGACCGCCGCGGTCTGGAAATCAAGGCAAAAGCCCTTCCGTCAAATCTTTACTACAACGGAAGCGGCTGGGGCGTGAGTTCCGGAGACATAGTCATGAGCGGCGGAGACATCTCCATCGACCGCCTTGTTGCAAGGCACGATGCGGAGGAAGTGATGATAAGCGGCGGCCTGTCACCTTCAAAGGCCGATACGCTGAAAGTGAACCTGGACAACTTCGGGCTTTCCATCCTGGACAACTTCACCGGTGCCAGACCGGCCCTCGCGGGAAAAGCCAACGGCCAGGCGCTTGTCCTGTCGCCCTTCTCCCCCGCCCCCGGACTGCTCGCGTCCATAGTCTGCGACTCCACCATGGTCCAGGGCAGGAAGGCCGGAACGGTGAATCTGGAGAGCCACTGGAGCGAGTCCACCGGCACCTTCGACTTCTCTGCCAGCAACCGCCTGGAAGCCATAAGCAACTTGTCGGTCAAGGGCTTTTATAAACCATCGTCCCGCGAAATAAACGCCACTGCAAAGCTGCTGAAGCTGGATCTGGGCTATTCGTCCTTCATCCTGGATTCCGTTTTTTCACGGATAGAGGGCGCTCTGAGCGGAGAGGTTGGCGTTGGCGGAAAACTGGACGACCTTTCCCTCTCCAGCCGCGGCCTTCACCTTGACGAGGGCATTCTGGAAGTGGACTTCACCCGCGTGCCCTACAACGTATCCGGCAACCTTTCCCTGGACGAATTCGGCCTCCATTTTGACGATCTGGCCATGGACGACGGCCAGGGCGGGCGCGGCTCCGTGAGCGGAAGCGTCCTCTGGGGCGGATTCAAGAACCTGGGCATGGACACCCACGTAGTCTTTGAGGACATGAACGCGGTTTCCCTTGCCCGAGGCGTAAACTCCACCCTCAGCGGTGATATCTATGCCAGCGGCCGTGCCGATATCGTCGGCCCCATGCACTCGCTGAACCTGGACGTGGACGCCACCACATCGCGCGTAGGCAACGTCAGAATCCCCATTTCCGGATCGGGCGGGAGTCGTTCCACCCAGATCCTCACCTTCACTGAACCGCCTTCCGACGAGGAGGAGGACTTCCTGGCGGAGCTCACATCGGGCGGAAAAGACACCAACAAACGCTCCAGCGACCTCAACGTCCACCTCAAGCTGACGGCCACTCCGGACGTAGACCTCTACGTGGATATCGGGGACGATAATTCCCTGAGCGGCAGCGGCAGCGGAACTGTTGAACTGGAACTTCCGGCACATGGAAGCATGACCCTTAATGGCGACTACACCTTCATCCAGGGCAATTTCCACTTCAGCGCCATGGGCCTTGTAAGCAGGGATTTCGCCATACAGGACGGCAGTTCCGTGCGCTTCAACGGCGATGTTTGGGATACCGACCTGGACGTCAACGGCACCTATTCCACCAAGACGTCGCTGGCCTCTCTCATCTCTGACGAAAACGCCACCAACCGCCGCACTGTGCTGTGCAACATAAACCTGTCGGACAAACTGAGCAACCCGCTGATGAACTTCGACATAGAAATACCGGACCTGAACCCCTCCACAAAGGCCATGGTAGAGAGTGCGCTGAATACGGAGGACAAGGTCCAGAAACAGTTCCTGGCGCTGCTGGTTACAGGAAACTTCCTCCCGGACGATGAATCCGGCATCACCACCGGAGGCAGCAATACGCTGTTCTCCAACGTGACCGGCATCATGGCCAGCCAAATCAACACCATCTTCCAGAAACTGGATATACCTGTGGACCTTGGTCTGAATTACCAGTCCACCGAAACCGGAAACGACGTGTTTGACGTCGCCCTGTCCACGCAGCTGTTCAACAACCGCGTGATAGTGAACGGCAACATAGGCAACAAGCAGCAATACGGCATGTCCACCAACGAAGTTGCCGGCGATGTGGACGTTGAAATCAAGGTGAACAAGAGCGGCAGCCTGCGACTGAACCTGTTCTCGCACTCTGCGGACCAGTTCACATCGTACCTTGACAACAGCCAGCGCAACGGCGCAGGTGTCACGTACCAGAGGGAATTCAACACCATGAGGGAATTCGTGAAGGAAGTGTTTACGCCGCGTTCAAAGCGCCAGGAGGCCATAGAAGCAATAGAGAACCCCATCGTCCTGCAGGTTGACACCACAGGCCGTACAAAACTGTTAAGATGAGCAAGGGAAAACTGTATCTGATACCATCCCCGCTGGGAGACGGCGCTCCTTCCGAAGTGCTGCCTTCAAGCGTTCTGGAACTGCTTCCTTCGCTGCACTGCTTTGTGGTGGAAGAAGTGCGCACGGCAAGGCGATTCCTGTCTTCTGCGGGCCTCAAAGGGCATATTCAGGATCTGGAGTTCCATGAGCTTAACGAGCACACTCCCCCTTCGCAGGTGGAGGAGTACGCCGGGCTTTTTGACGGCCGTGACGTGGGGCTTATCTCCGAGGCCGGGCTTCCCGCGGTGGCAGACCCGGGCGCACGCCTGGTGGCGCTTTGCCACAGGCTTGGCATCCAGGTGGTCCCCATGGTTGGGCCATCGTCCCTGATGATGGCGCTGATGTCTTCAGGCCTGGACGGGCAGAGTTTTGCCTTTGCAGGGTACATCCCCGCCAAGACCGACGAAAGGCGTGCTGCCTTGAAAGCCCTGGAAAAACGCTCCCGCGGCCAGAGCCAGATCCTAATTGAGACGCCATACAGAAACGATTCTCTCTTTGCAGACATGCTTTCCACGCTGGCGCCGGATACCAGGATATGCGTGGCGGCAAATCTCACCTGTGAGGACCAGTTTATCCGCACCCTGCCGGTTTCCCAGTGGAAAAAGCAGCAGCTGGTGATCGGCAAACGTCCGTGTGTTTTTATAATCCAGGCCGTATGAAGATAGCACTGATGACACTGGGCTGCAAGCTCAATTACGCGGAGACATCCACCTGGGGGCGCGGTTTCAGGGCCGCCGGCTGGGAGGTCGTTCCCTGGAGCGCCAGTGCCGATGTGTACCTGATCAACACCTGCTCCGTCACCGAAACCGCCGAAAAGAAGTCCCGCAACTACATCCGCCGCGCACACAAGACTGCCCCTTCAGCGCGGATTGTGGTCACGGGTTGCTATGCAGAGCTTCGCAGGGAGCAACTATTGGCCATTGATGGGGTCTGGAAGGTGTTTGGGGCAAAAGACAAGGGCCTTGTCGTTGATGCGACTCTGGGGAGGGTATTTACCCCTCTTATGCGGCCGAGGGTGGCAACAGTTTCTGGAACAAATACCCTCCCCGCCGTCTCCTCAACATTTGGGGCATACTCCAGCGGGGAAAGGACAAGGAGTTTTCTGAAGGTGCAGGACGGGTGCGACAATTTCTGTGCATATTGTACAGTGCCGTACGCAAGGGGGCGGAGCAGGAACGTTCCCGTGTGCGAGGTGCTGCGCATGGCGCGTGAAATAGCCGCCCAGGGCGTTAAGGAGGTGGTTCTGACCGGTGTGAATACCGGAGACTTCGGAAGAACTACCGGAGAGTCCTTCCTGGATCTCCTGAAGGCGCTGAATGATGTTGAGGGGATTGAGAGGTTCAGGATATCGTCAATAGAGCCCAACCTCATTACGCCGGAGATTGTGGACTGGATCGCCTCAGGAACCAAGTTCCAGAAGCATTTTCACATTCCGCTGCAGAGCGGCAGCGACACGCTGCTCCGCAAGATGGGCAGGCGGTACGATACTGCCCTGTTCCAGAGCCGCATCGACTACATTCGTCAGGCATTGGAGCGTCCCGGAGAGTCAAAAGTGTTCTTCGGGATAGACGTAATTGCCGGACTCCCCGGAGAGACGGAGGAACTTTTCAAGGAAACGTACGATTTCCTGTGCAAAGTGCGCCCGGCATTCATTCATGTGTTCCCCTACTCCAGGCGTCCGGGCACTCCGGCTGCCGCAATGAAGGAGCAGGTCCAGGATAGTGTAAAGACAGAACGCGTCGCCCGCCTTGAGGCTCTGTGCAAGGAGCTCAATGAGGAGTTTTACGGCCTGAACAAGGGCCTTCCGGAGAGAGTTTTGTGGGAAAGTTCCGTGAAAAACGGCATGATGGGAGGCTATACCGGAAATTACCTCAGGGTGGAGAGAAAGTACGACGCAAAACTGGTTAACACAATACAAGATATTTATATATAAATAATAAAACATGAATGTTTTATTATTTAACATTTTTGTTACATGGCGGTTAAGCTCACATTTTTAGGCACGGGGACCTCTCAAGGGGTTCCAATCATCGGCTGCAAGTGCGACCGGTGCCAGAGTCCCGACCCCAGGGACAAAAGGCTCCGCAGCGCCGCACTTGTGGAGATGGACGGGCTTACAATTTTGATAGATGCGGGGCCTGATTTCAGGGCCCAGATGCTAGCTGCCGGGGTGGGACACCTTGATGCGATACTTCTCACCCACAACCATAAAGATCATACCGGCGGGCTGGACGATGTACGCTCTATTAACTACATCGACAGGAAAGCCGCAGAGATATATTGCGAGGAGCGGGTACTTAAGACCCTCCGGAACGACTACGCCTACGCATTTGCAGAGCACAAGTACCCGGGTGCGCCGGAGTGGCACGTGCACCTTATTGACGAGCGGCCATTCAGGGTGGATCCACTGGCCGGAGCCGGAGAACTGGTGTGGGTGCATGATGTGGGTTATTTTTATCGGCAGGAAGACGGAAGCCTGGTGGCATCGGACAATGCCGTGACGGAGGCTGCGCATGAGAGGCCGAATATCGTCCCCATACGCGGGTATCACGATGAAATGCCGGTTCTGGGCTTCAGGTTTGGTAACATTGCTTACATTACCGACATGAGCAGGCTGCCTGAGGAGGAAATGGCCAAATTACGCGGTCTGGAGCACCTGACGCTGAATACAGTGGGCTACAAGCCCCACCATTCGCACTTTTCGCTGGACGAGGCGCTGGAACTGGCTTCCAGGATTGGCGCGCGGCACACCTGGCTTACGCACCTGAGCCACACCTTCCCCCGCCACGAACAGTTTTGCCGGGAACTGCCCCCTGCCGTGCAGCCGGCGTACGACGGACTGACAATTAACGATTAAAAACCTATAACCTTATGACACAAGAAATCATTAACCAGATTGACAGCATTGAAGTACAGCTTAATGCCGGCGGAATGAACACTATCAACATCGTCCTGGCATTCGTCATGTTCGGTGTTGCACTGGGTATCAAGCCCAGAATGTTCGTGGACGTATTCAAAAAGCCCAAATCCGTGCTGCTGGGTATGCTGTGCCAGCTGGTGCTGCTGCCGGCATTTACATGCGGCCTGGCAATCCTGTTTGGAGGCTGGATATCGCCAATGATGGGCCTTGGTATGATCCTGGTGGCGGCCTGCCCCGGCGGAAACATCTCCAACTTCATGAGTTCGCTGGGAAAAGCCAACATCGAGCTGTCAGTTTCCCTGACGGCCATCTCCACGGCACTGGCTGTGCTCATGACTCCGTTCAACTTCTGGCTGTGGGGCAATATCTACCTTGACAATGCAGCTGTGGCAGCCGACGTTCCACATCTGGTGATTCCCCTCTGGGATGTATTCAAGACCATCTTCATCCTGCTGGGTATTCCGCTCACGCTTGGTATCCTGTGCTCACAGTACCTTCCCAAGGTGGCAAACGCCCTTAAAAAGCCACTGCAGTGGATTTCCATCGTGTTCTTCTTTGCAATGGTCATCCTGAGTTTCAGGAGCAACATGGATGCCTTCCTGCAGTGCGTGAAGTACATCTTCCTTGTGGTTTTGATACATAACCTGCTTGCTTTGACTATCGGTTATTCTGTAGGTACCATTGCAAAGGTTCCGTTCCGCGACCGCAGGACCCTGACCATCGAGACCGGTATCCAGAATTCCGGCCTTGGCCTTGCCCTGATGCTTGGAACCAGCCTCTTTGCCGACTTCCCTCCCCACGGCGGCATGCTGGTCATCACCGCATGGTGGGGCATCTGGCACATCATAGCCGGTCTCACCGTCGCAACAGTGTTCAACCTTTCCAAGAAGAACAATGGCTAGGATTTGGGAACGGGACCGCTGGTATGCTGTCCTGAGACATTATGTCGATTATTGCACCAAGGAGAGCTTCGGGCGATTGAAAGTACGCGGCTCCATCCCTGACGATGGTGCCGTACTGGTAGCGCCCAACCACACAAACACCCTTATGGATGCGCTGGTGGTGCTCCAGAGCCGCAAGGACCGCACTGTCTTTGGTGCCAGGGCCGATATTTTCCGCAAAGGATTTGCAAAAAAAGCCCTTCGTTTCCTCAAGATTCTGCCCATGGCACGCCAGAGGGACGGAATGGCCACCCTCATGCAGAGTTACAGCACCTTTGACGAGGTGGAAGACTCCCTTGCCAACGGAGTGCCTTTCTGCATGTTCCCGGAGGGGCGGCACAATCCAGGACGGGAGGTGCAGCCTCTCAGGAAGGGAATTGCGCGTATTGCCCTCAGAAGCGCCAAGACAAGGAAAACCTATATTGTCCCCGTAGGAATCAATTACGCTCATTTCTACCGCTATAGAAGCGCCGTTGAGATGGTGTACGGTCCTGCGCTGGAGATTGACCCCTCTATGGACGAGAAGGAACTCCTTCAGAACCTTCACGACAAGATGTCCACGCTGGTGTTCCACGAGGCGCCCCAGTGGCACTACCGCTGGTGGCTGCTCCCCTTGTGGCCGCTCGCAGCCGTGCTCTCACTTCCCATGTGGCTCACTGCTGAGATCCTGTGCCGCCAGATAAAGGACAAGGCGTTCTGCAACAGCGTCCGCTTTTTGGTGAAACTGCTTATGGAGCCGCTGCTGTTTGTGATTTATGCCGTACTTGCCTTCATCTTCCTCCCCTGGTGGCTGGCCATCATTTTGCTGGTCTTCTACTTCTTCTCCTACGGCATCTTCTACGACTGCCTTGGCATCACCTGGCCCCAGAAAGCCAAGGTTGTGAATCCCCTGGAGCCCGTCCAGCCTGCTGCGAAGTAGTATTTGATACACGCTCAAAGCCAAAAATGGCCTCCCACGCATCAAAACGTCGGTGAGGCCTCTTTTTTACCCCGTTTCACCGCCAAAATGTGCCCTGTACGCACAAAAGTGTTGGTGAGAATGTATCAGTTTGTTTGGCAGGTAGTACTGGCTTCTGGGCGAATAGAAATTCCGGGTAGCGAAGCGTAAGGGAAACCTGAGGTGGCACGTCCCCGTTAGGGGTTGGGCGCAATTACTTTAGTCATTGCGACCAAAGTGACATCTCCGTGGTTGAGCGCCGGAATTTCGTCAGCCCAGAAGTCAGTACTACCTGACAACAGGCGGAAAAAGATGATCTGTAACGGGTTACTGTTCAGGTGTTTAAGCAAAGTACCCGGGTGCTATGGTACCCAGGTACCTTGTGTTAATAATTAGAAATAAGCAACTTACTTATCCATTTTTTTGTTTATTTTTGCGATAGAAACTATGCAAGATATCAGAATCAGATGCATTTGATTGTTAAAGTGTCAAATAACATGAAAAGAATCTTCTATAGATCATTACTAGTTTTTATCCTGCCATTATTATCAATCGCCCAGTTAAAGGCACAGTCATGGGCCAATGAATGGAAGCATGCGTTCTCACAGGAGGGCAGGAAGGAATGGAAGCCGGAATTTACCGTTAGAGGAAGAGCAGGTTTTGTCGGTTCTGATCCGTGCTTGGAATTCACGGGCGGAGTCAGAATTGACGATAAAAGGACTCTTGGCCTAATGGTTAGCCAAAGCAAAACTTATTACGATGCTGTACCCGCTGTTGGCTATCACATTAATACCGCCATATACATGAGACGCTATTTCCACCTTGGCGGAGAATACGATGTCATTGCCTTTTATAGCGATGCTGCTATTGGAGCCAAATGGAAATACAAAGGCTATGGAAGAGACATATTCTACTTCGCAGCCTGGGAGCCAGGCATCAGGATGAAGTTGATTTACGGCAACATCCACATCTTCGTTGGCCCAACCCTGGCACTTGACTGCATAGGATTCCACGCCGGTCTGGGATTCTAGTAGATATGTGCACTGTACGCCCAAAGCGTAGCGTGAAATGTAATCAACTGGCACATAGCACATTACGTATAATGCTTCCAGTGTTTTTGCTGGAAGCATTTTGCATAAACAGTTAGTAATCAACCATTTACATTTCACGCCCTTTGATTATCAGGTGGTACTGACTTCTGCCTACAAAGTATTGGTAAGAGCTTTGATAATCTTTTCTTTTTCTTGTGATCCTGCCGTACTTAAGCGAAGGAGAGGAAGACCTATAGATGCTAGAACTGCATCTTTTAGATTATCACGGTGTCCTTGCGTTGATTCGGTTTTATGATACTGGGTTCCATCAACTTCAACCGCCAATTTAGCTTTATGCGTAACAGTATCATACAATAGAAAGTCAATATGCGTCCATGAACGGGATGCATACACTCTTTGCTCGGTCGTTAACTCAGACACAGGAGTAATCAACTGCCTCAAAGGATAATGCATCAGAATACCAACATTAGAAAGGTCATTATCCTTCAAGACATCATGGATTGCCCAGTAAGCAATATTCTCAGAATCGTGTTCCGATACTTTCTTGTGGGTTTTATAGAATTCCAGACGTTCCTTAGTGTAGTCGTCATATAGCAAGTCGAAGATTGAGGAAATCTTACTCTCCTCGCTCTTGCCCTCATAATACTCTATATAGTCAATAAGGTCCTGAATATTAGAGTCTGGTTGCTCATCTGCAGAGACTACCAGAGTAAACTGCTTTTTTGCTCGCGACACGGCAACATTCAATAGGTGCGGATCATCTGTGAAATCCCTTACTTGATTGTCCACAGTAGAGAGTATAATTGCGTCATTCTCACGACCTTGGAACTTATGGACGGTTGCTGATACGTATGGTTTGCCCAAAGCTATAAAGGCGTTATTAATTGCATCAACTTGCTTGTTGTATGGAGCAATAATACCAATATCAGAGAAGCGTTCTTCAAGAACCGGTATTATTTCCTGAGTAATAGCAGCCACCTGACGGAGGTTTACGTTCCCTCTTGCATGATTTCCTTTTACAGTTCTGACAACACGTATGGGCTCAATAGAAGTATCAGAGGCCCTCATAGGGATTAGCTGGCCATTATAAAACTGCTTGCTACAGAAGCCGATGATAAGCGGATCACACCTATAGTGTTCTTTCAACAACGTTTGAGGAATACTTGGGAACAACGTACACAATGAAGACAGGAAACTGTTTGTAGAGTATCTATACGCCTCCGATATACTATACTTAGCAAATATTGCGCTGACGATTTCTTCAGTCTGAGCGCCCACGACATTAGGCAACTGCTTAAGATCACCGACGATAACTGCATTATTGGCAGCACTTAATGCCAAGGCTCCTGCTGCTATGTCCACTTGCGAAGCTTCATCCATAATCAAATAGTCAAACCTATAATCCTGGTTTATATTTGATGTTGCAGAGAATGTCGTACTCAAGACAACAGGATACTGTTTCAAAAACAACCCAGACTTGAAATAAAGCTCATCCCTCTCGAAAACAGGTCGTATTATATGTGAACCAAACCTGTGAAACAGATAATCCTTCAGAATGAGCATTGAAAGATTGCGCAGCCGATCATTCTTCTCATCCAAATCCCTAACCTTATATTGATAAGACTCACATGACTCCTTCAATTTGGCAAGTCTTCTTGCGCAAAGGAGATACTGAATCTTCTCCAGAGCCTCATCATCAGTTGGAAGCCTTTTTAGGCGCAGCCTTATTCTTGTCAGCCAAGACAAGCGATGCTTCCTCTCCAAATCCCTGCTGCAATGGCGTGCGCTTTCTTGTAGTGTTGTGAGCGAATACTCTCTTTTAGATTCGTATTTATTAGGGAACAACTCAATCTGGCGCTGGTATTCAGATACTCTTTCCCTGCAAACAGCAAGACTCTCCTGACACTCATACAACGCTTGTAGTTCTCTAGACAAATCAAGAGCCTCTCTGCGTACTCTTCTGGCATCAGGTAAAGCCCATTCAAACATAACAGGAAGACGGCCTGTTTGACTCCCAATAAACAGTTCTTTATTCTTAGAGTTACCCAATTGAGCACAGAGAAAGTCAAGACCATTCGCTTCTAGTTTTTCTCTCACATTCTCTACGGCAGAATTGTTATTTGAAACAATCTCCATAGTTTTTCCGGCTATCAGCAAATTGGCCATTATATTGAGGATGGTTTGGGTCTTACCTGTCCCCGGAGGCCCTTGGATAATGCTCAGTTTATTATCAAGAGCATTGCAGACCGCATTATATTGGCTCCTATTGCACCCAAAAGGAAAAATGGGAGTACTCTTTACACTTTTGTCATTGTGATATGTTTCAGCATTCAGATAAGCCTCTAGAAGAGAATTCTTAGTAACGAATTCCATTCGCTTGTACTTGTCTGCTAAACTGATACTCTTGTCCTCATCTACAGGAATAACATTATATGACGAAACCTCATTCAAGTACTGCCAAACGTTGATTGAGCGATGATTGTCAATATGCTCTTCGATGGAAACATAATTCGCCGGATAATCTACCGATGTTCCATTCTTATAAATAATTCTGTATGCAGTATGAAGGCGCCCTTTATAAACTCTAACGCCAAGGACATGATGAAAAACTTCACCATCAGCAATACGGATTACACGACATGGAGGCTCCAACTGCTCCACAAACTCGCAAATATCTACCTTTTGAGGATTATAGTGAAGCACTGTTTCGCCTTTCTTAAAGACGACATAATACTGTTTTAGCTGATTATCATACCCGAACGACTTTATATCGCTCCGAAGTTCGAACTCACCAGACTTCCCGACTAGGAATACTATTTGTTTTGTTGATGGCATTATCAATCAAACGAACACATTTGTAAAGATAGCGATTCTTTATGAAAATGACTAAACTGATGTCAATTCATTTATGAGTGTACTATTCTACACTAGGTTTGTGGTACAGGGTGCGGGACGAATAGAAAAAATGGGTAGCCGACAGGCGTAAGTGAGACAGAGGGCGGCCGTACCTCCGTTAGGGGTTGGGCGCAATTACTTTAGTCATTGCGACCAAAGTGACATCTCCGTGGTTGAGCGCCGGAATTTCGTCTGGCCAGAAGTCAGTACTTGCTGACAACAGGCGGAA
>Ga0310690_10002302_pt1 | contig 31471 bp, 26 predicted proteins | sample AusTroGonzalo_MG_2_FD_207661 | JGI IMG/M metagenome (GOLD analysis project Ga0310690, IMG submission 207661) | Bovine rumen microbial communities from tropical cattle in Woodstock, Queensland, Australia - Gonzalo_04 (v2) (version 2) | ecosystem: Host-associated > Mammals > Digestive system >...
AAGATTAAAAAAATCTATGGCGGGCACACAGGCGTAAAAAGGTGACAAACTTTTTTCGTTTGCAAAATAAAAAACAGAAGAAAATAAAAGGATTCAGAAAATGGCAGTTATCCAGAAACTTAGAAAATCTTTTGGTAAAAGTTTTTTGCAAACTCCGCTTCCTGATTTGGTTGAAATTCAGTACAATTCTTACAGAGATTTCTTACAGGCAGATGTTGCCCCAGAAAACAGAAAAAATATTGGGTTGCAAAACGTTTTCAAATCTATGTTTCCAATTAAAGATTATGCGGGAATTGCAGATTTGGAATTTATTGAATATACATTGGATAAACCTGTATATAATGTTCAAGAATGTATGCTGCGTAATATGACATATTCCAGCAAACTGAAATTGAAGCTGAGATTGATTTTATGGGATGTTGCGGAAGATGGTAAAAAATCGTTACGTGATATCAAAGAACAAGAAATATTTATGGGTGATGTACCGTTAATGACAGAACGCGGCAGCTTTATCGCAGCCGGTGTTGAGCGTGTCGTGGTATCTCAGATGCATCGTGCCCAAGGTGTTGTTTTTGGAACAACAAAAGAAGCAAAAGTTGCTGGAAATCCGGAAACGTATACTGGTCGTATAATTCCTGAACATGGTTCTTGGATTGATTTTGAAGAATCCAAAGGTGTTATTTACGTTCGTATAGATCGCAGACGTAAAATACCTGCAACTGTTTTGTTACGTTGCTTGCCATCTGCTGCGGATGAAAAGAAATTTGCAGCTGATCCACGTAAACCAACAATAGTTGGAATGGATGCAGAAGAAATTTTGTCAGCTTTCTACAAGAAAATTGAATTGTCTTTTGATGGCAAATTATGGGTTGGTGATACTGCTGTTTTTGAAAGCTTAGACAAGTATCGTTTGAATTATGATTTGATTAATCCAAAAGATAAAAAAGAATTGGCAAACAAGGGTGATCGTTTGAATGCAAAACGTTTATCCAAGATAGTTGCTGCTTCTAAAAAGTTTGGTATTGAACGTGATGCTTTGATTGGTGAATATTTGTTCAGCGCTGTTAAAAATGGTGATGAGGTTTTATTCCCAGAAGGTACAGAAATCACAGATGAAGTATTAAATGAACTAGAAAAATTGGGTGTAAAAAATATTTCATTGATTGCGATTGATAACACAACAATATCTGCACACATGCGCAACACATTGATGGCAGATAAAACATCAAGTCGTGAAGAAGCTTTGATTGCAATTTATGATTTGGTTCGTCCAGGTGAACGTCCAACATTAGAAGCTGCGATTAATTTGTTCTTGCGTCAAGGTTTTGATGCTGCATATTATGATTTGTCCGCTGTTGGTCGTTTCAAAATGAACAAACGTTTGAAAATTGATTCTGGCAAAAGACCAGAAGATGAACGTACGTTGACCAAGGCTGATTTCTTGGCGGTTTTGAAGACATTAACAAATATTATTGATCACAAAGATGTAATTGATGATATTGATAATTTGTCTAATCGTCGTGTTCGTGCAGTTGGTGAATTGTTTGAACAAACTTTCCGTAACGGAATGTTGCGTATTGAAAGATTAGTTCGTGAAAGTTTGACATCTCCGAATATTGCAACAATGCAACCACAGGATGTTATCAATGCTAAACCATTAATGTCGTTGGTCGCAGAATTTTTGGGAACATCTCAGTTGTCTCAATTTATGGATTCTTATAATCCATTGGCCGAAGTTGAACATAAACGTCTTATTTCTGCTTTGGGACCAGGGGGCTTGAATCGTGAACGTGCAGGGATTGATGTCCGTGACGTGCATCCAACACACTATGGCAGATTGTGTCCAATTCATACACCAGAAGGTGCAAATATTGGTTTGATTTCACACTTGTCATCTTATGCACGTGTTAATCCATATGGGTTTATTGAAACACCATACTATGTTGTTAAAAACAGTAAAATCACAGATGAAATGGTATATTTAACTGCTGATGAAGAATTGGGGCATAAAATTGCCCAAGGAAATACGCCAACAACAAATTCTGGTGTTTTAGCAGAAGATATGGTGACTGCGCGTGTTGATGGTGAATTTACAATGGTGCCAAAGGCAGAAATCGATTTAATCGACGTTGCGCCACGTCAGGTTGTGTCTATTGCAACAGGTTTGATACCGTTCGTTGCAAATGATGACGCTAACCGTGCTTTGATGGGTTCAAACATGCAACGTCAAGGTGTTCCATTAATGCGTGTTGATGCACCATTGGTTGGAACTGGTATCGAACGCGAAGTCGCACGTGATTCACGTACTGGTAAGGTTGCAAAACACAGTGGTATTGTTGAATCTGTTGATGCGAATCGTATCGTTGTTAAATGTATGAATTCTCGTAACGTTGTGACAGGTGTAGATATTTATAATCTGGAAAAATTCCAACGTTCCAATGGTGAAACATTGGTTCATCAAAAACCACTTGTTCATGTTGGTGACAGAATTTCTGCAGGTGATATCATTGCTGATGGTTCTTCAATGAATTACGGTGAATTGGCATTGGGACGTAATGTTTTGGTTGCGTTTGTGCCATGGCGTGGTTATAACTACGAAGACGCTATTGTGATATCTGAACGTATTTCGCGTGATGACGTTTATACATCAATCAAGATTGTAGAAAAAGAAATTAAATTGCGTGACACACAACTGGGACCAGAAAGCTTTACAAGAGACATTCCAAATGTTGGTGAAGAAGCACTGAAAAATTTGGATGAATCTGGTATTATTTATGTTGGTGCCCGTGTGAAACAAGGTGATATTTTGGTCGGTCGTGTTTCTCCGAAATCTGAAACATTGTTGACACCAGAAGAAGCACTGTTGCGTAACATTTTTGGTGAAAAGGCTTTGAATGTAAAAGATACTTCATTGAAGGTCGGACCAAATGAAGAAGGAACAGTTATTGGTGTTAATGTTTTGACAAGACATGGTGTCAAGAAAGACGACAGAACACAAATGATTGAATTGCAAAAAATTGAAAACATCAACAGACAACGTGATGAAGAAACGTCCATTGTTGAAAAAGGTTTTGCAGATCAAGTGTTCCAATTGGCTGAAAATGCAACAATTTCTGCAGGAACAGGCAGTTTGAAACCATTCGTTGGTAAAAAATTGACAGCTGAGGTTTTCGAAGGAATTCGTGCAGCTGATATGAAAAAACTGGTTGTATCGTCCAAAGAAATTCAAGAAAAAATTGATGAATTGCGTGAACAACATCTTTTGAAATTGAAAGACTTGAACGAACGTGCAGATGCTGAAATTGCCAAGGCAACAGAAAGCACAACGTTGGGTGCAGGTGTTTTGAAAGAAGTCAAAGTTTACATTGCACACAAGATGAAATTACAACCTGGTGACAAGATGGCTGGTCGTCATGGAAACAAAGGCATCGTATCACGTGTTGTTCCAATTGAAGACATGCCACACATGGAAGATGGAACACCAGTAGATATTGTTTTGAATCCATTGGGTGTGCCAAGCCGTATGAATATCGGTCAGATATTTGAAACACATCTTGGTATGGCTGCAAGAGCCTTGGGTAAACAGATTGGTGAAGTCTTGGATGAAGTAAAACAGAAACGTGCTGTGACAGATGATTTGCGTAACATAATGGGCAAAATCTATGGCAAAGCTGTTGCTGAAAAATTAGAAAAGATGACAGACACAGATGTTCGTGCTCAAGCGGCGCTGTTGCGTGATGGTGTGCCAATGGCAACTCCAACATTCGATGGTGCAACACCAGAAGAAATTAAGGCGATGTTGAAATTGGCTAAATTACCAGAATCTGGTCAGTTTACATTGTACGATGGTGTCACAGGTGAAAAATTTGCCCGTCCAGTGACTGTCGGTGTAATGTACATGATGAAATTGCATCACTTGGTTGATGAAAAGATTCACGCACGTTCTACCGGTAATTATTCTTTGGTCACACAACAACCTTTGTCTGGAAAGGCACACATGGGTGGTCAGAGACTTGGAGAAATGGAAGTTTGGGCATTGGAAGCACACGGTGCTGCACACTTGTTGCGCGAAATGTTAACTGTTAAATCCGACGATATCGTAGGTAGAAATAAAATGTACGAAGCAATTATTTCTGGAAACAACGATATCCAAACAGGCACCCCAGAAGCGTTTAACGTTTTGGTGCGTGAATTGCGCGGATTAGGTTTGGCATTAAACCCAAAGAAAATAGACTAGTGGCCGGGCCATCAGGTGATGCAAATCACCTGCCGGCCACAAGGCACTTTTAGTGACTTAAAAGGAGCAAAAACACATGACAAATATGTTGCAAAAGATATTTGGACAAATAGAAACCAAGGAACAATTTGATGCTTTGCGTATTTCTATTGCGTCCCCAGAAGAAATTCTGTCCTGGTCGCATGGTGAAGTAAAAAAACCAGAAACCATCAATTATCATTCCTTGAAACCAGAAGCAGAAGGTTTGTTCTGTCAACAAATTTTCGGACCTGTGAAAGATTATGAATGCGCTTGCGGAAAATACAAACGTATTAAATTCCGTGGTGTTGTTTGTGAACGTTGCGGGGTTGAAGTTGGTTCGTCTGCTGTGCGTCGTGAACGTATGGGACATATCAAATTGGCGATTCCTGTTGCGCACACTTGGTTTTTACGCGAAGGTAAAATTGCTACGTTGTTGAACAATTTGCCACAAAAGAAATTGGAACAAGTAATTTCTTATGATGCGTATATTGTCACAGAACCTGGTTTGACCAGTTTAAAACAATACGATGTTATCAGTGAAGATGAATATCAAGCCGCAATTGAAGAATTTGGTGAAGATTCTTTCCATGTTGGTATTGGTGCAGAAGGTATTCGTTCTATTATTGCAAATCTTGATATGGGTGATGAAAGAACACGTTTGCGCGCTGAATTAGCAGAAACAAAATCAGAAGCAAAACGTAAATCAATCATTAAACAATTGAAATTAGTCGAAGCATTCTTGGAATCTAAAACAGAACCACAATGGATGTTGCCGGATATTATTCCTGTGATTCCACCAGATATGCGTCCTTTGGTTAATTTGGATGCAGGGCATGTTGCATCTTCTGATTTGAACGATTTGTATCGTCGTGTGATTATTCGTAACAATCGTTTAAAAAGATTTATGGAAATGCATGCGCCTGAAATTATCGTACGTAATGAAAAACGTATGTTGCAAGAAGCAGTGGATTCTTTGTTCGATAATGGCCACAAGGCACGTCCAATGGTTTCACAGAACCGTCGTCCATTGAAATCATTATCTGATTCTTTGCGTGGTAAATCTGGACGTTTCCGTATGAATATGTTAGGTAAACGTGTGGATTATTCTGGACGTAGTGTTATTACACCTGGACCAACACTTCGTATGCACCAGGTTGGGTTACCAAAAACAATGGCATTGGAATTGTTTAAACCATTTGTTTATGCAAAATTGTTGGCTGGAGATTATGCAAATACATTAAAGACAGCACGTAAAATGGTTGAAAACGGTGAAGATATCGTATGGGAAATTTTGGAAAAAGTAATTTACCAACATCCTGTGTTGTTAAACCGTGCACCTTCTTTGCACAGATTGTCATTGATTGCTTTTGAACCAGTTTTGATTGAAGGCAAGGCAATTCGTTTGCATCCATTGGTATGTAAGGGCTTTAATGCGGACTTTGACGGTGACCAGATGTCTGTGCATGTGCCAATTTCATTGGAAGCACAACTAGAAGCACGTACATTGATGTTATCAACAAATAACGTTTTGTCACCTGCAAATGGTGAACCAATGACTGTCCCATCACAAGACATGGTTTTGGGTGTTTACTATATTTCTTTGATTGATGGTGAACACGATGAAAAGAAATCGCCACGTTTTGTAAATATGGACGAAGTTAAATTGGCATTGGAAAATAAAACAATCACATTACATACACCAATTTATGCGCGTGTAAAGGGACAAAAATACGCAACAACAGCTGGTCGTATGATTTTAGGTGAATTGTTGCCAGATGGTATGCCTTTTGATTCTGTGAACAAAGTTATGCCAGTTAAAGAAATCAAAAAATTATTGGCATCCACATACGAAAAATGTGGTGACAAGGCTATGATTTTATTGGCTGACGCATTAAAAGATACTGGGTTTGAACAAGCTGTACGCAGTGGTATTTCAATCGGATTTGATGATATCGTTGTTCCGGAAGATAAAGAAGCGATTATCGAAAAATCTGAAAAAGCAGCAGCAGAAATTGAAAACCAATATCAAAACGGTTTGTTGTCCAGTGGTGAACGTCACAATAAATTAATTGACTTGTGGCAACATACAACTGACGAATTGGGTGATAAAGCATACGCATCTTTGGGTAATACATCTGGTGATAATTGGAATTCAATTCACATGATGGCTTTGTCAGGTGCTCGTGGTTCCAAGGGTCAGATTCAACAATTAGCGGGTATGCGTGGTATGATGCAGAAACCAGACGGATCAATTATCGAAGTTCCTATTATTTCGAACTTTAAAGAAGGTTTGACCATGTCTGAATACTTTACATCAACACACGGTGCACGTAAGGGTATGTCAGATACTGCTTTGAAAACTGCATCTGCTGGTTATTTGACACGTCGTTTGGTTGATTTGGCAATTAATACTGTTATTACAGAACATGACTGTGGTACACATGAATTTATTACTGCAAAACCAGTATACCAAGGTTCAACATTGACTGTTGCGCTGGGAGATGTGGTTTTGGGTCGTACTGCGGCACATGATGTTATTCATCCGTTGACCAAAGAAGTCATTGTAAAGGCTGGCGATTTGATTACTAAGGCCGCTGCTCGTCAAATCAATGAATCTGGATTGCCAAGCGTTGATGTACGCAGTGTTTTGACATGTCAAAGTGATGGTTTGTGTGCAAAATGCTATGGTATGGATTTGTCACGTAATGCATTAGTACATGTTGGTGAAGCTGTTGGTTTGATTGCTGGTCAATCAATTGGTGAACCTGGAACACAGTTAACATTGCGTACCTTCCATATTGGTGGTATTGCAGAAGGTGGTTCCGAAGCGCACTTTATCGAAATGCCTGTCGGCGGAAAAATTAAATTGGATAACGTGAACACAATTACGAATTCATCTGGTCGTGTTGTGGTGTTGTCTCGTACAGGTAAAATCGGTGTTGTCGATAATTCTGGCAAAGAATTATTCACTGTTGCCTTGCCATACGCATCTATGTTGTTGGTAAACGGCGGTGACAAAGTAGAAAAAGGTCAGAAAGTCGCAGAATGGGATCCATATTCCAATACAATTATTGCAGAAAAAGACGGTATTGTTTCATTCAATGATTTGATTGAAAACGTATCTTATCAGGAAGAAGTTGATTCTATGACTGGTATCGTTTCTCGCAAAGTTATTAATTGGAAAACAAATACCAAAAAAGCGCTTAGCCCATCAATAAGATTGGTTGACGACAAAGGTAATGTTGTTTCATTGGGTGGCAAAAAAGTTGCAGAATATTTATTACCAACATATTCAATATTGAATGTGTCTAATGGCGATAAAATACATGCGGGTGATATTTTAGCGCGTATCCCTGTACAAACCAAAAAGACAGGAGATATTACTGGTGGATTACCACGCGTTGAAGAATTGTTAGAAATCCGCCGTCCTGCAAACCCAGCATTGTTGGCTGAAGTTGATGGAACAATCGAATTAGAAGATGCAAAATCAAAGATTATAATTCGTATTGAACCAACTGATGGGACTGCACCTGTTGAATACGCTGTGCCAAAAGGAACTAATTTGTTAGTTCGCAGTGGTGATATTGTGCACAAAGCTGATAAATTGGTAGATGGTGATCCTGTACCACAAGATATTTTACGTATTTTGGGTCAGAAAGCTTTGGCACAATTTATGGTGGAACAAGTTCAACAAGTTTATCGCTTGCAGGGTGTGTCCATCAATGATAAACACATTGAAATATTGATACGTGAAATGACACGTCGTGTTGAAATCAGTAATCCAGGTGATACTGCGTTCCTTAGTGGTTCTGTGGTTGATCGTGTTGATTTTGAAGAAGAAAATGCGCGTGTTGCGAAAGATGGTGGTCGTGTTGCTGAAGCTTCTCAGGTTTTGGTCGGTTTGACACGTGCTTCATTAACATCACGTTCATTTATATCCAATGCATCATTCCAACAAACAACAAAAGTATTGGTAGATGCGGCAATCAATGGTTCAACTGATAAATTGGTTGGTGTGAATGAAAATTTGATTGTTGGTCGCTTGATACCGATTGGAACAGGTGCATATGTTCGTCGTGTTCGCGAAATCGCGAAAGAAGAAGAACGTGCTGAAAAATTGGCACGTGAGGGTGGCGAACAACAACAATTGTTGGATATTTAATATAAAACATCAAACACCCGGTATTCGTTGGTCTTGGATATCGGGCGTTATTATTATCTATTTTTTGCTTGCAAACGGGCAATAATTAGATAGAATAGACAAAGTCAAATAAAAAGGATTGTAAAATGGCAACTCCAAAAAGTAAAACAAGTAAAGCACGTTCCGCACAACGTCGTTCACACGATGCGTTGTCTGTAATGCCAGTGTCAGTTTGCAAAAAATGTGGCGAAAAGAAACGTCCACATCATGTTTGCCCTGCATGCGGATCTAAATAATACTTAACAAGGGAATCAAAGGGCAGGGGTGTTTTATCCGCGGCCCTTTTTTTATGTAAAAATGTCAGATACAAAAAGAATTATTTCTGTTGATGCAATGGGCGGCGATCATGCACCAAGTGCTGTGTTGGGTGGAATAAACCAATTTTTATATCAATATGGCGAAGGGACCGTGTTTTTCCGTGTTTTTGGTGATGAAAAGAAATTACGTGCGTTGTTGAAGAAATTTCCACGTGTTGCGCGTAATTGCGAAATTATTCATGCACCGAATGTGATTGCTGGTACAGACAAGGTACGTGATGTCATTCGTCATGCCCAGGATACATCAATGTATATGGCGATTATGGATGTTCGTAATGGAAATTCATCTGCAGTTGTATCTGCGGGGAATACTGGGGTTTTAATGGCATTGTCTAAATTGGCGTTAAAGACAGTCGAAGGTATATCAAGACCTGCGATAACAACAATGTTGCCGTCTGGGAATGGTGATACACGTGTTGTTGGACTGGATTTAGGTGCTAACGTTTTATGTGATGAAGAAGTTTTGTTCGATTTTTCAATATTAGGCAGTGTGTATGCCGAAATTATCGGTGGAATGAAGCGTCCACGCGTTGGTATATTAAATATCGGTGAAGAAGAAACCAAGGGCAGTGAAACTTTGCAACGTTTAAACAAGGTTTTAACAGAACATTCCGACGAATTGCCGTATGAATATATCGGATTTGTCGAAGGTAATGATGTGACTGCTGGAAACGTCCAAGTTGTTGTCACAGATGGCTTTACAGGCAATGTTATGTTAAAAACGGTTGAAGGTACCGCAAAAATGATTTCGCGCATTGTCAAGGCAAATTATAAACGTTCTATTATTGCAATATTGGGAACGTTCTTTTTGATTCATTTATTCAAAAGATTAAAAAATAAAATTGACCCACGTTCGTATGCGGGGGCGGTATTTTTGGGGCTTAACGGATTTTCAATTAAAACTCATGGAAATTCTGATGCTCTGTCATGGTCACACGCATTGGAATATGCTGCTAATTTGTCTAAATCCGATTTTTATGGGGTAATTCGTGAGAGAACGAATAAATTATCAAATATTAAAGAGAAAATAAAAAAAATACAAGACGAATAAATTAAAAGATTTAATTATTATGCATAATTTATCATGTTTCAAAAAGTAAAAAAAAAACGCCATTGTGGCGTTTTTTTGGTTGATGATTAACATCAACTTATTGTTGAGTACATGTATGACTGCTAGCATTCCATGAAAATCCTGATTCTGTACATGTGCATTCTGTTGCAGTACCACCTGTAGATGTTGAATTAGATGGACATGTTGAGCATGAAGTGTAAACACTAGTTTCATTCGCAGTAGCTGTCAAATATTCCCCTTCTGCACAATCGCGCTTAGCACAACCAGTTAGTTCACCATTATCATTTGTAACATCTATATATCCATCAGGGCAAGAACATCTTGTAACTTGACCACCTGCAGATGTGGTTTGAACAGGTGTACCGTTATCATTGTATATTCTGCATGCTACACATGTTGTAGAATTTGCATCCGTACCTGTTGCTGAACCTACACCGTTGTCACGCAAATAATAATTCACAGGACATGTCATCAATATACTTGCTACCCAATCTGTCATTGCGCGTAATGTTAATTTTACCCCATCGCTGACCTGGTATCCGCCAACAGACATGCATGTTGTGATTTCTGCTGCGCATGAATTAACAGCGGTTTTTGATGCTGTTGATGATGTGTTTGATTCATCATAACCATTTGTTGATAAACAAGATTGAACGTCAGCGCGACATCCTTCGGCATATTCAGTCAAGATTTCATCTTGTTTGACTTTGATTTTTGCCAATGTTGCACCCAAATATTGACGAACAACCTCGTTCGCGACTTTATATTTGTCTTTTTCGTATGTATAATCTCGACATTGTAGCATAACGGATGCGCACATACCGTGAACTTTGTCTTCAGCATCAATATAACCAATTTTTTGTAACAAATACAACGCCATATTGTCGGTTGTTATCGTTGTTTTGTTATAGTCTGTATTCCATTTAGTTAAAGCCGCATCAATATATCCGCCCAGATTTTCAGTTGGACCAACACTCCATGCGTTTTTTTCAGTATCATAATCCCATGTTGAATACAGGTTATACATGCCACCACTTGTATAGTTTTGATAGTCTGTGGCATTGTTGTTCGAAGAAACAGGAAGAGTTTTTGCTTGACCACCGGCAACACCAGGTGTGCCACCTTTAACAATTTCACCGTTTGCCAAATATTTGCCAGTTGGGTCCAGACACAATTCATAATCAGAACCACAAATATATTCATCTTGCATACAAGAATCAATTGCTGCAACACAACCACGTAAATCATATGAATTTTTGTTTTGTGCTAACAGCAAACGTGCCTGTTGTAAAATGTTTCCGGCATTTATGACGTTATTACGCATTTCTTTGTTTGCTTCGGTTAAAGAACGTTCATATGCCATACATTGTTTGTCGATTTCCAAATCGTATGAATTTGTAATTACGTTTGCATCAATTCCCTGGGCAGTACAAGAATTTAACACCGCGGTTTTGCAACGTTGTGTCGCGGTCTTGTACAATTGTTCCCCACGTTGATTTGATACATTTGATGTACTTGATGCATTACCAAAGAATGAAGTTAAATCAAAACCTTCTGTGAAATCTGCATTTAACAAACCACTAAGGTCAAAAGACAAACCGGTTGAAAGTGCAGCTGTACTTGACGTTGTTGTGGTTGGATCAAGAATTTTTTTCTTAATTGCATCCAAACTTGATCTCAAACTTGAATTATCTTTGCCAGAAGTACTGCGTATTGTCTCTTCTGCTATTGTTTCCGTAAACAAAGCTTCAACTTGAGATTTTGTTAAACCAATATATTTGATTTTTTGGACAACCGCTTGGAATTCTTCGGTTGCACTTTCAAGTGCCGATTCAACCTTGGCATAATTTTTAATGTTTTTAGAACAAGAACAACGTCCCTGGTTATCATCCAAAACATTACAATAATTATCCATACACGCCGCATATTGCGCCTTGCAATAATCGGTTAATTCAGAAAGCGCAGTCAAATTACTGGTCGTTGACGTGACATCTTCTTCGGTGATAACTGGTGTAGATGGTGTTGCGGACAACCCCAGTGATATAGAAGAACGTGATGTTGCACGACGATTCCCAGCCGATGCAACACGTGATTTATACAATGAATCACCAGAATCTGTTAAATAGGCAGCAGAAGAACCGCTTTTATTTTTATCAATTGTCCCCATTACAGAATATTGTTTACCAAAATTCGCAGTTCCGACACGCGCGGTCACAGGCTTTGCAGTTTTTGTATTACGCGGTGTCACAGAGGTACGAGTGGCCGGTGTTCTTGATACAACACGTGAAGTTTTTGCAGTACGTGATGCCACAGAACGCGCAGTTCCGGATGTTGTACGTGGCGATGCGGCAATCGCACGTGTTGATGTATTTGTACGTGTCGATGCAGAATTTGTTGCGGATGATATTGCACGTGAAGCAGATGTTGAACGATTTATCGTTTTTCGTTGCGTATTATTTTTTTGTTGATTTTGGTTTTGAACAGTTTCATCAACAATTTCTTCGTCATCAATAACGTCATCGCTATATTCAATAACGTCATCATAATATACTGGCGCAACCTCTGCAAAAGCAGGTAAAACCAGCAAACCACTTAGAACTGCAATAAATCTTTTCATGTGTAAACATCCTTCCTTGTTAAACAATTTTATCATAATATGCTTTTTTTTACAAGCATAAAAAACAATATTTATTTGTTTATTTTTATCAAAGGACGAATTTTTTTAAGATTATTCAAAGATGTTTCTTGAACTTTGGCAAAATCAGAAGGATTCCAAATTTGAAAACTGTTCCCACGACCAACAAAAAGAGCGGTGTCTTTTATATTGGCATGTTTTAATAAATCAGTTGGTATAACAATGCGTCCAGTTACATCGAAATTTAACGGACGTGCATCTGCGAATACCATCGCACTTAAATCATCCAGTTCGTTATCAAATATCCCCATGTCATCTGTTGCAGAAGCAATTTTTTCCATACGAGACATTGACATGCCTTCGATGCAATTATGTGTAAAAGAACGAAATAGAACAACACCAGAAAATTTTTCATCTGTCAGTGAAGAACGAAAAGCAGCCGGTACAGAAATACGTCCTTTGGTATCCAAACGATTTTCATAAGATGAAAGAAACAGACCCATTTTTGTTATTGCTTTTTGTTCTTCGTTGGTCAATTTAGCAAATGTTTTTATGGTTGTCAATGACAATTAATAATCAAATTATGGTTTTTTATGGTCTTGTTATGAAAAATCGGGCTTTTTATAAATAAAATAGAAATAAATAAATTTTATGCTTGACCTGCGATTCGTTTTTGTTCTAAGATGTTTGTATAGACAAGGGGAAAGTTATAAAAAAGCACCAGAAATCTGGAAAAAACCAGAAATCTGGAAAAAAACAAAAAACAGAAAAAAATAAAATAAATAAATTGTAAATACACGCGTAAATACAAAAAAATTTGTTTTTTTCTTACAAAACAACACGAAAGGGGGGAAAACCACATGCCAAAAAACATTAAAGAAATAATGATTGCCCTGAATAAAGTGCTGACCACAACTGTGTGGGTTAATGCAGATCGTCAAATCGTATCGTTAAGCGATGAATTGCACATTGGTAAAAACAATGCGCCACGTTCTATCGAAGATTTGTCACGTGCTGCGTTGATTGGTGCGTATGTTTCATTGCAAATCAGAACAGATAATTTTGATGTTGCCGCTGAGACTTTGGAAACTTCAAGTTTAGCTTTGCGTGTAAAAGAAATGGTTTTTGCAGAAGCAAAAAAAATCATGGATGCAGGCGAAACACAAGACAAGTCTTCAAATCGCAAGGCAGCATAATACAGTTTCCGTGTTAACGGAAGGAAGGGAGTCCCGCCACAATTTTTGTTGTGGCGGACTTTTTTATCGTCCGTTGTTTAACATGCGTACATCGTCAAATTCTGGATGTTTTGCGAATATATCTGATATGTATGGACAGATTGATATTATTTTGCGGTTGTTTTTGCGCGCAATGTTAATTATTTCTTGAACCAAGTATAATTCAATGTCTTTTGGACTGTATTTAGGGTCTATTTCTGCATCTGAAATCATGATTTTGTCTTTTCCAATACGAATAAAAAATATATTTCCAATTTTTTTGCCGTTACAAATTGCATATATTCTGCATGCTGTGTCATCAATTTGAAAAGATATATCTTTTTTTTCCATAAAAAAATCTCGCATATATTTCAATCAAAATATTAATGCGAGATTTTTTATGTTGCTATAAGATTGATTTCATTCAAAGTAAATCAAAATTTTTGCGAATTATTTTTGCACTTTTGCGCAAATTGCTTGCTTCTTCTTTACTGGTTTTTGTGCGCAAGTTCATTATTACACCACTTTCACCAATAATGCGTGGCATTGACATAGCAACAGCTTCTTTGCCGACACCGTCAACAATAGATGTTGTTAATATGCGTTTTTCATCATTAACAATTGCGTGCAATAAATCTGCAACTGCTGCGCCAATACCATCCCATGTTGCGCCACGACCCTGGATAATTTCGTATGCTGCATTTTTTACACGATGTTCAATCGTATTTCGTGTTGTTTGTGGCAGTGATATTTTTGCTTGTTTACAAAAATCATCTAAATCAATTCCGCCAATATTAACAGATGTCCAATTGACAACAGAAGAATCGCCATGTTCGCCCAAAACATAAGAATTAATGGAACGCGTTGATACACCCAACTGGCGTGATAATATGATTTTAAGACGCGCTGAATCTAACATTGTTCCGGTTCCTATGACACGTGTTGCGGGTAATTTAGATAATTTCTGCGCCAACATAACCATTACATCCAGTGGGTTTGTGACGATAATAATTTTTACCCGTTTTGCATCAACATTTGCCATAACGCGTGGGATAATATCTTCTATAACAGCGGCATTTTTATGCAATAAATCAGTACGTGTTTCACCAACACGTTGATTTGCCCCGGCTGCAATAATAACTATGTCAGAACCACGGATTGCGCGGTATGTACTGACAGCGGTTATTTTTATGTCAAAAGAAAAAGCAGATGCGTGTCCCAGGTCTTCTGCGGCCGCGCGTGCGCGAACACCGTCGCGGTCAAATAAAATTATTTCATGTGCTAAACCCGTGTTCTTTACGGCTGTTGCGACAGCACTGCCAACCGAACCAATACCAATAATTGCAATTTTCATCAATCTCTCCTGGATTTGTTATGGTAATTATATCACAAAAAAGTATTTGATAAAAATATTTATATTTTGCTATTATTCCCGACATGAAAAATAAAAGGGTATGTTATGAAAAAAATTTTATGTTTTGGTGATGTAAATGATAAATATAAAAAAGCGATTGAACGTGCTATGGTTGAATGCCCAAATATAATAGGTTGGGAACAAATTGGCGAAACAGATGAATTGCCGTCAAGAAATGTGGAATATGTCTTGATGAAATGTGATATTCATTCTGACGATTTTTTGCGTCATATAATCGCAATCAACAAAAAACTAATGGACGGGCAAAAGTTTTATTTAACACATTGTGCTGTGTTTTTTAATAAATCAAATAAACGTCCACCGTTTATTTTAACTGATGCAGCATGTATTCCATATCCAGATGAAAATTTGTTAACACATATTGTTGAAAATGCTGTTGCATTATTTGGTAAGATTTTTGATAAAAAACGTGCGCCGTTTATATCATTAATTTCCGCGGGTGGTGATACAAACACAAAAATATCGCCGTTACTTCATTCGTGGTCTGATGCGCATAAAACTGAATTTCCAAAAGATACGTTAAGAACAGAACAATTAGATGTTGCGCTGGATAAAAATATTCGAAATGAAAAACATTTAACTGGGGAAATCGCAGACATTATCGTTGTTGATAATATTAATACTGGTAATGCAATATTTAAATCATTATCAGTGGTCAGTGGTGATTTTGAACCATTGTGTTTCTTAATGGGTGCAAAAAATACGATACTGTTAAATTCACGTGGTGCCACAGAAGATACATTGGTGCATAATATAGTATTGGCATGCAAAGATTAAAAAAAAAATCGCCCATTCGGGCGATTTTTAATGTTGTGATAATTTTGAAATTAAATCTTGAATTGTTGTTATATAATTATTTATATCAATTGTATTTGGCAATTTTGATGTGTCATAATTATTAACACGATATTTAACTTCTATTTGATTATTTGCCAAATTCTTAGCAGATACAATCAGACGAATAGGTGCCGCAACCAAATCTGCATCTGCAAACTTTTCACCAGCACGATTATCGCGATTATCCAGTAAAACTTCGATATCAGATTTTTTCAAATCGTTATAAACTTTTTCAGCCAATTCAAAAGTTTTATTTTCTTTGTCTGGTAAACCAATTACTTCCACTGCAAAAGGTGCTGTTTCCATATTCCAAATTGGACCGTTATCATCAGCACTTTCTTCAATTATCGCAGCCATAACACGTGTGACACCAATGCCATAACATCCCATAATAGGTGTTTTTTCTTCGCCGTTTGCATCAGTATATGTCATGTGCATAGATTCAGTATATTTTTTACCCAGTTGGAATATGTTGCCAATTTCAATACCGCGAACTTTATTTAATTGTTTACCGCATTTTGGGCATACTGTTGAATCAGAATCTTCTAATTCCTTATTTGCACGAAAACCACAATCACAAATGTACAAAGTGTCTTCGCCCATTTCGTTAATCAATTGGAATTCGTGTGCGATTTTGCCGCCCATGTCACCAGTATCAGACATAACATCAGTCACATTTTTTAAACCACATCTTTTGAATAATCTGTAATAAGCATCAAAACAACGCATATAATACTTTTCCAAATCTTCTTGGGTTTCATGGAAAGAATAACCGTCTTTCATGATAAATTCACGTGTTCTGATTAATCCAGCGCGTACACGCAATTCATCACGGAACTTGGTTTGAATTTGATATAACATAAATGGCAATTGACGATATGAAGTTAAGACAGAACGTGCATAATCAGTGACTACTTCTTCGTGCGTTGGACATATTACATAATCCGTCCCGTTTGAACCTTTGAATTTTGCTAAAACAGCCATTGCATCATAGCGGCCTGTTTCTTTCCATAAATCTGCGGTACATACGACTGGCATTAAAATTTCTTGACCATCAACAGTGTCCATTTCATCACGAATGATGTTTTCGATTTTATGAACAACACTCCACCCCAGTGGTGTCAAAGTATAACCGCCTTGGAATGTTTGATAAATATAGCCACCTTTGACTGCGATTTTATGTCCACGAGTAGTTGCACCAGCAACATCACCATATAATCTGTTAACACATAATTTTTCGATTCTCATTTTTTTTAACTCTTTACCTTAATTATTAGTTTATTTATTTTTCATATATTCTTTTGAAATTATTTCATGCAGGTGTTCTGCCATTTGTTTTCTGTCCATACCCGACAAGTCGGGAACTGGTAATACATCAATTTCAACCAAAAATCCGCCAAGCAGCATGATGTGAAATACCTGCATAAATGCACTGCGTTCAACCTTGCAATATGGGCCACAATCCATTTTTTTATTATCAAAATATGCAAAATGATTTGCCATATCTTCATCACTTATCTTTGTGCCATCTTTCAAGCGATAATGTATAACCACAGGCTGTACTGTCACGCCGGTTTTTTCGACAACATCGAATAATGAACTTTTGAATTGTTTTACATATGCACCGTTTGTGGATGTTCCTTCGGGAAAAATAAACATGGGATAATCAACACGTTCCAGTTCGTTTTTTACAGCATTCAATGCATCCATAGCATGCGATGGACGACGGTCAATAAATATCACACCAAATTTTTTTGCAATCCAACCGACAAGTGGCCATGTGGAAATTTCTTTCTTGCCAAAGAAAGAACCGCCAAATGCCATCGGCATAGTTGCTAATTCAAAAACAGAAATGTGATTGCATACGCAAAGCAGAGGACGTTTTGTTGATAATTTTCCGTGTACTTTGTATTTTACACCAGTCATGAAATTAAATTGTCGCATGAAAAATCGCATGTATCGTACAGACAATTTGCCCTGGGGAATAAAACACAAAATAAATGCGTTAATTAAAACCATAACCCAAGCAATCATGAACCATGCAAATTTTACAGGCACCATAAAGATATTTGGTTTGCGAACCTTCATTATCATTCACCTTTGGTTTCAGATTCTGTATCATCTTTGTCGATGTATTCAATATCGTCTGCATCTTCGCGCATAAATAATTCGCCAAATGCACGTATAGCCTTTGCGGTACCAGTAATTGGCGACATTATAATTTTACCAAGAACTTGTAATGGGCCTTCTTTGATATCAAATTCATCAAAAGCATTTTCAGAACCTGCAAAATGTTTTTGGAATGTTTTATCAATATTTTTAGTTTGTACCAAAACAAATACATCGTATGTTCCAAAACCTTTATCAATGAAAACACCACGTCCAAATGTAGCACCAAGACGCAAATATCCTTTAATCAAAGGTGTCATTTGTTTTTTTGCTTCGTCTTCGTTAACGAACGCGCGTGGCAAGATATTCATTTGTGTCATACGTGGATCGACACTTGGATCAAGATTTTCTTTCATGACAGTTGCGCGTAAATAAGTTGGCGACAAATGGTTGTAATAAAGATAAGACAGTGCCTGGGCAGATTGTGCAGGGTTTGTTCCAACAAATGACGGAACACCAAACAATACAACGATTTTGCGCTTTACAACATATTCGCATAAACCAGCCCATAATAAACGAATTACCAGTCCATCTTCGCGATAGTCCTTGCTTACACAAGCACGTGACATTTCGGCGATATTGCCTTTAAGTTTTTTTATTTTAGATAAATTAAATTCTTTTTCTGTATAAAAACCACCCATTTTATCGGCAGCATCTTTATCAATAATACGATATGTACCAACGATTTTGCCGTTGTGAAAAACAGCCATATAATCAGCATAGGTATCGTATGCATCGTATTCTTCACCCAGATTTTTTTGTTCTTCTGTTGCAGATGCGTTTTCTTCTAAGCAAAATACTTCATAACGTAATTGACGCACCATTCTTCTTTCTTCTTTTGTGCGTGTTAAACGAACTTCATAATCACGAACTTTTATAGTCATAAATATTTCCTTTATAGTAATACAGGACAAATGGTACCAGAGAAAAAATACATAAGCAATGTTTTTATTTATTAATTGACCAAATGATATTATTTCAACTTTTCAGATAATTCGCCAATTGCAATTGCATACCAAGACGAATTATTCCATTTTTTAATTCTGTAAAAATTTGGATACGTTAAATATGCATGAATAACGGGTTGGGGTGCAACATCAGTATCTTCGTTTTGTGAACCATATAAATCGTTTTCTGCAATTGATTTTGTGTCTGCAATTAAACCAACGACAGTATCATATTGCGGTAATATTGAACCATCTTTTTTCATTACACCTAATCTGGACCATTCTTTGAAAGTCTTTTTTACGTCACCATTTAATTTTGTTCTGTCAAAATCAGCAGGCAAAGTGACATGATAGATAATTGGTTCGTTTTTTGCCCAACCTAGTTTGTTTAAATAATTCCCGGCACTGTACATTGCATCACCAACACTGTTGATGATATCAATACGACCATCATTATTACCGTCAACACCATATTGTGCTAACGTTGTTGGTATAAATTGAAAATGCCCCATTGCACCAGCCCAAGACCCGTGAATATTATTGATAGATAATTTGTTTTTATCTGCAATTTTCATCAAAGCCAACAATTGTTTTGTAAAGAATTCTTCGCGACGACCATCATAAATTAATGTCATAAACGCATTGACTAGTTGATGTCTGGATTTTACAGCACCATAATTAGATTCCATACCCCAAAAGGCCAAAATTACATTCCGTGGGACATTAAATTTTGTTTCAATATGTGATAACAAAGTCGGATATTCTGTTTTCTTTTTTAATCCTTTGGTGATGCGATCACTGCTTACTGTTCTGTTTAAATATTGTTCCAAAGTTAACGTAAATTCAGACTGATTTCTGTCAGATTTAATAATACTTGGGATAAAAGACGGTGATTTTAGTGTTTCATCAATAACAGATTTGCTGATATTTTGATTTGTTGCGCGTGTGCGAATATCGTTAATAACATTGTCCCATCTTTCTAAATCAAAAGCACCACGATTTGCATTCGCACTGTTTGCAATAATTGCACAAAAACTAAAAGCACAAAAAAATGCGGTTAATTTGTATTTCATACGTTGTTATCTTTTTTATTATCTAGAAAGAATATTTTAACCCGATATGCAAACCAAATGATTGCCATGTGGCTTCTTTCAAAGATTCTGGGACATATTCTGTGTATGCAGGAATTGTTTCTGCGATAAAATTACCAGGATTATTTTCGTCTTCATAATACGCAACACTTTCTGCAACATACAATTCGCCAGGTATTTTTCCAATATGAAAATAATTAGTATCAGCCTTTAAAGATAATTGCATGCGGTCTGATAATTGATATACGTATTCCATTTCTGCTTCGTATGCGAATGCGCCATTGTCGCCTTCGTCCAAGAAACTTGGGTTTTGTTGCCAATCGTCACGATTCGGCCATGTGCCTTCGGAAGAATATTTTGGCATACTTACCTGGGCATAAAAACGCAATTTATCTTTCAGTGTCATCTGTTTTTCAAGTTCTAATCCAAGATAAAACCCAGTCCATGTTGTATTATAAATATGAGTTGTTCCTGATACTTCAATAACACCGTCACCACCAATTACAACACAATCTCCTTCGACAACACCCCATGGTAGTGTTCCCATGCTGGATGAATAATCAACAGTTGTTAAAGAATTTCCCAATGGGTATAATACACCGTTTACATCACCACTGCCACTGGCCAGTACAACTTTGATATCTTCTGGCCCCATACAGATTTGATATAAACCAGAATCATCAGCAATATATACATCTGTTGAAACAGCATAATAATTTCCAGCAGTATCACCAAAAACATAATCGCCATTATTGGTCATTAATGGTAAATATACCCCAGGATTTGGGTATAAATGGTTGCTCATTTCCAAATTATGTTTGAATATTTCATAACCAACATGTGGTGTTATTTTCCAGCCACCTAAATCCCAGATGTGATGTGCAGCAACACCGAATTTTAATTTACTGGTATCACCACTTTGATCACCCATAGATATCGTAAAAATACCATCGCTTGGGTACGCATAATCATATGGTTCCAAATCATAGTCCATGGACAGACCGCCACTTGCCAATTTTCCATAAGAATATTGTCCATAAACAGCCAAATCAAAGCCGCGAATATCAAAAACGTGTTTTGCGCCAACTTCGATTTCATTGAAAATCATATCATCCCATTCCAATATGGAATTTACACCGGTTTTGAATTCAAAATCAGCGAATTGACGTAAATAATTAGCATATATTGTCGTATTGTATTCTGTGGCAGGCTTTGCGATACCATTAGTGGTCATAGAACTACGGTAACCGTTTGCACTGGTTTGTTGACGTGGTACCTGATAAGAATATTTTTGTGAAGATAAAATTTCTTTCTTGCCGGTATTTCCAACGTATTGTGTATATCCATAATTTTGATATTTGCTGTATGCGGCACGATTAGCATTTTTTACAGTATTACCTGGATAATACGGCGGAACCCCTTCGTTTGATGCAAGACAAGCAAACGGGGCAGTTGCAGCGCATAAAAAAGCCAAAAATTTATTTTTCATCTTCCTTTGTACACACTATTATATCATAAAAATCATTTTAAAAAAAGCATTTGTTTATGTTGAGTTTTATTTTTCTTGAATTATCATGTCAGGTATGAGTTTTGCACATAATATTTATATTCATGTACCGTTTTGCATGTCTAAATGCAATTATTGTGCATTTTATTCGTTTGCATGCAACAGGCCAGATTGGGAAAAATATGCAAAATCTGTTTGTGATGAAGTATGTTTTTGGGCGGAAAAAATCGGCAGGATAGATGTGCCGACTATATTTTTTGGTGGTGGAACCCCATCTTTGATGCCTGTAAAAATTTTTGAACAAATTATGAATTGTCTAAAGAAAAAATTTAATATATTGCCAGATTGTGAAATAACTTTAGAATCTAATCCTGGTACATTAGACAAAAGCAAACTGATAGATTTTGTATCAAATGGGGTTAATCGATTATCTGTCGGTGTTCAATCTTTGAATAACGATGAATTATTATTTCTGGGGCGCAGGCACAATGTGCGCCAGGCAAAAGATTTGTTAAATTGTGCGCAAAATATAGGGTTGCGTGTTTCGGCTGATTTTATTTATGGCTTGCCAAACCAGACAGAACAATCAATAGAGAGTATGTGTCGTGATATAAATGAATTAAAATTGCAACATGTATCAATGTATGAATTGACAATTGAAAAAAATACCCCGTTTGGAAAAATGAATTTGAAAATGCCAGATAATGAAACAATGGCAAAAATGTATACAACTATACCAACTGTTCTGTCTTTGCCACGTTACGAAGTTTCAAATTATGCGATGTCTGGACAGGAATGTAAACATAATCAAAATATTTGGATGGGGGCTGCGTACATTGGAATTGGTCGTGGTGCGGCAGGGCGTGTATTTATTGATGATGTTTGGTATGACGAAATGGGAAATAATGAAAGATTTGAAAAAATAGACACCAAAACCAGAAATATTGAAAAGATATTAACTGGAATGCGTACAATTCGTGGGGTTAAACTTGACAACGATATTCGTTCTTTGATTGATTTTGATTGGGTTAAAAATAATAAAAATTTAGTTGCAGAAAAAAATGATTGTTTGTATGCTACATCCCAAGGTTTTTTAATCTTGGATAATATAATGTTGGATTTAATAAAATGAAAAATAAATTTTTGAATATTATTGGATTTATTGCAGTGTTTATTGCGATAGTTTTTGCGTACTTTTTTACAAAGGAGAAAATAATGAACATTGGTATAAAAATGGAAAACATGGATTTGACTGTTAATCCAGGTAAAGATTTTTATGATTTTGCAACACTTGGGTGGCGCAAGAATAATCCGTTACCAAACGATTATACAAGATATGGTTCTTTTGAAGAATTAGGTGAAGAAAACAATAAACGCGTTCGTGAAATTGTTGAAACTGATGATGGAAAAATTGGTTTGTTGTATAAAATCGCAATGAATACTGAAAAATTGAACGCACAAAAAACAGAACCGGTAAAAAAATATCTGGATGAAATTGATGGTTTAAAAAACAAAGAAGATCTGCCAGAATATTTGGGTAAAATGCATTCTTTTGCAACTGCATTTTGGGGTGACGGTGTCGCGTTGGATGAAATGGACAGTGTGCATTACCTTTATAATATTGGTCAAGGTGGTATTGGTTTATCACGTGAATATTTTTTTGATGATGATGAAAAATCAAAGCAGGTTCGAAAAAAGTATAAACAATACATTAAAGATATAATGAATAATTTTGGGCAAACGGTTGATGTTGATAAATTATATGCGCTGGAAGAAAGAATGGCAAAATCTTTTTACAAAAAAGAGAAATTGCGCGACCCATTGGCAAATTATCATAAAAAATCATTTGAAGAATTAACGAAAGAAATATCTGGCTTTGATTGGAATGTTTATTTTCAATCACGTGGAATTAAACCAGAATATATAAATGTTGCGCAAATTGAACCGATACAAGAATCTGTAAAAATTATAAACGATACAGATATAGATTTATTAAAAACATATTTGAAATTTAAAATTATAAATGAATCAATTGCTTTTTTGGATGACAAGACATACGATATCGCTTTTGATTTTTATAATCGTGAATTATCTGGCCAGCAAGAACCAAAGCCACGTTGGAAACGTGCAGTGGCTATGATTGATGGTTCTTTGGGGGAATTGGTTGGTCAAATTTATGTAAAAAAATATTTTCCGGAAAGTTCAAAAAAACGTATGGAACAATTGGTTAAAAATTTACAACGTGCATACGAATCTCGTATCAAAGATTTACAATGGATGGGCGAAGATACAAAAAAACAAGCAATTGAAAAATTGCATACGTTCCGTGCAAAAATTGGATATCCAGATAAATGGCGCGATTATTCAAACCTTGAAATCAAAGATGATTCGTTGTTCGCAAATATGATGCGGGTCAGTGCTTTTGAAGATGCGTTTTGGTTGGATAAAATTGGTAAAGAAAAAGATCCAACAATTTGGTATATGAATGCGCATCAAGTGAACGCATATTATGATCCTTCAACAAATGAAATTTGTTTTCCTGCGGGTATATTACAATATCCATTTTTTGATGCGAATTCAGATGATGCGTTTAATTATGGTGCGATTGGTTCTGTGATTGGACATGAAATGACACACGGTTTTGATGATTCTGGACGTCATTTTGACAAAGACGGAAATATGAAAGATTGGTGGAAAGAAACTGATGCCAAACAATTTGAAACACGCACAAATCTTATGAAAGAACACTTTGATAAAATTGAAGTTTTGCCGGGTGTTCACGCAAATGGTAAATTTACACTGGGTGAAAATTTGGCAGATTATGGTGGTATAACAATCGCATATGATGCTTATAAAAAATTCGGTGAAAAATCAGAAGATGTGAATGGTTTTTCATCAGATCAAAGATTTTTCATTGCGTATGCCATGACCGAAGCCAGCAATATACGTGATGAAGATGCGTTGCGTTTAACAAAAACAAATGAACATTCTCTTTCGCGTTGGCGCGTTAACGGAATATTGCCGCATGTTGAAGCCTGGTATGATGTATTTGATATCAAAGAAAACGATGGCTTGTATTTGGCACCTGAAAAACGTGTAAGATTATGGTAAGAAAAAATCGCCAGTTTGGCGATTTTTTTTATTTTATTGCAAGACATTATTTTTTTGCAACAATTTTTCGAAATTCGCTGCTTGGGTGAAAAGTTGCAACACGACGTGCAGATATCACCGCAGGAACCCCTGTTTTTGGATTGCGTCCGATGCGTGCAGATTTTGATAATATTTTGAATGTTCCAAAACCAGTAATTTTAACATCTTCGCCATGAACCAAAGATTGTTCAATTTCATCAAAAATAATATCAATCATCTTGTATGAATCTGCGGCAGTTAATCCAAAACGGTCGCGCAAAGTGTTTGCTAAATCAATACGAGTTATTGTTGCCATAATTTTTCCTTTTGTTAATTAATTATACAGGTGGTTTTGAATAATGCAATCACTAAATGTTGATTTATTTTTTTATTGGTGTAGAATTGCCATACGTCTGTGTCCCCATAGTTCAGTTGGATAGAACAAATCCCTCCTAAGGATTAGATGCAGATTCGAGTTCTGCTGGGGACGCCACCGATTTTCGTTATTGCGTGCAAAGCGCACAATTAAGAAAATCGAGCGCAGTCTTGGCAAAGCAAAGAGAAGACGGATGTCGTGCCTGCTGTGCGCGGTATAATAAGGAAAAAATATTATGAAAAACAAAGCAATAAAAATAGGGATTATCGCGTCAATTTTACCACATTTATTTTGTTGTGTTTTGCCAATTGTGTTGTCTTTGATTGGTTTATTTGCACCGGAAATTGCGCATTCAGATTTTATACCAGAATGGTTGGAACCGTGGTTATTTGTTTTTTCTGCATTAATGTTGGGGTTGTCGTGGGTATTAACAATGCAAGATTGTCCATGTGCAGAATGCGGTGGTGAAAAATCACACAGAAAACAGAAGATTATACTGACAATTATAACTGTTTTATTTGTAATCAGCGTTTTATTACATTTATTTGCACACGTGGAATAGTTTTATCTTGTTGTTGCGCCACCTGCTAAACCCGAAGAGGCATTATTACTGTGCGTAATGTTTGGATTTCCTGAATTAATACTGTTGTATCCGCCATAGTTATAATTGTTGTTGTTATTGCTTTGTGGTTGGGTTGGTGATGAACCATAATAGTATTTTTTAAAATCAGCATTGGAAATTGTGTTTCCATAAAAACAATATGCTGACGCACTTGTTGTGCCGTTTTGAATATATTCGAATGTCCCAGTATCATCTTCAAATTCATTTTGATAACAATCAGCAATCGTATGAACAGACCAATTATTATCCGCTGTTAATTCGTAATAACAATCAACGTTTTGGGAACAGGTATCGTAGTCGAAAGTGGAGTCAGAAGAAGGACAGTCGTTACAATTATTAGTATTATTTGTATACATGAATTTTTGTTTGTAACATTTTTTTTGCAATCTTACAGTGCTGGCTGGAATATTCGCATTATTCGGACATGTTTCGCATGTAAAACTGACAGTGCCAGGATTACAAGTACCGACCAAGAATGTATCGCGTTTTGCCTTTATGTTTTCTGATGTATCAGGGTTGGAACCTGGGGCTTGATTAATTAACTGTCCGGCAAAAAATCCACGCATTTGTTCAAAATAATCAGATGCTGTGGTCCCGGATACAGTAGTTAAATCGTATGAATGATTTTCTGTGCTTGCCGATGTTATCCATTTATATCCAAGTGTATTATTTCCACATTTATACAAGTATGTTCCTTCGTCACAAATAGGAGAATCAATTTCGGAATTATCGATAAGGAAAGCTTCTGAACTTTTTGTATTAGGACACAGCTGCGTTGGCGCATCTCTATCGTCAACACTAATAATTGCAATATTTATTGAGTTGCCATCTTCAAATGTGTTGCCTGGTGGGGGAGCAAAACAGACAACAGGTGCACAACAAATCATCATTGTGATGCCAGATATTTTTAATAAAAAATTGCTGTGTTTCTTCATGTCCCCATTACCCTTGGTATGTATTCTATAATTTTTTGATTGTTTTTAGCAAGCAAAAAAATAAAAAGTACTTGCATTTATTTTGAAAATTTTTCTATAATTTGTTTACAAAAAAAATGAAGTTAAGGAGTTTTCAAATGAAATTATCAAATTTATTTTTTGCAATTTGTTCTGGACTGTTTGTTATGAATGCAAATGCTGCTGATATAACAATTTTCTATTCACCAACATGTCCTCATTGTCATCATGCACGTGATTTTATCAGCAATACTTTGATATACGAATACAGTGATTTAAAGGTGTCCGAAGTTAATGTTGCAAATGTTGATAATCGTCAGGCTTTTGTTGATGCGCTTTTTAAATGTGGGTATAACAAGGGTGGTGTGCCGGTTTTGGTTATCGGTGAAAAATGTTTCCAAGGTTATTCTGATGCGTCACAAAACGACTTGCGCGCTGCAATTGAAGTTGATTTAACTGCTGAACAAAAATCTGCGGCGGCATCAAACAAAGCAGAAATGGCAAAAGACAAAAATAAATTTATTGCATCTCATTCTGACAGAAAAAACGCAGTATCGGAAAAAGATACGCAAAAAAAAAATAACAAATAAATCTGGGAATAATACAAATATCTGGTTGATTGCATTAATGATAATATTGGCGGCTGGATTTTGTGTCGTTATGTTCAAAAAGCAAAAATAGGCATAGGATATGTTTGATTTAACTGTCTTAGATTATATTTATATCGGGATTGTTCTGGCGTCTACTGTGTGGGCAACAATTCGTGGTGGTGTATATGAAACTATTGCTACGTTATCGTGGATTGTTGCGGCAATTACTGCACGTTTTGTGTCGCCATATTTGGATGGTCTGTTGCAGAAATGGTTTGATGTTCCTGATTCTACTGTGGTGACATTGGTGACATCATACTTTATTGTCTTTTTTGTTATCTTGGTGATAGTTGGTTTTATAAATCAAAAAATCCGCGACAGAATCCAAGACAGCTTTTTGTCTGTCACAGACAGAACTTTGGGAATTGTATTCGGTATAATTCGCAGTGTCGTTGTTATGGGATTCGTATATTGGGGAATATTGTGGTATTATTCTGATGTGCCACGTGGATTGCCACATTGGGTTGTTGATGCGCGTACACGTACGGTTATGCAATTAACTGCTGTGAAAATGGATGATTGGTTCTTCTTTGGAAACAGTAAATTGTTAAAACATGATTTAGAACGCGACAGAAAACAACATACGAATTTAATTAATCCGATGGTCGAAAAAAAGAAACCTGTAAAAAAAGAAGTATCAGAAAAAGAAACAGAAACAGGATACAAAAGTTCAGAACGGGCGGCACTGGAAAACCAATTGTTGCAAATAGAATCTGTTGCTAATGCCGTTCAAGAAAAAAATAAATAAGAAATCCGCCACAATGGCGGTTTCTTTATTTGGAATAGTATCCTGTTGTTAAAATTTATTTTTCGTATTTATAATATGTTTATGCGAAAAATAAAAATTTTTATAACAGTTGTGGCTTTGTATGAATTTACAATGTTAACAATATTGCAAATACCAAAATTTTGTTATTCGGTTTTCAATTTAAATTTTTGCAATTTGTCGTTCAGGTATTTTTTTACATGTATTATGCTACCGTCTTTGGTGGGGCTGTTTTTGTGGTGGGGAACAGAAATATCAAAATTATTTTGCAAAAAATGTCAATGTAAAGAAACGGAAGACAAACCGATTAAACAGGAAATAATATCAAAGCAAGATATTGAACGTTTTATAACTGCCGCAGTTATCATGGGAATACAAAAATTTGCATCAACACACCCTAAAACCCAAGATGTATTCAATAACATAATAGATGTTATTAAAAATGTAAAAACAGAAAATAAAACATAGTAAAAATTTTACCAACCCATACGATTTATGAAGTTTGATACTGTCGCAGGGGTTACCGACATCATTTTTGCAATTCGATAGCGGGTAAAACCATTTTCAAGCCATCGTTTAATCTTTTTTGTGTTTTGTGACAATTTTAATTTTTTTGATTGTGATGCAAAAGGTCTTCCTAGTCTTTTTCCTGTTGCACGAACACTTTCCAGTGATGCTTTTGTTCTTTGACTTATCAAGTTGCGTTCAATTTCAGCAGATAAGCCAAATGCGAAAGCCATAACTTTGCTTTGAATATCATTTCCTAATCTGTAATTTTCTTTCAGTGTCCAAACCTGACAATTTTTGTTTAAACAATATTCCAAAATATGCATAACTTCCAACAAAGAACGACCAAGTCTTGATATTTCTGCAGCAATTAAAATATCATTTGGTTGTAATTCATTTAATAATTCACCAAGTTTTCTTTTATTTAATGCTTTGCGTGAAGATATTGTTTCCATAATCCATCTGTTCACAATGATATGATTTTGTTTTGCGAATTGTTCAATTTCGAAACGTTGATGTTCCAATGTTTGTTTATTTGATGATACACGAATATAGCCGATAACTGACATTTTTTATAATCCTTTGGTTGATATATTATTTCAAATTAATAGAACGTTAAAATCAACATATTTTTTTCTGGTTTTAAATTTTTAACAAAAATTCATTTTTTTATAAAAAAAACCAGAAAATCGATAGTTCTAGGTTTTTTAGACTATTTATTAATGCGGTTTATAACAACTATAATATAAACGTTGGTTTGTTTTATAGTCAAAACCATGGTTTATGGTTTGATTTTTTTAGGGCATACAAAACTAACTGCACAAGACCAACGCAACGGTATTTTGCGGTTTGTAAAGAAATGTCATATATCGATAGATAAATATATTTCGTTTAAAAACAATCCTGATATGTTGCAGTTTAATCCTGGGGATACAATCGTGTGTTATGCTTGGAATTGTTTGTGTCAAGAAATGCCTTTTATGCGCATGTTTGTTCAACACATGATTGAAAAAGGAATATATATATATTCTGCGACCAGTAAATATCACATAGCACCATCAATGGACATAGACACTTTGCAATATGCTTTTTCTATGTACGAAGATATCCGTGTTAATTTCTGGTCAAGAAAAGCGGTGGAAGGTGTTAGCAAGCGAATAATTCCCGGTCGTCATACAGGTTCCAAGAACAAAGTGCATGTTTTGGACGGCAAAGAACAAATGATATTAGATATGCGTAATGATGGACAAAGTATGTATGCAATCGCCAAGAAAATACATGTATCTGCCCCCACAATCAAACGATTTCTAACCGCACAGAATTAAAGAGATAAACAATGCCAAAAAAAACACCAAAAGTTTCTGTTTTGACTCCTGTTTACAACACGAACCCTGAACATTTGCGGGAAATGATTGAATCTATCTTGAATCAAACCTTTACTGATTTTGAATTTTTGATTTTGAACGACAGTCCTGATAACAAAGAAATTGAAAAAATTGTTCTGGAATATGCTAAACACGACAAACGCATAACGTATGCAAAAAACGACAAAAATATGGGAATTACACCATCGCGCAATAAATTGTTAAAAATGACACGCGGGGAATATTTGGCTATTTTTGACCACGATGATATTTCTGTACCAACACGCTTGGAAAAAGAAGTTGCTTACTTGGATTCACATAAAAATATAGGTGTGGTATCGGGATGGTTGGAATATTTTGGCATGGTCAATAACGTATGGAAAACACCGGAATTTGATACAGATATTCGTGTTATGACATGTGACAGTTGTTATGTTGCCCATACTGCATCGATGATAAGAAAATCAGTGTTGATTGATAATGATATAGAATATGAAGAATTTTATACTCCTGCGGAAGATTACAGATTATGGGCACGTTTGGCAGACGTAACACACTTTTACAATATTCAAGATGTTTTGGTGAAATATCGTTGGACAGGTGATAATACATCAAATATGCAAAACGATAAACGTGAATACGCACGTCGCGCGATATATCTGGATTTTCGTGATAAACATCCTGCATTATATGATGAATTTAACAAAAATAATCCGAACACACATTTCAGATTACGTTTGTTCGGTTTTATCCCATTGCTCAAAATTAAAAACAACAAGGTTTACATTTTTGAATTTTTACCGATTATAAAAATCAAGTGGAAATAGAAATGAAGTTATTCAAGATAAAAGATTTTATGAATAACGGTATTCACACAAAAAGATACTATTTTTGTGGGGTTCGTTATTTGAAAAAAATTTGGATTGGGTTGTATACAGAAACATATTTGTTCTGGGTTAAATTAAGTGGTGGTAAAAAAATAAAAATTTCTCTCGATGTTGGCGGTATAACGATTGTAGAAATTGGTGGTAATACGGGTGAAGGAAAAACTGGTAGAACGGCAATAGAAAGTTTGAAAACTTCGGATATATCGATTGATACTTGCTTGTTGTCAGATTTGTATAAAAATTATATTCCAAAATATAAAACACAACTTGTTTTTTCAACGTCAAATTTTGTGAAAAATTCGGCATATAATATTATCCCATTGTTGGTGTGGGAGTTTGAAAGTGGTATGGATGAAGCACGTCCATGGGCATTTGAAAATATATCAGCAATCGCAACTTTTTCGAACTTTTGTGCAAATTATTTTCATGAAATTGCACCAAAGAATTTACCGATATACACGTTGCCGTATCCTGTGTATGTTGATTTGTCCAGATTAGATTCTGTAAAATCTGTTCGTGAAAAATATAAAATTA
>Ga0310690_10002305_pt1 | contig 31439 bp, 17 predicted proteins | sample AusTroGonzalo_MG_2_FD_207661 | JGI IMG/M metagenome (GOLD analysis project Ga0310690, IMG submission 207661) | Bovine rumen microbial communities from tropical cattle in Woodstock, Queensland, Australia - Gonzalo_04 (v2) (version 2) | ecosystem: Host-associated > Mammals > Digestive system >...
CATATCTTCCACGAGGGAATCGGGCTCCGCCAGTTGGTTGACTACTACTACCTGCTGCAACATTGCCTTAACGAAGGGCACACCGACCTGCTCCCAGAGACAGCCCGAATGATGCGAAGCTTGCACATGACACGCTTCGTTGGTGCCCTGATGTGGGTAATGCAAGAGGTCTTCCATCTGGAGGATGAACTGCTCATCCTTCCTGCAAACGAAAAGGAGGGACGATTCCTGCTACGCGAAATCATGCTGGCTGGCAACTTCGGCCAAGCCGACAGCCGCAACCAGCTCAAGACAGGGAGATGGGGAAATTTCTGGCAGCTGACGATTCGCAACATGCGCTTCCTCACGCACTATCCCCGCGAAGTCATCTGGAACCCTTGGTATCGCGTGTCACAGTTCATTTGGCGGAAACGAAAAGGATACAATTAGTTCATAATTCATAATTCATAATTTCTTATTTTTAAGGATGAAAAAGATTGTTACTTTGATTGCCTGCGCGGCAATCTGCATGACTGGCTGCAACCAAAGTGCCAAACAGACTTCCGCATCGGATGCAGACCAGAGTTTCTTCACCCCCTACAAGCAGACGGACCTGCGTCTGCCCAGTGTTCCACTCGTGGTCAGCGACCCCTATTTCTCCGTGTGGAGTCCCTACGACAACCTGACTGATGGCAGCACACGGCATTGGACCAACGACGAGAAGCCCATGGAGGGGCTGCTCCGCGTGGATGGCACAACCTATCGCTGGATGGGTGCAGCACAGCGCACCCTGATGGAGAGCGTCATCCCCATGTCGAACGAGGCTGAATGGGAGGCGCAGTACACAGACGTGAAGCCTGCAGACAACTGGATGAAGCCCGACTTCAATGCCGCTTTGTGGAAGACTGGCAAGGGTGCCTTCGGTTCGGACAACTACGAGAACATCCGCACCCCCTGGACACGCGAGGACGACCACATCTGGGTGCGCCGCACCGTGGAGCTGACTTCCGGTCAGCTCGAAGGCGACCTCTACCTCATCTTCTCCCACGACGATGCCTGCGAAATCTACATCAATGGCGAGAAAGCCGCCACAGGCATCATGGACTATGTGGATGGCGTGGTTGTCCGCTTGGATGGCGAGAAGGCCAATCTCCTCAAGGAGGGCCACAACGTCTTTGCCGTACATTGTTATAATAAGACGGGCGGTGCACTGGTCGATTTCGGCATCTTCCGCAACATTGCCAAGGGTGGCGACCAGATTGTGACGGCCCGGCAGAAGAGCGTCGATGTGCTGGCTTGCAACACCTACTACACCTTCGCATGCGGTCCCGTGGAGCTTGACGTAGTGTTCACGGCTCCCCACATCATCGATGACCTCGACCTGCTCTCCGCCCCCATCAACTACATCTCCTATCAGGTGCGCTCTACCGACGGACAGGAGCACGATGTGCAGTTCTACCTCTCCACCACACCGCAGATGGCTGTGAACAAGGTTCAGCAGCCCACCGTCTCCAACGTCATTTGCGAGAACGGCACGCAGTACCTCAAGGCAGGCACCATCCAGCAGCCCATCCTCGCCAAGACGGGCGACGGCATCTGCATCGACTGGGGCTACCTCTATCTCTCCGGCACCAACGGACAGCTTTCCCTCACTTCCGATGGCGACATCAAGACGCAGTTCCTCTCCGACGGCACTCTGCCACAGGGCGAACAGGAGGTTGTTTGCCAAAGGCAGGTTTCGCTGCCCACGCTGGCTTACGTCCACGACTTCGGCAAGGCCCTGCAGGGCAGCAGCTTCGCTATGATTGGCTACGACGAGATATGGGACATCGAGTACTTCTTCAAGCGCTACAAAGGCTACTGGGCACACGAGGGCAGCGTTAGCATCTTCGACATGTTCGACCGCATGAGGAAAGACTACACCAGCATCATGGAGCGCTGCCGCCAGATGGACCAGACCATCTACGACGATGCCCAGGCAGCAGGCGGCGTGAAGTATGCCGAAATCCTCAGCGGCTCCTATCGCCACGTGAATGCAGCCCACAAGCTCTTCCGCGACGAGCAGGGCAACGTGCTCTTCTTCTCGAAGGAGAACAACTCCAACGGCTGCGTCAATACCGTTGACCTCACCTATCCCGAGGCTCCCCTCTACCTCTGCTACAACCCCGAACTGCAGAAGGGCATGATGACCTCCATCTTCGACTATAGTCTCTCCGGACGCTGGACGAAGCCCTTTGCCGCACACGACCTGGGTCAGTACCCCAAGGCCAACGGTCAGGTTTATGGTGGCGATATGCCTCTGGAGGAAGCTGGCAACATGATAACCCTTGCTGCACAAATCTGCAAGCAGGAGGGAAGCGCACAGTATGTCGAGAAGTACTGGGACATCATCACCACCTGGGCCGACTACCTCGTGGAGAACGGCCTTCACCCCGCCAACCAGCTCTGCACCGACGACTTCGCCGGCCACTGGGCAGGCAACTGCAACCTCGCCATCAAGGCCATTATGGGCGTTGCGGGCTATGCCGAGCTGGCTAAGATGAAGGGGCTGGATAATGTCTATCAGAAGTACAACGCCAAGGCAAAGGAAATGGCTGCCGCATGGGAAAGCGAGACGAATGTGGGCGACCACTACGAACTGGCCTACGGCGCTGGCACCGACACCTGGAGCCAGAAATACAATATGGTATGGGACAAGCTCTGGCAGACGGGCATCATCCCCAACAATGCCATGCAGACGGAGCTGAAATACTACCTGACGAAGCAGAACAAGTATGGTCTGCCGCTCGACTGCCGCAAGGACTACACCAAGAGTGACTGGATTATGTGGTCGGCTGCGATGGCCGAGACAGACAAGGACTTCCAGGCCTTTGTGGACCCCCTCTACAAGTACATCAATGAGACCGAGAGCCGCGTGCCCATCAGCGACTGGCACGACACGAAGACCGGCCGCATGACTGGCTTCAAGGCCCGAAGTGTCATTGGCGGCTACTGGATGAGGGTGCTGATGATGAAAGGATTAGGGAATATGGATTAAAGATTAGGGAATAGGGATTAGGGGTTCGGTTCATTTGCACCAACAGATGCCAATCCCCGTTCCGTAGGATAGCTCATTCGACGGAAAGACAAAATGCGTTTGCTACGCGATAAACCGAACTTTTATCGTGTGGCAAACGCTTTTTTGTGTGCGATAAAATTATTTTCATGCTTTGAAAATATATTTTCACGTCACGATAATAGATTTTCACGATTTGATAATATATTTTCACGACGTGAAAATAATTTTTATCTATGCAGGGAAAACTTTTATTTTCTTTTCTGACGATTTTCGTTGACTGCGTTGTTTCGTAAACATTCGAACAAATACAATCACCAACGCAAATGACATCCTTGTCAAGGAGCAGAACGTCTCCAGCGTGAACGTCTGGGACAACGAATGGTAAAATCCCATTGCCCCAGAAAAAGGGTAACACACTGATGTAATATGCCAAGAGGAAGGTGCGCCTTCCTCTTGCTTGTTTTTTTACTCATCAAGGGCAAAAAAAGCTAATTTGTTACTTTTTTAACAAAAAAGTATCACACAACCAATGCTCTTTTGTTTTTTTATTTATAATTTTGTGAGCGGTATCGGGTATAATTTCAATATCCAATGACACATTCGCACATGTTTCACTTTTGTTCACACATCAGAATGAACTTACCATATTAACTTTAATACAAACTAAACAAAAAAACATGAAAAAGATTTTACTTTCTGCACTCGTGCTATCAGTTGCAGCCTTGAGCACCCAGGCCAAGTCTTGGAAGATTGGCCCAAGTTCAGTTAACGGTATGGATTTCGCCGACATCAATGCGGCAATAGCATCCGACCAAGTCAACGAAGGCGATACGCTCTACCTTAACCAGTACTTTTCAACTAAAGTAAAGCAGGTAGTCACCAAACAGGTTGTTATCATCGGTACAGGTTATGACACATCTTTCACAGACGAGAAAGTTGTGGCTACGCTTACAGACAGTTTGATACTGAAGGTTGACAGCATTCAAGTGAAAAGCACAAAGCTTGCCAATGTCAAGTTCTATGCTGACGAGTGCGTACTGGATCGTTGCTATGTCAATAGTATTCTGATAGGCACAGTGCCAAAGAGCTTGAATCACATCTATTCATGCTATATTACCAATGCAACAGTTGGCAACCAAGTATCGGTAACAACTATAACAAACAGCATCAGTGGAGCCACTACCACAACATACTATGGTCCTCAATTTGATATTCAGAATTGTTTGATTACGTCTCAAATCTGGTATTTAACAAAATCTATCATAAATAATAACACCTTCATTTACAGTAGTGTTAGTATAATAAATCAGGTTAAAAACAGCCAAATAACAAACAATATCTTATATTCTTCATACAATAGTTCATCATATACTAGCACTAGATGTTTAAGTTCTGAAGTTTATGCCGTTGGCTCAGACAATTCTATTGAACACAATATCATGAACCAAACAGTTCCCTCCACCTATCCTAGCAATATCTACTCGACCAATATCTTGTCTCTCTTTGTCTCAACAGGCAACTTCTCCGACTATTACAAGTTAAAGACCGATGTTACAGATAACTTTGCATTGAACTACGGCACAGACGGCAAGGAGGTTGGCTGCCACGGCGGTATGTTCGGCTGCCCAAGCGGTGGACGCGCACAGTACATCCCCTACTTTACAAAGGTTGTGGTAGGACAGCGCACCGAGAACGGCAAGCTCCCCGTAAGCTTGGAGGTTAAGATACAGGACAAATAATAAACGCCTGCCGTTATGAAACGCATACATATTCTATTAACCACGGCTGTCTGCCTGTCCTCCCTCCATGCGTTGGCTCAAAAGAGGGTGGAGTACTTCTGGGACACCGACCCTGGCGTAGGCAAGGGGCAGGTGCTTAGACAGATTACGGGCACAGAGACTACCGTGACGGACTCGCTCGACGTGGGTCAGCTCGCACCGGGCATACATATCCTGGGCTTGCGCACGCTGAACACCGCCAAAGATGCGAAAAAGACGGACGGCAATGGCTACGTCAGCTCAACCGGCGACAACAAGAAGAAAACCTTCTGCTCACTGACCTACGCACGTGCCTTCTTCGTCTCCGAACCCACGGAAATGATTACACGCATGGAATACTCGTGGGACAAGGAGAAGCCTCTTGGAAAGGGTACGACTTTGTCATTCACTCCTTCTGCCTACGGCGCATCGGTCGTCAGGGAACTATCTGTAGGCAGCCTTACTCCCGGCCTGCACACACTCTTTGTCCGTACGCTTTCTACAAGACACAATTCCGCTACTTACGCACGTCTCTTCTGTGTCCCCGAACCAGAGCAACAGGTCACGCGCATGGAATACTCCTGGGATCACGACGTTGCACCGGGGAAGGGCAAGTCCATGCAATACACCGTCTCAAACGACACTGCATGGTTCGGTCCGTATCTCTCGGTGAAAGGTCTTGAACCGGGTCTGCACACCCTTTATGTGCGCACTCTTACGGGCAGCTTCTGCTCTCCCACCTATACCCGCACATTCTACGTGCCGGCTGTGGCACACGAGATTGAAGCCGTTGAATACTTCTTCGACAATGACCCCGGCGTAGGCAAGGCCACACGCATGGCAGCTTTGCTGGCCGAGGCAGAGGACACATTGCGTGCTGCTTTCGACGTAAATACATCGGACTTGGCAGAGGGCATCCACAAGATTGGCTTGCGCACGCTAACCGACGGTACTTGGAGCGAAACAAAGGTGAGAAGGTTCCTTGTCCGTTCGTCGCATGACGACTATGTCACACATGTGGAGTATTTCTGGAATAACGACCCAGGTGCAGGCAATGGCTATATGGTTGACATCACGCCCGGCGAAGAGGTCTGCATTGACTTTGAGGCAGACATGACCGAACTGGGCGAAGGACCGCACACGCTTGGCCTGCGGGCACAGAGCGGTTCGAAGGGCTGGAGTCCTGTTTCGTTCGTGACAGGCATCGAGTTTGAAGGTTGGGACAACCTGCAGGAGTACCTAAACTCCCTGCGCGATACAGAGGATGTTTTGACAGGCTCTCAGTACTCCCGCCAGTTCCTCAACAAGGACTGGCACGCCCTCTATGTTCCATTCTCTATGAACTACAGCGACTGGTCGGTACGCTTCGATGTGGCACGCATCAACGCCTTCTACCAGTATGACGACGATGAGGATGGCATCGTGGACCGTCAGGTACTGGAAGCTATCCTTGTGAAGCCAGCGAACGGCTCATTGAAGCCGAACTATCCCTACCTCATCCGCGCCAAGCAGAAAGGCACCTTCAACCTCGCCGTTGACCCCTCGAAGCGTGTGGCAGAGGAAATCAACTCCATTAGTTGCTCCACAATGGAGGCAAGATACACCTTCACTGGCAACTACTCGGACATGACGGGCATGAAGTCAGCTGAGCAGTACCGTCTGCGCGGCACTACGCTCTCCGTTCCTGAAAGCGACGACGAGGTGCTGCCACCATATCGCTGGTATATGACCATTGACGACTTAGGCAACCAGCTCCAGCCCTCTGCTGCAAAGGTGCGCCTCCGCATCTTGGGTGAGGATGGCACAACAGTCGTCGAAGACATCAATGCTCAGGACGACGTAACCAGTGCCTACGACCTGCAAGGCCGAAAGGTGACAAAGGTACAACTGAGGAAAGGTATATACATTATTGGTAACAAAAAATGTATTGTAAAATGAAACACATTCAGAAGACAAAACGGCTTGGTGCCCTTGTGGCACTGCTCTTCGCACTCATCCCACAAGTGAAGGCGCAGGAGGTTGACGACCTGCAGGACTACCTCGACCAACTGGCTTCCCTGCAAACGGAAAGCCGGGAACAGAGAAGTCCTCGCAAGGGACAGGGGATAGAAGTCCCCTCCGGGCTGACCGAAGTGGATCTCTCGAAGTTCACCAGCTACCAGAACCGCACAAAAACACTGACAGTAAAGGCCAGCGTGAAATTTACCAACGGCACTATTTCTGCTGCTTCTAACTATTCGGGCGGCACATGTCTGCTGAAAATTTATGGCGGTGCAACGGTGGTATTGGATGCAACTGCTGGCATTAATGCTGGTGCGGCAAGCTCCACAAACTGCCTTGCTGCCGTAGGTATCTATGAAGGCAGCACCTTCTACGAGTGCGGCGACATCACCGCACCTGGCAATGGTACGGGCATAGCCATTTACATCGATGGTGCCAGCGACACCTTCAACTACGTCTCCGGCAACCTGAAGGGGAGCATCAGCAACGAAAAGGGCGGCACCGTAAATGGATTGAAGGAAGCTTATGCCGTTTTAAGTACCAACGAGACTACGCTTTCTTTCTATTATGACGAAAAAAAGAGCAGCAGACAGGGAACTATATATACAGCGGATCAGTTTAGAACTATGAACCTCAATGGCTGGGGTGGTTCAAGTTCAAGTATCACCACTGTGACTTTCGACTCTTCTTTTGCTGATTACGAAGGAGTGACAAGTACCGCATATTGGTTTGATGATTGCTCTTCTCTAAAGACAATTAATGGACTAAGCAACCTTAATACGTCAAATGTGACGAATATGTTTAGGATGTTCTCTTGTTGTAGTGGCTTGACAAATCTCGATTTGAGCAGTTTCAACACAGGAAACGTGACAAACATGTCCGATATGTTTTGGTTTTGTAGTGGTTTGACAAGTCTCAACATAAGCAGTTTTAACACATCAAATGTGACGAACATGTGGAGAATGTTTTGTTTTTGTTCAAGATTGGTAAGTCTTGACATAAGCAACTTCAACACGGCAAACGTAACAGATATGAGTAATATGTTCTCTAAATGTGAGGGATTGATTACTATACAAGTTGGGGAAGGATGGAATACGAACAATGTTACAAGTTCTGATTATATGTTCAATGATTGTGTTTCCCTTGTTGGCGGTGATGGCACAAAATTCAATCCCAACTATACCGACAAAACAAAGGCGTATGCAGGAATAGGTGGTTATCTGACGATGGAGGGGCAAGAAACATCTACCGATGATTTGCAGACTTTCATTAATGTCAATGCTGGAACAGGAGGTGTAATCATCGTGGATTTGTCAAAGTTCCGAAGTGTGATACGTGACGCAACACTGGATATATGCACAGGATCCTGTTATTGTTTCATCAATGGAACAATGTCGCGCTCAGCAATGCTTAATGACCCTGTGATTCAAATATCTAATGGTAGTACTGTCGAAGTGGGAATCGATGCCATAATAACAGGCAATGATTACTATGCCGGTGCAACCGTGTTATTGAACGGAGGAACATTGAATGTGACACATGGAGTGATAGAGGGTGGCCTTGGCTTTCCACCAGATTTTCATGGCACAGGTAATCCCAGACAAACACCAGCGTTACAGATGACCTCGCCTAATGATTGTTTCTACCTTAGCAATGGAACGATTTATGGGCCGATGGTATGTGATGCCATTGGCGCAGATATAAAATTAGAAGGTGGAAGAATCAGAGGAATGGGACTCAAAGGTACTGACAGGAGCAATTCATCCAGCAACTCCAGAAGGAGAGCAACTCCAGGGGGAAGCAGGGAGCCATACATTTCCTCACATTCTGACATATACATCAATGCTACAACCTCTGAAAATTACACTTGGGGGGGTGTAGCACCAATATCTGGTGGGGAGGTCTCTCCGGAAGATAATTTTGACGCATTCGATATCCGATTGTATGACAAAAGTGTCATACACCTTCAAAAGGAGTACAAGAGTGGTTTCCATATCACCATCTACGATGGAGAAGAAGGCGATGTCGTTATGGAAGGCGATGGATACAACATCACTGGGAGCGAAATAAATCAAATGAAGGTTGAGGTAAAATACACAAATGGGCCACCATACACAGAAGAACGCCAAAGCCTCTTGAAGCTGATAGACAACAAGGTATATCTGTATTATGATGATTTGCAGAACTATCTCAACACGCTTGAGGATATAAGAGATTACATGTTTGAAACCTCCTACTACAAGCAGTTCAAGAACACGGACTGGCAGTCGCTCTATCTGCCCTTCGACATGAACTATGAGGACTGGGCAGAAGGTTTCGAGGTGGCGCGGTTCGATGGTATCGACATTGTCGAGGGTCAGCCCGTGCTGGCAGCTACCATTATGGAGAGCGGCAAGGTGAGGGCCAACACACCGTATCTGATAAGGGCAAAAAATGATGGTTCGACTTCGCTTTCCGTCAGCTACAGCACGGTGAACTATTCCGTCCGCTCCGTGTCGTATAGCACCGATGATGCCACATATACCTTCACGGGTAACTATGAGGATATGTCCGGCATGTTTTCTGCACGACAATATCGTATGTTGGGGGGGTGGCTTGCAATGCCAACCTCAGACAGCGAGGAATTACCGCCTTACCGCTGGTACATGACCGTCGAGGGTACGCTGCCGGCTGCTACAGGCCCCGGCCTGAAATTACGCATCCATAGCGAGGACGATACTACGGTTGTAAATGAAACGGAAAATAGTAAATCGTCAAATAGTGAATGCTATGATCTGCAGGGTCGGAAAATTCAGGATGTCCGGCAGAAGAGAGGCATATACATTGTGAATAACAAGAAAATCATTAAATAAAATATATTATCTAACATTATGAAAAAGAATCCATTCCGAGTCAAATGGCTTGGTACCCTTGCGGCACTGCTCTTTGCGCTAGTTCCGCAAATGAAGGCACAGGAGGTGGACGACCTACAGGAGTACCTTGACCAACTGGCTTCTCCGCAGACAGAAAGCCAGATAAAGAGCGGGCCTCACAAGGCTGGGTCAGTGGAAATACCTATCGGACTGACCGAGGTGGACCTCTCTAAGTTCACCAGCTACCAGAACCGCACAAAGACACTGACAGTAAAGGCCAGCGTGAAATTTACCAACGGCACTATTTCTGCTGCTTCTTACTATTCGGGCGGTACATGTCTGCTGAAAGTTTATGGCGGAGCAACGGTGGTATTGGATGCAACCGCAGGCGTTAATGCTGGTGCTGCAAGCTCCACAAACTGCCTTGCTGCCGTAGGTATCTATGAAGGCAGCACCTTCTACGAGTGCGGCGACATCACCGCACCAGACAATGGCGAAGGTATTGCCATCTATATTGATGGGGAAAATGACACATTCAATTATGTTTCAGGCAAGCTAACTGGAAGCATCTACAATCCTAATGGCGGCACCGTGAACGGACTGAACACCGTGAAGTACACCAAGGAGGAGTTGCAAGCTATGCTCAATGCAATTGCAGAAAAGCTGATTGTCATTAACAACATGAAGGAACGTGTTGAGGCAGAGTGGGCCAAACTTGCCACCGAAAATATCCCTGAAAGTATTCGTAACTATGTTGCAGAAGCCAAAGAAGCCTTAAATCCTTATTTGACGCAGTATCAGACATTGCAGACAGCATGGAATATCCTTAACGCAAAGGTAAATGCAATGACTGGCACAGACGATGGCACACTCTACAACCAGATTGCCGCTATGCAGGACACCGTCAACAGCACTTATGCCACGATACAAGTGGATGTCGCAACCTTGATAGAGCAGATAAAAGCAAAGGCATCCGAAGACTTGGAACAGAGGTTGGGAGAGCTACAAGCAAGATGGTTTATGCTGACGACTATATATGTGAGCTACAACACACGAATAGAGGAACTTCACAATCAAATTGGCAACTATTACTTTACACGGAAAGGGACAGAAGATTTCAACACAACATATGTGTCGGTTTTAGATTATGTCAACGACAATATGGGAAGGCTTCAAAATTTCAGTGATGATTATAATGCCTTGCTCAACAATCACTCTATTGCTACCATTGATGATGCTGTGGCTTTCTACACCAGTTATGTGGAATTCAGGAATCGATTGGCAGAAATAGAGACTCGAACTGCAATGGCAGATCAGTATATTACTGAAATTGAAATTATATTCAACTCCCTTGAGGTGAGCTTTCCTGATGAGGAATTGGCGTTCACTATTCGTCCCACAGGTCTTGACAAGGAGTTGCAATTAGGCTACAAGTCCAACCGAGGCTTTGTACTTACTTCAGCAGGTATGATGTGGTTCGAACAGAAAGAAGGGGCAGACTTTTACCTGACAGATGCCGAGGGCAACTATATAGTGGCCACGTCTGGCAGTACGACGTTGAAAGCTGGCGCTAAGGAAGAGGCCACTGTTTGGACCGGTAAAAGCATTGGAAACAATAACTACACCTTTTATAGCAAAACTACAGGACGTTATCTTGGCTACAGCGGCATCAATGTGAACAATGCCATCATCGCCTCTACCAGTGCTTGCAGCTGGAGCATTATAGAGAGCGAACTGGACGAACTGCAAGCATTCCTGAACTTGCTGGCAGAAGAGGAAGAGACTGGCGGAAATGACAACAGCGACCTGACGGAAACGGACACATTGGACTTTGTGCTTCCCTATTTCGACCCCGAGCATCCCGTCAACCCCACCACATCATTCGTATTCCCCAAGACCCCCTATCCTATTCATATCATTGTGCCGGATGGAGGTTACTGGCCCATCCCGAGACCCGTGCCTGGTCAGCCTTGCCCAAAGGACTTTCATCCCATCCATGTTCCCAAGGGCTCACATGTCATCCTTGACGACGTGACATTTAGGGACATCATTGGCGGCAATCATGTCATCTATGTGGAAGGCACTATTGAGATAAACATCACTATCAATATCTATATCACGAATTGGGAATGGTTCATTCACGTCGGTCCTGGCGGACATGTCATCTGGCGTCCCACACCTGGAACTGACAATTGGCCCCGCATCAAGAATGAGGGTACGATGGACATAGAGGAAGGAGGATTGGACTATGTGGAAAACACTGGCACAGTGAACCACGGGCATGGCACAATAGGCTGGATTGTGAACCGTTACATCTACCGCTTCACTGGTGGCCTTATCAACCAGATACACAATTATGGTCAGTACTACCACCAAGGCGGCAACGTGCTCACGGCCCAAAACTTCTCTGGCGGTACCTATATCATGACGGGCGGTTCTGTGAGAAATACAACAGTGAATGAGACGGACACGATATTCGTGAACCGAGGCACGTTCTACTTCTACGGCGGACTCATCGGCGGCTATGGCAGCAGTCTCATCTATCACGGTCCAGGAGCTGTAATGCGTATCGACGGTGGACACTTTGATTTCACATACATCAAACATTATTGGATTGAAGCCCACGCCGACTACTATATCCGGGGCGACTACGACTATGGAGCCACTGTGCCGATATTGCTTGCTCCATCTGTCACCATACGCATCCTATATAACTGGATATATAAGTTCAACATCGTATTCATCGGCGGGAAACCCACTTCGAGGTATCCGCTCTTCTGGGCACAGGACTTCAAATTCAACATAACGTACTTCACATACATCAACTGGCAACTGCCCAACGGACGCTGGCGTTGGTATGTGAATGAGGAGACAAACACCATCGAACCAAGAGACGAGGAAGTGGAGGACGAAGATGACCTGCAGGCATATCTCGACTGGTTGGCTGAGAACCAGGATGGCGAATCAGCCAGCACAGAAGAACAGCCACAGGAGCTTGACCTGAAGGGACGTGACATCGTCATTACCAAACCTGTGGTATGGCCTACAGGCTCTCATGTATATATTAGGAACGGACACTTCGTCCCAAAGACCACTTGGACGTACAACTACATGTTCTACATCCCCTCCACAACGACTGTTCGCTACGAATACATCATCATCGACCTCTCAAGGATGACGCACTACTATCTGAACGGCATGCCCGTTCAACGCAACATCTTCGAGGTCTATGGTGACTTCCACTTTGGCACAGGATGTCATGTGACAGGCTACATCAACACCACATGGCAGCCCACCGACACGAATATCCCTGGTGCGGTTGTCTATATTGATCCTGCTGCACGTTTCTTCCTTGATGGCGGACGATTCGATAATGTCATCTTCCGCATCAACACGATAGTTAACATCTTCGTGACACAGACTATTTTGAACAACATCTATGTCTATATTCCCACAGCGTGCCGCTATGAGGACTTCAGCTTCATGGCTCCTTACGGTAGTTATCAGTTCACACAGGCAGACTTATACAAGATTATCTTATGGAATAGTGGCTCGTGGAGTGTAAAAGTTCTTCACGACAATGGATATATGGCCCTGTTTGATAAAATTCTTGCCACACCAACGGCTAACATACCATCCTACTCGGAAGTAGAAAAGGGTACAGAGGTAGAATTGTCATGTACTACAGCAGATGCAACCATCTATTATACACTCGACGGTTCAAGTCCCCTCCTCAACACGGAGGCTCGGATAGTCTATGACGGCACATCAATTGTGGTGGACAAGAATGTTATAATCAGAGCAATGGCTGTTGTTCCAGACATGGGAGAAAGCTTCGTGGCCACTTTTGTCTATTATAATCTATGGGGCGATTTGAATAACGACGGGCAAATCAATATCGCTGATGGAGTAACTGTTCTGGACTACATGGCTAAAGGTATTTACAATGAGCTTGCTGATTTGAATCGTGATCATAAGATTGACATTGCCGACTTCGTAATCATCCTAGAAATTATGGCAGCCCCCCTTCAGTAAGCCATCTACGCAGGCACTTGGCCATGTGTTAAACAGGGCATAGTGCCTTATACAAAGCAAGGAGGGTATGTTCACACAAACATACCCTCCTTAGCTTTTTTACTTCTATTCCTTTTTGCCAAACACAGAGAAGTGGACGTAGCGCTTGGGGTGCGCCTTGAGGTCGGTGACAAGGCTGTCGGCACTCTGCACCGTGTGGTTGAGGTTGTCGTAGAGTTCTGCGTCGGACATCAGTTTGCCGAGCGTGCCGTCGGGGTTTTGTATCTGCTCCATCATGCGGTGGACGCTGCTGATGGTCTGATTGACGCTGTCGAGCGTTGCCTGCAGGTCGAGCCCGTTCAGCTTGTCTGTCAGCAGGACAACATTGTCGCCGGCCTTCGTGAAGGTGCCGGTCATCTGCGGTATGTCGCTGCGGAGCAGTTGGTTTAGCTGCTCGGTGCTGCGGTTGAGGTTCTCGGTGATGAGTTCTGCGTTCTGAATGATGAGGGGCAGGTTGGGGTTGGAGAGCAGGACGTTGAGCGTGGCGACCAGCGTATCGACCTTTGCCACGACCTGCTCCAACTGGGGCACCATGCCTCCCACCTTTGCCATCAGTCCGCTGACATCGTTGCCCTTGATGGTATCGCCTGGGTGATAAGCCTCACGCAAGTTAGTTGCCAGCAACATGTTGAGGGTGCAGCCGCCCAGGACTGCCTCGTCGAGCTGTGCGGAGCTGCCTTTCGGGATGCGCAGCCCTTTGTCTGCACTGATTTCCACCACAACCTCTCCCGGATGGTTGTAGTCGTAATAGATACCGCTGACGATGCCCACCTTGAAGCCGTCGGCATAGACAGGGCTGCTCTTCGTCAGTCCTTTCGTGTTGCTGAACGTGATGTAATAGACTTCACTGGATCTGAAGATGTTGATGCCTTTCAGGAAGTTGATACCGAGGAAAAGCGCAACGAGGGCAATGACGCCCGTGATTCCAATCTTGACTTCTGTTCTCATCCTATTTCTTGTATGCCACGAAGGCGTTGTAGATACTCTTGGCAAGGGCATTCACTCCGGCCGTCGAGGTCAGGTAGGCTGCTTCCGACGGATTGTTGATATAGCCAAGCTCGACCAGCACGCTGGGCATGCTGGTAGCCCGCAGCACGAGGAAGCCTGCCTGGTGCACGCCCTTGTCGATGCGCCTGGCGGTGTTGCGGAATTGTTTCTGGATAAGTCCGGCAAGCTTGACGCTGCTCTCCATGTTCTTGTCCTGCATCAGTTCGAAGATGATGTAGCTCTCGCTGGAGTTTGGGTCAAAGCCCTCGTACCTTTGCTCGTAGTCATTCTCCAAGGTGATGACGGAGTTCTCGCGCTTGGCGACAGCAAGGTTGTCGGCTGCACGATGCATACCGAGAGTGTAGGTCTCAGCGCCACTTGGCCCTACCTTGGCAGCAGTCGCGTTCGTATGGATGCTGATGAAGAGGTCTGCCTTGGCTCGGTTGGCGATGTTGGCACGCTCGTCCAGTTCCACAAAGACATCCGTCTTGCGTGTATAGACGACCTTGACATCCTTGCAATTCTGCTCCACGAGTTTGCCCAAAGCAAGTGCGACCGCCAGGTTGATGTTCTTTTCCTTTGCTGTCCGGCATTGCGCTCCCGGGTCTTTCCCGCCATGTCCGGCATCAATGACCAGTGTGTAAGGCATCGCCCAGAGACAACATGCAAAAAGCAAAAAGGTGAAAATATATCGTTTCATCATAATGAACTAATGCACAATTCGCGTGCAAAGTTAAGAAAAAAAGTGAAAAGAGAAAAGTGAACAAAGAAAAATTATTCTTTATTCCCTGAACCCTAATCTTATACGTGCTCCTGCCATAAGCCAGATACCGGGCTGTGGCACGGAGCCGAGGTCGTAGTAGCGGCGATTGGTGATGTTTGTTGCCTGGACGTAAAGCTCTGAATCCTGAAACCTGAAACTTGAAACTTGAAACTCGGGCATCGCCCATTGCAACTTGGCGTCAAGCATGGCGTATTGACGATAAGGGATGAGGCGGCCGCCACTCTGGTAACTGCCTACTCGTTCCTGCCATCGGAAATTCCAAGTCATCGAGAGGCGACCGACAATGCGATGCGTCAGGCTCGCCACGACTTTGTGCCGCAGATATTCCATCGCCACATTGCTCTTGACGACACCCTCTGCATCGTGCTTTGCCTGGTGGATAAAGGTGTAGCCAAAGGTTAGCGAGCGAAGCCAATGTCCCACGTTTGAGGATTCAAGAGGAGCTATCCTGCCCTGAACCTGCACACCTGCATTGTCGAGGCCGAAGGCGGCGGTATGATAGATGTCATCAGGCGAGTACATCACCCAATCAACCATCTGCGTCCCCCGATGATAGAAGCCTCTTACGCTGGCCTCTACCCCACTCTTTCGGTATTCTGCGCCGAGCGAAAAGGAATGGTTGTGCTCGGGCTTCAGGTCGCGGTTTCCTTCATGCGTCGGGCTCTTGTAGTAGAGTTCCGTGAAGGTGGGCAGGCGGAAGCCTTTGTTGTAGGAGAACAGCATCTTCCAGTGTGAAGAAGGACGATAGGCAATGTCAATACCAGGATAGAAGCGAAAGCGATGGTCGATGCTCGATGTCATGCTTGCCATGAGACCTGCCGAAATAGTCCAGCGCCGCAAAAGGATGTTGTGCTCGAGGCTGAATGAGATGGTAGTGCGGTTGTCGCTGCGGGTATAATATGATTGACCATTGGCTGTTGACCATTGACCAATTATAGGAACATAACTCTCTTCATTCAGGTCACGGCCGAGATTGGTGCTGAGAATGTTTTCGTGGCGAATCAATGCCGAAGCCGCAGTCTTGCCAAGCAACCAGTTGATGTGGCCGCCTGCCTTGATACCATAGACATCCGTCCTGTGGAAGTTCTCGCCAAAGGACGAGCCACGTATCAGCTCGAAATTATCCCATGAGCGGTGCCAGAAGACTTGTGGCGTGACGTGGAACTTGCCCTTCGTCTCTGCGCTGATGCTGGTCATGAGTCGCTGGTTGCGTTCGTACTGGTCGGGGTAGTTGGCGCTATAAAAGGTGTTGGCTCCGTAGCTTTTATTTGAGAAGCCAAGCTGCCAGTCGAGTCGCAAGCCATTGTCCTCGTAGTCACCCTGATAGTAGAGCTGTCCCTTCAGCCAGGAACTGTTGAGCGTTCCTCCGTCGCTCCTTCCGCCACTGCCGCTGATGCGATTGCAGAAGCGCTTGTGCGTAAGGGAAAAACGTGCCTCGCCTTCTGCCGTTCCAAAGGAGCCGCCTCTGCCTGCAAGCTCAATGGTTCGTCCTTGGTCGTGCCGTGTGACGATGTTGATGGCACCGCCGAAACTTTGGCCGCCATAGACGCGGCTTGCCGCGCCCTGAAGCACTTCTATGCGTTCTATGTCGCTGATGCTGACAGGGAAGTCTGCCGATAAGTGTCCTGTCTGGGGATTTCCGATGTCGATACCGTTGAGCAGAAGCGTCACCTGGTCGAACGTGCCGCCATCGATGCTGATGTCCGTCTGAATACCAAAGCCACCGCGCTGCCGGACATCTATGCCGGTGACTGACTTTAGGAGGTCGTTGACGCTCTCGGCCGCCGCTTGTTCGATGTCCTGGCGTGTAATCACACAGACGATGCGCGCCGCCTGCAACTGCGAGAGCGGAGCCATCGTGCCGCTCACGGTCACCTCGGACATAGACCCCTCTTCGATAACCTTCTCCTTTTCGAAAGAAGGTGTTGCATTCGCCTGAGCATGAGCTGCTGCCGCAACACCTAAAGTAGCGACGCTCAGCACACCAATGCATATCACGCGATGGAGACTGGCAAAGGCGCTGTAACCCTTGCGGGCGAACTGCCGCCAAACGACTATATCAGCTGCATTCCTGCTTCCCTGCATTCCTGTCTCATGCTATCGGGCCAAATGCTGGCCTGTGTCTCACCGATATGCGCCTTGTGCAGGAGCACCATGCAGAGACGACTCTGCCCGATGCCGCCGCCGATGGTCAGAGGCAACGTGTCGCCCAGCAGACGCTGATGGAAGTAGAGTTGCTTGCGCTCCTCCTTGCCTTGCAGGGCAAGCTGGCGAAGCAACGCCTCTTTATCCACTCGGATTCCCATCGAACTGAGCTCGATACTGCGTCCCAACAAAGGATACCAAACGAGCAGGTCGCCATTGAGTCCCATGAATCCATTCTCGTTCGGTGTGCTCCAGTCGTCGTAGTCGGGAGCACGGTTGTCGTGCACCTCGCCATTGCTGAGCTTGCCGCCTATACCTATTATAAATACGGCTCCGTACTTCTGGCAAATGAGGTGCTCGCGCTCCTTCGCCGTCTTGTCGGGGTACATCTGCAGGAGTTCCTCGCTATGGATGAAGTGGATGTCCTCGGGTAGAAAGGGCTTAAGCTGCGAATAGGTCTCGCAAATATAGAACTCTGTGCGCAGGATGGCACTATAGATTTTCGAGACAATGCGACGCAGATAAGCCTCGTTGCGATTCTCGGTAAGAAGCACACGCTCCCAGTCCCACTGGTCAACGTAGAGACTGTGTATGTTGTCCAATTCCTCATCGGCACGGATGGCATTCATGTCCGTCACGATACCGAAGCCCGGCTTTGTCTTGTACTCGGCGAGCGTCAGGCGCTTCCATTTTGCGAGCGAATGCACCACCTCGGCCACAGCATCGTCCATATCCTTGATGGGGAACGTGACAGGACGCTCCACACCATTGAGGTCGTCGTTGATGCCAAGTCCGCGTAACACAAAGAGGGGTGCCGTGACACGGCTCAAGCGCAGCTCTGTACTGAGACTGCACAGGAAGAAGTCCTTTATCTTCTTAATTGCCTGCTCCGTCTGGCTCAAATCCAGCAATGCAGTATAGTCAGCAGGCTTCAAGAGTTTGCTCATATTCGTTTTCTTGTTGTGCTTTTTAGTCGTTGCTTTCAGTTTTTCGTGCAAAGGTAGGGATTTTATTTCAATTTGTCAAACAAACAAGGCAAAAAAGTTACATCTTACCACTAATTTACCCGATGCACTATAATTAATTATCTTCACTAGTAAAAAGAAAAATGAGTTTTCCCTTTGTAGTATGCTTGCTTTGTCGTACCTTTGCACGAGAAAAGATAAAACAATAGTAAATTTTCAAACAAATAACAAAGATGATTAAACTCGATTATTCCAAGGCTCTGCTCAGTGCGGAGCAGATTGCAGCCTTCGCACCGAAGGCAGAAGAGGCACAGAAGGCTCTTGAGGCCGGAACATGTGCAGGTAATGATTTCCTCGGTTGGCTACACCTGCCCAGCAGCATCACGGCTGAGTTCATGACGCGCCTGCAGGCTTGCGTCCAGACACTCCGTGACAACTGCGACACGGTGGTCGTGGCAGGCATCGGCGGCTCCTACCTCGGTGCCCGCGCCGTCATAGAAGCCCTCAGCAACAGCTTCCAGTGGCTCACCAACAAGGGCGAGAACCCCACCATCCTCTTCGCAGGCAACAACATCGGCGAGGACTATCTCTACGAACTCACCGAGTATCTGAAGGACCGTCGCTTCGGCGTCATCAACATCTCCAAGAGCGGCACGACAACCGAGACGGCACTGGCCTTCCGTCTGCTCAAGAAACAATGCGAACAGCAGCGCGGCAAAGAAATGGCCCGCAAGGTCATCGTGGCCGTCACCGATGCCAAGAAGGGCGCGGCCCGCACCTGTGCCGACAAGGAGGGCTACACCTCTTTCGTCATCCCCGACAACGTGGGCGGCCGCTTCAGCGTGCTCACTCCCGTAGGTCTGCTGCCCATCGCAGTCGCTGGCTTCGACATTGCTAAGCTCGTCAAAGGCGCTGCCGACATGGAGGCTGCCATCGGTGCCGACGTGCCTTTCGAAAAGAACATCTGCCTGCAGTACGCCGCCGTCCGCAACGCACTCTACCAGGAGGGCAAGAAGATAGAGATTCTCGTCAACTTCCAGCCAAAGCTCCACTACATGAACGAATGGTGGAAGCAGCTCTACGGCGAGAGCGAGGGCAAGGAACTGAAGGGCATCTTCACCGCTGCCGTCGATTTCTCGACCGACCTCCACTCCATGGGTCAGTGGATTCAGGAAGGCGAGCGCAGCATCTTCGAGACCGTTGTCAGCATTGAGGAGCCAGAGCATAAGGTGCTCTTCCCCAGCGACGAGGAGAACCTGGACGGTCTGAACTTCCTGGCCGGCAAGCGCGTGGATGAGGTGAACAAAATGGCAGAGCTGGGCACACAGCTCGCCCATGTCGATGGCGGTGTGCCCAACATGCGCATCAGCCTCCCCCGCCTCGACGAATACAACATCGGCCAGCTCATCTACTTCTTCGAGAAGGCCTGCGGCGTCAGCGGTCTCATCCTCGGCGTCAACCCCTTCAACCAGCCCGGCGTAGAAGCATACAAGAAGAACATGTTCGCCCTGCTCGGAAAGCCTGGTTATGAAGCCGAGACGGTTGCGATTCGCAAACGTATTGCTGAATAACATGATTATAATTAAGGATTAAGGATTAAGATTAAAGGTTTTTGTTGTTTTGTAATCAAGAGACATTAAGTATCAGCTTTAATTCTTAATCCCTAATCCTTAATCCTAAAAGAAATGCTGAAAGCAGTCCTTTTCGACATGGACGGCGTGCTCTTCGACAGCATGCCCAATCATGCCTACGCTTGGTCGCATGCCATGACGCTGTTCGGGCTTGAGATGACAGCCTACGAGGCTTATCTACACGAAGGCCGAACCGGCAGCGGCACCATCAACATCCTGGCCAAGCGATATTGGGGGCGCAATGCAACCGAGGAGGAGATAGAGCGCATCTACGCCGCAAAGGCGGAGGTGTTCAATTCGCTTCCGGAGGCAAAGCCTATGCCCGGAGCACTGGAAGCCCTGACCGCCGCCAGACAACTCGGGTGCTTGATTGTGCTCGTGACAGGCAGCGCACAGACCTCTTTGCTGGAGCGCTTGGAGCAGCACTATCCGGGCTTCTTCCGTCAGGAACTAATGGTGACGGGCTTCGACGTCAAGTTCGGAAAGCCCAACCCCGAACCCTACCTCATGGGGTTGCAGAAAGCGAGCATCAAGGCAGAGGAGGCCATCGTCGTGGAGAACGCCCCGCTTGGCGTTGAGTCGGCCAAAGGTGCCGGCATCTTCACCATTGCCGCCAACACAGGCCCCCTGGAAGACCACATCCTCAAAGAGGCCGGAGCAGACATCGTCCTCCCCGGCATGAAGGAGGTCGCCCAGCTGCTACAGACGGGAAAATCATAGCCCCACCTAAAGGAATAAACGGAGCACACACATCAAGGCGATTAAACACATAATCCGCATCATCGTCGGCACACTGACGGTCATCTACACGGGCTTGATGCTGCTGACGTCGCTCCCTGCCTTCCAGAGGCGGGGAGCCGATGCAGCCGCGCAACTCCTCGAGCAGACAATCGGCAGCCGCGTCAGCATCGGCAAACTGCGCCTGAACATGCTGGGGCACATCATACTGGACAACGTGCAGCTCTACGACCAACGCGACACACTGATGCTGCAAGCCTCGCGCATCGCCGCCAAAGTGAATCCACTCCCCCTCGTCGAGAAGAAGGTGCGCATCTCCGGAGCGCAGCTCATCGGGGCAAAGGCCAAACTATACAAGGACGGCGACGAACCCTACAACTTCCAGTTCCTGATAGACGCCTTCTCGTCGAAGGACACCACCTCCACACCGCTCAATCTTGGCATCGGGGCACTCGTCGTCCGACGCGGAGAAGTGTTCCTCGAACGCCTCGATACACCCGAACAAACCGCACAGCTGAACCCGAGGCATCTGCACCTGACCGACCTGAACATGACGGCTCGTGTCATGATAAGGATGCCTGACACACTCACCATCGACCTCAGAGGACTCTCCTTTCGCGAGGAAAGCGGACTTTGCCTGCAGCAGCTCACCTTCGAGGCAAAAGCCGGCAGGCACAATGCAGCCGTCAACGACCTGCTGCTACAACTGCCCGAGTCAACCGTAAAACTCAGCATACAGAATTCGGAATTCCAGTTCGCCAAGCCTGCGAACGGCACTTGGGAAGGATCTGTCTCGGGCAGCATCTGTCCGCGCGACCTTTCATGCTTCTTGCCGCAACTTTCCTCATTCGGCAGCAACATCAACATCACTTCAGACGGAAGGCTGGAGCACAACTGCCTGCTGCTCCCCAACCTGTCCGTCAGCGACAATAGCGGCAACTTCTCCCTGCTCTGCGACATCAGCGTCGCCAACCTGAAGGACACACCCTCCTGCCTTGCCGACATTCTGGAACTGCGCACAGGACCCTCCATACAGCAATACCTGACGCAGAACCTGCAGGGACAGCCGAGGGAGATAAGCCCCATCCTCACACGCCTGGGCAGCACGAAGACAACAGGCAGCATCGCCTACGAGCGGGAACGCCTGCTGACGAACATCCTGACCAAGAGCGACTATGGCACCATCACGGTAAATGCCACACTGCGCGGCAGTCAAAACCTGCAAGCCGACATCTCTGCCACCGAAATCCGGCTGGGACACCTGCTGGGAATGCACGACGAAGGGAAGGGCACGACGCTGACCCTCGAAACGGAGGTGGGCGGCACATTGCCAGGGAAAGACAAGCAGGCACGGCTCTCAATGTCGGGCCTGCTGAACAGCCTGACATACAAAGGCTATGAGCACAGAAATATCCCTTTCCAGGCCGAAACCGACGGCACAGCCTACAGCTGCAATCTGGCAATGGAAGAGCCCAACGGCACGGCACAGATTCACCTGCAGACAAGCAAGCTGCAGGACAAGCGAACACTACAGTGCCTGGCACAGGTGAAGGGGTTCGCACCGTACAACATGAACCTGACGAAACGCTACAAGGGAGAACGCTTCCACGGCACACTTGAAGCCGACTTCAGCGACATCAACCCGAACAACCTGCAAGGCCAGCTGCAACTCACAGACATAGAACTGGCATCGGAAACGAAGGGGAAACTCAAAGTGGGCAACATGGAGTTCACCAGCAAAGTAGAAGAAGACGGAACGCACATGCGACTGAGTAGCGACTTTCTCCGTGCCAGGGCCGACGGCAACTTCAACTGGAACAGGCTCTCCGCTTCGTTCATGCTGCCCGTTCGGCAGAATCTGCCAAGCCTCTTCCAGCCAAACAGCAAGCAGCCGCAGCCGTCGGGCAACGACTTCCGCTTCGTCATCCTGGCAAGGGACACCCTGCTGGCCGAACGCCTGCTGGACACTGACCTCCGACTGCCAGAATGGGGATGGCTGGACGGCAACATCAGCGATGCCGTCGGACAGATCGCACTCCAGTTGCACATACCACAGCTCCAGATGGGCGGACAGCAATTGCAGAACATAACTTGCCGCACGGAAGCCGGAAATGCCGCATTGCAGACAAGCCTACAGGGCGAACGCATCATGAAGGGAAAGCCCGTGGAAGTCAACCTCGATGCTTACGCCCGTGGAGACAAAGTAACATCGCGGCTGAGATGGGACAATAAACGCAATCCTGCCCACAACGGCGACATCAGCATGACGGGCCTCGTCCGACGCGACTTGGAAGGCCAAACAGCAATCGACGCAAAGATGAACGCTTCGCGCATCATCATCGGAGACACACTTTGGCACATCGAACCAGCCACCATCCTGTACCACGACAATGTGGTCGATGTGGAGAACCTCTCCTTCAGCCAGGCACAAAGGCACATCAACATCGGCGGAAGGGTCTCCGCCATCGTCTCCGATACGCTGAAGGCAGAACTGGCGGACATTGACATCGCATACATCACAGACCTCGTCAACTTCCATAAGGTTGACTTCGACGGCAGAGTGACAGGCAGCATCTATGCCACTTCGCTCCTGAAGAATCCCTTTGCCGACGCCTTCCTGCTGGTCAGGGACTTTACCTTCAACTCGGCCAACCTCGGAAGCATGGACCTCTATGCCAACTGGGGGAAGCGGGAAAGAACCATCCTGCTGGAAGCCGACATGCGCGGGCCGCTGCCCCTGCACCACACGCAACTGCATGGCACCATCATCCCGGGAAAGGGAGAAAAGGACGGCCTCGACCTGAACATCCAGACGAAACACATCGACCTCACCTTCCTGAACAAATACACAAAGGGCATCTTCCGCAACCTGCAGGGACGTGCCTCGGGATGGGCTCGCGTCTTCGGCCCGTTCAAGACGGTCAACCTCGAAGGCGATATGTTCATCAACGAGATGAAGACGCACGTCCTCTCGCTCGGCTCCGACTACCACATGACAGGCGACAGCATCATCCTCAGACCAGACAACATCTGGATGAGGGGCGTGAACGTCTATGACCACGTGGGAAAACCCGGAATGGACGAGCACGTGGCTACAGTCAATGCCCACCTCATGCACAACGCATTCAAGGACTTGCGCTACGACATCGACATCCAGGCGCAGAACATGCTCGCCTACAACTTCCCACAACAGGGAAGCATGAACTTCTACGGCACCGTCTATGCCGATGCCCAGGTTCGCATGGAGGGCAGCCGAGGCAGGACGGACATCAAAGTGGAAGCCACAGCAATGCCGGGAACGGTAATCAACTACAATACGGCAGCAGCGGGAACAGTGTCGGAGACAGAGTTCGTGACGTACGGCCCTCTCTCCGATACCTCAAAAGAGGAGAAAACTGCCAACCCAACCTTGGAGAAAAACGGAGGGAAGACGGGAGCCACGTCCTCATCCGACCTCCGCATCACCTTCGACATCAATGCCAACCCCAATGCTCAGATTCGCCTGCTGATGGATTCGCGAACGGGCGACAATATCTCGCTCCTCGGCCTCGGACGCCTCCATGCCACCTATTACAACAAGGGGCGCTTCCAACTCTACGGCACCTACCGCGTCAGCGACGGCACCTACCAGATGTCCATCCGCGACCTCATACGCAAGGACTTCTACTTCCAGCCCGACGGCACCATCGTCTTCGGGGGCGACGCAATGCAGGCCTCACTCAACCTGAAGGCAACACATACCGTGCCCAATGTCTCGCTCGACGACCTCTCGACCACCGGTCTCGGGCTCTCCAATACGCGAGTTGATTGCATCATGAACATCGGCGGCATCGCAAGCGAACCCACCATCAGTTTTGACTTCGACATCCCCAATGCCAACGAGGACGAAAAACAGATGGTGCGTTCCATGCTCAGCAGCGAGGAAGAACGCGACATGCAGGCCATTTACCTGCTGGGTGTGGGCAGGTTCTACACCTACGGCACCCTGCTCGACAAGAGACAGACGAAAAGCACAATGGCTGTGAACTCCGTCCTGAGCAGCACGCTGAGTGCCCGCTTCAACCAAATCATGTCGCAGGTACTGGGCGGAACGGGATGGTCGTTCGGCACAAACCTCCGTACAGGCGAAGAGGGCTGGGAGCACCTCGACGCAGAGGCTCTGGTCAGCGGCAAGATGCTGTCCGGACGACTGCTGTTCAACGGCAATTTCGGCTATCGCGAGAACAAGTACAAGATGAACAGGAACAACTTCATCGGCGACTTCGACATACAGTACCGACTCTCGCCCCGCAGCCCCTTCTCTCTGAAGGCCTACAACCAGACAAACGACCGCTACTTCACCCAGTCATCCCTCACCACTCAGGGCATCGGCATCAAGTTCCAGCGCGACTTCACCCGCTGGCTGGAAATGTTCCACCGCACAAAGAGGAAACAAAAAACCGGCCGGTAGTTCGAACTCCCGGCCGGTATAATTGATTCTTTACTTTTTCTCCAGCATAGCATCGTCCACCAGGATATCCTGAGCGATGGAATACTGGCTATTCTTAGGATTCATGACAAGGAGACAAACCGTGGTTTGCTGCGTCAGCTCGAAGTCATAGGTCACCAATGTCCAATCTGTGTTACTGATGTTTACGAAATCACCATACTTGTAGGCACCGACATTGCCATCGGCATTGACGGGCACATAGCCGCCGCGCGTCTGGCAGACATCTCCTGTTGTGGATTGCGCATAAAAGGAGAATGTATAGGAGCCTGCCTCGAGGGTTATTTCCTGGGTGGCAAGACGCTTGTTCATGGTGCCACCCGTTGCAACGACGCAGGCATAGTCACCGCTGCGGGCATCAGTGCTCTGGCTTAACACGGCGCTGCTTGCACTGCAGGCCGACTTCCATCCCATCGGTTCGGTTTCGCTCACCCATTCCTCAAAGCCGCCATTGAGGAGATTCGTCACGGGGTCATCGACCGGTTCGTCACCGCCCGGCTCCACACCGCCGCTCTTGATGGAAACAAGCCAGTTCTTTTTGTTGACAAATTCGGGCGTGTTGCCTTTGTAGTTAATCACCTTGCCGCAAACCAAGACCTCGTCGCCCACCTGAATCTGCGTATCACCATCCTGCCAAGGCTGGTTGTTGAGATAATAGCTTCCATAAACGGTAAACTGATTCTCTGTCTTTCCATCAGCGGAAATGTTATACGTTGCCGTGCCGTAGCTGCTGCTATACGTATATTTGATGGATGAAATGATGCCGGTGACGTAAACCTCGTTCTCCGACTCCACGTCGGCTCCCAACGACTGGGCGAACTGAATGGCCGCGATGGCATTGTAGGGGTCAGTCTCTGTGCCGCTGCCCTTGGCTCCGCCACTGGGGATGTCTGTTCCGCTGCCATCATCCAGGATGACGACCGTGGCGTTCTTTATTTCGGGAATCACCTCGCCGCTCTTGTTGACGTATTTCGTCAGCGGCCCGGTTATCTGCACCCTCATGCCCGCCTGAAACTCAGCAACTCCTTCGGGCAGGTTGGCCCAATAAGCCTCGAAGAGCTTGCCGCCATCCTTCGTATCGTCCATCCAGAAGGTTTGCTGGTTTCTGCTGACATTGCCGACGACCTCTGTGATATAGCCGGAAATGGTGTAGGTCTCGTTGGACGTGGCGCCATCGGCCATTGTGTTGGCCAGCAGAACTGCCTCAGCGCAGGTTATGGCAGCATCGCCTGTACTACCCACCTTCACCAGGCACTCTGCATAAACGTCTATGCCATCCACGGCACTGCACCTTATGACGCAGGAGCCGTTGGCAAGGGCCTTCACCCATCCGTCGTCGCCGACCTCTGCGATTTGGGGATTGCTGCTGCTCCATTTGAGAAGCTGGCTGGCCTCTTCAGGATGAACCGTTGCGGTCAGCTGCACCCCTTCTCCAATCTCCAGGGCGACTTCGCTTTGGGAAAGGACGACTTCCGTTGCAAGAATAACGAACTGGATGCTGTCCACTTTGCTGACGACATAGCCAGAAAAATGTCCGTTACGCCAAATCTTCATTGCTCGTTCTTGTGCAAACAAGGTTTGCAAACCCACCACCATCAGGAGCAGAGCTGCAAGGATGCTTTTTGTTTTCATTTTTTTTCGGTTTTTATTGGTTTGTCTGTGAATGTTTCTTATGTTGTGACGCGGCTATAGGCGGGAGCGGACATGGGACAAAAGTCCTTGTCGAGGTACTTGAAGTAGCCGGTGATGGCTATCATGGCAGCATTGTCGGTAGTGTAGCTGAAGGGGGGGATGAACACCTGCCAGCCGTAGCGACGGGCATAGTCGTGGAAGGCGTTGCGCAATCCCGTATTGGCAGATACACCGCCAGCCACGGCCACCTGCCTGATTTTCAGGTCGCGGGCGGCGAGACGCAACTTCTTCATAAGGATTTCAACGACGGTCTTCTCGAGAGATGCGGCCAGGTCCTCCTTATGATGTCCGATGAAGTCTGGGTCTTCCTTCAGCCAGTCGCGCAGGTTATACAGGAAGCTCGTCTTGAGTCCGCTGAAGCTGTAGTCGTAGCCTGGGATGTTGGGTTTCGAGAAAGTGAATGCATCGGGGTTACCCTGCCGTGCCAGACGGTCGATAATCGGACCTCCCGGATAGCCCAAGCCCATCACCTTCGAGCACTTGTCGATGGCCTCGCCTGCAGCATCGTCGATGGTCTGACCAATGATTTCCATGTCCTTGTAGCTTTTGACGAGCACAATTTGGCTATTGCCGCCGCTCACCAAGAGACAGAGGAAGGGGAAGGACAGTTCCCCTTCAACCTTCCCCCGAGGAGGGAGGCTTTCTTGGCGCAGCCTTCTCCCCTCCTCCTCGGGGGAGGGAACGGGGGAGGGGGCTTCCTCTCTTATAAAATGCGCCAGCACATGGCCGTGCAGGTGATTGACATCTATCATCGGGATGCCGAGCGAGGCTGCAAGTCCCTTGGCGAAGGAAACGCCGACGAGCAGCGAACCCATCAGGCCAGGGCCGCGCGTAAAGGCGATGGCACTCAACTGTTCGCGCTCAATGCCCGCCCGCTTCAGGGCTGCATCAACGACGGGCACGATATTCTGCTGGTGGGCACGACTCGCCAACTCCGGCACCACGCCGCCATAAGCCTCATGAACCGCCTGACTGGCCGTCACGTTGCTCAAGAGGTAACCGTCGCGCAGCACAGCAGCCGAAGTGTCATCGCAGGAGCTTTCTATGCCCAAGATATAGACCTCGCGGCCCCTTCCCCGCTCCCCCTTTGGGGAAGTGCCTTGAGATGAAGCCTGAGCAAACGAATTAATTTGTTTATTACATTCCATGTTGTTGTATTTCTGTTTGTTGCACTCCCCAAGGGGGGGAGCGGGGAGGGGGCTACCTTGTTATTATTTCCACCCCGTTTTCTGTCATCAGGAAGGTATGTTCCCATTGTGCGCTGTCCTCGCCGTCCTCGGTTAGGACAATCCACTCGGTCTCGTCGTCCTCGTCACCGCAGACCTCCCAGTCGCCGGCGTTTATCATCGGCTCGATGGTGAACGTCATGCCAGGCACGAGCAGCATCCCTGTGCCTTTCTTGCCGTAATGCTCGATGTCGGGGTCTTCGTGGAACTGTAGCCCGACGCCATGCCCACAGAGGTCGCGCACCACGGTATAGCCGTTCTTGTGGGCATGCTTGGCAATAGCGTTACCCAGGTCGCCTACGAAGACGTACGGTTCCTGGCAGACCTGCTCGCCTATCTTGAGGCACTCCCACGCCACATCCACTAGTCGCTGCCGCTCGGGCGATGTCCGTCCGATGACGAACATGCGGCTGGCGTCGGCATAGTAGCCGTCGAGGATGGTGGTGCAATCCACGTTGATAATGTCGCCCTCCTCCAGTATGTCGTACTTCGAAGGGATGCCGTGGCACACCACATCGTTGATGCTGGTGCAACAGCTGTTGGGGTAGCCCTCAAAGTTAAGAGGTGCAGGAATGCCGCCATGCTTGGTCGTATAGTCATAGACAATGCGGTCTATCTCGGCGGTACTCATGCCCTCGTGTATCCTCTCTGCCACCGCGTCAAGCACAGCCGTGTTGAGCACGCCTGCCCTGCGGATACCTTCAATCTGTTCTTTCGTCTTGATGAGGTTGCGCGTTGGCACAAGTTTTCCCTTCGCCTCCCATTCCATTATTTTGAGGTCCATCTCCGTCGGGGCAAACCCTGCGGGAACAAACCAGTGCGGTTTTTGCTTTTTCTTCTTTTTGCTCGACATTGACCATATCTTTCAATTCGACTGCAAAGGTACAACTTTTAATTCACAATTCATATTTATGCGCAGAAACTTCTTTACCTCTCTTTACTTTTTTGTGAATAGCCTTTCTTCATTAGGGACTAACAGAGGCCTTATAGGGGGATTGGAAACGCAGTACAAGACGTTTCCCTAACACTCTTGGAACTATTGGCGATACATTTGCGGATAATCCATTTTACCTTACCCTCTTCGCATCGATGGAGTAGGTCTTGCCGTCTTCTATAATATAAAAATGGTTGTTCCAGATAACCTTACGTATGCCAGCCTGATTATACGACATTATTTCACATATGTTATTTGGGTCGAATGAGAGGTACTCATCAAGGAGTGCAAAACGTCCTTTTATCCATCCTTCCACCCCTCCCAGACTATCCGATTTGCCCCTATTAAAGAAAGAATGCAGAGTCAATTGCATACAATAAACTAATTTCTTTGTCAGACAAGCTTACATATTGCTTTTTTTATGTACCTTTGCAGCCGAAAATCCATTAGCAACTAATAAAATGTTTTCAAGATGACGTGTAAAAATGCTTTAACCAAGACGATGCTGGCTGCCGTGCTGGCGACCTTCAGCAGCACAGCTGCTATGGGACAACAAACCGGCCAAGAAACAAAAAGCAAAGGCATAGAAGCCTTAACAAAGAAAGCCCCCGACTGGCTTCAGGACATTTCGAGCCGCATCAAACTCCACGGCTATGCACAGGCTGGATATACCTACTCGCATAAAGACGGGGAGTCCACCAACACCTTCGACCTGAAGCGCACCCTCCTCTGGGCTGAGGCCAAGATTACAGACCGCTGGTCGTTCCTCTTCATGCACGACTTCTCGAGCGTCGTACAGGAGTATTACACAGACTTCCGCATCACGAAGAACAAAGCTCTGACTGTCCGCTTCGGTCAGTTCAAGAATGGCTTGTCGCTCGAAAACCCTCTCTCGCCCACCGCCATGGAAGCCATCGATGTCTATAGTGAGGCCGTTACCTTCCTGACAGGCTGCGGCAGCGACCCTTTGCTTGGCGTGCAGTACGGCCGTGACCTCGGTCTCTCTCTCTTTGGCGAGACAAACAACGCCAAATTCCGCTACGAGCTGGACGTAATGAACGGCCAAGGCATCAACAAAAAGGACGGCAATAACTTCAAGGACATTATCGCTCGCCTCGAGTTTCGGCCGGTTCAAGGGCTGAATATCGTTACAACAGGACAGCTCGGCCGTGGCCATAATGTCTTGACAGACGGCAAGACATCTATATATAACCCCACAATAATGAACGGACAGAACTACAAGCGACATCGGTGCACCATCGGTGCCGACTACAAGTCCAAGGCATTTAATGTTCACGGGGAATACATGAATGGCTGGGATGGCGATGCACACAGCTGGGGTGCATACATCACGGGAGCAGTCCCCTTGGCACGATTTGGCTCGCCGGAATTAGGGAAGAGGTTGGATCTTGTAGGCTCGTATGACTTCTTCAACTTCAATACAGACCTCCGCATGGACCAGCACAAAGTCATCGGTGGTTTGCAGTACTGGTTCTACAAGAAGTGCCGCCTGCAAGTACAGTACGTCTATAAGAATGCCTTCACCGCAGGTAACAAGTTCGTTCACGCTGCAAATCACAGCATACAATGCCAGCTGCAAGTGAGGTTCAATTAGACCCTCTACCCTCCTTTAAGGGGAATAAATTGTAATTCGTAAATAGTAAAACAGTAAATATCGTCATGTTTATCAAAGTTTTCCTTACCATCATTTTTCTGGCTGTGATGGTTGGCGTGGGCATCTACTCCCACAAGCAAGCCAGGAGCGTAGAGGGATTCGTACTGGGCGGTCGCGCCGTTGGCCCCTGGCTTACGGCCTTTGCATACGGCACATCGTATTTCTCTGCCGTCGTCTTCGTCGGCTATGCCGGACAGTTTGGCTGGAAGTATGGCCTCTCCTCTGCTTGGATTGGCATTGGCAACGCCGTCATCGGTTCCTTGCTGGCATGGCTCCTGCTTGGCCGTCGCACGAAACTGATGACGCAGCACATCGAAAGCCGCACGATGCCCGACTTCTTCGGCACACGCTATGACAGCCAAAGCCTGCGCGTGGTGGCCAGCATCATTGCCTTTGTGTTCCTCATCCCTTACACTGCAGGCGTGTATAGCGGCATATCGAGGCTCTTCGAGATG
>Ga0310690_10002306_pt1 | contig 31437 bp, 28 predicted proteins | sample AusTroGonzalo_MG_2_FD_207661 | JGI IMG/M metagenome (GOLD analysis project Ga0310690, IMG submission 207661) | Bovine rumen microbial communities from tropical cattle in Woodstock, Queensland, Australia - Gonzalo_04 (v2) (version 2) | ecosystem: Host-associated > Mammals > Digestive system >...
AGGTTGGCGTTGGGCAAAATGCCCGCCTCGGGGTTGCCTTTGACGTAGTCGCCGCAATACTCCTCGAACAGCTGCAGAGAGCGCAGTTCATACGAGACTTCTTCCGTCTGCCAGGAGCCGTCGGCGTTCGCCAGTTTGGTGCCGGCCCCGTCGACCTTGATGACCTTCATGCTGACGTTGAATTTCTCGTCGATGACGAAGGAGACGACGCGGTCCTCTTTGAAGTAGTTCACCATGTCGCTCAGGGCCAGTTTTTCCTCTTTGGTGTTGCGGAAAATGGCCGACGCCAGCAGAACGATGACGCCGATGAGCAACAGGTAGAACAGAATGGTCTTTACGTAATTCTTCATGTGTGCCTCCGGGAATCAGTTGGTATAGATCTCGCGTTTGAGAATGCCCACAAAGGGCAGATCGCGGTAGTATTCGTTATAGTCAAGGCCGTAGCCGACCACAAAGCGGTCGGGGATCTGACGGCCCACGTAGTCGGGGGTAAAGTCGACCTCGCGGCGGGCGGGCTTGTCGAGCAGGGTGCAGGTGCGCACGCTGAAAGCGCCGCGGTCGCGCAGCAGGGCCGAGAGCAGAGACAGGGTGCGGCCGCTGTCGATGATATCCTCGACGATGAGGATGTCGAGCGAGGGCAGGTCGTCCCGCTTGATATCAAGATGCAGGTTGATGCACCCCGACGAGACGGTCGCAGAGCCGTAGGAAGAAACTTTCATAAATTCCATTTCCACGGGGCGTTTGATCTTGCGAATGAGATCGGTGTAAAACATGACCGCGCCTTTGAGAATGCCGATCAGCACCAGCGGCCGGCCCGTGTTGCGGTAGTCGCGGTCGATCTCGGCCGCGAGGCGGGTGGTGATGTCGTCCAATTCCTTCTCGTTGAGAAGCACGCATTCGATGTCCTTGTTCATTTCCATGTCGGGTCGCCTTTCTGACCTATATGTCATTAAAATATGTCGTAACGGGAGGTTTCATGCGCCGAAGAAAAAGGTGATATGTGCCACCGCGTCTTTTGAAAGACCGTCGCGCACGGCGGCAAACGGCACCACCGCCACGCCCGCGTCGTCGCAGAGCAAAGGCATGGTCGCCCGCACGGCGGGCGGGAGAGTGGAGAGACCTGCAAGACGGCGCACGGCCTTGTGCAGGTGTCCCGCCAGAATGACGTCGCCCGCGCGGCGGGGACGCAGATACGGCGTGCCGACGAGCAGAGCCGTGTTGACCGGCACGCGCACGGTATAGGCAAAATCGCGGGGCGGCGTCGGCGTCTCGTCGGGCGCGCCCAGACAGACCCAGCCGCCCGGCACTTCGTTGCCGCCCGCCGTCAGCGGCACGGCGTAGTCGGGGGCGCTTTGCCCGCGCGGCTGTTTTTCTTTGATAAGAAGCCGTCCGTTCTCGGCCGCGAGCGACAGGCGCGGGGGCAGCGAGAGGGAGGCGTGGGGCTTTCCGCTGCGGATCAGGCGTTCGAGTGCCTCGAACTGCACCGCCGAAAGCGGCTCCGGCAACAGCTGATCCGCCACCCGCAGCAGAACGGGCGCGGGCAGGGCGGCGAGCGCCGACAGACGCGGCGAGACGCCCTCGGTTTTTAAAAAAGCCGCGGCCAGCTCTTCAAAATACGCCTCGTCGGCGGCAAGACGCGCGGCCGACGCCGCAAAGCGCCGCGTCGCGTCGGGATCAACGGCCGAGATGGCCGGCAGAACGGTGTGCCGCAGGCGGTTGCGCCGGCAGTCGTCTTTTTCGTTGGTGCTGTCCGTCACGTAGGGCAGGCCGTTTTTCTGCACGTAGGCGAGAATATCCGCCTTGGTCGTCAGCAAAAGCGGGCGCGCCACCAACAGGCCGTCGCCGAGCGGGCGGCAGGCGGGAATGCCCGAGACGCCGCGCGTACCCGCGCCGCGCATGAGGTTCATCAGCATCGTCTCGGTCTGGTCGTCGGCGTGGTGGGCGGTCAGCAGAAGCGGCACGCCGTTCTGCTTCATCCAGGCCGTCAGCGCCGCGTAACGCAGCCGCCGCGCGGCCGTCTCGTCGCTCTCGCCGCGCATTCTCTCACGCGGCACGTCGACGGTCAGCAGTACGAACGGAATGTGCCGCTCCTCGCAGAACTGCCGGCAGAACGCCGCGTCGCGGTCGGCCTCCTCCCCCCGCATGCCGTGATGCACGTGCAGGGCGGTGACGGGCTTGCCCGCAAGGCAGGAAAGCAGGGCCACCGAGTCGGCGCCGCCCGAAAAGCCCACGCAAAGGGGCGTGTCGGCGGCAAGGCCCGAAAGCGACGCGGGGTCGCGCCAGCCGCGCAAAGGCTCGTCGCGTCTCATTCTTTATGCTCGTTGTCGAGGGAGCGGAATTTGGTGTAGGCGGGCAGCCAGCCCATTTCGATACGGCCGAGCGAACCGTGCCGGTTCTTCTGAATCAGCACCTCGGCGATGTTGCCTTTGGTGTTCGAGGGGTCGGCGTCCGACTTGTAGTATTCGTCGCGGTAGAGCAGCATGACGATATCGGCGTCCTGCTCGATGGAGCCGGATTCGCGCAGGTCGGAGAGCTGCGGCCGTTTGTCGGTGCGGCCCTCGGGGCCGCGGTTGAGCTGCGAGCAGCAGATGACGGGCACGCGCAGGTCTTTGGCCAGCAGTTTCAAGTTGCGCGAGATCTCGCTGACCTCGGTGGCGCGGTTGTCGGCGCGGTGCTCGCTGTGCATCAGCTGCAGGTAGTCCACCACCACGAGCCCCGGGTTCTTGACGCGGCGCAGTTTGGCCTTCATCGAGGTCACGGTGGCGGCGGAGGTATCGTCGATGAGGATATGGGTGTCGGCGAGCGCCGCGCAGGCGTTGGTCACCTTTTCCCAGTCGCCGCCCGAGAGCTGACCCGAGCGCAGCACGTAGCTGTCGATCAGGGCCTCGCAGGAGATCATGCGCGTCACCAGTTCCTTGGCCGACATCTCAAGCGAGAAAATGCAGACGGTCTTGGGTTCGCTCCCGTCCTGCGGGGTCGCCTGCGCGACCTGCGTGGCGATGTTCATGGCAAAGGACGTTTTGCCCATGCCGGGGCGCGCGCCGATCAGAATGAGGTCGGTCTCGCCCATGCCCGCGAGGTACTTGTCGAGCGTGGAAAAGCCCGTCGGCGTGCCGGCAAAGGCGTTCTTATCCTGCGAGAGCGTGTGCAGGTCGGTCAGCACCTCGGTCAGCACGTCCTGGATCTTTTGAAAATGGCGGCTGTCGCGCCCCGCGGCGATATCGTTGAATTCGCCCTGGGCGTGATCGAGCACGGCGCCCACGTCCTCCTGCTCGGCGTAGCTGAGCTCGGCGATGTCGGTGCAGGCCGCGATGATGCGGCGGCGGGTGCTCTGCTCCTTGACGATGCGGGCGTAGTCCGCCACGTTGGTCGCCACGGGCGTGGCGCCCACCAGCGCACGGATGTAGGATTCGCCGCCCGCCTTGTCATAGACGCCGCGGCGCACCAGCATATCGATCAGGGTCACCTCGTCGATCTCCCGGCTCGCGTCGAACAGTTCGCGCATGGCGATAAAGATCTCGCGGTGCTCCGTGAGATAAAAGTCGTCGGGGCCGATGCTTGTCAGCACGTCGGCAAGCGAGGCCGGATCGATGAGGATCGAGCCGAGCAGCGCCCGCTCCGAGGTCAGCGACGCCGGCATTTTGCGGCCGCTTTCCTCTTCGGTTTTCGTCATTTGATCGTTATTCATGTCGTCCTCTTATTTTTCGGTGACGATGACGTTGATCTTGCCCGTCACGTCGGTATAGAGCCGCACGTCCAGTTGATAACTGCCGTAGGCCTTGATGGATTCTTTCATTTCGATCTTGCGTTTATCGACCGTGATGCCGTGTTCCTTCTGCAGTTTTTCGGCGATCTCCTTGGCGGTGACGCTGCCGTAAAGATGCCCGTCCGCGCCCGCGCCGACCGCGAAGGTCAGCTGCACGCCCGTCAGTTTTTCGGCCGTTTTCTTCGCCTCGGCGCGCTCCGTTTCGATCTTGTGCAGGCGCGCGGCCTCTTTGTTTTTCATCTCGTTGATGGTCTGGTTATCGGCCGCCACGGCGAGTTTGCGCGGCAGCAGAAAGTTGCGGGCATAGCCGTCGGAGACTTCGATCAGCTGATCCTTTTTGCCCTGGCCCTTGACGTCGGCCAACAGTATGACTTTCATGGCAGTTTCCTTTCTTACCGGAATCAAGCGCCCCGGTGGTTTTCTTCCTGTTCCGCGAAGTAGGCGTCCACGGCGCGGCGCAGGTCTTCGATGGCCTCTTCGAGCGTGACGTGCGAAAGCACCGCGCCCGCGGCGTCAAAGCGGCCGCCGCCGCCGAGACGTTCGAGGATCAGTTGTACGTTGACGGCGCCGTCCGAACGGCCCGAAATATGCACGCCGCTGTCGGTCATCACCAGCGAGAAGGCGGCGTTGACGCCCTTGACGTTCATCAGTTTATCCGCCTCTTTGGCGGCGGCGATGCGGTCGTCGCCCGCCCGGCCGGTGCCCCGGCTCCAGGTCAGGCCCACCGTGTCGTTATGCATCAGCGAGCAGCCCGAAAAACTGCGCTCGCAGACGTAGTCGGCATAGTCGATGCTGAAAAAGCTGTGCACGTATTCGGCGTTGGCGCCCATGCCGTAAAGGTAGCGCGCCGCGTCCAACGTGCGGCTGCCCGTGTTGCGGGTAAAGCCGCTGGTATCGAGCATGATGCCCGACAGAATGACGCTGGCCACCTCGTCGGTCACCAGCTTGTTGCCGATCACCTCGCCGCCCTCGCTCTGCTCCAGCATCTCGGTCACCAGTTCCGAGGCGGAGGAGGCGGAGGGGTCGATATAGTTGATGACGGGGTCGAAATCGTATTCGTTGGTCTGGCGGTGGTGGTCGATGATGACGATCTTGCCCGAGACCTGCTTGACGCTTTCGGCCACCTCGGGCGCCTCGAACACCGCGGCGTTGTTGACGTCGCTGATGACGAGCAGCGTGCCGGAGCGGATGAGGTCAAGCCCCTTGTGGCCCGAGATAAAGAGATCGCGATACGTCTCGGAGGCCATCAGACGGGCGGTGGAGACTTTGAAGTTCTCGTTGGCCTCGTCGATGATGATCTTGGTCGGCACGCCCGCGAGAAGCCCGAGCTGCGCGATGCCCACGCAGGAGCCGATGGAGTCGAAGTCGGGGTTTTTATGCCCCATGATCAGCAGGTTGTCGGCCTCGGAGATCTTGGTCAGCAGGTAGCCCGCGACCACGCGGGACTGCACTTTGGTACGGCGTTGGAAAGGCCTTGTCTGACCGCCGTAATAGCGAATGCCGTCACGCCGGCGCACGGCCACTTGGTCGCCGCCGCGCTGCAGCGCGAGGTCGAGCGCCGAGCTCGCCTCTTTGGCGCGTTCGGCCATGGTGGTATCGGCCAGCGAGATGCCGACCGAGATGGTGACGGGAATGCCGTATTCGCCGAGCCGGATGTCGCGCACCCGGTCGAGCAGCGTGTTGAAGCGATCCTCCTCGCACTGGCGCAGTTTTTCCTGCGAGAACAGCAGAATGTAGCGGTCGCGCTCGTATTCGCGCAGCATGCCGTTCATATCGTTGGCAAAGGAGATCAGAATGTCGTCGACCTGGCGCGAGGCGTCGCGGTAGTTGACGTGGGTGTACTGGGTCAGTTCCTCAAGGTTGTCCACGTCGATATAGGCCACGGCGGGCATATCGCGCTCCATTTTCTCTTTGAGGTTGAGCAGCTCGCTCGCGTCGGTAAAGGTGACGAGATAGTTGTTGCGGCCGTTGAGGCTTAACGGATAGGCGCGCGCCGCATAGCGGCCGCCGTCGTGCAGGCGCACGATCACGCCGTCCGGCGCCTCGGAGACGATGGCGTCTGCCTGCTGCTGTCCCGCGCTGTCGGCGGCGGCGGTGATGGCCTCGATCGTCAGGCGCCCGACCTCGGTGCGGGCGTCCTTGCCCTCAAGACCGGCTTTGACGAGCTCCGGCAGCGTCACGCCGCACACGTCGAAGAGCGTGCCGCGATAGAAGGGATCGGAGACTTCCAGAATGTCCTGCAGGGCGCTGTTGAGCGCGCGCACGCGACCCTGGTCGTCCACCACGGCGTAGGGCAGGCCCACCACGTATTTGAACATGTTGTGCATTTTGGTATTGAGCGATTCCGCCATGACCTGACGGCCGCGCTGGCGGTATTCCTTGAGCAGGAAGAACAGGCAGGCGACGGCGCACATCACGACGTAGCAGGCGAGAAAGATCACGGCGACCTGCGGCCGTCCCGCCGTTTCGGGGGCGTAGTGGCGCACCGTCAGGTAGGTGCCGAAAAAGAACAGCCCGAGCAGCACGCAAACGGCCATGGGCAGGGCCGAACTGATACGGTAGGGCGCGTCATGTTTTTGCATCACGGCTCACCTCCTTGATGATCGTGGTCGTCCGGCGCGGGAAAGAACCGCGCCAGCAGAATGTTGAGCGCACCGTAAAAGGCGATCAGCGTCAGTCCGGTGCCGGGGCTTTGCAAAAGGACGTACACAAGCCCGATGAGAACGATAACGGAAAGGCAGGAGCGCGCCGCGCCGCGCCGCAGCAGCGAACTGAGGCCGGCCAGAATGAGGGGCGGCTCCATGACGAGGTAGAGGTTTTGCGCCGCCACGCCCGCCACCGTCAGGTGATCGTAGTTCGAGAAGACGGCGACGAGGAACGACGAGAGAAAGACGACGGCCGCCGCGGGGCCGATGGTAAAGCCGTACAGCCGCAGGGGCAGTTTCGGCAGCGTGCCGCAGATCAGCAGACAGGAGAGCATGGTGCGCCAGAGGTAAAAGCAGGTCACGGCGCAGGCGATGAGAAACAGCGCCGGCGTGACGTTGGTCAGCGAAATGGCCGTGTTCTCGATGGCCGTGTCGGTAAAGCCCGTCGTCAGACTGCCGGAAAGGCCGGAGTCGGCCAGTGCCGCGCGCCCTTCGGTGAGGTAGCGCACGGTGCCGTCGCGCAGAAGATCCCCCGCATACACCGCGGGATTTGCATGCACGCCCATCACGAGCAGGGTGATGACGCCCGCCGCGCCGAGGGTGGCCGCCAGCGTCGCCGAGAGCACGCACACCGAACGGGTGAAGCCCGTGCAGCGCGAGAGCAGGATGTGGCCGCACACCGAGACGGGCAGGGGCAGCAGCACGAGCAGCGCCCGCCACGGGTCGCCGCCCGCCAGCCACGCGGGAAAGTAGAGCAACGCCGGTACAAAGGGCAGTATCAGCCACCGCTGCCACCGCTCGCGAAAGGCGGTGGGCAGCAGCGTGCCCGCGGCGCCGCCGAGCATCAGCGAAAGAAAGACGGCGGGCAGCAGCGCGGAGCCGAGCACGCTGTAAAGAAACAGGCAGGGAATGATCACGCCGAGCAGCGAGAACAGCGAGCGGCGCACGAGATAGCAGAGCGCAAGGCCCGCCACCAGCGCGAACATGGAGACGTAGGGGTTCTCGGCAAAGGGCAGAAAGAAGCAGGCGGCCATGTAGCAGAGCAGCAGCGCCACGCCGCGGCTCGGTTGTTCGGTCGTCAGCAATTCGCGCCAGCGGGCGCGGTCTTCACGGGTCAGATCTTGAATCGGCACGGCGTTCTCCTTTCCGTCTTTTTCGTTCTCGCGTCTGCGCGCGCTCCCGATGCGGCGGCATATCCGGCGCGTGGGGCAGGGACCGGCGTCCCCGACGGTCCGCGCTTATGCACGCCCGCATGCGTCGCACGTATTGCGAGTAGAGTTGAAGTTTATTATAGCATATTTTTTGTAATCTGTAAACACATCGCGTGAAAGTTTTGTGAAAATTTCTCGGCGGCGGGCCAAAGGCGGCATTTTTTCAAAAATTTTTGACTTTCCTCTTGCAAAACGGCGCGGCGTGTGCTATACTACTTGACGGTAAGGACGGAGCAGGCGATGACCTGCTCCTCTTTTGTGAGACGAAAAGGAGGGGCGTTTATGGCAAACGTAGCCGATACGGTGTGGCAGCTGGCAGAGCCGGTGGCCGAAAAACTGGGACTTTCGCTCTGGGACGTGGTCTTCGTCAAGGAGGGCGCGCGCCGCGTGCTGCGCATCACCATCGACAAGGAAACGGGCGTGACCATCGACGACTGCGAGGCCATGCACCGGGCCATGGACCCCATTCTCGACGAGGCCGACCCCATCGAGACCTCCTACGATCTTGAAGTTTCCTCCCCCGGCATCGAGCGGGAACTGCGCACCGACGCGCACGTGCTGGCCTGTCTCGGCGAGACGGTAGACGTGCGTCTGTTCGCTCCCGTCGAGGGGTCGCGCACCTGGCGCGGCACGCTGGAGGCTCTCGCCGCCGACCGCTCGATCGTCATCGGGCTGGCGGGGGGAGAAAAAAAGTCGTTCCCCCGCGATACGGTGGCCAAAATGACCACGGTATTCGAGTTCTGATCGCGCGTTGCGCGTCGTGATAAAGGAAAGGATAACGCCATGAGCACGAAGAAAAGCAGCAAAAACAAAGAGTCGTTCGTCGCCGCCCTCGACCTTCTCGAAAAGGAAAAGGGCATTCCCAAAGATTACATGATCGAAAAGATCGAGGCCGCCCTCGTCTCCGCCTACCACAAGGAGTACGGCACCGAGGCCGAGGTGCGCGTCGTATTCGATCTCGACAAGGACGACGTCAAAGTCTTTCAGTTAAAGACCGTGGTCGACGAGGTGACCGACCCCGAAAAGGAGATCGCCCTGGCCGAGGCCAAGGCGCTGGCGCGCCGCAACAAACTCGGCAGCGTCAAAGTCGGCGATCCCATCGAGATCCGCGTGCAGACCGAGAACTTCCGCCGCCTCTCCGCCGCCGCCGCCAAGTCGGTCATCATCCAGAGCATCCGCGAGGGCGAGCGCCGCGTGCTGCAGGAGCAGTATGAGAACAAGCGCGAGGAGATCATCACCGCCATCGTCACCCGCGTCGATCCCGAGAACGGCAACGTCATTCTCGACACCGGCACGGGCCACGCCGTGCTCTACCGCAACGAGCAGATCCCGGGCGAGGCCTTCTACGTCGATCAGCGCATCAAGGTTTACGTGCTGGAAGTCAACCGGGAGGCCAGAGGCCCCCTGGTGACGCTCTCCCGCTGCCACGCGGGTCTGGTGCGCCGCCTGTTCGAACTCGAAGTGCCCGAGATCACCGACGGCACCGTCATCGTCAAGGGCGTCTCCCGCGAGGCGGGCGTGCGCAGCAAAGTCGCCGTCTGGTCCCGCGACGAGAACGTCGATCCCGTGGGCGCCTGCATCGGCAACCGCGGCATGCGCATCGGCGGCATCGTCGACGAACTGCGCGGCGAAAAGATCGACATCATCCCGTACAGCGAGGATCCCGCCGAATACGTGGCCAACGCCCTGGCGCCCGCCCGCGTGCTGTCCGTCGAACTGACGGGCGAGCGCGCCTGCCGCGTGCTGGTCGACCCCGATCAGCTGTCCCTGGCCATCGGCCGCGAGGGTCTCAACGCGCGTCTGGCGGCGCGTCTGACCGGCTACAAGATCGACATCAAAGCCGAATAAGGCCCATAACGGTACGAGAAAATGAAGCAAAAGAAGATCCCCGAGCGACAATGCCTCGGGTGCGGCGCACACAAGCCCAAGGCCGAACTGCTGCGGGTGGTGCGCGGCCCGGACGGCGGCGTTTCGCTTGACTTTACCGGCAAAAAAGCCGGGCGCGGCGCTTACCTCTGCCCCGACCCCGCCTGTTTCAAAAAGGCGCGGCGCGGCGGGCGCATCGCCCACGCGCTCGAATGCGAGATCCCCGAGACGGTCTACGCGGCTCTCGAGGCGGAACTTGACGGCCATGCCGGATGATAAAGGCGGCGCTCCCGCGCCGCAAAACACGCAAAAACCGACCCCGTCTGCGGGTCAATTGGATGAAGCGACCGAGAAAAAGGTCCTCGGGCTCATCGGCTTTGCCGCCAGAGCCCGCCGCCTTGCGATCGGGGCCGAGCAGGTGTGCGACGCCCTGCGCGCGGGGCACGCGCTCTGTGTCGTGGAGGCCGGCGATACGTCGGCGGCGACGCACAAGCGCATCGGCGACAAAACTTCCTATTATCGCGCACATCGCGTGCGCCTGTCCGTCCCCGCGACGGCGCTCGGCGCGGCGGTGGGCAAAGGGACGGCCGTGGCGGCCGTCGGGGTGACGGAACCCCACATCGCCGCCGAGATCCGTCGACTGACAAACGGTTAAACCGATCGCGCGAGCGAAAAACGGGCTTTTTATGAAACAGTCCCCGCACGGACTGCGGGAGACAAGGAGGAAACATGGCGTTCAAAATTTCTCAACTGGCAAAAGATCTCGGCATCAAGAGCAAAGAGATCACCGACGTGCTTTCTGCGACGGGCAACGAGGTCAAAAGCACCTCCAAAGTGCTGACCCCCGCCGAGTTTGACCGCGTTCTCGAGGCGCTCACAAGGGCGCGGCAGGTAAAAGACATCGACGGCTATCTGTTCGGCGATACCTATATCCCGACCAAAGCGCCGGAGAAAAAGCCGGAGCCCGTCAAAAAAGAGGAGCCTGCCGAAAAGCCGGCCGCTCCCGCACCCGCCGAAAAGCCCGCGCCCGAGGTGAAGTCCGCACCCGCGACGGCGCCCGCCAAGGCTCCCGAACCCGAGAAAAAGCCCGAGCCCGTTCCCCACACCTACAACATCCCGCAAAACCTGCGGGCCACCATTCAGCATCCCGCGACCGGCGCAAGACCCGCACCGACGGGACAGCGCCCCGCTCCGGCAGGCGCAAGACCGGCCCCCGCGGGCCAGCGGCCCGCGCCGACGACCGGCGCGCGGCGCTTTGAGGCGCCCGCTTTCGTCGTGCCGACGGGCGGTCAGCGTCCCGGCTACGGCCAGCCCAAAGGCGGCAGCCGGCAGGGCAGCCGGCCGAACAACAACGGCTACCGCGACAAGGACGAGGGCGGCGGGCGCATGGCGCACGAGCAGTTCCGTCCCCAGGCCATCGTGCGCGGCCAGACCCCCAAGGGCGGCGACGGCGGCAACCGCGTGAAAAGCACCCGCGTGGTGGATATGCGCGGTGACAGCGTCGATCTGTCGAAATACGACGAGCGGCTCGATACCTTCGTGCCGGACGCCGTGCGCGACGCCCGCGGCGGCAGCCAACGCGTAAAGAAACAGCAAATGGGCCTGCACGCCCTGTCGAAAAAAGGCAAAAAGAGCGCCGCGCCGACGACCAAACAGGCGCTGCACGTGCAGCTGCCCGAGGAGATCACCGTCAGCGAGCTCGCCTCGCGCATGAAGATCGCGCCCGCCGAAGTCGTTAAAAAACTGATGATGATGGGCATGATGGTGACGCTCAACCAGACCATCGACTATGACACGGCGTATCTTGTGGCCGAGGAACTCGGCGTCGAGGCCAGCCGCGAGGTCGTGGTCAGCATCGAAGAAAAACTGTTCGACGAGGCCGAAGACAAGACCGAAGACCTGGTGCCGCGCGCACCCGTCGTCTGCGTCATGGGCCACGTCGACCACGGCAAGACCTCGCTGCTCGACGCCATCCGTCATACCAACGTGACGGCGGGCGAGGCCGGCGGCATCACCCAGCACATCGGCGCGTATCGCGTGAAAGTGAACGGCCGCGACATCACCTTCCTCGACACGCCCGGTCACGAGGCCTTTACCGCCATGCGCGCCCGCGGCGCCATGGCGACGGATATCGCCATTCTGGTCGTGGCCGCGGACGACGGCATCATGCCGCAGACCGTCGAGGCCATCAACCACGCCAAGGCCGCGGGCGTCGATATCATCGTGGCCATCAACAAAATGGATAAACCCGGCGCCAACCCCGAGGGCATCAAGCAGGAACTGACCAAGTACGATCTCGTGCCCGAAGAGTGGGGCGGCGACGTGGTGTGCGTGCCCGTGTCGGCCCTCAAGCACGAGGGCATCGACACCCTGCTTGAAAACGTGCTGCTCGTGGCGGATATGAAGGAGCTGAAAGCCAACCCGAACCGCCGCGCCAAGGGCATTATCATCGAATCCAAACTGGATAAGGGACGCGGCCCCGTGGCCACCGTGCTAGTGCAAAGCGGCACGCTGCGCGGCGGCGACATCGTCATCGCGGGCACGGCCGTCGGCCGCGTGCGCTCCATGAACGACTACAACGGCCGCTCGGTCAAAGAGGCCGGCCCCTCCGTACCCGTCGAGGTCGTGGGCCTTGCCGAAGTGCCGGAGGCGGGCGACGACTTTGCCGTGGTCGAGGACGAACGCATGGCGAGAACGCTTGCCGATCAGCGCCGCGCCGCCGCCAAGGAAGAGGGATTCCGCGCCAACGCGCGCGCCAACCTCAACGATCTGTTCGCGCAGATCTCCGAGGGCGTCAAGGAGCTCAACATCATCGTCAAAGCCGACGTGGCCGGCTCGGCCGAGGCCGTCAGGCAGTCGCTTGAAAAACTCTCGGGCGAAGAGGTCAAAGTCCGCGTCATCCACGCCGCGGTGGGCGGCATCATCGAGGGCGACGTCATGCTGGCGGCCGCCTCCAACGCCATCATCGTGGGCTTCAACGTGCGTCCCGACAAGGCCGCCATCGACTCCGCCGAGCGGCAGAAGGTCGAGATCCGCACCTACCGCGTCATCTACGAGTGCATCGAGGAGATCGAGGCCGCCATGAAAGGCATGCTCGCGCCCAAGTTCCAGGAGAAACTGCTGGGTCACGCCGAGGTGCGGCAGACCATTCACGTCCCGAACGTCGGCATGATCGCCGGTTCCTACGTGCAGGACGGCAAAGTTACCCGCTCGGCGGGCATCCGCGTGGTGCGCGACGGCGTGGTCATTTTCGAGGACAAGATCGGGTCGCTCCGCCGTTTCAAGGACGACGTGAAGGAAGTGGCCGAGGGCTATGAATGCGGTATCGGGCTCGAGCGCTTCAACGATATCAAGGTGGGCGACATTCTCGAGGCCTATACCATGGAAGAAGTGACGGAGTGAGCGCGGAGGTAGGCTATGACGTATGAAAAATCCTGCGGCGCGCTGGTGCTGCGCCGCGAGGGCGACCGGTTCTTCGTGCTGATGATCCGGCACAAGGCGGGCGGCCACCGCTCCTTTCCGAAAGGACACGTCGAGGCGGGCGAAACGGAATACGAGACGGCGCTGCGCGAGGTGATGGAGGAGACTTCCTCCAAGATCGCCATCCTCTCCGACTTCCGCGCCACCGTCAGTTACAGCCCCGCCCCGGGGGTGATGAAAGACGTGATCTACTTTCTCGGCTTCACCACCGACCCGCGCATCACGGCGCGCGAGGGCGAGATCGCCGAGGTCGAGTGGATCCCCCTCGAGGAGGCGGAAGACTGCCTGACCTACGAGAACGACAAAACGGTGCTGCGCGCCGCCATCGAGCGGATGAAACATTTGAATATCGAGATCAAATAAAAAGCCCCATTATGGGGCTTTTTATTATATTCATCGCAATATCTTCCGCCAAACTGCGTTGCGCCTCGACTCGGACGGCTCGACATACGGGAGTATGCCATCGCCGCCGCTCGCTCGGTGCGCCTTGTTTGACGAAAGATCTTATCGATGAGGGTAAGATTATTATAAGCCTTCCCCAGCGGGAGAACCAATAAAACTCCATACGAGATCCCGCCAACGGCCAACGCCGTCGGCGCATCAAAAAAGCCGCGACAAATCGCGGCTTTTTTGATGTTCGACTTGCAAACATCCCACAGGGATATTTGCTTCGCTCAGGATGACACACAGACGGAACGTTGGTTTATTCACATTTACATTTCACGAGAAACGCGCGTATGAGCGCGTACACGCGGCCGACGGAGGCGACGTTCAGGCGTTCGCCCGTCGAGTGGATGCCCTCGGCGCGGGGGCCGAGCGAGACGCAGTCGAGGTCGGGCAGCCGGTCGATCAGAAGCCCGCATTCCAGGCCGCCGTGCGTGGCGAAAATGTGCGGCTCACCGCCCTTCAGCTCCCGATAAGCCGCCGTCAGCGTGTCGCGCAGGGCCGACTGCCGCCGGTAGGGCCAACCCGGGTAAAGGCCGCTCACCGTCATCGTGCCGCCGAAACGGCCGAGGACCGTCTCCATCTGGTGCAGCAGCGTCGTCTTTTGCGTCGCCAGCGTCGCGCGCACGGCGTAGCGGAAGGTGACGGCCGCGGGTTCGGTGCGTATGACGCCCATCGAGAGCGAGGTCTGCAAAAGGCCCTTGAAATCGGTGCTCATGTGCTGCATGCCCGCCGGCATGGTGTAAAGAGCCGCCAGCGTTCGCTCCGTACTCTCGGCGGTCATGGGGTCGCCCACCGCCGCCTCGGTCGCCGTCAGGGTCACGCCCGGGTCGCTGACGGCCAGTTCGTCGCGGTAAATTTTCTCATAAGCGGCAAGACGGGTCAGAAAATCGGCCTTTTTTGCCGTGGGAACGGCCACCTCCGTCACCGTGCGGTCGGGGATGGCGTTATCCACCGTGCCGCCCGTGATCGAGACGAGACGGAGAGGGCAGTCGGGCAGTATTTCAAACAGGGCGCGCACCGTCAGAAGATGCGCGTTGCCGCGCTCGCTGTCCACCGCCGAGGAGTGGCCGCCCTGAAGACCGCCGAGCATGAGGGAAAACCCCGTTTCGTCGGCGGCGAGCGGCGTGCGTTCGACGGGCAGGCGGCAGTTGGCGCGCGCGCCGCCCGAACAACCCACGGTAAAGGCGCCGTCGTCGCCCTCCGAGTCGAGATTGAGCATCCAGCGCCCCGACAGCGTCGAGACGTCAAAAGCGTTCGCCCCCACCATGCTCGTCTCCTCGTCGACGGTAAAAACGGCCTCTATGGCGGGGTGGGGCAGGGAATCGTCCTCGAGCACGGCGGCGGCCAGCGCCACGCCGATCAGGTCGTCCGCACCGAGCGAGGTGCCGTCCGCCCACACCCATTCGCCGTCCGTCATAAGACGCACAGGCTCTTTTTTCATGTCCCGCGGGTCGTCCGCGGCCTTGGCGCACACCATGTCGAGGTGGGCCTGCAAAATGACGCCCGGGGCCTTTTCGTAGCCCCTTGAGGCGGGTTTTTTGATGAGTACGTTGCCCACGGCGTCCACCGTGACGTCAAGGCCGTGTTCCTTGGCGAAAGCGACGGCAAGGGCGCTGACGGCCGCCGTGTTGCCGGAGCCGTGCGGCACCGACGAAAAGTGCTCGAAGTAGTAAAAGACCCGTTCGGGTTTGAGTTGACCGAGAACAGACATGCGTTTTTCCTCCCGCGGCGCGCCGCTTGACGCGGCCCTGCGCTTTTCTTTATTGTACCCCATCGCGCCCGCTTTTGCAAGAGGCAAGCGCACAATTTTCAGTCGCCCTCATTCGTCGCCTGATCGGCGACACCTTCCCCCGGGAGGGGGAAGGCTGTGTAGCCGGGTGTGAAGGCAAAACTCCTTCCGTCGCCTTCGGCGCCACCTGAGAACGCGAAGCGTTGCTCGTGCGGTCGATCACGTCTCGGACGCAAACAGGTCGCCGTATTGCCTGCGCATGGCGGCCCCGAAAAAGGCGGCGGCGTCTTCGTCGCGCTCGGTCCATTTGTTTTCGCCGCACACCACGGCGCGGAAATAGCAGGCCGCGAGATACGCAGCGGGATCCTTTACCCCGTGCGCGGCCTGATAGCGCCCGATGGCCGTGGCGAGATACCCGACGGCCGGGGGCGGGTCGAACGCCGCCCGGATGCCCGCGTTGTCATAGACCTTGCCGGCCACCGTGATCGACGGCAGATTCCAAAGCCGCTCCATGGCAAGGCGGCAGAGCGAGGCGATTTCCCGACTCCCGTCACACACACTGTAAAATGCGTCGCCGGACAGTTGTTCTTCGAAAAAAGGAGGCAGTGACTTTTTTTCGAATGTTTCAAAACTTTTTTCTTTATTTTCTCCCTCCGACTCCCCGACGCAGTCGCTTGTTAGAGTGGAGTTGGTTAAAGTAAGGTTGGTTATATTGGTGTTGGTTATATTGGAGTTAGTTATAGCCCTATCATCTCTGACAGTACCCCCCTGTCCCTCTGACAGTACCCCTCTGTCTCTCTGACAGGGATCCCCTGTCTCTCTGACAGTACCCTCCTCTTGTTTGCGGGCGTTTGCGTCCTCCCCGATCAGGTAGTGATTGGAAGAACGGCGGGGCTGTCCGGTCGCGGTCTGAATATAATGAGCCGTGGCGGCGATCAGCCCTTTTTGTTCGAGACTGTGCAAGGCGCGTCTCGCCGTGGAGATGCCTACGCAGCACGCATTTGCCACGGTATGTACGGAGGGGAAGGACAAGCCCTCCTTATCCGCGCACCGGCAGAGATAGGCGTAAACGGCCAGTTCATAGGGCGAGAGGCCCCGCTCGAACAGGTCGACGGGCATGATGAAATACGGCGTTTTGTTTTTCTTTTCGTTCGTCATGGCGCTCCTTTCCGCGGTCGTGTTCGTCCTCTTTCAACTCGATGGTAGCACAAACATTCCGAAAAAAGTCACCGTTTTCAAAACGCCCTCAAAACCGCGCCGCCGCGGCGAATATAACCGTTTTCGTATTGACAAGAGCGGAAATTATATGTAAAATAAAAGAGTGAAATTCATGCGCGCGAGCGCCGGAGGATAACGACCATGAAAATCGTGATTTGCAAGGATTATGCCGAGATGTCGGAAAAAGGCGCCGCCTTTGTGGCCGCCGAGATAACGAAAAAGCCAGATATGGTGCTGGGCCTTGCCACGGGCTCGACGCCCGAGGGCATGTATGCGGCGCTCGCCGACAAGTATAAAAAGGGCGAGATCTCGTTCGCGCGCGTCACCACCGTCAACCTCGACGAGTACTATCCCATCGAGCCGACCGACGAACAGAGTTACCGCTACTTTATGAACAAGCACCTGTTCGACCTTGTCGACGTCGACAAAAAGAACACCCACGTCCCGTGCGGCACAGCCGAAGATCCCGTGGCCGAGGGCGTGCGCTACGAGGCCCTGATCGACAGTCTCGGCGGTATCGACGTGCAGGTGCTGGGCATCGGGCAGAACGGCCATATCGGCTTCAACGAGCCCGCCGACGCGCTCGTGCAGGATACCCACGTCACCGACCTCACCGAGAGCACCATTCGTGCCAACGCGCGGTTTTTTGCCTCTGAGAAGGATGTGCCGCGCCGTGCGCTGACCATGGGCATCGGCAGCATTTTCAAGGCAAGACGCGTATTGCTTCTCATTTCGGGCAAAGAAAAAAAGGCCGCCGTCTCGGCCCTGCTCTCGCGTGAGCTGACGACCGCCTGCCCCGCCTCGCTTTTAAATCTCCACCCCGACGTCACCCTGTTCTGCACCGAAGACGCCTTAAAATAAGGAGGTAGTTATGATCCGTTTCGGCACCGGCGGCTGGCGCGCCGTCATCGGCGACGATTTTACCAAAGAGAACATTCAAAAAGTGGCCGCGGGCGTGGTGGAACTCATGCGCCTCGAGGGCCGTGTTGAAAAGCCCGTACCCATCGGGTTTGATCGCCGCTTTCTTTCGGACAGCGCGGCGAAATGGATGGCCGAAGTGCTGTGCGCGGCCGGTATTCACGTGCTGTTTCAGGCGCGTTCCGTGCCCACGCCGCTTATCATGTTCACCGTCAAAGATCAAAAGCTGCATTACGGCCTCGAGGTGACGGCCAGCCATAACCCCGCCGCCTACAATGGCATCAAGCTGATCGTCGGGGAGGGGCGCGACGCCTCCGTCGAATGCACCGAAAAGCTGGAAAAGCTGATCGACGGCGTCAAAGAGATCAAGACCATGCCCTTTGAAGAGGCCGTGGCCGCGGGGCTCGTGACCTACAGAAAGACGCCCTTCAACGACTTTATCGACTCCATTCTCGGCCGTCTCGATCTCGGCGTCATCCGCAAAAAAGGCCCGCGCATCCTCTTTAACCCCATGCACGGCTCGGGTACGTATCCTTTGATGGTGGTGCTGTATACCGCGCGCTGCACGGTCGACCTGATCAACAGCGAAAAGGACGCCTATTTCGGCGGCAGCATGCCCGCGCCCGGGCGCGACAATCTGCGCGACTTCGCCGACCGCGTGGTGGCGGGGCATTACGACATGGGCATCGCCGTGGACGGCGACGGCGACCGGCTCGGCATCATCGACGCCGAGGGCCGCTATGTGGACGCCAATCAGATCCTCGTCATGCTCTACTACTACCTGCACGAATACCGCGGCTGGAAAGGCCCCGTGGTGCGCAACCTGGCGACCACGCACATGCTCGATCAGCTGGCGGCCTCGCTCGGCGAGACCTGCTATGAAGTGCCGGTCGGCTTTAAGTACATCTCGGCCAAACTCGACGAGACGGACGCGGTGCTCGGCGGCGAATCTTCGGGGGGTCTCACCGTCCGCGGGCACATCTACGGCAAAGACTCCATTTACGCCGCGTCGCTGTTCGTCGAGATGCTGTGCGCCGTGGATAAGACCCCGGGCGAGCTTTGGGCGGAGCTGACCGCGAAATTCGGCGAGCATATCATGGTCGAAGACAACCTGCGCTTCAAACCCGAGGACAAGGCGCGCATCAACGACCTTTTGATGGTGCAGAAAAAAGTGCCCGATTTCGGCAAGGCGCTCGATCACGTGGGCTATGCCGACGGGTTCAAGGCCTATTTTGCAGACGGGGCGTTCGTCATCTGCCGTTTTTCCGGCACCGAGCCGCTTCTGCGCATTTTCGCCGAGGACAAAAGCGAGGCCGCGGCGGCGGATATCATCGCCCGCATGAAGCAATTTGTCAACGTGTAAGGAGGCGCTTATGGAACTGACGTCCGTGATTGCCGCGTTTTCGTTCGGCAGCCCCGTCGTGGGCGTGAAGGAGTGCACGTTCGGACACATCAACGGCACCTATTTCGTGGATACAGAAAAGGATCGCTTCGTCCTGCAGCGCATCAACAAGAACGTGTTCAAAAAGCCGTGGGAGATCATGGCGAACGTGGTGGGCGTGACTGACCACATCCGAAAAAAACTGGCCGCGTCGGGCGGCGACGTCGAGAACGGGGCGCTTCGTTTCGTCAGATCGGGCGACCGCTATTACCACGTCGACGATGCGGGCGACTACTGGCGCGCCTATCGCTTTATCGCGGGCGACTGCTATCAGTTCTGCGACAGCGCCGACCTCTTTTGCCGCGTGGGCCGCGCGTTCGGCCATTTTCAGAATCAGCTCGCCGACTACGACGCCGCCTCGCTCTTTGAGGTCATTCCCGACTTTCACAATACCGTCAAGCGCTATGAGGCGTTCGAGGCCGCCGTGGCCGCCGACGTGTGCGGCCGCGCAGGCGACTGCGAAAAAGAGATCGCGTTCGTGCGCGCGCGGCGCGAGGTCTGCGCGTTTATCGTAAACGGCCTTGCCGACGGGCGTTTTCCCCTGCGCGTGACGCACAACGACACCAAACTCAACAACGTCATCATGGATCCCGCCACGGGAGAGGGGCTTTGCGTCATCGACCTCGATACCGTCATGCCGGGCTCGCTGCTCTACGACTTCGGCGACGCCATTCGCTACGGCGCGTCGTCGGCCGCCGAGGACGAGACAGACCTCGGCAAAGTCTTTATCAAGCCCGAGCTGTTCGCCGCCTTTGCCCGTGGGTACGTGGAGGGCACCGAGGGCGCCATGACCCGCGACGAGGTGCTCGCCCTGCCCGAGTCGGCCCGCGTGCTGACCCTCGAGACGGGCATCCGGTTCCTCACCGACCACCTCGCGGGCGACACCTATTTCCGCATCCACCACCCGGGGCACAACCTCGAGCGGGCGCGCAACCAGTTCAAGATCGTCGAAAGCATCGAGGAACAGCGCCCCGCGCTGGACGACATTGTGAAAAAATACCTATGAAAAAAGCCCCGTTTTGGGGCTTTTTTCATACCGTTATGGGTTTTTACCACAAGTCTTTCTCTTTGAGTTCCGCGATGTCTCCGTCGACAAAGCCGGCGGCGGAGAGATATTCCTCCACCTTTTCGCGCGCGTCGCCGTAGCCGTTGTGCGCGTCCGAGCCGTAGGTGACGGGGATGCCCATCTCAAAAAGCCCGCGCAAAAACTCGGCGTACTGCCGCCGGAAGGTTTCGGTGGCCATGGTCGTGTGGAAGAAGTGAGAGTTGCACTCGACGTATTTGCCGTTTTCTTTCAGGGCCGCGGCGATGTCGTCGTTCATGCCCTTCGGGATGACGGTAAAATCCTCGTACCAAATGCCTTTGCCGTGGTACCACGGGTGGCCGAGAATGGTCACGCGCTCGTCGCAGGCGAGATACATCTGCTGGCGGTACCACTCCTCAATGCAGGCCTTCAGGTCGACGGGCTGCGCGGAGGTGCCGGGTCGGTCGACGCGCCAGTGCGACGCGCCGATGGCATAGCGCACGCCGAGCGCCGTCAGTTCCGCTTTGCTCGCGGCCAGCTCGATGTCAAACGGAAAGCCGTCGGTCGGGGCCTCGTAGCCCACGCGCGTACCCGTTTTTTTGATGTAGTCAAACTGCGGCTTGGCGATGGGCGTCAGCTCCACGCCGAGCACCATGTAGGGGTATTTCTTTTGTGCCTCTTTCACGCCCGCGGCCGATCCGCGCAGGTCGCGCAGAAACTTGCCGTCGTTGTAGTTGGCGTGGTCGGTGATGCCGACAAGGCGAAGGCCCTGCGCTTTCGCGTTTTCCGAGATGAGCGAGAGCGGGTTCAATGCGTCGTAGGAGTATTCGCTGTGAATGTGCCAATCGGAATGAATGATCATGGTGTTGTCTCCTTTTTATTTATTCTTTATACGATCCCACCGTCCACGCCGAGGCACTGGCCGGTGATGAAAGCAGCGTCCGAAGAGGCGAGAAAGAACACGGCCGCGGCCACGTCGTCGGGCGTGCCGATACGCGAAAGCGGCGTCGCCTCGATCAGAGCTTCTTTGTCAGAGGCCGAAAGGCCGGCGTTCATATCGGTATCGATGAGACCCGGCTCGACGCAATTGACGGTCACGCCGGAGGGGCCCAGTTCCTTGGCCAGTGCCAACGTAAAGCCGCGCACGCCCGCTTTGGCGGCGGAATAGGCGACCTCGCACGACGCGCCGACCTTGCCCCACATCGAGCCGATGTTGACGATGCGGCCCGCTCCCGCGGCGATCATGGCGGGAATGGCCGCGCGGCAGAGGTGGAACACGCCCGAGAGATCGACGTCGATCACGCGCCGCCACGCCTCGTCGGTCATATCCTGCAAAAGGCCCGAAAAGGCCACGCCCGCGCAGTTGACAAGGACCTCCGGCGCGCCGCCGAGGGCCTTTTTTGCGGCTTCATATCCGGCCCTGACCGCGTCGGGGTCGCCGACGTCGCAGCGAACGGCAAAAGCGCCCGTTTCACGCGCCACGGCCGCGGCCGCTTTTTCGTTTTCGCGGTACAAAAACGCCACCGCGTCGCCGCTTGCCGAGAAGCGCCGTACCACCGCCGCGCCGATGCCGCGACTGCCGCCGCTGACTAAAACTCTCCGCATGCAAAGCACCCCCTTATCTCTTGGTTTCAGCATAGCACGAAGGGGCGGCGCTGTCAAGATTTGTCGCCCGATTTTTTGCGTAAATGCCGCGCCCGCGGCATAAGGCGCGCGCCCTTTCGCATACAAATGAACGAGGCCAACGCAAAAGGAGGAGAGGGATATGGAACAAACGTTGGAATTGCCGGCCGCCGAGGCTCCGAAAAGGTTTCGGCCGGGCAGACGCACCGTCATCGTGACCTGCGCGGTGCTGCTGATCGCCGCGGCGCTGGTGCTGAACTTCATTCTGTTCGGCGACAAGTGGCAGACGACCGTGCCGGAGGCGACCGCGACCTCGGCCGATGAAGCGGGGCAGACGACCGCGACGGTCCATGCGGGCGACGGCTATTTTTCGGCCACGCAGGTCAGCCGTCAGCGCGCCCGCGACGAGGCGCTTGAGGTGCTGCAGGGCGTGGTGGATAACGAAAACGCCGACGAGACCGCCAAAACGGAGGCGCTTGCCGAGATCGCGAACCTGGCCCGCGCCATGGAGACGGAGGCCAACATCGAGTCGCTGGTGCGCTCGCGCGGATTTGCGCATTGTGTGGCGGTCATAAACGGCGACACCTGCTCGGTGGTGGTGGACGGCGCCGATCTGACCCCCGCCGGCATTGCCCAGATCAACGAGATCGTCTATGAGCAGGCGCATATCGCCCCCGCGGGCGTGAAGATCATCGCAAAATGAAAAAAAGCACCCGAAAGGGTGCTTTTTCTGCCCCGTTACGGGGCTTTTTCAGTTTTGCAGAAAGTCGAACAGGTCGTCGAGAAAGAGGAAAAGTTCGCGGTCGGCGGCGTTATAGAGCTCGTGGCGGGTGTTTGGCACGACCGTAAAGGAGCCCTGCGGCAGTCGTGCGGCCAGCGCCTCCTGCGGCGCGCGCTGCACCAGTCCGTCGTCCGAGGCGGCATAGATGCGCACGGGGATCGCGACGCGCTCCGGCGCGCCTTTTTTTAAGATCTTGCGCGTCACGCCGAGCGAGGCGTAAGACCACGCGTAGGTCGGTTTTCCGCCCGCTAAAACGGGCTGTTTCTGCCGCAGGTCGAGATAGTAGTCGAACCGCGCACGCGACAGCGAGCAGGAATCTTCAAAGCGGTCGGGCCCCTCGTCCCGGCCGGCGGCGAACAGCGCCTTTTTGCCCTGTCCCGTGTGCGCGCAGAAACCGCAGACGAGGCGGCAGAGCCAGAAGGGCAGCCCGTCGTGCCGCGGCGCGATCATGGGCGAGCACAGCGCGGCTTTTTCGAAAAGGTCGGGATGCTTCTCTAAAAACAGCGCCGCCACCGCGCCCCCCATGGAGTGCGCGATCAGATAGTAAGGTCGGGGTAAGGTGTCTGAAAACGCATGGTAAACCGTTTCAAGATCGGTGATGTACCGGTCGAATTTATCGACGTGCGTCACCCGCATCGGCGCATCGCGAAACGAGCGGCCGTGCCCCCGCTGGTCGTAGATGATCGCCGACAGACCGCGCGAGAGGCAATAGTAAATGAGCTCGCGGAATTTTTCGCCGCTCTCCGAAAAGCCGTGCACGAAAAACACGGTGCCCGAGGGCGCATCCGCGTCGTAGATCTGCACGAACAGCGGCTTGCCGTCGGGTGCCCCGATCGTCGCCTCGCGGCGGCGCGCCGTCAGATACGGCATCACCGTACTCTCCATCTCGGTCCTGTAAGTTTCTTCGGTCAGATACTGCGCCATCGTTCCGCCTCCTTACGCGCTCTTTTCACTATTATCATAGCCGACGGCGGCAAAAATGTCAACCGTGCGGAGGCAAATTGCCTTTTTTTGCCATAGGCAAAAACGAAATAAGCAAAATTTGTCTTATCAATATCGCAAAATGTCTTGCAACCGAACATAAACTGTCTTATAATGAAAGTGGCGACCAAAATATGTTTGCGGAGGTAACAAACCATGTCTTTCCCGATCGCGTTGCAGGTCTATTCGGTGCGCAACGAGGCCAAGGCCGATCTGCGCGGCACCCTGACCGCTCTTAAAAAAATGGGCTATGACGGTGTGGAATTTGCCGGCCTTCACGGCCACGCGCCCGCCGAAGTCAGAGCCATGTGCGAAGAATTGGGGCTCGTTCCCCTGTCGGCGCACGTCCCCTATCTCGATATGATGGAGAACCCCGAAAAGGTGCTCGCGGACTACGCCTCGATCGGCATGAAATACGTGGCCGTCCCCTACCTCTCGGAGGATTACCGGCCGGGCACGACCCGCTTCCCCGAGGTGGTGGAGAACATCCGCATGCTCGGCGGCGTGGCCAAAAAGCTCGGCATGACCCTGCTGTATCACAACCACGATTTCGAGTTCGTCAAACTGGACGGCAAATACGCCCTCGACGTGCTGTACGACACGGTGCCGGCCGACCTGCTCAAGACCGAGCTTGACGTGTGCTGGGTCAAGGTGGGCGGCGAGGACCCCGCCGACTATATCAGAAAGTACAGCGGCCGCTGCCCCATCGTGCACCTGAAGGACTTCTTCGGCGAGAAATCCGAGAACATGTACGAGCTGATCGGCATTGAGAAGAAGGGCCCCGTGCGCCCCGCGAACTTCGAGTTCCGTCCCGTCGGCTACGGCCTGCAGGACTTCCCGACCATTCTGACGGCTGCCCGCGAGAGCGGCGCTTCGTGGGTCGTGGTCGAACAAGACAATCCCTCTATGGGTCTGTCGCCCATGGAGTGTGCGGAAAAGAGCATTCAATATCTTAAAAAAATCGGTTGCTGACCGAATAAGGAGGAAACAGTTATGGCAGAAGACAAGGATCTCAATGCGTTCAAAGAATCGCATGAAGTCAAGGTGATCGACACGGCCCGCAAACTGCGCGTCGCTTTCATCGGGTGCGGCTGGATCGCCGGTTCGCACATCAAGTCGTTTATGAAGCAGCCCGACGTCGAGATCGTGGCGGCCTCGGATCTCATTCCCGGCAAGGCCAAAGCGTTCTTTGAAAAATACGGCGTCGAGGGCGTCAAATGCGACTATCCCTCGCACAAGGAACTGCTTGACGACGCCTCGCTGAAGCTGGACGCCGTCACCATCTGCACCTACAACCGCCAGCACGCGGAGCCCGCCATTTACGCGCTGAATAAGGGCATCAACGTCCTGCTTGAAAAGCCCTTTACCGTCACTCTGGAAGAGGCCGTTGAGGTCTGCCGCGCCGAGAAAAAGAGCGGCAAACTGCTCTCCATCGGCTTCCAGCCTCGCTTTGACGCCAACATGAAGATGATCAAGAAGATCTATGAGTCGGGCAAACTCGGCAAGGTCTACTACATCCGCATCGGCGGCGGCCGCCGTCGCGGCATCCCGACGCCGTTCGGCACTTCTTTCATCACCGATAAGACCGCCGGCATCGGCGCGCTCGGCGACATCGGCTGCTACGCGCTCGATATGGTGCTCAACGCCATCGGCTATCCGAAGCCCCTGACCGTCACGGGTTACAAATCCGCCTATTTCGGCACCGACCCGAACTACAGCAACTACGTCAAGACCGGCCATCCCGAATACGCCAAACTGTTTGAGGTCGACGACTTTGCCGCCGGCTTCGTGCGGCTCGAGGGCGATATTGTGGTCGACTTCTGCACGTCGTGGGCCATGAACATGGATACCAGCGGCGATACCCTGATCCTCGGCACCAAAGGCGGCCTGCGCATCCCCTCGACCGAGTGCTGGAACGGCTCGGTGGGCGGCCCCATGAAACTGTACGAAGAGGTGTGCGGCGAGCAGACCTGCACCGAGATCCCGATCATCGAGAGCAAAGAATCTCTGTTCGATCAAAAGATCCGCTCGTTCTGCGACGCCGTCAAGAACGGCACGCCCGCGCCCGTCCCCTCCTCGCAGATCATTCTCAACCAGGCCATCATCGCCGGCATCGCGAAGTCCGCGGAGCTCGGCCATGAGATCGAAGTTAAGATTCCGAAGATTTAAAACAAGCAAAAAAGCCCCCGAATGGGGGCTTTTTTCGTTTCATCGCAATCTCTTCCGTCAAACGGCGTTGCTCCTCACCTACTCCCTCGACGTAGAAAACTACGCCATCGGGAGGGCGGTTCCGGTGCGCCTTGTTTGGCGAAAGATATTATCGATGAGGGGGAGGACAGTCTCCCGCCGCCACTCGCTCGGTGCGCCTTGCCTGACGAAAAATCTTGCGATGATCTGGAGTGACTGCATGCGACGGCAGACATTATTTTTGTCTTGCAAAGCGGGTGCGGAAGTGATATAATCGGGGGAGAAAGCGGCGGGGCTCCGTGCTCGTTTTCGGGAAATCAAGCGCATCCTATTTCCAAATCAAAAGGGGAAGACACGATGATCTCATTATTGATCGCTTTTGCGGTATTGATCACAGGCTATCTTTTGTATAGTCATGTCACACAAAAGGTTTTTGCCGTCGACGACCGCAAGACGCCGGCCGTGGAGAACAACGACGGCGTGGACTGCGTACCGATGAAGACGTGGAAAGCGTTTTTGGTGCAATTGCTCAATATCGCGGGAACGGGGCCGATTTTCGGCGCGTTGATGGGCGCGGTTTTCGGGCCGGTCGTCTTTTTGTGGATCGTATTCGGTTCGATACTCGGCGGCGCGGTGCACGACTATATGTCGGGTATGATCAGCGAACGTCACGGCGGCGCGTCCGTCGCAGAGCTTTCCGGCGAGTATCTCGGCAAGGCGGCCAAATGGGTCATGCGCATCTTTTCGGTCGTTCTTCTGGTGCTGTGCGGAACGGTTTTTGTCACCAGCCCCGCGGCGCTGCTTACCAGATTGACGCCCGATTGGATGAACGGCACGTTCTGGGCGATCGTCATCTTGGCGTACTACCTTTTGGCGACGCTCTTGCCGATCGACAAACTGATCGGAAAACTGTATCCCGTTTTCGGCGTATTGCTGATCGTGATGGCTTGCGCGGTCTTGGGCGGCATTCTCTTTTCGGGCGGCCAATATACGATTCCCGAACTTTCTTTTAAAAATCTTCATCCGGCCGGAACGCCCGTGTGGCCGTATATGTTCATCACGGTCGCTTGCGGAGCCATTTCCGGTTTTCACGCCACGCAATCGCCGATGATCGCCAAATGCATCACGAGTGAAAAAGAGGGCAGAAAAGTTTTTTACGGCGCGATGATCAGCGAATCGGTCATCGCCCTCGTCTGGGCGGCGGCGGGCGTCGCGTTTTACGGTACGACGCAATTGTTGAATGAGGCGCTTGCCGGCGGCGCTTCCAACGTCGTTTACGAAATATCCACCGGCGTTCTCGGTGTGTTCGGCGGTATTCTTGCCATCGCCGGCGTGGTCGTTTGCCCCATCACGTCGGGCGATACGGCGTTCCGGAGCGCAAGACTGATACTTGCCGAAACGTTCAAGTCGGAACAGAAAAAGATCAAAAACCGTCTGGTCATTACCGTACCGCTTTTGGTCATCGGCGGATTTTTGACTTGGTTTGCCATGGCCAACAACGACGGCTTCGGCATTATATGGAGATACTTCTCGTGGAGCAATCAGACGCTTGCCATGATCGCTTTATGGGTGGCTACGGCTTATCTTGTCAAAAAAGGCAAGTACCGCTTCGGCTCGCTTTTGACTGCGCTCCCCGCCGCCTTTATGTCTGCCGTCAGCATGACGTATATCCTGACGTCGGGCGAGGGATTTCGTTTGTCGGTCGCGATCGCCTATCCTGTCGGCGGTGCGTTTGCGGCCGCGCTTTTTGCCGTGTACGTTGTCCTTTGGGTACTTTACGATAAGAAAAAAACCGACCAGGGATCGAAAATTGCCGATCAAGAAGGAGAAACAAAATGAAACTCGTCAAAAGAACGGTAGCGCTGCTGTTATTGCTGGCCGTCGCGGTCAGTCTGTTTGCCTGCAATCACGATAACGGTCAAGCGGCTGTCAACCATGACGGCACGAACGTGATTGCGAACAACGGCGACAATGAGGAAAAGAGCTTTCAATTCGAGTATTGGAACGAGAGCGAAGCGTTGACGACGCTGACGACTTACGTTACGGCCGTTACGGACGCAAATTCGGCGGATTATATTCCGGAGCAAGACAGGATCGCCGTGTTCGATATGGACGGAACGCTTGTTTGTGAGACGTACTACACCTATTACGACACGATGATGTTCATCGAATACTGTTTGGTCGATCACCCCGAAAGGGTCTCTGATGAATTGAAAGACGTGGCGAGATCGATCGCTCCGGGATATGTGGCCGGCGAGGCTTTGGCGAGGGACTTTGCCCGCGCCTATGCGGGCATGACCGTGAATGAGTTCAGCGATTACGTCGTAGAGTTCGGCAAAAAGTATACGCAGAGTTTTGACAATATGCGTTACATCGACAACTTCTATCTCCCTATGGTAGAAGTGGTGCGCTATCTCTATGAGAACGGATTTACGATCTACGTTATCAGCGGAACGGAACGCACGACCACCCGTGCCATCGTCGCCAATTCGCCGATCAAAGATTACGTCACGCCCGAACACGTCATCGGCACGGACTTTGAGGTAAAGGTCAGAGGACACGAAGAAGAGTCGTCCAATATGAACTTCAAGTATGAGGACGGCGACGATCTGGTTTTAACGGGCGGTTTTATTCAAAAGAACCTCAACGCCAACAAATCCATTTATATTGAGCGCGAAATCGGACAGCGCCCCGTGCTGGCCTTTGGCAACAGCGGGAGCGATACGAGCATGATGAATTATGCCATCGACGAGAGAAATCCCCATAAAGCGCAGGCTTATATGGTCGTTGCCGACGACAACATCAGAGAGTGGGGAACGCAGGATTGGGCGACCAAATCGGCGGACTACAAATCAAAAGGCTACACGCCGATTTCCATGAAAAACGATTTTGCCAAGATCTATCCCGACGGCATTACCAAAGCGCAGGAACAATACCGTCAGTAAGGTCCGATCGATTGCAAAGCGGGTGCGGATGTGATATAATCGGGGAAGAAAGCGACGGGGGTGAACGCATGGCCACAAGCAAACAGTTTCTCGATTTCATCCTGGATCAGCTGTCCGGGGTCGGGGGCGTGACGTATAAGCCGATGATGGGGGAATACATTCTCTACTGTCGAGGCCTGATCGTGGGCGGCCTGTATGACAATCGTCTGCTGATCAAGCCGACCGCCGCCGCACGGCGCCTGATGCCGAACGCGCCCGAAGAGACGCCCTATGAGGGCGCAAAGCCCATGTTAGCGGCCGACGCGGACGACCGGGCGCTGCTGGCGGCTCTCCTGCCCGCCGTCGCGGCGGAACTTGAAACCGGCAAAGCCGGAAAACCGAAAGGATGATACCATGAAAAAAAGCATTTCGATCGCTGTATTACTGCTCGCCTGCTGCCTGCTTTTGACGGCCTGCGGCGGCTACCGTTCCTCGTTTAAGGCCACCTCGATGGTGGAGAACTGCAATTCCACCGCCGCCTCGATGCGCTTTTCCACACTGGAGGGTACCAAGGTCTATACCCTGAAGACCGCCAAGGACGCGGAGACCCGCCTGCACTACAGCGGCACGCTGGAGACGGGTAAAGCCACCGTTTATTATGACGACGACGGCGAAAAGAAGACGCTGTTTGAGATCGGCGCGGGCGAAGAGGCGAGCGGCGCGGTCGACGTGGCCGCCGGCGCCAAAGTCTACGTCATTTTCGAGACGAACGAGGCCTGCACGGGCGGGGACTTTTCGTTTGAACTCAAAAAGACGACGTAACGCCGCAGATCGGGCTTGACACGGCTGTTTTGCCGTGGCATGATAAAGGTAATCGAATAACGGTCATCGGAGGACAGTACGCCGCAGCGTAGGGGGATCGTAAAACTTCGGTTTTGCAGGCCGCCTGTCGGATAAGATGCCGAGTGCGCTCGGAACAAGCGATTTGGGTCGCTCGTTTCCGGGCGCTTATTTTTTGATAGGAGATCAAACATGAAAATCAACATCACGCTCACGCCCCTGCAGGCAGACGATCGCGAGGCCTTTATTCTGGATAATCAGCGCGCCTTCAAGTACGGCGCCACCGAGGAATTCGGCCCGCGTGACGACCACTTTGAGGAAGACGGCGAGATCATCTCGCGCAAAACGATCGAAGAGAGCATAGACAAAGGCCGCGCCTATCGCATCCGCGAGAACGGCAGGATCGTCGGCGGGCTCGTGGTCAAGATCGACGAACAGACGCAGCACAACCACCTCGACCTTTTGTTTGTCGATCCGGCCGCGCACAGCCGCGGCATCGGCCTTTCGGCGTGGCGGGCCGTGGAAACCCTGTTTCCCGATACGCGGGTGTGGGAGACCTGCACGCCGTATTTCGAGACGCGCAACATTCATTTTTACATCAACAAGTGCGGTTTTCACGCCGTGGAGTTTTTTTGCGCCCACCACAAGGATCCCTGCGACCCCGAGACGGGCGAAGAAAACGATTACGGCGGAAACGGACCGGACGGCATGTTTCGTTTTGAAAAGCGTATGATGTGAAAAGACCGTAAACGGGGTGCGTTTTCGGCTTATTTCACTCATAAAATCCGACATTTCAAAAAGGCGCGTCGGCGCCTTTTTTGTTGCGCTTCCTCACGCGAGTATGGCGCAAATTTACAAATCCTGCAAGATAAATTAGTAAAACCCCCTTTCGGAACGCGCCAAAGTGTGCTATACTGACTTTGAATATGCCGCGGGCGGATATGCCCGCGCGGCAGACGGGAGGGAAGACTATGATCCGGTTCGGCTGGGCAGAGACGGATATCACGCCGAGAGAAAAGATCGCGTTGGCCGGTCAGTTTTATGAGCGGGCGACGACGGAGGTCGAAACGCCCATCACGGTCACGGCGTTGGCCATTGACACGGGCGACGAGCAGACTGTGCTTTGCTCCTGCGACGTCGCGCACGTCACCGCGGAGTTGACGGCCGTCGCGCGCGCCCGCATGACGGGCGAGGGGCTTGACCCCGCCAAAGTCATCGTCGGGTGCGTACACATCCACAACGCCTACACTTATCGCGACAAGGGGCCGTTTGCGAATATGGAGCGGGGCAGTTTGCAGATCATACAGCGCTATATGCCGGCGGACTGCCGCTACATCCCGCAGGTCACGTCGGGCGACTGCATGAGCCCCGACGCCGCTTTTGAATATCTGGCCGACGCCATCGCGAACACGGTCAGCCGCGCGTGGGCCAACCGCCGCGAGGGCGGCTATGCCGCCGGCTTCGGCCGCGCGGCCGTGGGCATGAACCGCCGCGTCTGCTACTCCGACGATACCGCCAAAATGTGGGGCGACGCCGATATGTCGACCTTTACCGAACTCGAGGGCGGCAACGACAGCGGCATCGAACTTTTGTTCATTTACGACGGGGCGAGAAAACTGACGGGCGTGGTCGCCGATATCGCCTGCCCCGCGCAGGTCATGGAGCACCGCAGCGTCGTCTCCTCGGACTACTGGGGCAAAGTCAAGATCCTATTGCGTGAAAAATACGGCGAAGACCTGTTTCTGCTGCCGTTCTGCGCGCCCGCGGGCGACCAATGCCCCCGCGATCTCATTCGCTGGGTACACCCGAAAGAGCCCTTAAAAGATCCCAACATCATTCGTCCCGCGCCCAAACGGCGCGACGCCGACCCCTCGATGTTCGACGTGGAGGGCACGCGCGTCATCGGCCGCCGCGTCGTCACCGAGATCGAGGCGGCGCTCGAGAACGTGGGCGAGATACACACCGAGGCCGCGCACCGGCACGAGACCATGTGCATAAAGCTCCCGCTGCGCCGCGTGACCGAGCGCGACCGCGCCGTGGCGGAGGCGTATCTGACTGACTTTTTCAAAAACAAAAAGCAGCTCGATTATAACGATTCGGCCGCCCTTTACGTCTATGCGGGCACGCTGCAGCGGTATGAAATACAGGCGACCCACAGCACCGTTCCGGTCGAGGTGCACGTCGTTCGTTTCGGCGACGTGGCGTTCGGAACGGACCCGTTTGAGCTGTTTCTCAATTTCGGCAACCGCATCCGCGCGCGCAGCGCGGCGGCGCAGACGTTTCTCATTCAACTGGCCAACGGCTCGCTCGGCTACCTGCCTACCGAGACGGCCGAACGACACGGGCATTACAGCGC
>Ga0310690_10002308_pt1 | contig 31430 bp, 26 predicted proteins | sample AusTroGonzalo_MG_2_FD_207661 | JGI IMG/M metagenome (GOLD analysis project Ga0310690, IMG submission 207661) | Bovine rumen microbial communities from tropical cattle in Woodstock, Queensland, Australia - Gonzalo_04 (v2) (version 2) | ecosystem: Host-associated > Mammals > Digestive system >...
GTGCCAATCCAGTATCCGATTTTGAGGTCGGTGATGAAGCCGCCCGCCATAGAGAGCGCCGTGCAGACTACACCTCCTATGACCATGGCAGCCACCATTCCGCTGCTGCCTTTCATGCCGACCGCGACGAAGACGACGGAGGCGATGATGAGCGTCATCAGCGTCATGCCGCTGACAGGGTTGGAGCCAACAATGGCAATGGCGTTGGCGGCGACAGTGGTGAAGAGGAAGGCAATGACCGTGACAACAATCCAAGCAACGAGCGCCTGGGTGAAGTTATGAAGCACGCCGACCCAGAAAAAGACAAGAGTGATGACAAGGGCAGCCACAACAGCAATGGCAAGGAACTTCATGTTGATGTCCCGCTCAGTGCGCAAGACGCTCTGTGCCACCGATTTGGACTTGCCTCCGAACTCTTTGCGGACGAGTCCGACCGCGCCGGCAATGACGCCCCAGTTCTTTATGATGCCCAGCAAGCCAGCCATGGCTATAGCTCCGATGCCTATGTTGCGGCCATAGCCGGTGTAGAGCACCTGCGGGTCAGCGTCCGCCATGCCGGTAGCACCGAGGAGCGGGAGAACGACCCACCATGTGAAGAACGAGCCGCAGCAGATGATGGCGGCATACTTGAGTCCGATGATGTAACCCAGACCCAGCACAGCGGCGGAGGTGTTGATAGCGAGAACGGTCTTGAACTTGAGGGCTATGGACTCGCCCCATGCAGTCATGCGCGTGGAGAGTGACTCCGTCCAAAAACCGAAAGTGGAGACGAGAAAATCATATATTCCGCCTACTCCGGCAGCCCAGATGAGCGGCTTCGCCTGACTGCCGCCCTGCTCTCCGGAGACCAGCACCTGGGTGGTAGCCGTAGCCTCGGGGAAGGGATACTCGCCGTGCTTCTCCTGCACAAAGAACTTGCGGAAGGGGATGAGGAACAGTATGCCGAGACAGCCGCCGAGGAGCGAGGACATGAATACCTGCATGAAGCTGACGGTGATGTCTGGGTACTTCGCCTGCAGGATATAAAGCGCAGGCAACGTGAAGATTGCGCCTGCCACAATCACGCCTGACGAGGCTCCGATGGACTGGATGATAACATTCTCGCCGAGCGCGTTCTTGCGGCGCAGGGCAGACGAAAGTCCGACAGCGATAATGGCAATGGGGATGGCCGCCTCAAAGACCTGACCGACTTTCAGCCCCAGATAAGCCGCCGCCGCCGAGAAGATTACCGCCATGACGACTCCGAGAGCGACGCTGTAAGGCGTGACCTCGGGGAACTGCTTTTCAGGGCGCAAAACGGGTTCATACTTTTCTCCCGGACGCAGTTTGCGCGCCGCGTTCTCGGGCAAACGAATTTCTTCCATAAGATGTATAATTTATTGTGATACAGTATAGTTGCGCCCGTAAGAGCGATAAGTGTCTTTCTCTATTTCGATGTCAGGTTCACGCCATTCATCCCTATTTTCGAGCTTCCAGCAGAGGTATTTGATGGTCAGTCCGCGGTCGAGCCACTGGTGCTCATAGTGTGTCTGCAGAGCTCCGGCATCAGCGAAACGCGGGTCAAGCAGGTCGCAGGCATAGAGGTCGTCAGTGTCGGCAAGGACGGTGCAGTGATTCTCCTGCAGCATCGCGCGCGTGTATGTATAAAGGAAAGGACTGTCGGTTTTGAGGTTGACGAGTCCGCCGTCGCGCATGACTTTGAGATAGCGCTGCATGAAGAAAGTGGAAGTGAGGCGTTTGGTGACCTTTTTCATCTGCGGGTCAGGGAAAGTAATCCAGAGCCCGTCCACCTCTGCTTCGGCAAAGAAAGAGGGGAGCCACTCGATGCTGGTGCGCAGGAAAGCCACATTGGTGAGCTGCTCCGCGTGAGCCTGCCTTGCGCCCGCCCACATACGCGCCCCCTTGATGTCGATGCCGATGAAGTTCATATCGGGACAGCGCCGCGCAAGGCCGACGGTGTATTCACCATGCCCGCAGCCCAGTTCGAGGACAAGCGGGTTGCCGTTGCGGAAATACGAGTCGCGCCACCGCCCTGCCATACGGACAACAGGATGGTCGGGTGTGATGTCCTTCATGGAGCACTGGAAGACATTGGGCAGTTGCTCCATCTCGGCGAATTTCTTCAGTTTGTTTTTGCCCATATTGTCAGTATTCGGATTTTCGGACTTCCACTCCGACGGCAGTGACGCCTTTCAGTTTTTCCTGTCTCATGCCGTGGCGGAGAGAGATGGTATGCGGTCCGGTTTGTGGGAAACGGATGCGGTGTTCCAGGAGAACCGGCATGCTGATATGTCCGTTGCCGCGGTTGCCGAGCCAGCGTCCGTGGTCGTCAGCCAGATAGAACTCTACGGTGTCGCGGTCATCATTCAGGAACAGCCACATGTTCTGATAGGGGTATTGCCCGGTATGGCGGATATGGAGCAGGATGTCATAGTCGGCGAGGGTGTCGGCAATGGGAAAGGTGTACACCAGCACGGAGTCCTTGTCCCAGCCGTCTTCGTCGGTAGGACGGAACTCCGACCATACGGTCCGGTGGGTGCATGCTGCAACGAGCAAGCTACTGAGCAGGAGCAGGATTGTTCTTGTTTTCATGTTGCCGGTTGTCTCGTGGTCTGTTGTCTTTCCGTTCGCGGTTCGGGCGGTTGCCGTCTTTACGTTCGCCGCGCTGGTTGGCGTTGCGGTTCTTTTTCTTCTTGTCAAAACGTGTGAGGTCGTCCTGTCCGACCACATTCTGATAGCCGATTTCCGGTTCTTCCTTTTCCTCTGTACCGGTGGAGCCGAGCGAGTAACCCATCTTGCGTGCTTCTTCGTAAAGCGGAACTTCGTAGTTGAGGCAGCATTTGAGTTTGGCGCATTGTCCGGCCAGTTTCTGCGGGTTGGGGGATAGTTTCTGTAGGCGCGCCGCGCCGGTGCCGACGGATGAGAAATTGGTCATCCATGTGGAGCAGCATAGTTCGCGTCCGCAGGGGCCGGTACCGCCGATGCGTCCTGCTTCCTGCCGTGCGCCGATTTGTTTCATTTCGATACGGATATGGAAGGTCTCGGCATAGACTTTGATCAGTTGGCGGAAATCAACGCGCCCGTCGGCAATGTAGTAGAAGATGGCTTTGGTGCCGTCGCCCTGGTACTCTACGTCTCCTATTTTCATTTCCAGACCGAGCGACTTGGCCAGTTGCCGCGAGCGGATCATGGTATCCTGTTCTTTGGCATGTGCTTCGGCGGCGCGTTCCATGTCCTCTTCCGTGGCGAAACGCAGTACGGAGCGTATTTCGTAGCGGGTGGTGTCGATGTGGTTCTTGTTCATCTGGAGCAGCACGAGGCGGCCTGTCAGCACCACTTCGCCGAGGTCGTAGCCGGGGTTTGCCTCCACGATGACTTTGGCTCCTTTCTCCAGCGGGAGGAGCGAGGTGTTGCGGTAATATCCTTTGCGGGTGTTTTTGAACTGAATCTCCACGAGGTCGGTCTCCCTGGTGTTTTCGGGGAGGTCGCTCAGCCAGTCGGTCACGGGCAGCATGTGTGCCGAGTTGCGCCGGCAGGCTTTCTGCGAGAACTGGCAGGATTCGTTATTCAGGGTGAAGTTGTTGTTCATGGTTGTTTGTTATTGGGGTTTCTTGATGAGCACAATCATCTGCAGGCACAGGTCGAAGAATATGATTTTCGCATTGCCGTTTTGCACAATCTGCTGTTCGGCAAGGGCCAGTTGCTGCATGATGGCTTCGGCGTTGCTGTCGTTGATGAAGGCCGCGAAGTTGCGGCTGAAGGCTGCTTCGGCGTCAGTCTGGTAGTTGATGGACGGTTCTCCGAAGTGGCGGATATAGTTTTCGCGCACCTGTTGCTGGGCATAGCGGAGGAAGGCTTTCTGTTTTTCCCGTCCGACTTTGCTGTCCGCCATGTCTGTGCTCCAGCGGCGCAGTTCCAGAAGTGCAGAATAGTCTTTTTTGTTGGCTACGAGCCACGCACGGCGCATCAGGGCTATGAAGTCCTCCAGCTGGCGGCTGTTCTCCTCGTTGTCGGCGGCCAGTCGTTTGGCGGCGAGGTAGCTGCCGGAGGCGATATGTGCGATGTCGGCCGGAAAACGGGTGGCCAGTTCTTCTTCCGGCAGTCGTTGCACGCGGATTTGCTGCACGCGGCTCACGATGGTAGGGAGCAGTTGGTCGGGTTGTTCCGTCACGAGGAGGAAGACGGTCTGTTCGGGTGGTTCTTCCAGCAGTTTCAGCAGTTTGTTGGCGCAGACCTGGTTCATTTTCTCCGGCTGCCAGATAATCATCACTTTCCAGCCTTCTCCGAACGCTTTGAGCGACAGTTTGCGCAGTATCTCGCTGCTTTCCTTCTCATAAATCATCCCCTGTTTGTTGTCCACACCCAGGGCGCGGTACCAGTCTTCCTGTGAAAAATAGCCTTCTGTCAGCACGAGTTGGCGGAAGTCCTCCAGAAAGTCGTTGCAGGTGTCGCCCTTGTCGCTCTTGACGATAGGGAAGGCGAAATGCAGGTCGGGGTGTTGCAGGTTGCCGTATTGGAGGCAGGTGGGGCAGACGCCGCAGGCGTCCTCTTCTGTGCGGTGTGTGCAGTTCAGGTATTGGGCAAACGCGATAGCCAGTTGCAGTTTGCCTGTCCCTTCGGGGCCGGACAGCATCAGGGCATGGGGAATACGCCCCTCCAGAACCGATTTCCGGAGACGTTCTTTGACGTTTTGTTGCCCTATGATGTCACGAAATAACATGAAAAATGTCTTTTTTTGTCCGATTTATTTGCACATGTCGTTTTTTTGCCGTACCTTTGCAGCCCGATTCGGAGATGTGTCCGGATTTGTATCGCGGAGTAGAGCAGTGGTAGCTCGTCAGGCTCATAACCTGAAGGTCGGTGGTTCGATCCCATCCTCCGCAACTTGGGTGGAACGCGGCGCGTTCTTCTTTTTTTGTCATACAATCAGCATCACCAGGCCGTACACGCACGCCCCGATCAGGGCTGAGACGGGTATCGTGATAATCCAGGCTGTCACCAGTTCGATGGTCACGCCCCAGCGTACCGCGCTCATCCTCTTCACCGAGCCGACACCCATGATGCTGCCCGAGATGACGTGTGTCGTGGAGACGGGGATACCCAGGTTCTGGGTCACGAACAAGGTCACGGCGCCGGCGGCTTGTGAGCAAAAGCCTTCCACGGGCGTTATTTTGGTTATCTTGTTGCCCATGGTCTTGATGATTTTCCAGCCGCCCGACATGGTGCCGATGGCGATGGCGGTAATGCAGATTATCGGTATCCACGAGGGGGCGCCTGTCAGGTTGCGTCCTGCTTCGCCCGCGTAGGTCATGGTGTCAGGTTGGAGCCAGGCGGGAAGGGAGTCCAGTCCGTATTGGGCGCCGAACGCGGCCAGGGCGCATGCTATCACGCCTATTTCCTTCTGGCTGTCGTTGAGGCCGTGTCCGATGCTCAGGCAGGCGCTCGAAACCAGTTGCAACCGCTTAAACCATACGTCCGCTTTGTGGGGTTTCACGCGGCGGCAGCACCAGTATATCAGCAGGGTAATCAGGTTTCCGGCCACGAAGCCTATCAGCGGGGCTGCGATGATGAACAGGCATATCACGCCCACGGTCGTCCAGTGAACCGCCGCCACGCCTTTGCAGCATACGGCCGCCCCTATCAGGCCGCCTATCAGCGTGTGGCTCGACGACGACGGGATGCCGCGCCACCACGTAATCAGGCTCCATACGATGGCCGCCGACAGGCCGGCGATGATAATCGGCAGAGTCACCATGTCGGATTCCACCACGCGCTGAACCGTGTTCGCGATGTTGAAGCCGAACAGGTATTCCGCGATGAAGAAGGCCACGAAATTGAAGAACGCCGCCCACACAACCGCCACCACGGGCTTCAGCACTTTGGTGGAGACGACGGTCGCTATCGAGTTGGCCGAATCGTGGAAGCCGTTGATGAAGTCGAAGCAGACGGCGAGGATGATGATTGTCAGCAGATAGCCCATACTCTTTTCTTATGCGTACTTGACGATGATGGTTTTCAGCGTTTTGCCCACATGGTTGGCGCAGTCGGTGGCTTCCTCCATGTTGTGCATGATTTCCTTGATTTTGATAAGTTCCTTCGTGTCCTCTTCCATCTCGAAGAGTTCTTTGACGAAGTTGTCATATACGTCGTCGCCCTCGTGCTCGAGGTCGTGCAGTTTGGCGCATTGTTCGAGGGCTACGTTCGGCTTCTTGTTGATGGTTTTCAGTTCGCCGCAGGCCGTGTCGATGGCTTTGGCGCCCTCCAGAATAATCTCCGCCATGTGCATGGCGGTGTTAGGCATGGCTTTCGGCTTGTACAGCAGCAAGCGTTTGGCAGAGGCGTTGATGTAGTCCATCACGTCGTCAAGGTCGTCGCACAGCTGGTGCATGTCTTCGCGGTCGAAGGGGGCGACAAAAGCGTCGTTCAGCTCGTCGAAGATGGCGATGATGATGTTGTCGCATTCGGTCTCGATGGCCTTGATTTTGGTATAGAGTTCCACCTGCCGGTCGTGGTCGGTCGTGGAGACCAGTTCCGTGAACAGGTCGGCGGCGGCTACAATGCGGCTCGACATGGTTTTGTACTGCGGGAAAAACTTCTCCTCTTTGGGGAGGAATACGGAGAAAATACGGTTCAATGACATAGATGGTTTCTGATTTAGCGATTTTTTACCGCTACAAAGGTAATGGTTTTTTGTCAATCCTGCAATATCTGGCGGTTTATTTTACTTTTTTTATGGGAAAATTTCTTTGTTTCAAAAAAAAGCAGTACTTTTGCACCCCTGAATCGTAGGAAAAGCAATTTTTTAGATAAAAGATAGCAATTATGTCAAAAGTAACTGTAGTAGGCGCCGGAAACGTGGGCGCCACCTGTGCGAACGTACTGGCCGTGAATGAAGTGGCCGACCGCGTTTGCCTCATCGACATCAAGGAAGGCCTCGCCGAGGGCAAGGCTATGGACATTATGCAGACGGCCCAGCTCATGGGGTTCGACACGGTAGTCGAGGGAGTCACCAACGACTACAGCCGCACCGAAGGCTCTGACGTCGTGATTATTACGAGCGGTCTGCCCCGTAAACCCGGCATGACGCGCGAGGAACTCATCGGAGTCAATTCCGGCATCGTCAGGAGCGTGGCCGAGCAGGTGCTCGCCCATTCGCCCGAGGCAATCCTCATCGTCGTTTCCAACCCCATGGACACCATGGCCTATCTCACCCTGCATGCTCTTGGTCTGCCCCGCAACCGTGTCATCGGTATGGGAGGCGCGCTCGACAGCGCACGTCTCAAGTATTTCCTCAGCAAGGCGCTCAAGTGCAATGCCAACGATGTGGACGGCTTTGTGATTGGCGGCCACGGCGACACGACAATGATTCCGCTGACCAGTTATATGACCTACCGCGGTGTCAATGTACGCGAGTTCCTCACCGACGAGGAGATAGATGAGGTCGTAAAGTCCACGATGGTCGGCGGCGCAACGCTCACCGGTCTGCTCGGCACCAGTGCATGGATGGCTCCCGGAGCCGCTGCCGCATCAGTAGCGGAGGCTGTTATCCGTGACCAGAAGAAGATGATTCCCTGCTCCGCGGCGCTGGAAGGCGAGTACGGAATGAAGGACATCACCATCGGCGTACCCTGCATCATCGGCCGCAATGGTATTGAGAAGGTGCTTGAACTGCGTATCTCTTCCGAAGAGATGGAGAAGCTCCGCGCCAGCGAAGCGGCTGTCCGCAAGACGACCGCCGTCCTCAAGGAACTCAATATCCTCTGATTACTGATGTAGTTAATGGCAAGGCTGTCCCGCCGCAAGGTCGGGGCGGCTTTTTTTGTGCCCGCATGGCACTATGTGTGATAGCCATTGCCTTCCGTAGATAGAAATGAAACTGTACGTAAATCTCGAAAGCCGAAACATTTAAAAACAACAGGAAAACAATACAAAAATCATAATTCTTTTGGCAATATGACCAAAAAGCAGTATCTTTGCAACAGCAAACGTGCTTGAAATGGAAGTCAGATGAGCAATCTTATTCATATTGACAAGGAATACAAGCAGTGGATTCTGTCGTTGAGCAAGCGTTTCCGCCAAAGCCAGGTCAAGGCTGCTGTGCATATCAATCAGGATATGCTGCGTTTTTATTGGGAGTTGGGGCAGGAAATCGTTGAACTCCATTCCGAGCAACGGTGGGGGAGCAGGTTCTTTGCCAATCTCAGCCGCGACCTCAAGGATGCTAACCCTGATGCGGGTTGCTTCTCCGAGACGAACCTGCTGTATATGAAGAACTTCTATCTTCTGTACAGTCCTGTTTTGCAAATCACTCCCCAGGCCGGGGAGCAAACAGCAATCACTCCCCAACTTGGGGAGCAAATCTTCTCTGTGCCGTGGGGGCACCATAAACTGCTCATTGACAAGTGCAAAGGTCAGCCCGAAAAGGCGATGTTCTATGTGCGGCAGACGCTTGACAACGGCTGGAGCAGGGACATGCTGCTCAATGTCTATTCGACGGATTTGTACGAGCGTCACAGCAAAGCAGTTACCAACTTCACCAAGACCCTGCCGGACGAACAGAGCGACTTGGCAAGGGACATAACCCGCGACCCGTACAGTTTCTCTTTCACAGGTTTGCGCGAGCCGTATAACGAGCGCAAACTGAAAGATGCTCTTGTCGCCAATATCGAAAAGTTTCTGATTGAACTGGGTACAGGCTTTGCCTATATGGGCAGGGAGGTGCGGTTGCAAGTCGGGGAGACAGAACAGTTTCTGGACATGCTCTTTTACAACACGCGCCTGCACTGTTATGTGGTGGTCGAAGTGAAAACCACTGATTTTGAAGCAGCACATATCGGACAATTAGGCGCGTATGTCGTGGCGGTGGATCATATTCTGAAAGCCGGTTCGGACAATAAGACCCTCGGTTTGCTGATATGCAAAACAAAAGACAATGTCTTTGCGCAGTATGCATTGGAAGCGTCCAACCAGCCGCTTGGTGTTTCCGAATATGAACTGCAAAAACTCTATCCGACTCAACTTAAAGGCACCATACCTACCATCGAAGAAATCGAAAACGAACTGAACAATACAGACGCCAAGTAAAACCTCCTCTGATTACTGACGAACTTAATGGCAAGGCTGTCCCGCCGCAAGGTTGGGGCGGCTTTTTTTGTGCCCGCATGGCGCTTTCGTATCGTGGTTTTACGCGGTTAAGAACGGGTGATTAACGGGTGATTAACGGGTGATTGTCGGGTGATTCGGCGCCTTCGTGAAACCGCGTGTGCAGTTCCGTGTATGGTGACGGTATGTGGGCTTCCCCTGTGCCACTCGTAGAGACGGTATGCATACCATCTCTACAAGATGCCGAGTGTGGCGCAGGTGGGCGGAACCATCCGCCTACCGGAAAGAAAAACCGGCCTGTTGTTTTCCTCTTGTCACATTTTTATTTGCACAATCCGAAAGATTGTTGTATTTTTGCAAGCGAATCCCGCACGGACTTTCGTTTGTAGGGCGGCAAGCGTGCCGCCCGAGAGAGAAAATAAAGGATTCAATGCCCGCAAGGGCGTACATAATAGCGTTTATTGACGCTTTGCGTTTGATAGTTCGAAACTTCGCAATGTGTAGAATTACAATTCAAAAGCAGAGTAACAATAGATGCCTATGGATATGACATATTCCATGCTGCTGCTCGTTTTTGGGCGGCATGTTGTCATATCGGCGTAGGTTTCCTGTTGTTTATTGAATTGTAAGGTAATGCGAAGACCTCGAACTGTAAGTAACCAACAGCGAGGTCTGCGCTTTTTATGTCTATGGGTAGCCTAAGGGTAGCGCAAGGTTAGCGCATCCCTTGCCGATTATAGGGATAGTTATAGGATAGTATAGGAATAACGAAATAACAAACTTAATATAACGGAGAATGCCGAATTCTTGTGCAAGGCGGGTGTAAGCTCGCTTACGCAACCCGCCGCAGCCAAGATTGGCGACATTCGCAGTGAAACGGAGAATGCCGAAAATCCGACAAAGAGTAGGCACAACATAAACAACAAAGCACTATGAAACACAAGTTTCTATTGACAGGACTGATGCTGTTGCTCGGTCTGACTATTTCCGCCCAACAAAGCGGCACATGCGGCGAAAACCTTACATGGACACTTGAAAACGGCACACTCACCATCTCCGGCACAGGAGAGATGGCAAATTACGATTGGGAGACTACCCCATGGAATTCTTATCTCGAATCTATTACTTCCATCTCAATTGCTGACGGCGTGACAAGCATAGGAGAATTGGCTTTCTGTGGTTGCAGCAGTCTGACCTCTGTCACCATCTCTAACAGCGTGACAAGCATTGGAGCAGCGGCTTTCTGTCGATGCAGCAGTCTGACCTCCGTCACCATCCCCAACAGCGTGACAAGCATAGGAAATAGTACTTTCTATTATTGCAGCAGTCTGACCTCTATCACTATCCCCAACAGCGTGACAAGCATAGGAAAGTATGCTTTTGAGGGTTGCAGCAGTCTGACCTCCGTCACCATCCCCAACAGCGTGACAAGCATCGGAGAATGGGCTTTCGGAGATTGTAGCAGTCTGACCTCCGTCACCATCCCTAACAGCGTGACAAGTATTGGAAACTATGCTTTTTCTAATGTTCCCAACATAGTATATATGGGTTCTGCAACAGGTTCTCCATGGAGGGCAAGAAATGTAAACGGATATGTGGACGGATACCTGATATATAGTGATGCCTCGAAAACCACTTTATTAACATGTTCAGCAGCTGCTAAAGGAGAGATTGTTATCCCTAACAGCGTGACAAGCATTGGAGAACGTGCTTTCTATTATTGCAGCAGTCTGACTTCAGTCACCATCCCCAATAGCGTGACAAGCATCGAAGGCTATGCTTTCTATGGTTGCAGCAGTCTGACTTCAGTCACCATCCCCAACAGCGTGACAAGCATCGGAGAAAGGGCTTTCGAAGGTTGCAGCAGTCTGACCTCTGTCACCATTCCCAACAGCGTGACAAGCATTGGAAGCGATGCTTTCGCATATTGCATCAGTCTGACCTCTATCACCATCCCCAACAGCGTGACAAGCATTGGAGAAATGGCTTTCTCTTATTGCAGCAGTCTGACATCCATTACTTGTGAAGCGGTAAATCCGCCTGTTTGTGGAGATGATGTCTTTTACGATGTGTACAAATCTATTCCTTTGTATGTCCCTGCCAATAGCATGGAGGCATATAAGGAGGCTAAAGGTTGGAAGGATTTCAAGGAGAACACCAAACCTATCTCCGCAGAAGGGGCGGAACTTCCAGAAGATAAGGTGCAGACAGATGCATCAGAAAACGGTGTTGTGATTGGATGGCCTGCCAGCACAGGTGCTGACACCTACGTTATCACAATCAAATACAACACTACTGTTGTTTGTGTTTTGACATTTGATGCAGATGGGCGGTTGCTTGACATCAACATCCCGCATGTAGCAGCCCGCGACCGCCGCAATGCAGAATCGGCACTGCAGACCATAAAAGGCTGGCAGTACACCATCAAAGGGCTGAACGCCGGGACAACTTACGACTATATTGTCACTGCCAAGAACGGCAGCACAGAATTATACAGCAAGGGCGGCACATTCAAGACCAAAGGCACGGCAACTGACATTGAGGAGGTGTACGGAGAGAACGGATATTTCGGAAGGGACGGCTCTGCCGTCAAGGTGATGCGTGACGGCGTAATGTACATCCTTATGCCGGACGGCAGGATGTATGACCTGCAAGGCAAGGAAGTGAGGTAACAGGGCGTTTACTTTATTAAGAAGACTGCCTGACAAACGTGTCAGGCGGTCTTCTTTTGCTGTAAGGACAAAATGATTTTAGTATGTTGTTATCTCTCCTGCTCCAGTTCTGCAATATAGCGCTCAATCTGCGGCCTAAGAACAGGAAAATCATTCTGCACTATATCCCAAACTATCGGCATTTGGATAGTATAATAGCCGTGCACCATCACATGGCGCATTTTAAGAATAATCTTCCACGGTGTCTGCGGATGAGTTTCTCTGAAATCAAGTGTGAGCATGTATGCAGCTTCACCAACAATCTCAACACATTTGACAACTGCATAACGAAGCATTGTATCATTTTCCAAATCCGCCAATGTCCTTCCTGACAAAAACTGCTCTGCCCGCTCTATGTGCTCAAGCATGTGTTGCAGACGACCTGAATCTCTAACGGGTTCTCTCATACAATAATATTTTGTCGTTATCAACATAAGGACGTGCAAAAGGCGATAGTCCGTCTTCGGATACCAAATCCACTTTTCTGCCGAGTTGTTCCTCCAAATCACAAATCATGCCGAAATATTTCATCCCTATCGGCTGCGAGTAGTCAAGCGAAACCAGCAAATCCACATCGCTGTCGGGCGTTTCTTCACCGCGAGAGCATGAGCCGAACAGATATACCCGCTCAACAGGCTGCGTAGCGAAATACGCCTGTATCTTCGGAATCATATTTTGTATTTCAGCACTCGGCATAATGAGAGAACTTTCAAATTGTGCTGCAAAGATAGAGATTTATTTTTATTCGTGCAAGATATAAAGATAATTTTTCCAAAACCACCAGCAATACTGAAACAAAGCAACCAACCGTAAGAAGTTAGTTGCTTTGCTTTTGTTTGTCGGGATGACAAGATTTGAACTTGCGACCTCCGGTCCCCCAGACCGTTGCGCTACCGGACTGCGCCACATCCCGATTTTTAAGGGCAAGACCGTTGTCCTGCTCTTCCCGACAGAGCGGGGCTTTCTTGGAAAAAGCGTGCAAAGGTAGCGCTTTTTTCCGAATCCTGCAAATTATTTCGCTTTTTTTTCGTTATCGGCGGTTTGTCAGGTGTTTACGGAAGCCTCCGCGGTGCCTTCCTCCGGCCTGTTCAGTTCATCACCTGTTCCACCTTGCCGATGAAAAGAATGGCGCCCGTCTGCTGTTCGCGGAGAAGGAGCAGGTAGGGGCGGGTCACATGGAAGTTCACAATCGGGTCTTCGAACGGCATGGCGCCGCACAACAGCATGGCCACGGTCACGGCCGCCGCCTCCGTACCCAGTTCGTCCATGCGGAGGAAACTCTTCTGCTTGACAGTCCCCAGGTAGAGGAGGTCTTCGTCGCTCATGCCGTGCAGGTCCGCTTGGTTCATGTTGAACACGCGGCGCATGCCAAGCGCTTGCAGGTCGGGGTTGAGAATCCGCTCGTATTCCATGGTCAGTTTCGGCAGCCATACGTTCACTTTCCGGACTGTGGCACTGTCGCGCCACGCTTGGAGCCGCTTGGTGTTCAGGGTCTTCAGCACTTCCGATGTCGTAATCCCTTCATGCGGCAGCACGATGTCCATTGCATATCTCGTCCCGTCGTCGGCAGGGCGGTACGCCATCGTAAGCACCTGCGCCTGCTTGTCCTCCGTATAGAGGAAGTGATCGGTCTGCGCCATCACATCCACGGGATAAGGCTCGCCTTGGCGGGGAGTGAAAGACCGCTGGTGCGTGCTGTTCGCTTCAAAGGGCAATACCCAGTCTCCCTTGAACCATATCGCATTGGCTATCAGCATCCTCATGTCCGCAGGGAGAGGGTCGGAGACAATCTCATTGATTTTGTTCTTGGTGTTCCGGGCAGCCCAGTTGTTCACGCGGCGGGTCGTGATAGGCTCCTCATAGACTTCCGCGCCCCGTGCCTGGCAGTCGGCCAGATAGGCCTTCTTCAGATGGAAGCCCGGCTGCACCCAGAGCGCGTTGGCCGTGCTGAGCAGGCTGTTGTTGCGGGGGGAGTAGTCGGTCACTACGGCCTCCATTTCGGCGGCTGTCTTCCCTTGTGCGCCGGCGTATAAGGTGCGCAGGGCGGCGGCCACGCTCCACGGACTGAGCCATACATTGTCTTCTGATTGTTTCGATACCTCCTGTATCATCCGGAGGCTCATGGAGTTGATGTGCTCCACGCTTGCTGTCGTATCCATCGTTGTCGGGTTTACGGTCGGTTGGACTCTCTGCCGGCACGAAGGAAGGCAGATTGCGATTACTAAAAAAAGAGCCACCTGGTGACTCTTTTGTTTAAGCCTGCTCTCCGCCATCTTACTTACGGATTCCAAGAGCCTTGATGATGGCGCGGTAGCGCTCGATGTCTTTCGCTTTCAGGTAATCGAGCATGCGGCGGCGTTTGCCGACCAGGGCGGTCAGGGCGCGCTCCGTACCGAAGTCCTTGCGGTTCTTCTTCAGGTGCTCGGTCAGGTGGTTGATGCGGAAAGTGAACAGAGCGATTTGGCTTTCGGCCAGACCCGTGTTCTTGGCGTCTTTGCCGTATTGGGCAAAGATTTCGGCTTTTTTCTCTGAGGTCAGATACATGACTTTTTTGTTTTTTGGTTTTACGATGATGGCGTTGCAGGATTTCTGATTGCATCACGACAATGCCACATTAATTGTGTTTCCTTTTCCGCGGGAGCGGAATCGGGCTGCAAAGATACGGCGTTTTTTCCGATTTGCCAAATATTCCGTGCAAAAAAATGCTTTTTTGGCTTTTTGTCCCTCTCTTTCAGGCGTTTTTTCCGGCGGGAAGAGGGGAGGATGCCGGTCAGTGGAGTTTGTTTACGCGCGCGGCATCCATACGCAGCAGGATGAACAGCAGCAGCGTGAAGCCCAGCAGCGAGGACCCGCCGTAACTGAAGAAGGGAAGCGGAATGCCGATGACGGGGAGCAGACCGAGCACCATGCCGACGTTGATGGTGAGGTGGAAGAGGAAGATGCCGACCACGGCGTAGGCATAGACCTGCGAGAACATGTCGCGCTGGCGTTCGGCAATCATGATGAGGCGGAGGATGAAGAACATGTAAATCAGGATGACTGCCGCCGAGCCGACGAAGCCCCATTCTTCGCCGACGGTGCAGAAGATGAAGTCGGTGTCCTGTTCGGGGACGAACCGCAGTTTGGTCTGCGTGCCCTGCAGGAACCCTTTCCCGAAGAAACGTCCCGAACCGATGGCTATCAGCGACTGCGCCACATTGTAGCCCGCGCCGGCGGGGTCGTCCTTCAGTCCGAGCAGCACCTGGATGCGTACTTTCTGGTGCGGTTGCAGCACCGCGTCGAGCCATGACTCGGGAATCAGCGAGAACCGCAGTACCAGCACGGCCGCCACCGCCGCTATCACACCGTAGAGAAGTATCTTGCCCGTCATGCCCTGGCGGTAGAACAGCAGCAGAAACGAGGCAAAGACCAGCGCCGAACCCGTTTCCCGCTGCCATATCATGATAATGAGCATCGGGAGGATTATCAGTGCGAAGGGAACGGTCAGGTCGCGCCATGTTCGGACGCGGTAGTCGTAGCGTCCCATGTATTTGGCGATGGCGATGGCGGTGAAACTCTTGGCGAACTCGGCCGGTTGCAGCGAGAGCGGACCCAGGGTAATCCACGACATGGACCCCTTGATGTTATGCGCCAGCAGGGGCGTGGCCAGCAGCAGCAGAATCATCCCCCCGTAGAGCCAGTAGCCCAGCACTTCGTAGGTCTTTTCGTCAATCAGCAGCACGATGAAACCCAGCAGCAGTGCCGTCATAAGCCAGACAAACTGCTTGCCGGCGCGGTTGCTGAACGAGAACATGGAGGTCTGCTCGAAGGTGTAGCCGGCGCCGTAGATGTTTATCCAGCCGAACAGCGCCAGCACCAGAAAGAGTGCGATGGTTGTCCAGTCGATGCCGGAGCGGATGGAATTGCGGTTGTTCATGTTGTCGGCGGTTCAGTGCGTGATGAGTACGGCGTCGCGTATCCGTGCCCTCAGTTCGGGACGGGCGATGGTGTCGGTGAGGTATTGCTCTATCATCAGGGAGGCGATGGGGCAGGCCCACGTGGCTCCGAATCCGGCGTTCTCCACCACGGCGGCCACGGCAATCTGCGGGTCGTCTTTCGGGGCGAAGCCGATGAAGATGGCATGGTCTTTTCCGTGCGGGTTCTGGACGGTGCCCGTCTTGCCGCACATGTCCAGTTCGGGCACGCTGTAGTGCCGCCCTGTTCCGGCCGTCATGACGCGCGCCATGCCTTCCCTGACAATGCCGAAATGGACCGAATCGACCTTCGTGTAACGGCGGTTGTATAGGCTTTCGTCGAAGCCCGCCGCGATGCGTTGGGCGCTGTCAAGACGCGCCAGATGCGGCACAATATACCAGCCGCCGTTGGCTATGCATGCCGCTTCGTTGGCCAGTTGGAGGGGCGTGACGAGAATCTCGCCCTGCCCGATGCTCAGCGAACGGATGGTGATGGCCCGCCAGCCTTTCTTTCCGTATATCTTGTCGAAGAATTTGGAGGAGGGGATGCTCCCGGCCGATTGCTCGCGGATATCGGATTGGAAACGGTTTCCGAATCCGAAACTGAGCACGTCGTTGCGCCAGGTGTCGTAGCATTCATGGAAGTGGCGGTTGTCCTCGCCGTAGCCCTCCTGCTGCAGAATATCGCGGAAGGCCTGCCAGAAGTAGGGGTTGCACGATTGCTCGATGGCCCCCTCCAGATCGACGGGTGAGCCGTGATGGTGCGTGCATTTGATGGGAGTGGAGGCCGGCCCGCTGCATGGATAGAGGGTCCCGGGACGGAGTGTTCCGGTCTGCAGGCCGACCAGCGCCTGGATGAGTTTGAAGGTGGAGCCGGGAGGGTATTGTGCCTGCAGGGCGCGGTTCATCAGGGGTTTGTGGGGGTCCTTCATCAGGGCGTTGTAGTTCTTCGACCGGGGACGACCTACCAGATCCTTCGGGTTCCACGCCGGTGCCGACACCAGGGCCAGCACCTCGCCTGTGCGGGGTTCGATGGCCACCACGCTGCCCATCTTGTCGCGCAGAAGTTCCTCGGCCAGCATCTGGAGCCGTATGTCAAGGGTCAGGGTCAGGTCGGTGCCGGAGTGGGCGGGCCGGTCCAGTTCGCCCTCATGGTAACTGCCCTGCAGACGTCCGCGGGCGTCGCGCATCAGCACTTCCACGCCCTTTTCGCCGCGCAGCAGGTGTTCGTACTGCTTTTCGATGCCGTCGCGGCCGGAATAGTCGCCTAATGAATAGTAGGGATCGTTGTCAAGGTCGCGCTGGTTCACTTCGCCCACGCTGCCCAGAATATGCGGGGCGGCGTTGTAGGTGTAGTCGCGCAGCGTGCGCTTGCGGATGCTTACTCCGGGAAAACGGTACAGCTGCTCCTGGAGCATGGAGACGTCCTCCTTCGACAGCAGGCTCATGAAGACCTGCGGCGTATAGCGTGAGAAACCGCGGTTTTTGTGGGGGTTCCGCATATCGTCCATGCGTTTGATGAACTCCTCGGGTTCGATGGCAAGCGCGCGGCAGAAAGCGAGCGTGTCGAAGTCGTTGCCGGTCTCGCGCAGCACCATCATGATATCGTAAACCGGCTGGTTGAAGACCAGCAGGTTGTTGTTCCGGTCGTAGAGCAGTCCACGCGAAGGATACACGGTCTGTCTGACGAGGGCGTTGCTGTCCGCCTTCCTCACAGTCGACTGGTCAATCACCTGCAAATAGAAAAGGCGGATGATGAACACCGCCGCCACGGCAATCACAATGCCGGAAATCACCCATCTGCGGTTATAATAGCGGTCGTTGGTCATGGTTTGCGCGTCAGGCCGTAGCCGAGTATAAAGAGCAGGCTCATCGCGCTGCTCACCGTCCAGCGGAGGAACAGCCAGCCCGGTTGCAGCAGACTCCAGTCATCCATCAGGAAGACCACGGCATGGTGCAGCAGGCACAGCGTGACGGCCAGCCGGACAAACGGTGCCACGCCGATGCTGGCTCCGCTGACAGGGATGGTGACACGTTCGTATTCCTGTACCATGCGTGACAGCATGACAGGCCGCAGCCAGGTTATCAGCACGCAGGCCGCCGTGTGCATGCCGGGGGAGGAACAGAACATGTCCATCAGCAGGCCGGTGGCGAACCCGATCAACATCTCCGTGGGCCGCGACATGACAGGCAGGCAGATAAGAGCCGCGATATAGACGTAGGGGAAACAGATGCCCATGAAGTGCAGGTTGTTGAACAGCAGCACCTGGATGAGCAGGGCCGCAGCCAGTTTTCCTATTTCTTTCAGCAGGTTCATGGCACGTGGTACAGCAGGCTGTCCTGCATGGCTTTCAGCGGGTTCTCGACAATCTGCACATACTGCAGGCTCCGGAAATCGGTGGCCAGACGCACACGCAGGGTATAATAGGTGTCGCCGTCATCCAGGGTTGCGCGGTCGATGACGCCTACATGTACGCCTTCGGGGAAGAGGCCGGTCAGTCCGCTGCTCACGACGGTGTCCCCTTCTTCCACGGCAATGTGCCGTGCCACGTCGGTCAGCAGTGCATGGCGGCTGGACGGTCCCTGCCAGTGCAGGAAACCTGTGGCGCCGCTTTTCAGCAGGCGGCAACTGACGTTCATCTTCGGGTGAATGATCGGAATGACCAGTGCGAAATGGCTGTTCACGCTGCTTACCACGCCGACCACGCCGTCGTGCGAGAGCACGCCTTGCCCGACACGGATGCTGTCGCGGCTTCCTTTGTTCAGCACCAGGTAGTTGTGCTGCGTGCGTGTTTCCATATCCACCACTTTGGCCGGGCGGAAACGCCATTGCAGGTTGGCGTACTGATAGAGGCTGTCCTGTTCCTTCGCCGCTTCGGCAAAGCTCCTCAACCGGGCGTTTTCAGCCAGCAGTTGTGCGTTCTCTTCGGCCAGGGCGCGGTTGGCCTGCCCCAGATAGAAATAGCCGCTTACATGGTCTGCCCCTTCGTTGAGCAGAGCGGCCGCCTCGTTGGCCGCGGAAAGGACACTGCTCCGCTGAAAAGGATTGGCAGACAGGAACAGCAGAAAGGCTATGGCCTCCAGGCACAGGAACAGCAGGAAATTGCTGTGCGTCTGTATGAACTTCAGCAGGTTCTGCATACGCCTGTTGCAGTATGCTTAGCGAATCAGGAACGCAAAGTTGCGGACGTTCTTCAGGGCGATGCCCGTGCCGCGCGCCACGGCGTGCAGCGGGTCTTCGGCCACATGGAAGGGAATGGTGATTTTGTCCGTCAGGCGCTTGGCCAGACCGTGCAGCAGCGCGCCGCCGCCGGCCAGATAGATGCCGCGTTTCACGATGTCCGCATAGAGTTCGGGCGGAGTGGACTCCAGTGCCTGCAGCACGGCGTTCTCCACTTTGGCGATGCTCTTCTCGAGGCAGTGGGCGATTTCCTGGTAGCTGACCGGCACCGTCATCGGAAGCGCCGTCACCTTGTTCGGGCCGATTACCACGAAGTCGTCAAGCGGCTCGTCCAGTTCGGGAAGGGCGGAGCCGACGGCAATCTTGATGCGTTCGGCCGTAGGCTCGTCAATGCGCAGGTTGTGCATGCGGCCCATGTACTCCACAATGTCCGAGTTGAAGTCGTCACCGGCTATCTTGATGGACTTGTTGGCCACGATGCCGCCCAGCGAAATGACGGCAATCTCGGTGGTTCCTCCGCCGATGTCCACAATCATGCATCCTTCCGGACTCTCCACGTCAATACCCATGCCGATAGCGGCTGCCATCGGCTCGTAAATCATATATACGTCGCGCCCGCCTGCGTGCTCGCTGCTGTCGCGCACGGCACGTATCTCCACTTCGGTGGAACCTGACGGGATGCAGACCACCATGCGGATGTTGGGTGTGAAGAGGTGGGTCTGCTTAGGAATCATCTGTATCATGCCGCGGATCATCATCTCGCAGGCATAGAAATCGGCGATTACGCCATCGCGAAGCGGGCGCACGGTGTCAATGCGGGTTCCGCCTTTGCCTATCATCTGCTGGGCCTTCCGGCCTACTGCCACCATTTTGTTGTCGGAGCGGTTGATGGCTACCACCGACGGCTCGTCCACTACCACCTGGTCATTGACAATGATGATGGTGTTGGCGGTGCCCAGGTCGATGGCAATCTCTTGTGTAAAGGAAAAAATACCCATGCTCTTTTCGGTTCGTATGGTTAGGTGAATGAATAATGTGTCTAAAATTGCGCAAAGGTAATGCTTTTTTTTGAAATTGTCAAGCCTTTGCCATTTTTTTTCAAAAAAAAAGTATGACGGTATCATAGCCGTCATACTTGCGCTCCCTCTAGGACTTGAACCTAGGACCCCCTGATTAACAGTCAGATGCTCTAACCGACTGAGCTAAGGAAGCGTTTGTTTTGCGCACAAGAAACACCCTTGTTTCTCATTTGCGGCTGCAAAAGTACTGCTTTTTTTTGATATGGACAAGAGTTTTTGAAAAAAAAACACTATCTTTGCATCGTTTTTCTGAAATCCGTCCGGAAAATGACGGACAGGGCACAACCAACACAACACCTATGAGAAAGATATTAGGATTGGGCAATGCGCTCACTGACATCCTGTTACAGGTCTCCGAAGACGACCTGCGCGAACTCGGTTTGCCGAAAGGAAGCATGAACCTCATTTCCATGGAGCAGGCCGAACAGATTCAGATGAGGTTCGCCAGCGTGCGCAAGCGCATGGTGGCGGGCGGAAGCGCCAGCAACACCATCACCACCATCACCCAGTTGGGCGGCAAGGCGGCGTTTATCGGCAAAATAGGCAATGACGAGGTGGGCGATTTCTATCGCGACGACCTGCGCAAGAACGGGGTCAAGCCGCTGCTGCTCACTTCCGACAAGATGTCAGGGTGCAGCATTGTGCTGATTACGCCTGACGGAGAGCGCACCTTCGCCACTTACCTCGGCGCTTCGGCCGACATGACAGCCGACGACATCCGAAAGGAGGCTTTCCTGGGCTATGACATCTTCCATATAGAAGGCTATATGGTGCAGGACAACGACCTCATCGAGAAGGCCATACGCATGGCCAAAGAGTCCGGCTGCATGGTCAGTCTGGACCTCGCCTCCTACAATGTGGTCAATGAGAACCACTATTTTCTCAAGCAGCTGGTCCGCAAATACGTGGACATTGTGTTCGCCAACGAGGACGAGAGTTTCGCCTATACGCATCTCAATCCGCAGGAATCGGTGGCGAAGATTGCGGAGGAATGTGATATTGCGGTGGTCAAAGTGGGCAAGCGTGGCAGTTACGTACAGCAGGGCAGCAATGTGTGCCATATCGGCGCCATCACCACATCCTGTACCGATTCCACCGGCGCCGGCGACCTCTATGCGGGCGGTTTCCTGCATGCGCTCAGCGACGGCTTCGACATCCGCAAGTGCGGCGAGATCGGCACCATCGCGGCCGGACGTGTGGTGGAGGTGGTGGGAACCAAACTCTCGGACGAGACGTGGGACGAGATACGCCGAATCTGCGCCCTCTACCGCGGCTTCATGCAGAAATATGTCACCATGGAGAACGGAGGCCTGTTATGAAACCGCTGTATATCCTTTACCAATACCTTTTCGCTTGGCCGCTGTTCGCGCTCATCACGCTTTTCACGGCTATTATGACCATCATCTGGATGGCGTGGCCCAACTCGCGTTTCATTCACGCGATACAGGCTTTCTGGTCGCGTTCGTTCTTCTATCTGATGTTCATCCCCGTTGAAATAACGGGTATGGAGAACATCAGGCAGGGGCAGTCGTATGTCTTTGTCTCCAACCACCAGTCGTTTTGCGATGTCTTTCTCATCTACGGCTGGCTGCCGGTGATCTTCAAGTTCCTCATGAAGCAGGAACTCCGCAAGATTCCTTTTGTCGGCACGGCTTGTGAGGTCTGCGGGCATGTCTATATCGACCGCCACAACCTGCGTTCCGCAGTCCAGAGCCTTCGCAAAGTGGAGCAGACGCTGAAGAACGGTGTCTGCACTGTCATCTTCCCCGAAGGCACCCGCTCGAAGACCGGCGAGGTGCAGCCTTTCAAGCGCGGGGCGTTCCAGGTAGCCCTGCATGTCCATCTGCCGGTCATCCCGCTTTCCATCACAGGCTGCCATGAATGTATGCCCAAGGGAGCCGGATTCATAACGCGGCATCCTGTCCGTCTCCATATCGGCAAGCCGATGGATCTGTCGGTATATCAAGAGGAACAGGAAGCCGTCAATGCGGTGCAGCAGGCAGTTGTGGAGGGACTGGAGGCATGAGACGTTCAATAATATGCTTGCTGGCATTGGTTTTCTGCGCTGCGTCCTTGTCGGCACAGTCGGAGTCTTTGCAGAAGACTCTGCTGTCCCATCCGCAGACCCGCTATGCCAACATAGGTATATATATTAGGAACGCGCGCACGGGCGAGGTGATTGAGTCTTTCCGTCCCCGCAATGCCATCCCGCCCGCCTCTGTAATCAAACTGCTCACCACTGCAACAGCACTTGAACTTTTCGGCGGCAGTTACCGCTATCCGACCACGCTGGAGTATTCCGGCTATGTGAAGGACAGCACGCTGCATGGCGACCTCTGCATCGTCGGTCACGGCGACCCCACACTCGGCAACCTCAAGCAGGGCCAGGGCTTTCTTGCCGTCTGGGCGAAGGCTGTCCGCGAGGCGGGCATCATGGCGATAGACGGCGGCATTGTAGCCGACATGTCGTTTTTCGACGGTGACGCGCTCAATCCCGCGTGGCTGTGGGAGGATGCAGGCAACTACTATGCACCCGGCATCTTCGCCCTCTCCTATATGGACAACACTATGAACATCCTCCTGCGGAGCGGTGCTGTAGGGACGGTGGCGGAAGTGCTCCGCACGGTGCCGGAGGTGCCCGGTATGACCTTTGAGAATCACATCCGCTGCACGCAGACAGAGGAGGACGGAGCATACGTTTCGGGCGCACCGTATCACCTTCACCGCCATCTTACCGGTAGTGTTCCGTCCAACCGAGGCGACTTCGGCGTGCGGGGCGACCTGCCTAACCCTGGGCTGCTCCTCGCCCAGCACTTCACCGCCAAACTGCGCTCGGCGGGCATCACCGTAAAACGCGAAGCATCGTATATAAGTGAGACCGACCTCCTGCCGAGACATACTGTCTATACGCACTTTTCCGACTCGCTCGGGGCGATTGTTGAGAACACCAACATGCACAGTGTCAATCTCTATGCCGAGTCGGTGTTCCGTTCTCTCGCCCAGCGCATCTCTGTTCCGTGTACGATTCACCACGCCGAAAACATCATCCGGGGCTACTGGCGCAAGCGCGGTGTGGACCTCACCTCCACCATTATCAAGGACGGTTGCGGACTGGCTCCGCAGGATGCGTGCAGCGCGGAGACTTTTGTCTCGCTGCTTGAGTACATGTCGCGGAGTCAGGAGTTCCCCGCATTCTACGCCTCGCTGCCGGTCAGCGGCCGGTCCGGCACTTTGCGCGGTTTTCTCGCCGGCACGTCTCTTGAGGGGCGCGTGCATGCCAAGTCCGGCACTATCGCCGGCACGAAGAACTATGCAGGATACATTGAGCTTCCCGACGGTGAACGCTGGGCTTTCGCGGTCCTTGTCAACAGCGCGACCGGCAAGACCCGCAATGTGCAGCACGTCATCGAAAAATACCTTTTGGATGTTTATCAGCGAAACAAATAGCACCAACACCCTCCTGCGCGAGCAATATAGCGACAGCCCCGACCTCTTCACCATCCGCACTGACTTCCAGACTGCCGGACGCGGACAGCAGGGCAACGGCTGGGAGTCGGAAAGAGGAGCCAACCTGCTTTTCTCAACGCTTCTGAAGACTCCGGACGTGCCTGTAGGCGAACAGTTCTTCATCTCGATGGCGGTCTCTGTCGCACTGTGCGACGCAATAAGCCGCGTGGCAGGAGAGTTGTACAATCCGCTTTCCATCAAGTGGCCCAATGATATTTACGCGGGTGATGAGAAACTGGCCGGCATACTCATTGAAAACACACTTGACGGAGCACATATAGCCTACTCTGTAGTCGGAGTCGGCCTGAATGTGAACCAGCAGGTCTGGCATGGCTCTGCGCCTAACCCGACATCACTGCTTCTGCAGACGGGCAGAAGACATGAGCCGCAAGCATTGCTGGACAGTTTTCTGGAAAGCCTCCCAAACCGGCTCGCAGACAAGGCCGGGACAAGGCACACATACATGGAGCGTCTCTACCGCCGGACAGGGCTATGGCCATACGCGGAGCGCGAAGTGAGCACAGCCCCGACCATGATCAGCGACAACATGAACGAGGCGTTTCTTGCGGAGATTGCCGATGTCACACAGCAAGGGGAACTTGTTCTGCGCTTGCAAGACGGGGAATTGAAACCGTTTCATTTCAAGCAAATAAGGTATGTAATAAAGGCATGAGGACGAGGGCGACTATAATATTGGCATGCTGCATAACAATGCTTGCCTGCATTGGATGCACTGACCGCAACGCCCCGTCGGACGGCACGTCGTCTATGGCGGACACACGCCGCAACCCCGAATATCTTTATGACATTGACGCTCTGCCTGAAATAACAATTTCGCTCACAGAGGAGGATTGGAACACATATCTGAAGAACTACGACCGCAACAAGCACAACGACCTTTATGTCCCCGCCCGCTGGACATTCCGCAAAGGTGAGGAGGTATGGCACCGCGACAGCGTGGGTCTGCGTCCGCGCGGAAACTCCAGCCGCCGTCGTCCGGAAGGCTCGCAAGGACAGACTCACCAGAAAGACAACACCGACTGGCATCATGCCCACTTCGGCATTCACTTCACCGAGTATGCGACCGGGCAGCGTTTCTTCGGGAGCGACCGGCTTGTCCTCAAATGGTTTCACGGCGACCCGTCCTACTGCCGCGAGATATTCTGCTACGACCTGTTCAGGCGCTTCAAAGTATGGACCGCCCCGCGTGCCTCCTACTGCAGGCTGTATGTGCACATCGACGGAGACACAAAGCCCGCATATTTCGGCGTTTATGCCATGATAGAGGGAGTCCGCAAAGGCTGGATTGACGACCGCATGAAAGACGGTTATCTGCCCGACAATGCAGGGAACATGTGGAAAGCGGCGTACAACATGAACGGTCCCGCCGATTTGAGCGACTTCCAAAGCACACAGACCTCGAAAATGGGCATCAGCAATGAGACCCGCGCCTACTCTTACAGCCTGAAAACCAACAAAAAGAACGGTCTTCCCGCCGCCAAAGAAGAGCTGTTCAACTTCATGGAGAAAATGCGCCCCCTGTCGAGCGGGAGCCAGCAGCTTCAGCAGTATATAGAGCAGCACCTTGACGTGGACGTGTTCTTGCGGTATCTTGCCGTGAATGTGGCCGTTGGAATGTGGGATGACTACTGGGTCAATGCCAACAACTACTACTTCTACTTCGACTCATCGCACCGCTTTTACTTCATCCCCTACGACTATGACAACACCCTCGGGACGACCAAGCACATAAACAACATGAAGAATGCCGGCACACAAGACCCGCTGAACTGGGGAAGCCGCGAAGGAAACCGTCTGCTGGTGAAGAAAGTGCTCAGTATAAAGGCCTTTGAAGACACATACAAGCAATACCTGAAAACCATAGTAACCTCCGCCGAACTGATGCAGCCCGACGCCGCCATGCAGCGTATAAGGCACTTTCAGCAGATGATTGAGGACTATGTGAGCAATGACACAGGCGAGGACATGGCCATAGCCGACATGCCCCGCCAGGACGAAGGGGAAATAGAATACAGACTTTTGTCGGGAGACAGCAACGGAGCGGACGGCAGTAACTTCTTCCGCACCAAAGCAGCCTCCGTAAAATGGTAAGACAACAAAACAACAATACAAAACAACCTCGTGCATCCTGATGCCGAAAAAACAGAAGTACTATGAAGTCCATCATCATTACCGGCGGCGCCGGATTCATCGGCAGCCATGTAGTCCGCCTATTTGTGAACAAGTATCCTGAGTACCGCATCATCAATGTGGACAAACTCACCTACGCCGGCAACCTCGCCAACCTGAGTGACATAGAGGACCGCCCCAACTACAGGTTTGTGCGCGCCGATATCTGCGACTTCCCGACTATTCACGCCCTCATGCAGCAGGAGCAGGTGACGGGCATCATCCACCTCGCTGCGGAAAGTCATGTGGACCGCTCTATCAAGGACCCGTTCACTTTCGCGCAGACCAATGTGATGGGAACTCTCTCCCTCCTGCAGGCGGCGAAGCTCTACTGGGAGACTCTGCCGGAGAAATACGAGGGCAAGCGCTTCTACCACATCTCCACCGACGAAGTGTATGGTGCACTGGAACTGACTCATCCGGAGGGCATCGAGTCGCCGTTCACGACCGCGGCATCGTCGCTCCACCATCATGCCTACGGCACCAAGTTCTTCACCGAGGACCTGAAGTACCAGCCTCACAGTCCCTACTCGGCGGCGAAGGCGTCGTCCGACCATTTTGTCCGTGCCTTCCATGACACCTACGGCATGCCCACCATCGTCACCAACTGCTCCAACAACTACGGTCCCTACCAGTTCCCCGAGAAACTGATACCTCTCTTTATCAACAATATCCGCCATCGTCGTCCGCTGCCTGTCTATGGCAAGGGCGAGAATGTGCGCGACTGGCTCTATGTGGAGGACCATGCCCGCGCCATCGACCTCATCTTCCACCGCGGGACTGTGGCGGACACATACAACATCGGCGGCTTCAACGAATGGAAGAACATTGACCTCATCCGCGTACTCATTGCCACGGTTGACCGCCTGCTCGGCAGGAAAGAGGGCGAGGACCTCAACCTTATCACCTATGTCACCGACCGCGCCGGACACGACCTTCGCTATGCCATCGACTCCCGCAAGCTGCAGCGCGAACTGGGCTGGGAGCCGTCCCTGCAGTTCGAGGAGGGCATTGAGAAGACCGTCCTCTGGTATCTTGACAATCAGGCGTGGATGGACAACATCACCTCCGGCGACTACGAGCGTTATTACGAGCAGATGTATTCCAACCGCTGATTTCTGTGGGGCGTACTGTTCGTATGCTATGGAAATCCGCAGTCCGGCGGCTTCGGTAATGCGGTCAGTCGGCAAAGCAAAGGCGGGACACCTCAGTGTCCCGCCCTTTGTATCTTAAGACTGCAAAATCACTCCATCTTCGGCAACTTGGCAAACGAGCGTTGCAAGTCCTCGTCGGTCGGGATGTAGTCGGTCATCACGCCGTCGTTGAACTCTTCGTAGGCCTTCAAGTCGAAATAGCCTGTACCGGTCAGGCCGAACAAAATGGTCTTCTCCTCGCCGGTCTCCTTGCAGCGTATAGCCTCGTCAAGGGCGACGCGGATAGCGTGGCTGCTCTCGGGAGCGGGCAGGATGCCCTCTATGCGTGCGAAGTACTCTGCTGCCTCGAACACTTTCGTCTGCTCCACGCTGCGTGCCTCCATCATCTTCTGGTCGTAAAGCTCCGACAGGATAGGGCTCATGCCGTGGTAGCGCAGTCCGCCCGCGTGGTTGGCGGACGGGATGAAGTCGCTGCCCAGTGTGTACATCTTCGCTAACGGACATATCATGCCTGTGTCGCAGAAGTCGTAGGCGTAGCGTCCGCGTGTGAAGCTCGGGCAGGATGCCGGCTCAATGGCGATAATCTGATAGTCAGCCTCGCCGCGCAGTTTCTGTCCCATGAACGGAGCAATCAGGCCGCCGAGGTTAGAGCCACCGCCTGCGCAACCGATGATGATGTCGGGGCTGATGCCGTATTTGTCCATCGCCGTCTTGGTCTCCAGACCGATGATACTCTGGTGCAAAAGCACCTGGTTCAGCACGCTGCCCAGCACATAGCGGTAGCCTTCGTGTGTCACAGCGTACTCCACTGCCTCCGAAATGGCGCACCCGAGGCTGCCTGTGGTGTCAGGATGGGCGGCGAGAATGCGTTTGCCCACCTCCGTGGTGTCTGACGGCGACGGGGTCACGTCTGCGCCGTAGGTGCGCATCACCTCGCGGCGGAAGGGTTTCTGGTGGAACGACCCTTTCACCATATACACCTTCAGGTCCATGCCCAGATAGGCGCACGCCATCGACAGGGCAGTTCCCCACTGCCCTGCACCCGTCTCGGTGGTCAGGCCTTTCAGTCCCTGCTTCTTCGCATAGTAGGCCTGTGCAATAGCCGAGTTCAGCTTGTGGCTGCCGCTGGTGTTGTTGCCCTCAAACTTGTAGTAGATGTGTGCCGGTGTCTGCAGTTTGCGCTCCAGCTCGTAGGCGCGCACCAACGGCGACGGACGGTACATCTTGTAGAAGTTGCGTATCTCCGTAGGAATCTCGATGTACGGGGTGGTGTCGTCAAGTTCCTGCTTTACGAGTTCCGTGCAGAACACGCCTTCCAGCTCTTGGGCTGTCATAGGCTTGTGTGTGCCGGGGTTCAGCAGCGGTGCGGGTTTCTTCTTCATGTCGGCACGCATGTTGTAGTAGTGCATCGGCATTTCCTGTTCTTCAAGATAAATCTTGTACGGAATGGGTGTTTTGTCCATAATGTTGTGGTTTTAAGTGTTAGTGATTTGTTGTTTATTATAATATATAAGGTCTCTGTTGAAAAATCAGTCGCAGGAGGGTTTCCTGCGACTGCTGTTCTTTCTTTTCTCCTGTCCTGTTGGACGGACAGGCTGTTGGATTTTCGGCAAACGGCATGCAACCCTCATTCTTCGCAGAACGGGCGCCACCACCAGAAGTTTGCCATTGACTGATTCATCTTTTGATAAGTAGTTGTTCAGTTTCCGGCTGCAAAGGTAGTGCATTTTGATTGAACCACCAAACTTTTTTGCAAAAAAATGAAAAAAAATACAGAATATTTGTGTATATGATAAAAAAGCACTACCTTTGCAGCCGCAAAAACAAAAGGGTACCTTGCCCGAGTGGTTAGGGACCGGTCTGCAAAACCGGGGACAGCGGTTCGAATCTGCTAGGTACCTCAAAAGCAAGAGCCGCCAAAACAGGCGGCTCTTATGTATGCACACGATGCAGAAAGACATTGAAGAAATAGCCAGTCAGGAATACAAGTACGGCTTCACCACCGATGTGGATACCGACATCATCCCCGTCGGACTCAGCGAGGACGTGGTGCGCCTCATCTCCGCCAAGAAACAGGAACCCGAATGGCTCCTTGATTTCCGCTTGAAGGCTTTCCGCAAGTGGCAAACCATGACTGCGCCGACATGGGCGCACCTCACCATCCCTGACATTGATTTTCAGGCCATCTCCTATTACGCCGCCCCGCGTAAGAGCGATAGCACAGGGCAGACTGAAATCGACCCGGAGGTCATGAAGACCTTCGACAAGCTCGGCATTCCGCTTGAGGAGCGTGCGGCGCTGGCGGGCAATATGGCAGTGGACGCTGTCATGGACTCTGTCTCGGTCAAGACCACCTTCCGCGAAACCCTTGCTGAGAAAGGCATCATCTTCTGCTCTATCTCCGAGGCGGTAAGGGAGCATCCTGACCTCGTGCGGCGTTACCTCGGCTCTGTCGTGCCGCCCACGGACAACTTCTATGCCGCCCTCAACTCGGCGGTGTTCTCCGACGGCTCGTTTGTCTATATCCCGAAGGGGGTGCGCTGTCCGATGGAGTTGAGCACCTATTTCCGCATCAATGCCGGCAACACGGGGCAGTTTGAGCGCACGCTGCTCATTGCCGACGAGGGTGCCTACCTCAGTTATCTCGAAGGCTGCACCGCCCCCATGCGCGACGAGAACCAGCTCCACGCCGCCATCGTCGAAATCATTGTCAACGACAACGCCGAAGTCAAGTACTCCACCGTCCAGAACTGGTATCCGGGCGACAAGAACGGCAAGGGAGGCATCTACAACTTCGTTACCAAGCGTGGCATCACTCATGCCAACGCTCGCCTCAGCTGGACGCAGGTCGAGACAGGCTCTGCCATCACATGGAAGTATCCGTCCTGCATCTTACGAGGCGACAACTCCTCTGCCGAGTTCTACTCTGTCGCTGTCACCAACAACTTCCAGCAGGCGGATACCGGCACCAAGATGATTCACATCGGGCGTAATACCCGCTCGCGCATCGTCAGCAAGGGCATCAGCGCGGGCAATAGCCAGAACGCCTATCGCGGACTGGTCAAGGTACTTCCGGGAGCCGAAAGCGCGCGCAACTACAGCCAGTGCGACTCTTTGCTGCTCGGCGACCGCTGCGGCGCGCACACTTTCCCCGACATGCAGATTGCCAATCCCACGGCCGTGGTCGAACATGAGGCGACCACTTCCAAGATTTCCGAGGACCAACTCTTCTACTGCCGCCAGCGTGGTATCTCCACAGAGGACGCGGTTGGGCTCATCGTCAACGGCTACGCCAAGGAAGTCATGGACAAACTTCCTATGGAGTTCGCCGTCGAAGCCCAGAAACTCCTCCAAGTCTCCCTCGAAGGCTCCGTCGGCTGATCGCCTTCTCCGCTCTTGACGATAATATTCCCTCGTGTGTGCAGAATATTATATCCGTGATTATTTGCGGACAAGAAAAGGCACGAACAACTCTCTTGTAGAGACGGTATGCATACCGTCTCTCTATTATGATTGGCTGTATATAACTGATACATGTTAGATATACAATAGATACCCGTTAGAGATTCTGATTCGGCACTTCTGACCGTATTCAATAAAAAGGGAGAGAAAGGTTTTTCCTCCTATCCGAAAAAATCTGTACGGATGAGATAAGACGCAAGATTATTTGCAGATATGAGACGGAAAGTGTACCTTTTCATACATTAAGTGCCCGATTATTCTCCTTTTCCGGCGCCTATGCTGCGTTTTGATAGCTAATCTTGTGAAGTTATTGTGAAAATTCAAAAATATTTTGTATAGACCGGAGATTTTCTGTATCTTTGCAGCGGAATTCCACGAGGGAGGAATTTGTATCTGTTATTTGGGTGGATTTCAATACTGGAACTCTCTGGATTGTGACAAAACATACGCCTGCTAATGCGGTGTGTAGTCAGAGCGGTTTGTGGAAAGACATAAAAAGGCGTTTGTTGGACACTGTGTTTTTTACAAAATAAAACATGCAACAATAATTAATCCATTAAATAATCAATAAAATTGTTTTCGTATGAAAAAACTTTTCTTATTTATGGCGGGCATAGTTAGTTTTACCGCCGTTTGTCAGGCACAATTGGTCAATGTGGCCGTGTTGCAACATCAAGGTAAAATTTCGGCTTATTATTCGCAAGAAGCATTCCAGCAAGCGTACAATGCGGCAGAGGATGGTGATACCATTATGCTGTCAGGGGGAGAGTTTACATTTTCGGGAAAATTTGAAAAAGGGCTGACAGTACGGGGAACTGGTACGGAAAATGCTTATCCTACAATAATAAAATCTGCCGTGTCTTTCTATTCATATACTACAGACTTGAAGACAACCTTGGAGGGCATTATCTTTAGAAGTAATACAAATGTTTATAATGATTCCATACAGAATAGCTTGGGGAAGATAGATTTTGTAAAATGTATTTGCTCTACTGTCAATTTTTCAATTGGGAACAACCCTACTGTACAAAGCGGGCCTGTAACCCGTTTTACCAATTGTTCTATTTATAAATTGTATTCCTCTGAAAAGA
>Ga0310690_10002311_pt1 | contig 31407 bp, 35 predicted proteins | sample AusTroGonzalo_MG_2_FD_207661 | JGI IMG/M metagenome (GOLD analysis project Ga0310690, IMG submission 207661) | Bovine rumen microbial communities from tropical cattle in Woodstock, Queensland, Australia - Gonzalo_04 (v2) (version 2) | ecosystem: Host-associated > Mammals > Digestive system >...
ACTTGAAGCGCTTGCTGATACCTACGGGAATATGGACACTTACTATGATGTAGGTGTGAATTTGGATAGTATTGTTTCTGGATTGACAAATTAAATCCGGCCCTAATTGATTGAGATATGAAACTGACAAAAGAAGACTACATGAGACTGCCCAAGGAACGGCTTGCGGAACTATTGGCAGAACGAGACAACGAGGTCATCGAACCTATTGTAATCCCCCAACCAACAACGCCACCATACGACCCGTGGAGACCTTATGAGCCGTGGAAGGTTGCTGGCCCGACAATCACCTATACTAACTCACCGAACATAAACGACACAACGGGTAATCCAGACCTACACGCATCCTTTACAGATGGCAAGGGGCATGAACCGTCATTCATTGAATAGTATGAAAGCAGAAAAAGTAGTAAAAGTATTGTGGAAAGACTCAATGTCCGATAACGGAAGATGGACTTATCCAGAAGACATGGAACATGGCATCACAGACTGCATTACCTATGGTTGGTTAGTTGAAGAAAACGAAACCTACATAGCGGTAGCGCAGACTCGTGGGATTGAACCAGAACAATATTGTCACATTATCAGCATACCTCGTTGTAGCATTGTTGATATGATGCAGATTGACCCCAATCCAGAACTTGCTGTTGACCCAAGCCGTCAATAATTGAACACTATGATAGAAGAACGAATTACTCGCTACTATGTTGTAAAGTGCAAGAACAAGCGGTGCAATATGGTGAGCGCTTTCAATACACGGAAGGAAGCAGAGGAAGCGGAAGAAAAGTATTGGAAACCACGGGGCGGATTATGCACTCTCTGCTATGAGCGAAAGCAAAACAAAACGGAGAACTTGAAATGAAAGCAGAACTTGGAAACACACCAGCCAACAAGAACTACAAGCCGAGCGGGATTAGCAAGGCAGAAGAACAAGCATCGAGATTATATCCTTACGAGAATGGCGTAAAGGGATTGATATGCGAGAACTCAAGACAACTATTCATTCAAGGCTACGAGCAAGCCGAGAAAGACCTTGCGATGACCATTGATGACCTTGAACTGTTGCATACCTTCCTTTATGCCGTGAAGAACAACAAGCAAGGGTGCTTCACTTTCACAAGGCTGTCCGATGAGCAATATCAAGAAGTTTTACGGAGATTCAACAATGCAAAACAACGATGAAAAGAAACTCTCCGTCATCATTAACACCATCTACATGATGAGCCTTTCGATGGACTTGATGATACGGGAAGCGGAACGGATAATGAGAAGGGACAACGCAACCTTCCGCCGGGAGAAGCGACAAATCTTCAACCGATTTATGAAGGCCGTGAACACGGCTTGCATCCTTCAAGAAGAACTCACGCAAGACATCTACCGCGAGGACGAAAAGCACAACTACAAGAATGTGCAAATATGGCAGGACGAAGCCAATGAACTTGCACGGCTCGTACTCTTATACGCTGATAGGTCGGCGGACCAGGAAGTGACGGACGCAATCTTCAAGTTCATACGCGAACAACCTTGTGAGGGAATCGTGGACGAGAAAATGTTGGAATCCTTTTATCTGAAAAAATAGCCATGACGACATTGTTAATTATACTTGTGTGCGGAGTGTTGGTCCTCCTCGCCTGGGTAATCGCCAAGATGGAAGAACTTGACGAACGCGAGGAAGAATTGGACAAGTATTCCGTCCATTTAGATGAGTGGGCGAACAAACTTGCAGAGTGGGAAGATATACTCAAAATGCGGGAGGGCGGGGAATGACGAAAGAGATACTGGAACAGATGACCTGGGAGGATGTTCAAGAGATTTGGTACACGACCGAACAGACCTTGCAATCCGTCCCGTTAGAACCGAGCGAATGGCCGGAGTGGGCGTATAACACCTCCACCAGATTTACGGAGGCGTTGAATAGGATTCGCAAGGATAACGGAGTACCCCCTCCTACATTCGACAGGTATGTTATCCTGATATCCGCCGCAGAACGGGCAGCCGGATTCAAGATGACGGATTCACGGGAGGCTGTAAACCCGCTGATCCGATCCATCGTCGCTTATCGTCTTGCCAAAGAAGGTTATCACTATTCGGAGATTGGCAAGGCGATGAACCGGAACCATTCCACCATTTCGCACTACATCAAGAAAGTGGATAACATGCTATCCGTCCCGCTTGCATACAGGCGCGAGATGGCTATTTTGAACGAGTTTGAGAAGCTATGCGAATAGGTCTCGTTGACGTTGATGGCACGGGTCGTTTCCCGAACATTGTGCTGATGAAGATTAGTGCTTGGCACAAGGCGAAAGGGGACTCCGTGGAGTGGTACGATCCGCTATGGGGGGCGATTTGACAAGGTTTATTTGAGCAAGGTGTTTTCGTTCACCCCGGACTACGACTATCCAATCAACGCAGACGAAATCCAAAGGGGCGGGAGCGGTTACTGCATCTCGCTCATTGACGGGAAGGAGGTCTTTGACAGGAGCAAGGACATTCCGTTACCGCCGGAGATCGAACACATCTATCCAGACTACTCACTCTATCCCGAACTCACGAAGGATACCGCCTACGGCTTTCTTACAAGGGGTTGTCCACGGGGTTGCGACTTCTGCATTGTGGGGAAGAAAGAGGGCAGATGCTCCGTGAAAGTTGCCGACTTGTCGGAGTTCTGGAACGGGCAGAAGAAGATTGTCCTTTGCGACCCGAACATACTTGCCTGCAAGGACTGGAAAACTCTCCTACAATCGCTTATTGACTCCGGGGCGGAGGTGGACTTCAACCAGGGGTTAGACATCCGCCTGATGACCGAAGAAAAGGCGAGGATGATAGCCGAAATGCGAATCAAGGAAATTCATTTCGCTTGGGATCGGTACGAGGACAAGGACAAGGTTCTGCCGAAGCTGAAACTCTTTGCGGATGTGGCATCCCCGAACATTCATAAGAAACAAGTTCACAACGCCATCGTCTATACCATCGTGAACTTCTCCACGACTTTGGAGCAAGACCTTGACCGCATCTATACCTTGCGGGATATGGGTTACTGGCCGTATGTAATGATTTACGACAAGGAGCATTGTGCAAGGGTTTACCGCGACCTCGCAAGGTGGGTGAACAACCGCTTTATCTTCGGATCGTGCAAGCGGTTTGAGGATTATAAACGATGAAAAGGAAGTCCCCGTCAGCCCTAATCGGTTGGCGGGGATTTTTTGTTTATCCACGACAATGGTCGCAACCGAGGTGGCAAACGACATCGGCGAACTCCCTCATCGTGTCTCCGGCAAGATAGGCCGGGGTCTCGCTTTCAAGGTCAACGCCGATACCGCTTGCGATGGCTACCGCAAGATGGTGGATTTCGTGGACGAGCGTGTTTTGGAACTCCGCACCGGATGAGGTCGGCCCGATACATACAACGGCGCGGAATACAATACCATTCGAGTAGGTGAATCCGGGACGAAGCGTGTTTGTATTTTTGGTGTTTTTGACGGTTTTTATTATCTTTGCATTGGGGATAGGTGCGGAGTTGCTACCCACCGAAAGGAGAAGCCAAGACTCTTTCCCCATTCTTTTTCTTGGCATCACTTAAATACTTGGCATTATGCAAAAGCAAGATTTCATTGAGTCTATTCGGCTCGAGGGGGAGGAGTGGAAGCCCATCCCAAATTACGATGGTGTTTACTATGCTTCAACTTTTGGTAGATTGGTTTCGTTCTGCCAAAAACAACCAAAGATTTTGAAGATAGTGATTCAAAAGAACAAGGGGAAAGCCTATGCTTATGTGTGTTTGAAAGGTACGAAAGTAAGGGTGCATCGCCTTATCGCATTGACATTCATTCCTAACCCAGACAACCTTAAAGAAATCGACCACATTGATGGTGATGGAACGAATAACATCGTTTCCAATCTCCGTTGGTGTGACAGGACTACGAATTTGGACAACCCGATAGCGAGAAGGAGAATGAGGTCAAGTCATCGGAATAGGCCGCAAGACAAAGGTATCTTTGATAGAGTTATTGAGCAGGTAAAAGACGGTGTTGTTGTGGCTGTATTCCAAGGCACAAAGGAGTTGAAGGAACAAGGCTATAACTCCGCCGCAGTATCACATGCTTGTCGTGGACTATGGTCTCAATATAGAGGATACAAATGGAGGTATCGTTTGATAAAAGAAACCACCCAAGAATAGGGTGGTGTTGATATTAAAAATCCGCTTCCGTCCAGATTGTCCTTCCGGCAGACGCACGGGATTAAGGCGGACTAAACGAACTTTTTCAGCAGCGAGAGCAACGGTTTTCGGAATATCCAGACGAGGCAAGCCACAAGACCCCCAAGAAGCCACCAAAACGCCCCAATACGGCACTTTTGCCACCAAGACAGCTTCTTCTCCACATACTGCGTCTCGACGTGCGTGTCGGTCGTCTGTTGGCTCGTTTCGTGAATCGTAGTCGTGTCGCTCACATGGACGTCCACCGGCACGTCTATCACCTGCGGTTTGGTCGAAAGGGAATGGTACAGAAACCCATCCCTATAATAGGCATCCGACACGGCATAGGCATTCTCCAGGTGGGATGAATCCTTCGGCGTGACAATCCTTTCGGTGATGATGGGAATCTCCACCCTCACGGTGTCGTGTATGATGCGGTCACGAACGATGAGGCTGTCCTTCGTTTCCGTTACCGTGACCACCCTCTCAATGATCTTGGGTGAGCAACCGGGGAGGATGAGAGTAGTAAAGCAGAATAGTGTTGAAAGAAGTAGTATGCGTATAAGAAGTGTCCCCTCCCCATAAGAACGGTTGCTCGTCCGGCGACCTCCCGTCGGCGTTATGTCGTGGTGATTGTCCATCCTTCCTGTCCTATGTTAGTTGTTGCGGCGATATAGGCGGTTTCCCAATCCTCATACGGGCCAAGCGCGGCTTCCGTAGAAGTGATTACCCAATAGTTTTTCTTTTCCTCGCTCATTTCACAACCAAGTTTTTCGTTTCACACCTTTGGGAACCCGTGGAGGATTTGAGCGATATATGCACCCAGCGTTTCTTGTCCTTGACCTCGAATAAAACCTGGTCGAACTTGATATTGTTCTTGACGAGCCATTCCTTGACGAACTTTCCGAACTCATCAATCTTACCATTCCCGGGGAAAAGGTCTGCGGCATAGCCAAGGCGGTGAGCGGAAGTGGAGACACCGCCTACCGCCTTGTTCAACGCATCGCACCGATACCCGGAATTGACGATTATTGAAGAACCCCAGGCTGCACGGAGAGGTTCAAGAATCGTTGCGGTCAGTTCCTCCAAGTGTGCGACCACGGTCCAGCTCGGCGTGTTGTCAATGCGTTTCTTCGCCGCAACGTCGGATGCTATCAGCTCCTTAAAGGTGAAATACTTGAAATCGGCCATAGTTATTTCTTCTTTGAAACGAATTGGCCCTTCTCGTTACGCATCGGCTTGACCTTCTTCTTCCGGGCCTCCTTCAAGATGGCCTCCACCGCCTCCTCGTCGCATTGGAGTTTCCGGGCGATCTCGCCGACAAGGGCCTTCTGGAAAAGCCTCAAAAACGGGTTCTTCGGGAAAAGGATGAGCAGGGACGCAAGGAAAGACCACGCCTCGGTCATCGTGATAACCACGCCCACCACGCCCGAAGTTAGGGCGAACTCCCAATCCGTTTCGGCCTCAATAGCCTTGTCAACGCAAAGGAACACCAACAGGGCCGCTCCGTACACGACCAACTTCTCCACCGTGAGCCGCATCAGTTCGCTCCGTGCGAAGTTCTTTTGCTTGACGGAGACGGCGATTCCACAGCAGAGGTCAATGCACGTCGCTATGACTACGAGGTAGATGATGAGCCGTCCGCCAGACACCGCATCTGCGATGAACAGGAATAGCCCGATAAACCATCCGGCGGGGTAGTGAAGCATCTCCACCACCTTCTGCCAAACGTGCGTAAGAAAAGACATAGTTCGTTCTATTTAATCACCAAGAGGGCGATGTTTCCCACCACCCAATAGGCGAGGTTGTGATACCATCTGGGCTCATAATCAAGGTCGGTATCCTTTGTCTTGTCACGGCGGATTTTGAGGGCATACGCGAGGTTGTGAGCCGCAATCTCCCGGATGATGTTCCGGTCGCTTCGCTTCCATATCCTGCAAGTAGGATGAAGGTTGCGAATCTTGTCCAACTCCTTTTGGAAGTTGGCTTTGGGGACAGACCACGAATCAATCAACTTGATTCGGTCGCCGTGGATTTTGTACTTCATTAGTCTAACGATTCGTCGTGCTTGTCGTCGTACTTGATGTGCCACGCCAGCGGAGCGAGGATATAGGCGAAGGTCTCAAAGATGGCGCAGATGGGGAAGTACATAACCACCCACTTCGCAATCTCGGCGAACAGGTTTTCCTCTACGACCTTCCCGAAGAGGAGGCCGATGATGAGCATAGCGACGGCGACAACTACCGCCGTCCAAAGCATGAAACGCTTGCAAAAAGTCTTGATGTCCATATCTTTTAGTTTTGTTGTTAAGTCAGTCAATTAGATGTTTAAGAGTTTGCCTGTACCTTTTTAGCGGTAAGGGAATAACTCAACAATGTGCTGGAACGGAATCTCTTATCCATAGTAAATCCAATTCGTATTACCTTGAGATAACCAGTCTCCACATCAATCGTAACGAGATTAGCGCAAGTGTGCATTTCAGACGAGTCGGAACGGTCGGCAACATTTGTTCCCCGCGTATTACCCGCTTGACTGATACCCATACACAAGAGGCCGGGGAAACGCTTTGGATAATAAAGATAATCGAGGTGGGTATGTCCGCACAACCATACAATGAACTGTCCGCCACCATCAACCCATGTCTGGATTATATCGCCAAGAGGATTATTTGGCCCCCTTGTATATGCCGTTTGCGAAGAACCCGCTATACGGTCTCGCATACAGAATTTCGCATCCAAAGTAAGGGCCGACTTCGATGACTGGAACGTCGTCATATCTCCGGTATGAGAATCTACAATAGTGCCACCGTTAGAGTTGTTGTTATAAACGAATTTATGCGTCGTTTCATCCCATTCTTCGTCGAGTTCCCCATTGTAGTCGTCCATTGGATAATGACAAGCCACAACAACGCCATATCCGAGAACTTTTGCCGCCGCAAGCGTCTCGGTTAGCCATGTCTCTTGCTCGTCGGTGACATGACGAACCCCATCGTTAAAGTGCATACAGTCAAGGCCGATAAGACGAATCTTTGCACTCGCATAGTCCTTATACCAAAAGCACGCCTTGTAATTGGCGGATTCGGAATCATCGACACCAGTAGGTTGCGTTACGCCCCAACCACTTACATAGTTCGCAAAATAGGTATCGTAGTCCCACTCTTTGCCCTTGAAGTCCCAATCCGCGGAACCTTCCTTCCATCCGTGGGAATTGTCATTTGCGGCCCCATCGTGGTTTCCGAGTACGAACAACGCATCGGACAAAGTATCTTGATGCCATTGATAACCTTGCCCACTATCATTATAGTAATAATACACCGTGTCGCCCGTAAGGAGCATGTCGTCAATCATCGACGAGTTATCCGAGAAAACCTTCTTAATCTTCGTTGCGGCAAGGTTATCACCATGAATGTCTGAAAAATGCAAAAGTGTGAGCGGTTGTGTCGTCGGAGATGCAGAAACATATCTTGCTTGACGAAGTAGTGCGGTTAGATTATTTCCACTATCCTCCTCTTTGAGACTCGCCACCTCCCTCGCTAAATTGCCGATAGTCGTCTTATACTCCGTAATTGACAGATTGGTGATTTTTACGACGGAGCCGGAACCAACACCATTCGATGTCAGTCGGAAATACATATCCCCCGATTTCGCGGTCAAATTCCATACGATATGCCCATTCCCGTTAGGAATGCTATACCCGGTTCTCGCGGTCGCGGAATAAGTTGCCCCCTCGACCCCAAGATACCAAGTGTTTGCATCTATAATCACCGCATCATAGTCAAACTCAACCCGGTATTTTGTTTCCGGAGTTAGAGGCGGAAGATGGTACAAGGTATAAACAGACTGTGTTTTAGAGATATTTTTCACCAAATACGAGTTTGGTTCCACCTTGGTAACGGTTATCTTCGATGTATTGGTTGACTCGAAAATATCGTTATCATAGTCGCACATCTCCCCAATGTCACCATATATTTCATCAATCTTTTCTCCTATCTCGTTGAGTTGCCCATCGGATGCGAAATCGTTGTCAATTCCACGCACCATGCGATACACTCCCCACGATGTTGTTAGTCCAGAACCATCTACGGTGCATAGGCATAGATACGCCGCGCCATTCGGAACTACGACTTCTATCGTACCGGAATTAAATTGTCGTTCGCATGATGGTGCATAAGTGACGAGGCTTGATGCGGCCGCAGGAACGACATAACCAGCAGATAAAAAACCGTAAGGGCCACTTCCTGTACCACCCGTTTTTACCAGTTTCATTTGGTCTCCGGGGTTCACGGGAATAACGAAATGCTTTGCAGAAGCATTAGTCCAATGGTTGCTACTTGTCGTATTCGCGCCAAGGGAGAAATCTGATTTAGTAATGCCAGATGTATCTATACTTTGATAGTTACCGAATAAATAATCGCCGATAACCTTGCCTTGCTCGGCGGCGAGAGCATCAGTCGTACCGCCCGTTGAAAGGTCATTGATGATGCCAATGCTTGACGGGAGACTTCCGCCCGTGCCATAAGGATATACAGTCTTGTTTGCCATATCGTTTTGAGATTAAAGTTCCGGGCCAGCGGTAAATGGAGTGGATGAACTCGACGGATAGAAAGTATCATTGTAGGTGTCATACATCCCGGCAACGTCGTTCACCTTTGCGGGGACAAACGAGCCTTGCGAACCGAACCCGGCATAGTAGATTTTCCCGATAAACCAATTTATAAAGGTTTGGTTCGAGGCTTGCCGAGATGCACCGATTGCCAAGGGAACCTCGGTACTGTAAGACGAAGATACATCGCATGTTACAGTGCTACCCAATTTGCTATTGTTGTAATACGTGGAAAATTGGTTATTTGCCTTAACAATAATAGTCTTTTTGTTTCTAAAATAACCAGAACTACCTGAATACATAGCCGAAGCACTTGCTGTTCCAATAATACCGTATGAGCGCGAGTTAGCGGTAGATGTGTTTCCGATAAATATCTGGCATCTATTTGTAGAGTCACGCCCGCCGATAATATCATACCATGAAGCGGCGGTTCCCGTCGGAGAAAAGACAGAGACAATCGGTAGCGAATATGTGCCTATAATGGATGTCATAAGGCATGAGGAGCCAGATGTTGAAATGTACTCCAATGGGGTATACGCATCCGGATTAAATGTTCCGTATATAAAACTCCCGTCACCAGCATTTGAGAACACCATATCGCTCACGGAATCATAGAGACCGACCGATGGGGAGTTTACAGCAGTAAAATCACGGACGAGGACGTTGTTCTTGTAAATCTTGCAAGCACAAATATCAACAGGAAGCGTAGAGCCGCCATGACCTGCCGTCGCGCTATTATATCCGAACAAATGAATGTTCGCAGAATTTGAGAATGTCGCGGATGAGGCCGGTTTCAACTGCGTATCGTCCACGAACAATCCGTCCTTGCTCATCTCGTACTTGTGATAGCCAGAGCAATACTGCCAAGCGTCATTATACCAATTTGAAGCGTCTCCGAATTGAAAACTTATTGAACCAGCCGTTGCGTTTGCACCAAGAGGAAGTTCAAACATAGAATCGTTTTGCGTTGTTCTTGAACCGAAAAGCCAGTTGTAATTTCCCCCGACTTGATTGAAGTTCCTCGCCCAAACGATAATCTTCGTATCGCTATCGGCTGTAATCCCCGTGTCTATGTACGAACCACTTGAACCGCCGCCTCGGATATATGAAACGGTTACTGTTGGTGTAGGTGGTGTAGGGCTTGCACCGCTTTGGAATATAAGATTGCCACCCAAGTAAGCCTTCCCGATTGGGTTGCTACCGAGGTAGATTTTACCGATGCTATTTGTTCCTAACTTAATCATAGTTAAACGGTATAAGTCACTTTCAATGTCGCCCCATAGAAACGGATATAGTGGTTGCTATTTGGATTAGTTGAACCCCTCTTTGCATATATCCTTATCCGTATATCATCCGCCTCCTCCCTCGTCCACGAATCGCTGGAAGTGCTACCAACAGAAGCAGGATTTGTGATTGTTATGCCAGTCCCCTTCTGCGTGTCTGTACCACTATACAACTGCAACTCCATCGTAGCAATGATTGAAGTATTTACACTGTCGATATATGATTTTGCCGAACACACCACTGATACGATGGTCGCATCAGCCGGGATTGCGGATGTGTCAAACTTATAATAGAAATAAGTTTCAGCACCAGAACCTCTTTTTAGGTTAACTGTTGAATAGGTGGTGCTTGAACTGGAGCCATAACCATTGGATATGTTTTGTGTGCTATAATACGAGTAGTTTGTCGAGTCGTATGATGAAGGATTTTTGGTCAATGTGTATTCCTGCGGTCCTCCCTGCTCCTGACTTACCGTCAGTTGCCGCGTGATGTTTCCAACGCCGGAAGTAAATGTTACGACCTTTGTCCTTGCACTACCCGTGTTGGCATCGGAGGACACCTCTACGGTTTGGTCCCCCGATGCAGACGGATAGGTCAAGTAGATATTGTCTCCACTTCCGTCGCTCCACGGTATTGTGGTAGTCGCCATTAACTAACAGTCCAAGAGGTGTTGGAAGTGACGGAGACGGAGACCGCAGTACCAGCAGCCGTAAGGTTGATGGTGGTCGGGCTGATGGTGAGGTAAGCGTCGCCAGCGGCTTGTGTGATGTCGCAAGTAGCCGCCGTGCCGCTATTCGGGGTGACGGTGAGTTGCGAGGTGAGGGAACTAATTGAAGTGTTCTCCGCAATGTTGGTAAAGGTGATGGAGAAATTGAACTCCGCGTCCGCGCCGGGGTCTCCCGTGATAGCCACACCGTTGCTTGTGGAAACGGAGTTGGCGAGATAGGTGGACGGGAGCGTCAAGCCGATGTTGTCCGTCCCGGTAAGCGAGAATGTCAGTTTGGACGAGTTGGTCGTGCCAGAAATCGTCACGCTACCGCCCGCCTTCGCAACGGAAGCGGTTGCGTCAATCGTCACGAACTCGCTCTTACCAGCCTGAATAATGGTAAGGGTCTTTGACTCCACCCCGGAGGCGGAGAAAGTTGCGGTGGTCTGCCTTGCGGTACGCCCGGTTCTCGCCGATGCGCTCCACGATACGGTATCGTTACCGGAGCCAGATGTCTTTGAGGGTTCTACCCAACTTGCATAAGCCATAGTATTATCGTTTTAATTGGTTGTTAATCTATCTTCCACTTGGTATTTGAATACACATCGTTTTGCGTATGTCCAGCCAGCACCCAGACGATTTGAGGCGAGATTTCCAAGTACGGACGGCGAATGTTCGTCGTACACACCTGGTACATCGCACAAGAGATTCCACCTACGCGAGTCATCCTTGCATCCATGCCACCTACGCGAGTCATGGAGGCGGACATATCGCCGACACGGGTAGCGGAACACTCTATCCCGCCTATCCGCGTCATTGACGCATCCATTCCCCCAACCCTCGTAAGGGTGGCGTTCATGCAAAGACTCATATCGCCTTGACATTTACAAGGTTGAACTTGTCCACCTCCCGACGGAAACCGCTATCGAAGTCCGTGTCCGGGACATAAGCCGTTACTACCACCGTAACATCACCCGGCCCGAAGTAGTCCGTAGCAAAGCACACATAGTAGTGGTTCTTCTCAATCGTGATGTTGTTCTCGACTACGGTATAAGGCTCAACCACCAAGTCCGACTTGTGGAGAATGAGCGACTTTGAACCGCGTTTGAGGACGACATCAAAATCATCCAAGTCCATCGAGAACCCGACTGCGTTTATTTCAAGTAGGTATTTCCTATCGGAAGTATTGAATGCGTTATCCTGTGCCATATTCTTCGTTATGATTGCGATTCAAGGATTAAGTAGAGGGTATCGCTCTCCTTCGTAGTGATTGCATCGTAGGCCGCTTGCGTGGCGCAATACACATACTTTGGGTAAGCGGGGTGGTCATGGTTAAGGTCAAGGGTGATAGTGTCCCCGTTCGTGAGGGTAATGAGCATCGTCCCGTCCGGGGTGGAAGGGGCGGACACCGAAGCGAAGCCGACACCCGGTTCACCTTGTATGGCGTTCACCGTAGCACCCGAATCCGACCAAGTGGAGCCGTTGTAGTTCCACACGGCGAAAGGTTCGGACGAACCCACGAAGGCATATCCGGCGATACTCATCCCGGTGGGGAGGCTCGACGAACTTGTGTAGAACCCGTAGTATTGCCCCGTGATGTCACCCGCCGATGCCGCGCCGATGTTCTCCCGTGCCTGTTCCTTCTGGCTTGCGGTGAGCGTTTGGGCGACATACTTGACCGCGTTGGGGTCTCCGGCAACGATGTCTCCTCCGTTCAGGAGCGACTGCCCGTTGACCGTGGCGATGTTCTGCCCGCTGACAAGTTTCGCTTGCTTCCCGGCAAGCTGGGATGAGAGTTCGGAGTTGGTCGGGAGCGCACCGAGCTTGTTCTTCTCCGTCGTGGTGTAGTCGTTGGAGGAAAGCCCCATGCCGCCAACCTTGTCCACCTTGCCAGACAACCCGGACGACACATAAGCCTTATCCGCGAGTTTGTTCGACGAGGTGGCTTCGGACGGAATCTTCGCCGTGACTCCGCTCACCTGGCTCGACAGGGTGGTTACGGATGTGGCATCGGCCTTGGTCGCAAGACCAGCCTCCGCAGAGTTCATCCGGGACTTCAACGCCGCGATGTCGGCGGTGTTGGTAGCCACCTGGGTAACGCGGGTGTCTATCGTTGATCCAGAGTGTGAGCTATGATAGTTGTTGTCTGCCATAGTTATTCTTCAATTATCCCGCACTCCTGTAAGAATGCGATCTGTTCAAGTGTTATGTCCTCGGAAAAGTCCATTATAGCCTCCATTTTCACCGGGGATAGGTCGATGTCCACATCGCCCGCGTAAATGTCTTGAATCGCCTTATTTGCGTCTTTCTCGGCCTCCAGGTAGTCGTCGTAACCAACGACCGTCTCGTTCCGGTCGCGGAAGGCTTGCACGGCGGGGAGGACTTCCGCCCAATCCTCTTGGAACTTGCGGATGAGTTCGTTCTTCGCGTCATCGGCATCCTTCACCACCTTTCGGATGGCGAGGTAGTCTTTGAGGAGCGCGGCCTTCGCCTCCTTGTCCTCAATCTTGTTAATCTTCACCCCGGATAAGAGTTGGGCGATTGCGTTAATGGTTGCTATTGTCATGGCTCTACTATTGTTTGTCCCCCGGATTGAGGTATTGCAGGCATTCTAAATTCTGTGCTTCCAAACACACGGGTACGGGTCGGGTCTCCAACGATAAGCCACGATGTCTGTGGGCTTGGAATATCAACCAACATCGTCAGCCCTTCTCCGGCTGGTATCTTTATCTCTCCGCCATTTCCGGCGACATCATATCCGCCGCTCTTTCTTAATACCGATGCGTATTTGCTATCAGCCCTTCCCGTCGGGTATGTGTCATCAAAACGATACTGTCCATCATAGAACACCTCTCCGGTCCGGCGGGCGGTGGTGAAGTCGGTGTCGGAGGTGCGGAACTGCATCTCCAAACGAGGGACATTCACCGTAGAAGTAGTATTGTTCTTGATGGTGATATAGATTTGCCCGCCATAGGAGGAATCGACCCTGCCAACGGCGACCACATTGAGGATTATATCGGTGTCGTAGATATTCACTTGCAACGGCGTGGTTCCCGGAAGCGGATAGATACGGGCCGGAAGGGTGTTACCCCATTGTCCGTCAAGATAAAGAAGGCTTCTCGTCGTAGTGTTAAGTGGAGTGCCGGAAAGGAACGGATAGGCCGTGTATAGTCCTACTGGCATCGTGTCCGACAAGAGGAAGGAGTTGAGATAAAGCCTCTCATTCCCACGGATATAGTCATCCCCGGTATTGTCGTCGTTTATGGTTTCGTTGTTGTTGAAAATCAAGTACGCAGTCGTTACGCCCGATTGCCCGGACACCGGGACGAGCATAACACCGTAGTAAAGCATCTTGTACGCGGAGTTCAATACCGCGTTGATGTCCTCAATCGTGATGTCATATTCCGGCACACCGGATTGCGGAATCCTGCGAGTGTTGCTTGCCGTATATGCCCCTCCGTTCTTTGTTACATTCGTGACGCAATCAAACGAGCCGAAAGGATTGACGGCCTGGTGGTCGTAACCAACCCCGGCCACCGGGTGCAATACGCTATTTTCGGAGATTACCTTGACGAAATCAAAGAATCGGAACCACTCGTTTTGCGAAAGCCCACGGGGTTTGAGATACCGCCAACCATTCGCCCGGACAGTTCCCCAAATGTTGTTTGAATTGCCATCGGCATATAGGGAAACAAGGCCGTTCACGGTCGTTGCGTAAGGTAGCGAGTTGGAGCCGGAGGAAGTGCCGAAACCAAGAGTGTTGAAACTTCCCCTCTCAATCATTCCCTTGACGCTTGAACGCGCTGGCTTAAATAACGCGAACGGGTTGATATTCGCATTGGCGATTTGACCGCCGATGTCGCTATACGAGGACAGGCCCAGCACCTCGCGGATGTCGGTAGGGAGGGTAACGCCAATGTCGGGATTTGGCGAATCGTCTATGTAGATTCTGTATCCGTCGTTAGCCATTCTAATTTCCTCCTTCAAGTTTTCTCAACCTCATTTCGTGGTCTTGGATTGCACCAACCTCGAATGCGTGGAGCATCTGGTAGTTGAGGCTCTTGTTATCCTCCGCCCCCTTCACCATATAGGGGACGATGCTCTCAACATCCTGGGCGATAAACCCGGCGCAAGTCGTACCCTTCAACACACCGCGATTCCATTCCCACACGGACGGCTTGAGGGCCATAACGGTATCCACCGCGTCCTTGTGCGAGATGTCGGTTATGTTGTCTTTGAGAACCCGGTCGGAGTTGGTATCCCAGGACGAGGCGAGGCCGGAACCTTCGTTGATATAGAGCAAGTAACCGGAATTGACACCGCTACTATATCCACCGACGAACACTTGTCCGCCACCTTGACACAATACCAAGTCCTTATTCGTAGATGATGTGTAAGGCTGGATATACAAGCGGCTACTCGTTGATTTCACCGAGCCGTAAGTCGTGCCGCTATATGAAGTAAGTGCTACTTTCCTGGCGGTAAGTCCACTCGCAAAGTCGGCACCTCCATTAAATGTCGCGTCACCATTAACATATAGTGTCCCATCAACCCCAAGCCAATCATCGAATGTTTTATAGCCGGAAATGGTCTGGTCCCCGTCCGTGAAAACGATATTCCGGGACGAGGACGCGGCCACGCCTCCGGCAGATACGAAGCCGTCAGCGTACAAGCCGATAGTTCGGGATGTCCCCGTCTTTTTCGTGATGCGAAGGGCGTATGAATCGCCATCATACTCAAGCCTCGCATCTCCGATGTCGATGTACGAACTTCCGCTCACATCCAAGCCACTTGTTGCAGAGATATGCACGGGCCTCGTGATGAAGGTCTTTTCGCCGGATATATTGTTTTGCGTAGTGTTGAGCGTGACAAAGTTGTTCAGCGTTGCCGTGGTCGGGATTGTATAACCACTCGCCAGCGAAATAGCCAAAGTACCAGATGTGGTGATTGGTGAGCCGGAGACGGATAACCCCGTGGGTACGGTCATCGCAACAGAGGTGACTGTTCCACCGCCACCACCGCCACCAGAAGAATATCCGTCAAGGCAAACAGCCCTTGTCGTGCCGTTGATTTTGATGTCGATGACTTTGTGGGTAGAATCGTATGTACCCCATTTTACATCGTTGTAGATGTAAGTATCCGTTCCGTCAATCGTTATCTTTGCGATACGGCTATCCGTGGATGTGTCGGAAGAAAGGCTTTGAACGGATACCGTGCTTCCGCCACCGCCACCGCCGGAAGAATACCCATCGAGGCAGAGCGTCATCGGCGTTCCACCATCCACCGTTACCGATACCTTGTGGTTGGTGTTGTCGGGTGTACCCCAAGCGATTGCGTTCTTGATTGTGTATGGAGTGCCATCTACGGTAATCGTCGCAAGGGAAGTACCCGTGTTCTTGACATTGGACAGTTCCACGGTTGAACCACCACTACTACCAGAGCCGATGCCGCCAGCCGCCAAAAAGCCTGGAACCCACAAGTTCTGGTATTGGTCTTTGAGGGTGACATTCCCATCATCATCCAACTTGAAGTAGCCCGTGCCACCACCGGACGAATACGATTCGGCTTGCGTAGCCGTAGTTGTGCCGACCGACTTGGACGAGGGAGTTTCCGCACTTTTAGATTCCGTCCATGTCTTTTTCTTCCGATCACGGAGCGTTACCTTGTAGGTCGGGATGGCCGCCTCGCCCTCGTTGATGACAACCGAATCCACAAGGGCGGACATCACCGATCCGCTGCCATCATCCAAACGGATTCGCTCACCGTTTACTGTCAGGAAATACTTGTCATCACTCGTTACGAAATACGATGCCGTCCCGGCGGCTGGCTCAATAAAGTCCATATCGAGGATAGCCATATACTCACCGCTACGGATCGTGAGGCTATTCTCAACCATAAACTTCGCGTCGATCTCCGGGACATACTGCCACCGCTCCACACAAGCATCTGCAAGAAGGTCTTGCGCCGCATCGTAGAGCTGCGCTTCTGCCATCTCGATGTATATCTCCGGCATGGCGATGTCAAGAAGCACAAACTCATCGCCGGGATACTCGCTTGAAGTTCCGGCGTTCTCAAGACCACGAACGGGGTAGTCCTCGTTCGGGAACCATTGGGAGAGTGATTCATCTTCACTTCTCCAACACTCCAGAACCCACGCATCATTCGTGGCATCGTATTGCGTGGACTTGATGGTGAAGGTACGACCGACACACTTTCCGGTCCGCATCGCAATCGTCTTTCCGTCCCCAAGATTAGCTTGCGCCGCTATGTCGAAACCGAGCTGCCGGAGCGTGATGGTGAAGGTCTTGGAGCGGTAATTTGCAAGGGCAACCGAAAATCCGCCGGATACCGAACCAGAAACCACCCTGTCCGTATCCGATGCCTGCTCCGCATTCACGGCGATGGTCACGAACACCGTGTAGGTGATGGATGAATCCAACGGGACGCGGGATTCGGAAAAAGAGATATTCCCGAACTCGACGGTATTGCTCCCAGTTGTCGGATAAAGTTCCCTTTGCTTCGACAGTATCGCGTTCCCCTGGTATTCCGGCCTCTTGATACTCACGGACACAACCGCGGATGAGATTCCAGACAAGGAAACCGACCCGGATATGTTCAGGCCAACGGAAAGATCAAGAGTCCCACTTTCCGCTGGGGTATATTCGCCCTGGTATTGGTACACGGGCAAATAGGTAGTCCCAGAAGGAAGGGATGTGTTTATCGTCGTACCGAGTTCGGAGTATTGCGAATCAACCGAAGTCTTTCCAGAGGTATCACCGGCAAGCCCCGTGTCGAAGGTGGTCTGTACGGACAGGATGCGGTCGATACGGACATTGTTGTTCGGATAGATCGTGGTGTTAGGTCGGTACTGCTCGCCGGAGGCCATAACACTCCTTACATCCCCGATGGTCTTTTCCCGGATAGTCGGGTAGATGGCCGCGTATTCCCCGGAGCCGTCAAAGTAGATGGTCTTGGGACGTAGGCCGATTCTATCAATGGATGCTTGGTTCTCTACATACGCCTTGGATGCATCCGGCTTCGCAACACCATCTACGAGGGTCGTCCCCCAATGGGTGATCGGGATCATCAGGTTCTGGATGTCCACGGAACGGGCATCCTTGATGTCGAGGCCGTTGTAGTAGCGGGGGAGCATATTCCGGCTGTCACCGTAGGCGTAGATGCGGTTCGCCATCTCGTCGGCGTTAGCAACAGTCCTGGTGATGGAGTTCAAGCCACGACCCTTCCCGTATGCGTATGTACCCATGTTCGCATTGAGTCCAGCACCGCCGATGATGATGGTGTTCGTGGGAATCTCGTCCAACTCCTCGACGGTGTAAACCCAACCGACTTCGGGCCAAATCTCATAAATCTTGTCGAGGCATTCGAGGATATTGACACCGGACACCGTGAACTCGCGGGCCTCACGCATCAGATCATAGAAATCCTGGGTAACACCATCGGCGGTGGTCGCTATGCGGACTTGCCAGGATTCCTCTCCGTACTGCTCACAAAGGCAAGCCTCGAAACGCCTTGCCAACCCATCGCAACCCTCAAAGGTGGAGATGGAAGGCTGGGTGGAGAAATGGATTCTGTTATCACCCTGCACCAAATCACGGAACGGGCAATACTCCAGCATCTTGGACGCATCGAAGAACTGTACACTCTGGTACACGAAAGCCGCCCCGTAGGAATAGGGACGCGCCTGTTTCTTCACCTGGGGGACGGTGTAGAGCTTGTAGGTGAACCCCGTCCGGGAATACTCCGGCACTACCGTTCCGTTGTCATCGTAGCCGACGTAGCATCCTTGTTGGAGGTCGAGTAGGGTAGGGGATGAAACCTCCCTGAACTCAAGCATTCCCGGTTTCATATACTGCCCGGTGAAGGTAGGCGTTCCGGTGTAGAGCGCCTTTCCGTCCGGGGAATATATGGTGAACTTCGACATATCAAGCGGTGACTATCGAATTGTCTTGCAGTTTCATCAGGGTCATCGGGTCGTTTACCTTGAACTCAACCGTGAAGATGACCCGTGACATTCCGTCCATCGTGTCATAATCCCCTTCGCCGGGCATACGGAACTCCGAAAGCCGGACATGCTGGAAACCGAATCCCGTCCAGCCATCGTAGGTTTCAAACTCACCGCCGGAAAGGGCATCCATAAAGTCCGTGATCCCTTCCTTGAGGTCGGCTATCGCCGCATCCTCCGTTTCTCCCTTTGCGAACATCACGCATTCGGCCTTGAAAGTGAATGCTTGATAGAACATCTGTCCGGTGTACTCGTCATCCCCGTGTTCATCCTTCCAATCGTTCTTGTAAGGATCTTTAGGCTTACGGAACGAAGGATAGTCGTGAGTCTTTACGATAACGGAGTAGATGCTCTTCACATCTACGGCGGTGGAGCCGTCCAACTGAACGTAGAACGGGTGGTATTCTCCTCTTATTTGCGGGACATATAACATCGCGTGCAATTATAACAATTTGCCGTCAAACAATGTCAATTTTTATTGACACTAATTGACTAATACGCTTCCACGCGGACTACCATCCCGGAGGTGCCAGGAGCGCCGATGACGGAACGGATTTCGGAAAGGATAGCCTGGTTGCTCTGGGCGATGTCAAAATTCGTGGCGGCTATCTGGGCAAGGTGTTCGTTCAGGGTGGGAATTCCGGTAGTGAGTGATTCCTCACCATCCATCCTGCCCTCAATAGCGCCACGGATCACGGACACATCCGCGCGGATGGCGTTCATATAGGAGGCGAGGAGATTGGCGGTATCTTCGGTGATGGACTTGAAGCCGTTACCAACGGAATTCGCCTCATCCCCGGTATTCATATTCCGGTACGGCTCAAATGCGGAGAGCGCAGATTCAACGGCTGGTAGCATATCCTCGGCTTCTTGCATAGCCTGGGCAACAATCGCCATCGCCTTGGATGCATCGCCACTCACGAAAGCCTGTTTCAGCGCCTCCTTCTTTTCATCGTTGAAAACGCTGTCCAGGATGGTATCCTGGACAATCATCTTTGCATAGGCTTTCGCAACGTCACCGAGGATGTCCGCATAGTCAAGTGCCGCCTCTCCGGCCTCCCACCAGGTATCCACGATCTGGTCGGCAAGGGAAGATGCGATATCCCCGAACAAATCCTCCATCGTATTCTCGACGGTCTTCATCGCCTCAGCGTAGGCCTCTGAATCCTTTGCGAGTCTTTCAAGGGCACCATCTTCATCACCGAACAACTTGATGACCTGGCGAATGGATGCCGCATCGAAGTTTCCGTATTGGTCGTAGACATTCAGCCCATATTTCCTCATCGTTTCAGCCAGAGTCCCCTGGTATCCCTCCTCTGTCAACCCAACATGGTTAGGGTTGAATATCTTCCTCCAGCCGACGCTGATTTTCTCCCAGATCGTTCTCGCAGACCTCTCGATCTTGGGGTCTCCGATGGACTTCATATCATCGCGGAGCTGCTCCATCGCCTTGGATGCCCCACGGAGGTTGGCGGCGCTATTCGTGCCGAATATGCCATCGTTGGAGAACATAGAGGTGTTGGAAAGAATCCAAGCCTCCGTCTGGATTTCCCGCAAGGTGCTGGCTAATTGTTTCGACGCGTTCATCGCATCGGTGAACCCAGATGTTACCTGATTGAAGAGATCGGTAAGGCCTCCTATGATGGCTCCCCACCAGCCACCCCACGCCTCCGCTCCTTCGGCTGCGGCCTGGATGTTCTGCGCGAGCATACCAACGATTTCCGCCGCATCACCGAGTTTGGTGTTTCCGGTCGCCTCCGCAAACTCACGCATCTTGTTGGCCGCATCACCAAGATACCCGGCTATCCGTTTCGCCTCTTTCGCTATCTTCTTGAATCGCTCGGGGTCTACGGTATTTTCGATGGTGTCCTTTTTCAGTTGGAACAACGCCTTGGCGAGAGCCTCCGCGGCCTCCGTGTCGCCTTCAAGGTCTTCGAGGATTTCCGGCGGAATCTCCACCTTCTGGATGGCCTCCCTGATGGCATTGATCTGGGAGAGAGTCTTGTCGTTCCAGTTTGTGAGGTCGAAACCTTGCAGTTGCTCCTTGAAGATTTTCTCTGCCCTACTACGGACTGTTTCAACGTGTTTGTTTTTGTTGGCGTTTTTCCTATCCTTGTTGAGTTTCTCAAGTCTGTCGGTTTCCTCCTTGATGACATCGACGTTGTCCTGGTGCGCCTCGAAAATCGCCATTTGAGCCTCAAGGTACTCCTTATCGATCTTCTTTTCCTCGTTGTGGTAGTCACGAACCGCTTTTTCAATGTCGTATGCGGCACCTCTTGATTCACCATCGCCCCAGTCCTTGTCGAACTTATCCATGGCTTTCTTGTAGGCCTCAAGAGCCTTTTGGCGTTTTTCAAGAGCTTTCTGTTCCGCGTTGTATTCCTTGACCGCCTTTGACGCTTCATCAAGACCAAAACGGGCTTCAATCGCGTCTGCCGCCTCGTTTCCCTCGTCGCCCAACGTACGAAGGTGCGCGATTAGTGCCTCAAGCTCTGTATCAAGATTGGATATATCGTACCCCATCTTATTGAAAACCCAGGCGCGAGCCGCATCCTCTCCGAATACTGGCTCCAGCTTGTCGTAAGCGGACTTGAACTTTTCAAGTAGTGATATGTCGGCCTTCGTTTTTGCGATACTCTCACGGACGGCTTTTTCGGCAGCGCTTTCGCCCTTTGCTACGCCCCGCTGGTCCTTGTCGTATTTCACGCCCATGATATCCTCATACTCCTTCGCCTGGGCGTCACGGTCTTTGATGAGTTCGTCAAGCCTGTCTTTCTCCGATTGGGTGATAGAGCCAGAGCGAGCTTTCTTGCGGATTTTCTCGATCTCCTTGTCGAGGTTTTTGATGCCGTCAACGATGGAAGAAATCTTGTACTCCATCTGTCCGAGATCGTCGTCTGCCTGGCCGGAGATTGAATCGACCGCCGTTGCGAACATTTTTTCAGCATCAGAAAGACCCTGTGCATAAACGCTGGCCGCTCCTGTTGCTCGCTCCATCAACCTGTCGAGCCTGGTTTGGACGGACTTGTCATCCTTCCAGGAGATAGATCCACCTCCGGCCAGGGCCATGCTTCGCCTCACACCCTCGCCAAGGCCCGGTATGGTTTCGTAGATGCTATTCTTTACGCCCGTATACATATAGTGGCGTAACGACCCGATCTGGTCCGCAGTTAAATGCCCATGTTCCTGGACGAGTTTCTTGAAGTCCTCCTCGATACCATCAGTCACGGTGTTGTAGGTATCAAGAAGGTCTTTCTGCGCGTTCTCAAGGAATCTCTGCTTGTTGGCCTCCGTAATCTTCTGGACAAGTCCGTCGTATAGATCCGTGAGGTTGTCCACGGCGACGCCTTCCTCGCGGAGTTTCTGGATGTACGGGTCGAAACGGCTTTCCAAAGCACGTTTGGCCGCGTCATACTCCTTCGTTCCATAGGTCGCATTCTTAACGGCGGCAAACAGGGCATCAAGCTCACCAATTTCAGCCTCAAGTGATTTATTATACTTGTCCGAGACGTCGGAGAGGGCTTTCAGTATCTTCTGCTCGTCATCAAGCGCCTGCGTTGCCTTGACAATCTCTACGGTAAGGAGGGTCACGCCGGCCGCGAGAAGCGCCCACGGATTCGCGGCAATCCACTTGAGGAGATTCTTCATCGCCCCCAGGAGGCCGACGCTCGTTGCGGCGGAAAGTCCTTGGGTTGCAAGTGTTGTCAGGACAACAGCCGCCCTGTATGCCCCCCAAACAAGAATCGCCTCCTTGAGGATGCCGCCAAGTTTTTCATAGTTGAGAACGAGGTCGTTGAGCTTTGCAACCGCACCCTTCAAGGCGCTGTCCTGCGATTCGCCGATGGCGGCCAGCATATTCTCCCAGCGACCTTTGAGGATGTTGATTTGACCGGCCAGGGTCTTCGCCAACACCTCCTGCATCTTATAGAACTTACCGCCCTCGCTCGTCATGTTGCGGAAGGCTTGCTCCACCATCTCGAACGGGATTTCCCGCTTGGTCATCTTGTCGAACACCTCGCCGAGGGACACGGCCCGATGCTCCAGTTCGGAAAACATCTTCGCAAGTTCATCAAGGACAGGAACACCATTCTGTGAGAACGAACGTAGCTGGATGCCGCGGAGGAATCCGGAGGATTTAACGTGTCCATAGGCAAGGATGATTCGGTCCATCGAAACGCCGACGCCGGACGCGACGTCTCCGAGCATTTTCGTCGTTTCGAGCAGATCCTTCGCCTCGATGTTGAACGCGGCAAGCTGTTTCGCATATTTTGCGAGTTCAGAGAATCGGTAGGTGGAGTCGGACGAGAATCTATACAGGTCTTGGAAGATCTTGTCAGCCGCGTCTACGTCCTGGAGCATATTTCGGAGGGCCATCCTCTGAACCTCAAACTGCCCGGTTATTTCAATCATCGAGGACAGGAAACGGCGGATGCCCATCGCGCCGAAGTACACGCCGGTCAACTGCGAGATCGTGGACATTACGGAACGGAGATTGGTGGCGCTCGTCTGCGCCCGTTGCATCTCCTTCGTGTGTTCCTTCTGCTGTTTGGTGGCCTCCTTTGTGACGGCGACTACTTTCTCCTCGTTCTCCGCCACCTTCTTCGCCGCTCTTTCACGGAGCTGGCTATTCGCCGTGACTTGCGAAATCTGGTTCTTCTCCTTTTCAAGGTTTTCGGCTATGCGTTTCTGGGCGGCCTCCCAGTCCTTCGATACGGCCGCCGTCTTTTTCACTTCGGCTGTGACTTGTTTCTGCGCCTCCGATGTCGCCTTACTTGTAGAAGACGCCTTCTGCTGGATGTTAAGGATGCTGGACATGTTCTTATTGAACTCCCGCGCCGCCTCTTTCGTCGCCTCTACGCGTTCGTCAAATTTCTTGGTGTCCAGGATGACTTCAAAGTGAAGACTCTCTATCGGATTAGCCATATCATTTACTTTCTAAAAAGTTCATCAATCGTGTACTGCGGGCTTCCGCCCTGGGACGCCAATCGCTCCTGCCTTCTCCTGTTCGCCTCCTCCTGGAGCTTGATGGCCTTGTCGTTGGGGTTGTAAACAAAGTTCTCGTTCGCTTTCGCCCCTTTCTTCTTTTTCTTCTTGTCGTGGGAATACAGCGTGTGGGGTAGGTCTGACTGCATTATGTTCATCTGCGGAATTGTCAGGACGCACCTCGCCGTGTAGTTCGTTATCCTGCCGACGAAAGGAATCCACCTTGAATCTCCGTAGCAGGGGAAGTCCTTTACGAACGCCGCTATTCTTCCCGTGTGTGTTCTCGAAGGGATCGCTCTGCTTCCCCCTTCGTCAAGTTCATCAAGTCCGTTCTCGTAGCCGTCCAAGATGAGATAGTGTGATAGTACATCGTACAGTACGCCGTTATTTTTTTTTTGAATAGCCGTCGTCACCGATGCTATCTGCGCCTCATTGAATTTTCTTACGAACGCCCACCATCTCCATTTGAATGGGTAAATGAGGGCGATTTTCAACGGGTCGTTCAATACGGCCAGCACAGCCATCTTTATCGAAAAGTATGGGTGCTTTACAACGGAGCGCATAACGGCGTTAGGTTCGCTTTTTCTCACGGCCTCTTCCATCTCTTCCCTTTCTAAAAGCAACTCCGTGATTTTCTGCACCGTGTAGTCGTGCAGGAATCCAATCTTAATGCGTTTCTTCGAGCCAGGAATGGTGATATATTCACTCTTGTTCGCTTCAATCTGCGAAAGTGCGATACGAGTCGCTAACTCTGGTTGGTTCATATTGTTTTAAACTAAAAATGGGGCAGGGCTTTCATACCCCGCCCCACGGTTAGGTTTAGGTTTCCCTTTGACGGGATTAAGCGCTCGGAGCGGTCGTGGCCTTGAGAACCGCGAAGTCGCCAACGTAGTCGTCGCTCTTCTTGTACGGGTTCGGGAGGATGAAGCCCGTGAAGGTGAGGTACAGCGGGTTGGAGTTGTCGTCCTTCTTCGGCTTGGAAACGATGAGTTTCACATGCGGGAAGAGAATGGCGGTGTTCTTGGTCTCGGACTCGGCGAGGATGGTGACCTCCACGATCTCCGGGGTGGCCAGGAAGCCCTTGCCGGTGTAGAAGGTGCCTTCGTGTCCGGTCACGCCCTTCGGAGAGGAAGCGGTGCCGGCGGCGATTTCCGCACCGGAGTTGTAGAACTTGTTGAACACGGCGACGGCCTGGGTCGGGATGTTGCCCGTCATCGTCCAGTTACCGCTCTTGTCGATGGCCACGTCGATAACCTCACGGTGCTGGTCGATGCGGATGTCCGTGGAAGACGGGTCGTCGCAGGAGAGGTTGAAGGTGTCCTCAAGGGTGTAGATCTGGTCGGCGGCCGAGAAGTCCAGACCGGAAGTGATGTCCACGCCACCGGACTGATAGTCCAGGAGCGACAGGCAGGCGTTTCCGATGTGGAGGTCGTCGAGCATAGCATGGGTGAGAGTTGCCATAGGTCTTATACTGCTTTAATGTATAAACGGAAAGTGATGATTCTTGCGTGAAAACCGAAGTCGTCGGGCGTGTCTCCTACGATACGGGGGTGTCCGTCCATGAGAAGCCCGTGAGGGTGGTTCTCGCCCGTGGGTTCAATCCACAGCGGGAGTCCTTCCAGGGCCTTCTGCATCACCGACAGGCGCTTGGAGTTCTTCATCTCCATGATGTCGCGGGCGAAGAGGTGGACGGCAAGGCGGGTCTGGCCGAAAGCGGCCTTGTCCGTGATGCCCCCCGTGACCTTCACGACCACGAAATCGTCGATGGAGTCGTCAGTAGCCTTGGGGCGGTTGTTCCAGACGTTCTTCGATACGCCCAGCGTCCTCACGGCATCGGCGACGAGCTTCTCCACGTCGGTTATGTCGAAGTTGTTGATACTCATGTCTTAACACTCCTGAAAATGCGGTCAAAGTCTGCGGATACCATCTCCCTCGAATAGTTGAGGTAAGCCTCTTCCCAGTCCCAGCGATACCATCCCATCATGGACGAATAGATGATACCGACCCAGCCCCTCGTACCCTTCAGGACGGTTTCCGCCTCCTCTTTCGCCTCGCCGGGGATTTCGTCAAAGACGTCGCCCTGGCCCATGGCTCCCTGGAGGTCTCCGGAATTGATTATCGTCCCGTTGTAGGCTACGGCCCAGGCGAGCGTGTTGTCCTCGTTCAAGTGGTGGTGTTCCCCCTGGATGTTATACATTTCGTGTGCATCCATAAGGAACAGCAGACCGGCTTGGGCGACGCTTATCATGCCCGTCCTGACCCGTTCGTACTCCAGTTGGCGGAAGCGGGTGAAGGCCCTTTCGATGGTCGCGTTGTTCTGTGCCTCGTAACCCATCAGTTCTTGATGTTGTCAACCCAAAGGTTCGTACCCCAGTTGTAGGTAGTCATCTTGAGTATCTTCACCCGGAACGTATGGGTGTAGTCGGTCATCTCCAGAACAGTACCCGTAGGAAGCTCCGTGAGCATCATCGGGGTGGAAACCTTGTAGTCCGCCACGATGACCTCGCCGGCCGTCTTCAAGCCTCCGGTCGATGTGCGGTATCCCCAGGGCATCTCGTCCACCTCCTGCGTCTGGAACGAACCGTCCGAGTTCCGGCGGGGGTTGTAGTTCCCGTCGTACACGATGCGTTCTACCGTCTTCGTGCGGGTGACGGGCCTGCCGTTCTCGTCCGTAACCGGGAGTCCGTTCGCGTCGAGGGTTTCCTCGACCACGCGGAAGGTATGGGGCCAGCGGGGATTGTACATCAGTAGAGGTTTTTCATACGGATCTTGGGATTGGGGTCTACGAACGGCTCGTCCCACTTCGCGTAAAGGTCTTTCGCCATTTGCAGTAACGCATCACGGTTCACGACGTTCTTTATCGCCACATAGTGAGTCCAGCCGCCGTCGGCCTCTCCCTGCGTACCCGACTTTACGGAAGAAATGGCGGCATTGAAGTAGGCGTCGGCGAGGATGAGGTCGCGGGTGCGCTCGTCAATCTCCGAAACCAGCGTTTCATCGTCATCCACTCCCCGGTGAAGGAGGGTGGCCCAGATGAACTCCTGCGAGAGGTCGAGGATAAGGTCGGTCTTCGCGGTGAGCCACCCGGATATGGTCATGTTGTCAGCTATGCTTGCCATCTCTTCCGTCGGTTTTTCACGTTGTCAATGAACTTTAGGCGTTCGGGAAGAGATACCACATGTACTGCGGCACGGAAGGAACGACCAGGGAGGTCATTTCCGTGTTGTAGGACTGGCACTTCTTCACATAGTCAACGCCAACGGTGAGGAGGAGCTTGCCGCCGTAGAAGGAGCCATACTGGCCGCCTTCGATGGCGATAGGCTCGACGGTCTTCACGACACCGATGTTGCCGTCCGGGACATAGACCCAGACATCCTTCTCGAACGCATTGACATTGGCGCGGGTGAAAGCCTTCTCCGCCTTGTCGATGCTCTCGATGGGAACGAGGGAGTCAATAGCCTTGATGGGGGCGTCGATGAGGGCCTCCAGGCGAGCCTTCAGCACGTCGTAGGGCTGGATGCGGGCGTAGGCCACCTGTGCGGTGGAATCGCTGGCCGGGAGCATCGAGGTGCCGATGACGGACAGCACGTTCGGGTGAGCAAGGCACTCCTTCAGGTAGTTGATCTCAACCTCGAAGTGACCACGGACGCCCTTGTTGCGGGCGGCCTGGACGACGGCCTTGAGGTCGTTGATCGGGTCGGAAGAGGAACCCTTGTTCGCATCGGTGTGGGTGCTGGAAGTCCACCAACGGTCGTTGTCCTGGAGGGTGGTCTTGTTGTCGGCAGGGATATGGTAGTCGATGACGACGTTCTTGATACCCTTCGGGTTGTTGGTCGCGTTGATGACGAACTTACCCTTGGACACGGCCTGGTGACGCTGATAGGTCAGGGCGTTGGTGTGGCCGCCGATGAGGTTGTCAACGGTGATGAACAGCTGCTGGTAGGCGATCTCCGCGATCTGGGCGGGAGAGGCGGAACGACGGTCCTCGATGAGCTTCATCTTGCGGAGCTTGTCCTCGTTGAAATACTCGACCTTCTTCATGCGCGGGATCTTGCCCGTGTAGGACTTCATGCCGGGGGTGCCGTCAGGCAGGGCCGGAGAGTCGAGGTCATAGTACTGCGCGGTGGCATTGAGGCCAATCTCGCCGAACACCTGTTCAAAGGTGAAGTCGGTCTGCATGAACGGCTCAAAGGTGAAGCCGTCGAGCTGGAGGGCGTTGTACTTGAGCGCGAGGGTGTTGTCCAGGAAGGTCTGGAGGCTCTCACCAGGGCCGAGGGCGCGGGAGAGAAGATCGTAGAACTGAATCTGGTAGGTATCCATAGTGTTTTCTCCTATTCGTTAATGGGTTAGACAAGCACCTGAAGGACACCCGGCACGGCGGCGGCCATCTGTTCCTTGACGGCGGCGGAGGGGGTCAGTTCGACGAGCAGACCGTCGTGATGATAGCGGACGACAGCCCCGGAAGCGGCGAGGGTGTAGGTATCCTTGTCACCGTCGAGGGCGCCGAAGTAGATGTCATTGTAGAGATAGCCGTTGGGCTGGACCGCGATGGACTTGCCGGAAGCACCAGCAGTACCTGCGGACGGGGTGAGGACGTCACCAGCAGAGAGGGAACCAAGGTTCGCGCTCTTGGCGATGAGGACGGTGTAGCATCCGGCGTTCGTGCCTTCGGTAACTTCCGTAGAGGAATAGACGGCACGGGCGGCTCCGGTGGATGCGAAGGTGGCACCGACCTTCTGGAGGATGTCTTCGGCGGAAGGGGCGATTTTCACGCCACCGAAATCGGCGGGCTTGACAACGATGGTGTCATAGGTGTCGGAGGCGCCGGCGGCGCTATAGCTCACGACTTCAAAGCCCACGAACGGAGTGATGATCTTGTCGGTCAGGTTGACCGGGGAGCCGGCAGGAAGGAGGAAACCCTTGCGGGCGTAATCCTTCTTCAGGGTGCCACCAACGGGAACAGGACCAACAACACCAAGCCACACCGGGATATGGCTCTGGGAGCTTTCAAAGGACTCGGAGCCAAATGCGTTGAATGAACTGAATTTAGGCATGTTGTTAATGGATTAGGGATTACTTTTCCTGCTGCGGGAGAAGTCCCTGCTGACGGAGGAAGTCGTTCTTGTGTGCCGTCGCTGTCTTCGCATCGGCGAATGCCTGGCCACCAAGTCCCGGAACGGCCCCGTCACCGAAAACCTCCTTGTAGTAGGCGTTGTACTCGGTCTTGAGCCTCGCAACAGCGTTATCCTCCGTCTCGTCCTTTCCGAGGGTGAATCCCTTCATCGTGGACTTGAGGATACCGGGGTTGGAACATCCTTCCATCTTCAGCCTCGCCGTGATGGCGTCGCAGATGATCTTGTCGGCTTTTTCCTTGTCTTCGCGCTCGTAACGCTCGCGGAGCTTCCTGGCCCATTCGGGTTCAGGCATGTCCACGGGCTTCGGAGGCTCCGGCACGGTGTCGTCATCAGGCTTCTGCGTCGGGTTTTTCTCCTTGTAAGCATCGAAGGCGCGTTGAGTGTCGGTCCGTTTCTGGATCTCCGCGTCCCGCATCTTCTGGAGTTCGAGTGCGATTGACTCCATCGTCGCGGCATCAGCGACAGCCGCATCGACCTCATCCTCGCTTGTAACCGTCTTTTCTCTCGCCGAGGCAATCCGGTCAATAGCCTCATTGCTCAATCCAAAGCGCTGATACTTCGTCTTGAGCGCACTTGCGATTTTTTCTTTGAACATGTTTTCAATGAACTGTTAGGTTATACAAAAGCCCGAAGCGGAAACCCACAAGGGATTTCTACTCCGGGCCTGGCTGGTTGTCTGGCAACTCTCGCGACCTCTATGCGCGCTCAAAAGGCGCTATCGTATGTCCTGCAAGGTGATCTCGCTGATCCTCTTGCAATGGGGGCATCTGACGGACAGGGACAGCCGCCCTTCAAGGCGCTGGACACGCACAGGAAAGGTCTTTCTGCAAACGGGACAGGTTATCTGGACGCCCGTTTTCTCGGTCTTTGCCTCCATACGCGGACAAATATATCGCTTTCGTATCAATATATGTCAAAAATTATTGACAATTATTGATGAAATATCCGCATCTTTGCGACAAATGAATGCCGCAGCGTCCATAAATGAGCGCCAGCACCTCGATCCCGTGTTCCTTGAGCAGGGAATGGAGGTGTATACCTACGACTATGTGGAAGAGATAAGGAAGGAGAACCTGGAGCTGAAACGAAGCGGGAAACGGGTCTATAACCTCGTACCACAAGCCGGATTCCAGGAGAAGGTGCTTACAAGCGAAGCGGACATCATCATCTGTGGAGGACGTCGCGGCGCCGGAAAAACTTTCGTATCACTATTCGGCGCCCTTGAATACGCGGAGAATCCGGACATAAACATGTATGGCTTCCGCCGTTTCGAGAACGATGTACGACGCGGTATCTGGAGGAGCGGCAAACAGGTCTTCCGTGGCTTCGCCAACTTCGCAGATACTGCCTTCGAGGCGAAGTTCTTCAACGGAACAGGGGCAACGATGAAGATGGAACACCTGGCCGACCTTACGAAAGTCAAGGACCGTTTCCGTGGAGCCGAGATGCCGTATATCGTCATCGAGGAACTTGCGGAGTTCACGAAAGACTCCATGAGCGTCGTGTTCGACCTTATCGGGTCCAACCGAAGCACTACCGGACTCCCAACCAGGTTCATCTGTACTTGCAACCCGGTGGGACGCTCTAACAAGCTACGCTGGTTCCTGGACTGGTGGATAGACCCGGAGACCGACGAGGCGATACCGGAAAGGTCTGGGAAGATACGCTACTTCTGCCGATACGGTGAGGATGTGATGGAGATAGCCTGGGGGGACACGCCGGAAGAGGTCTACGAAAACCCCAACGCGAAACGGAAGATATCGCAGCTGACCGAAAACCCTGAAAGGGATTATTCGGACTACATTACCTCCGTGACGTTCATAGATGGAGACTATGCGGAGAACAAGATCCTCCAGGTGACGGATACAAAGTACATGAACCGTATCTCTTCCGGAGGCTCGAAGTCCGTCATCAACGATATCCGTGGCGTCTGGAGGGATGTGGACGATACCGGGGCGCTCATCACGATGAACGATATGAACCGCTTCTTCGAGAACACCCCGCAAGTGAACGGCGTCCGGGTGGCCGGTGGTGACATAGCGCTCCGGGACGACTGGCTCGTACTCTGGGCGATGGACGGGATGCACATAATAGACCTCTTCGCCAAGAAGTACGTCACCTCGGAGGACGTCATCCCGATCATCCTGGATTTCCTGAAAAAGAACGGAGTCCCGAAGGAAAACTTCGCGTTCGACGTGAACGGCATCGGAAACTGGCTCAAGCAGTCGGAAGAGATGGTAGGTTGCTTCGGTTTCGACAACAAGGCGCCGGCGAAGGACAAGGCCTCGTACAACACCAGGAAATCGGAGTGCGCCGGTATGCTCATCGACGCCCTCCAAAACGGGAAGATGTCCATCGACGAAGGAATCCTTCGCCAGTCCTTCACGGAAAGGAGGGTCCCTTTCACGGTCCGCGACAAGCTCGTAGAGGAAAGGATCGTCCTGAAATGGAAAGACGACGAGAACCCGAAGGCGCTCAT
>Ga0310690_10002312_pt1 | contig 31388 bp, 29 predicted proteins | sample AusTroGonzalo_MG_2_FD_207661 | JGI IMG/M metagenome (GOLD analysis project Ga0310690, IMG submission 207661) | Bovine rumen microbial communities from tropical cattle in Woodstock, Queensland, Australia - Gonzalo_04 (v2) (version 2) | ecosystem: Host-associated > Mammals > Digestive system >...
ACTGCAAGCAATCGCTTAGCCGCGACTCCGTGTCCTTTCCCGTTGTCTGCGACGGAAAGATGTGGCAGTCACCCCTTGTTGCCAACTTCGGCATCTACGCCGTTCCCTTTATCATGCTCACAGACCGTCATGGCCGCATCCTTAGCCGAGGTATCACCTATGAGGAGGTCAAGAGGGAGGCTGATGAGCTGAGATTTAGAAAGTAAATCCTAAAAGACGTCATGAAAAGACAAATAGCAATACTCGGCTCCACTGGGTCGATAGGCACTCAGGCCCTCGAGGTGATTGAGGAGCACTCCGACTTGTACGAGGTGTACTGTCTGACAGCCAATAACAAGGTAGAACTGCTGGCAGAGCAGGCTCATAAGTTCAAGCCTGCCGCTGTGGTTATTGCCAATGAAGCACGTTACGACGACCTGCGCAGGCTGATGGACGACCTGCCCGACGTGAAGGTCTATGCCGGTGCACAGGCGCTGGATGAGATTGTTGAGGCAGACCCCATTGACATGGTGCTCACTGCCATGGTGGGTTTTGCTGGCTTGTCGCCCACCATCCATGCCATCAAGGCAAAGAAAGCCATTGCCCTGGCCAATAAGGAGACACTGGTGGTGGCTGGTGAGCTGATACTGCAGTTGGCACAGCAGTACCATACACCCATCCTGCCTGTCGACAGCGAGCACTCGGCTATCTTCCAGTCGCTGGTAGGCGAAGACCAGAATCCCATTGAGAAGATTCTGCTCACAGCCTCGGGCGGCCCCTTCCGTCTGAAGTCGATGGACGAGATTGCCCATGTGACGAAGGCCGATGCCCTGCGTCATCCTACATGGGACATGGGTGCCAAGATAACCATCGACTCGGCATCGATGATGAACAAGGGCTTCGAGGTGATTGAGGCCAAGTGGCTGTTTGGCGTCGACGCCAAGCAGATACAGGTACTGGTACACCCGCAAAGCATAGTCCACTCGGCTGTGCAGTTCCAGGACGGCAGCGTCAAGGCTCAGTTGGGTGTGCCCGACATGAGACTGCCCATACAATATGCCTTTTCGTTCCCACGCCGTCTGCCGCTCAGCGGAGAAAGGCTGGATCTCTTCAAGGCACAGCATTTGGAGTTCTTCGAGCCCGACTTGAAGAAGTTCCGCTGTTTAGCCCTGGCTTTCGAGGCTATCGACCGTGGTGGTAACATGCCGTGCATCGTCAATGCCGCCAACGAGATTGTGAACCGTGCCTTCCTAGAAGACCGCTGCGGCTTCCTGCAGATGGGCGACGTCATTGCCGAGACCATGGCCAAGGCCACGTTCGACAAGAACCCTACATACGAGACTTATATCGCGGCCGATGCCGAGGCACGGCGCATAGCAACTGAATTAATCAAATAAAGAATATGGAAGTATTTCTGATAAGACTATTACAATTCATGCTGGCTATCAGCCTGCTGGTATTGCTCCACGAGCTGGGACACTTCACCTTTGCCAAGCTTTTCAAGGTGAGGGTAACGAGGTTCTACCTCTTCTTCAACCCCCAGTTCCATATCATGAGCACCTACGACACCTGGGTGCGCAGGCTCTTCAAGCTGAAACCCGAGGTGGTTCCCACTAAAAAGGACGAAGAGGGCAAGGAGCGTAAGGAGTATGTTGGCACGGAGTACGGCTTGGGCTGGTTGCCCTTAGGCGGCTATTGCGCCATCGACGGTATGATCGATGAGACCAACCAGAAGCTCTCTGAGGAGGCTCATCCATGGGAGTTCCGTACTAAGCCCGTGTGGCAGCGTCTGCTCATTATGATTGGCGGCGTACTGGTCAACTTCCTGCTGGCCCTGTTCATCTACTCCATGATTCTGTTCTACTGGGGCGACACCTACATCCCAGTGGGCGAAATCAACATGAAGTTCAATGAGGAAGCCAAGTCCTATGGTTTCCAGGATGGCGATGTCCTTGTGGCCGCTGACGGAAAGATGTTCAAGGATTTCTCAGCCGACCTCTACCGCATGATTTCCGAGGCCCATGATGTCGAAATAGTCCGTAACGGCAAGCAAGAGCACATCACACTGCCCGGCGACTTGAACCTGCTTAACATGCTCAAGTCTGAGCCCCGTTTTGTCGAGCCTTTCCTGCCTGCCGAGATTGACAGCGTGCTGCCAGGCACGCCTGCTGCGAAGATAGGACTGGAGGCGGGTGACAAGATTCTGTCGCTCAATGGCCGCCCCATCGACTCTCACAACACGTTCCTCTTCGAACTGGGACGCTTGTCCGACCAGTTGGCTGTAGCCAAGACCCATGAGGACAGTATGAAGGTACGCACCGTCACCTTGACCTACAAGGGTGTGCGGCGCGATACGCTGGCAAGCACAGCTACCATCAATGGAACCGAAATACCCGACAGCGTTGCCCATTCTGCCTATGGCGTATTCACCAAGGAGGTGGTACTGACCGAAGAGCTGAAGCTTGGCTTCATGGCTCGTTCCCTAACTTCGCTCTATAAGCCTTACACCCGCGAGTACAGCTTCTTTGAGAGCATTCCCGCAGGCATCAAGTATGGATGGAACGTGCTGGCCGGCTATGTCGACGACATGAAGTACGTCTTCTCTGCTGAGGGCGCCAAGTCGCTTGGTGGCTTCGGAGCCATCGGATCGCTGTTCCCCCCGATGTGGGACTGGTACATGTTCTGGAAGATGACGGCGTTCCTCTCCATCATCCTCGCCTTCATGAACATTCTGCCCATCCCCGCCTTGGATGGTGGCCATGTGCTGTTCCTGCTCTATGAGGCCATCACGCGTCGCAAACCGTCCGAGCAGTTCATGATACGCGCTGAATACGTGGGCTTCGGCATCCTCATCCTCCTGATGGTGGTGGCCAACCTCAACGATATCCTCCGCTGGCTGGGCTATATGTAATAAACCTCCCAACCTCCCGTTTTCTCTTGAAACGCCTTTGTAGAAAGGGGTTGGGGGACGGGAGGTCTGTTGTTGAGACCTCCCGTCGACCTCCCGTTTAGCTCCCCTCATGCCACCTTTTTGGGCACAGCCCTGTAGTAGGCCACATGGGAATGTTCCTTGTGCTCGAACCCCAGATCGGTGAGAGCCTTTCCCAAGCGGATCTTCGTCGTGTGGTCATTCTTCACCGAAGGGTACTCTTTTTGGATAATCCCGATGAGCTCACCGCAGTTCATGGTTTTAGCATTTTCGCCTTCTTTGGGCTTACGGAAGCAGATGTCGACCATCTCAGCAATGTCCTTCTTCTCCATGTACTCCAGATTCAGCTCCTGAATGCGGGCTACCTCGTCGTTGTTGAACCAAAAGGGAGAATTCAGCTCACGGATCTCGTGGAGTACCTGGGCATAGAGCTGGTCGTAGTCAATATCGCCATCGTTATTGATGAATTGCCCGTCAGGGATGGTCAGGCAAATGTAACGACGGCTACCCGTTGCATCTGTCAGCGGATGGGGATTGTTTGTCGTAGCCACAAACGAGGCATAGCGAGGGCGGTCTTCCTGCGAGGCACCATAGATGGGACGCCCATTCACCTTACTCTTCGAAAGTGTCTGCTTCAAGGCGGCATGCTGACTGGGACGGATGGCCTCGAGCTCGTCAAGGTTCACCAAGAGGTTGTTCGTCAGCGCCATCTCCTTGTCAAACTTGTTCGAAAGGTTGAGATGATCCAGATAGTACTGGCGCAGATGCGGCGGCAGCAGTCGACGCAGGAAGGTGGTCTTTCCACAGCCCTGAGCTCCGATGAGCGTGGGAACACACTCGTTGCCGTGAAGCGTGTCCATCTGCAACCAATGGGCCACGGCCGAGCGCAGCCAGATGGTAAGAAATCCCGTCTGCTCAGAGCTGATGCCGGGCAGTCGGCTAAAGAGACGAGCCACATGGTTCTGTCCGTCCCATTGGGGCAGGTGGTTGAGGTAGTCGCCAATGGGGTCGTACGCGCGTACCTCTTCTGACTGCACCAGGTCCTGAATGTCCGACTTCGGATTGCCGCCCTCGCACACATCCTCGCGCTTGGCTCGGATGATGATGCTTTTCAGGGCACGCTCCGTCAGCGGACGCCATGCTGCATCATTGTCGGCAATTGTTTCATCTACAGCCGACTTCGTTACAAACTCCACCTTTCCGTTCAACTGATTGAAACGGAAAAGGTAGTTCTCCTTAAGGAATGACTCAACTACGAGCATTCCCGTCTGTGAAGCTCCAAGAGCCTCACCACGAACGGTAAGTTCTTCTGTCATAGATAATGATTTTTAGCTGTTTGGCTTAGATTGGCTCAAGAGTGTTTCTCATGGCGTCATGCCGAGTGCAACCATCGTGCAAGGCGAACGCAGAGCCGAGCTCGCTCGAGCTATGCTGAGCCGCAGCCGATGGTCGCCATTGCAATCAAAATTGCAAGTGCAAAGGTACGAAATTTTTTGCCGTTTTGCAAGTTTTTTGGCGAAAAAATGACACCAAAATTTGCATTTTAACACTTCAATTGGTGTATTCATTATGAGGTCAGACGGGAGGTCTCACGGGAGGTTAGACGGGAGGTCTCGCGGGAGGTCTCACGGGAGGTTTCTGAATCCGAAAATCCTTTGTACATCGAGGTTTCCGACGATTGACGGGAGGTGTTGTAATTATATGCAAGACGTGCATAAAAATACGTCCCGATAGCCCTTTGGAGTTTGCCCGGAGTAAATGGCCCTTTTAGTCCGACTAAATGATAGGTTTAGTCCGACTAAAAGGGTCACTTAGTCCGGCTAACTGTATGTGTATAAACATGCAATAATAAGGGTTGGGGAAAAGAAACATGTCGGTTTTGAGCGGTATTCCGCGAAAAGTTTGTATCTTTGCATCGCGAAATGTTACACATTTTAAATATCAAACGTATGAAAAGAATGATTCTTAGCATGGCTCTTGCTTTCGTAGCCCTGGTGGGCTATTCGCAGGGCATTGTGGGTAAATGGCTGACGGAGGCTGGTGATGCCAAGGTGGAAATCTTTGAGGCCAACGGCAAGGTGAACGGCAAAATCGTGTGGCTGGAGAAAGGTCCCGACACCAAGGATGTGCACAACAACGACGAGAAGCTGCGCAGCCGCAACCTGATGGGAGTCAACATTCTTTCCGGCCTGACTAAGAAGGGCGACAAGTGGGAAGGCGGCCGCATCTACAACCCCAAGAACGGCAAGAACTACAAGTGCTCCATCTGGCTTGAGGGCAACCAGCTGAAGGTGCGTGGCTATATCGGCTTCCTCTATGAGACGCAGACCTGGAAGAAGGCCCAGTAAGGAATGACCGCTCAGGAGAAAATCACGGAACAGCCCTCGCGCTACGACCATCTGGAACAGATGTCGGTAGCTGAGTTGCTGCAGCATATCAACGAGGAAGATGCGCTGGTGGCTGAGGCAGTGGGTCGGGCATTGCCCCAAATCAGGGCAGTGGTTGAGGCCATTGAGCCGAGAATGAAGCGCGGCGGTCGGCTGTTTTATGTAGGTGCCGGCACCAGCGGCAGGCTTGGGGTGCTCGACGCGAGTGAGCTGCCTCCCACGTTTGGCGTGCCCGAGACTTGGGTGATTGGCGTCATTGCTGGTGGCGACGAAGCGTTGCGCCATGCGGTGGAACGGGCTGAGGATATAGCCGGACAGGGCTGGAAAGACCTGCTCCGACATCACCCCACGAAGGACGACACGGTGCTGGGCATTGCGGCCTCGGGCACGACACCCTACGTGGTTGATGCCATTCGTCAGGCGCGTCAGAACGGGCTGTTGACAGGATGTATCACCAGCAATCCCGATACTCCGTTGGCCCGTGAGGCTGAGTTTCCCATTGAGACCATCGTAGGCCCTGAGTTTGTGACAGGCTCCAGCCGCATGAAGAGCGGCACAGCCCAGAAGATGGTGCTGAACATGATTTCCACCACCTTGATGATTCGCGTGGGGCGCGTGCAGGGCAACCGTATGGTGAACATGCAGCTGACGAACGACAAACTCGTGGATCGTGGCACGCGGATGCTTCAGGATTACCTGGGACTCGACTACGATGAGGCTCAGCAGCGGTTGCTCGATGCGGGGAGCGTAGCGGGCGTTCTCAGGGAGGAAACAGGAACTCACGCTCGAAAAAACCAATAATTTTTTTGGTTTTTTGCTCACTTAATCGTACCTTTGCACCCATGATTACGCAAGACCAATTGAAAGACGTGCTCGACAGGGCTGAAAAGCTGAAGCACTACCTGAGAATAGACGAGAAGCAGATAGAGTGGGAGGAGGAAGACCTGCGTACCCAGGCACCTGACTTCTGGGACGACCCGAAACGGGCCGAAGCCCAGATGAAGAAGGTGAAGGGCATCAAGAAATGGATTGACGGCTATAACGACTGCCGCATGAAAGCCGACGAGTTGCAGCTGGCCTTCGACTTCTACAAGGAGGAGATGGTGACTGATCAGGAGGTGGACGAGGCTTACCAGAAGGCGATGGAGGCCATCGAGGAGCTTGAGCTGATGAACATGCTGCGCCAGGAGGAAGACCCGATGGACGCCGTGCTGAAGATTAACTCGGGCGCTGGCGGCACTGAGGCTCAGGACTGGGCCCAGATGCTGATGCGAATGTATATGCGCTGGGCCGAGGCTCACGGCTATAAGGTGACCATTGCCAACCTTCTGGACGGCGAGGATGCCGGCATCAAGAGCGTGACGATGCAGATTGAGGGCGGCGAGTATGCCTACGGCTATCTGAAGTCGGAAAACGGTGTGCACCGCTTAGTACGCGTGTCGCCCTACAATGCCCAGGGAAAGCGCATGACATCGTTTGCCTCGGTATTCGTGACCCCGCTGGTCGACGATACCATCGAGGTGTACGTAGACCCTGCCAAGCTGTCGTGGGACACGTTCCGCTCGTCGGGTGCCGGTGGTCAGAACGTCAACAAGGTGGAGTCGGGTGTGCGTTTGCGCTATTGGTATACCGACCCTGACACGGGCGAGGAAGAGGAAATCCTCATCGAGAACACCGAGACGCGCGACCAGCCGAAGAACAAGGAGCGTGCCATGGCGCTGCTCCGTTCACAGCTCTACGACCGTGCCATGAAGAAGCGCATGGAGGCGCAGGCCAAGATTGAGGCAGGCAAGAAGAAGATAGAGTGGGGCAGTCAAATCCGCTCCTACGTCTTCGACGACAAGCGTGTGAAGGATCACCGCACCAACTTCGAGACCCGCGACGTAGAAAGCGTGATGAACGGCAAGCTCGATGGCTTTATCAAGGCCTACCTAATGGAATTTGCAGACAATAGTAATGAGTAATTAGTAATAAAAACAACTATGGCAAAGAAAGTAGCAAAAGAGACAAACCCGAAGCGGGTGGCTTACGAGAAGAAACAACAGGAAAAGGGTGAGAAGATCGTTATGTGGATTATCGGCGTTCTCATCGTATTTGGCATTATCTACGCTCTTTGGGCAAACCTCATGGTGGCCTAAATGCCATGAGCGGAATGGAAATTGAACGGAAGTTCATGGTGCGAGGCAACGACTACAAAAGCCTCGCCTATGCTTCCGACCGCATCAAGCAGGGCTACATCTGCAGCGGCCACGGCCGTACCGTCAGGGTTCGACTGCGTGGAGGGCGCGGTTATCTGACCATCAAGGGCCCGTCGTTCGATGGTGGCTTGAGCCGTTATGAGTTTGAGAAGGAGATTTCCGTCGAGGAAGCCGAACAATTGTTCCGCCTCTGCGAGCCAGGCATCATCGATAAGACGCGCTTTCTCGTGAAATGCGGTAACCACACCTTCGAGGTCGATGAGTTCTATGGTGAAAACGAAGGACTGGTGATGGCCGAGGTGGAGTTGCAGTCGCCTGACGAGCCTTTCGAGCGCCCTGCGTTTCTGGGACTCGAAGTCACTGGCGACCGCCGTTTCTACAACGGTCACCTGCGGCAGCAGCCTTTCAGCGTCTGGGGTAGCACACTACCAGCAGAATACCGATAGCGGCACCAATCGTCACCCCCGTAGAGTTGGCGGCAAAGTCGAGCCATTCGCCTCGACGGGTATTAGTAGCGTATTCCTGCAACAGTTCGAGTACGCCACTCATGATAATCGGCATCAGCCAAGCCCACGTAAACAGCCGCTTGGCATCGTATTTTTGATGCTGGCGCACATATTCCCACCAGATGACGGTACACGTAGAGCCATACATCAGGAAGTGTGTCCACTTGTCAATAAACGGCACGCTGTTAAGTCCAGTCTCAGGAAAATAAGGCATCAGCGACAGCGTCCATACCACCACGAGAAAAAAGGTGGAAAGCGGATAACGCCTGACGTATTTTTTGATAAATTGCCACATCTTTAGCACTTTTGCTTTCAATTTTGGTGCAAAAGTAAGAAATATTTCGTATTTTTGCAAGCGAATATGAAGAATCTTGAAATGTCGAAGCTGGAAAGAGCCAGTTTTAGCAGTAAGATGGGTGTTATCCTGGCTACTGCGGGCTCTGCCGTGGGCTTGGGTAACGTGTGGCGTTTCCCCTATATGACAGGTGAGAATGGCGGTGCCGTTTTCATTATCATCTATTTCATTTGTGTGCTGTTGCTGGGCATTCCCTGCATGATCAGCGAATTCATCATCGGTCGTCACGGACAGGCGAATACGGCACGAGCGTTCCGCAAGATGTCGGGTGGCTCGCCTTGGACGATTATCGGCTACATGGGTGTGCTCACAGGTTTCCTCATTTCGACCTACTATGCCGTGGTGGCTGGCTGGTGCCTGCAATATATCTGGGCATCGCTCATTGGTCACATGCAGGGCGACCCGGAATACTTCAAGACTTACTTCAACGAGTTCTCCAGCGACCCCGTGAAGCCCATCTTCTGGACGGTTATCATCCTGCTCCTCACCTATCTTATTATTGAGCACGGTGTGCGCAACGGCATTGAGCGTGCCTCAAAGCTACTCATGCCGACGCTGTTTCTGCTGCTGCTCGTCATTGTGGGAGCGTCGTGCCTGCTGCCAGGTGCTGAGAAAGGCATTGAGTTCCTGTTCAAGCCCGACTTCACGGCCATCAACGGCGACGTGTTCCTGGCTGCCTTGGGACAGGCGTTCTACTCACTGTCCATAGCTATGGGATGTATCTGTACCTATGCCAGCTATTTCTCACGACAGACAAACCTCACCAAGTCGGCTTTTCAAATCGGCGTCATCGACTCGTTGGTGGCCATCCTCGCAGGCCTGATGATTTTCCCAGCAGCCTTCTCTGTTGGCATCAATCCCGATAGCGGGCCCTCGCTCATCTTCATCACCCTGCCCAATGTGTTCCAGCAGGCTTTTGCACAGATGCCAGCCGTTGGCTACATCATCTCCCTGCTTTTCTTCCTGCTGCTGTCGTTGGCTGCGCTGACGTCGCTGATTTCGCTGCATGAGGTCTCTACGGCATTCTTACAGGAGGAGTTGGTCGTCACCCGCAAGAAAGCAGCGCTGATAGTCACCATTTCCACCTGCATCATCGGGGCTTTCTGCTCGTTGTCGTTAGGTGCCGTCGATGGTCTGTCGTTCTTTGGGCGCACGTTGTTCGACTGGTTTGACTTCTTGACAGGACAGGTATTCCTGCCCGTTGTCGGGTTCCTGACCTGCATCTTCTTGGGATGGTTCGTGCCTCACAAGGTGGTACGCGATGAGTTTACCAACTGGGGCACCCTTCATGGACGCTTCTTCCACCTCTACCTGTTCCTCGTGAAGTATGTCTGTCCCATCTGCATCCTTTTCATTTTCCTTCATCAATTCGGACTCATCTAAGCCCCCTAAGTTATGGATATATCGAGAGGAAATTTTGGTAGCAAGATAGGCATTATCCTGGCAACGGCAGGTTCGGCTGTCGGACTCGGCAACGTGTGGCGTTTCCCGTATATGACGGGCCAGAACGGTGGTGCCGCCTTCATCATATTGTATTTCGCCTGTATCCTGCTGTTAGGTATACCAGGCATGATCAGCGAGTTTATCATCGGCCGTCATGCACAAAGCAATGCATTTAGTGCTTATGGCAAGATGGGAGGCCGTTGGTGGCGATACGTCGGCATCCTCGGCATCCTTACCTCCACCATTATCCTCGGCTTCTATGCCGTTGTGGCCGGCTGGTGCCTGCAGTACCTCTTTGCCTCGATTGCTGGTCAGCTCAGCGGTGATGCCAACTATGTGCAGAACTACTTTCAGACGTTCTCCAGCGACCCTGTTAAGCCGTGTCTGTGGGGTATTGCCTTTGTGCTGCTGACCCATTTAGTCATTGTCCATGGCGTTCGGCGCGGCATTGAGCGGGCCTCGAAAATCCTCATGCCCTTGCTCCTGATATTGCTCATTGTCATCGTTGTGTCATCGTGCATGTTGCCTGGAGCCATCGAGGGTGTACGCTTCTTACTATATCCCGACTTCTCGAAGGTTACCCATAGCGTACTGCTTGAGGCCCTTGGACAGGCATTCTTCTCACTCTCACTCGGTACTGCCTGTCTTTGTACCTATGCCAGTTACTTCAGCCGTGACACTAATCTGGTGCGCTCGGCTGGGCAGATAGCCATACTCGACACCATTATCGCCATCCTCGCGGGCCTGATGATTTTCCCTGCAGCGTTCTCAGTAGGCGTCAACCCTGACAGCGGCCCCTCGCTCATATTCATCACCCTGCCCAATGTGTTCCAGCAGGCTTTTGCACAGATGCCCGTCGTTGGCTACGTGATAGGCATCCTGTTCTATGCCCTCCTGGTGTTTGCTGCACTCACGTCGACCATCTCCATGCACGAGATCGGCACCGCCTTCTTCCACGAAGAGATGAAACTGTCGCGCAGAAAGGCCGCATCGATACTCACCGTAGTGTGCAGCATAATTGCCGTGTTCTGTTCCCTTTCCATTGGTGCTGTTCCTGGCATACGGCTCTTTGACATGTCGCTCATGGATTTCTGCGACTTCCTCACAGCTCAGATCATGCTGCCAGCAGGTGCCTTCCTCACCAGCATCATGATGGGGTGGCTTGTATCGCGTGATGCTATCCGCGACGAATTCACCAATGGTGGTACAGTCAACCGGTCGCTCTTCCGCATTTGGTTTGTCTGCGTCCGCTACGTAGTGCCTCTCTGCATCCTCCTTATCCTCCTCCATCAGTCTGGAATCATCTGAAGATGCCCAGTTTTTTCTTCTTGCCAAAGTCCGATCGTCGCATCATAACGGTACTCATAGGTGTCATCGTGATAGCGTTAGGGGTCTTGTTCATCGACAAGCCGCAAGAGGAGCCAACGGCTCTACAGCCTATTACCGATACCGTTAGCACGAGTAAGCCACGATACCAGCGTCCGTCCTACAGTTCTGATAGGCAACGATCTGTAGAGCGTTTCGCCTTTGACCCCAATACTGCCGATAGCACCCAACTTCTGCGCCTCGGCCTTCAGCCTTGGCTGGTACGCAATATCTATCGTTATCGCGAGGCAGGGGGTGTGTTCCATAAACCGCAGGACTTTGCACGCCTCTATGGGCTTACACTCAAGCAATATCAGCAACTGGAACCCTATATCCGCATTGCCAAGGAATACAACATGATGGCACGCGACTATGTCAGCGACGAAAAGCCTGCTGCTCCTCAGCATGACAGCCTCGTGCGCCCCCAGAAACTATCGCCACAGGAACACGTAGCAGTCAATCAGGCCGACACAACCCTACTCCAGCGCGTGCCAGGCATTGGCCCCTATTACGCTCGCCGTATTGTCAATTACCGCCAACGTTTAGGCGGCTACTACCGCACAGAGCAGCTCCTTGAGATTGAGGGGTTCCCTGAGAGTGCCCTCAGCTACTTTTCCATTGCCGACGATGCTGTGGTACGCAAGCTGAATGTCAACCGCCTCAGCCTCAATGAACTCAGGCAGCATCCCTATATCGGCTTCTACCGTGCCAAGCAGATTGTAGACTTCCGTCGCATCCACGGACGCATCAGCAGCCTCAGTGAACTGAGTCTCTCGAAGGACTTCACGCCTGAAGTCATTGAGCGGCTGGAACACTATGTGGAGTATTAAGCCAAGCATCGATTTTTCATGCTTTTAGGTAATTTAGCACCGATTCTTTCCGTTGTATGAATATTTATTCGTAAATTTGCACGCTGATTATAATTAATAAGGTATGCAAGAGACAAGACAAAACAAGATATCGCGACTGCTGCAGAAAGAGCTGAGCGTCATTTTCCAGGAACAGACGCGGGCGATGCATGGTGTAATGGTCAGCGTTACACGTACGAAGATTTCGCCCGACCTCAGTATTTGTACGGCTTATCTGAGTATCTTCCCGTCGGAACGCGGAGAGGAACTGCTGGCCAATATCGAGAAGAACACCAAGCAGATACGCTACACGCTGGGACAACGCATCAGAAACCAGCTGCGCATCGTGCCCGAGTTGAGGTTCTTCATTGACGACAGCCTTGACTACATTGACCGCATCGACGAGCTGCTGAAGAAGTAAGTGTTATGAATTTCCCATTCTACATAGCCCGCCGATACCTGTTCTCCAAGAAGTCGACCAACGCCATCAACGTCATCAGTGCCATTTCGGTGGTGGGGGTGGCGGTAGCAACGATGGCCTTAGTGGTCACGTTGAGCGTGTTCAACGGCTTCCACGACCTGGTAGCGTCGTTCCTGACATCGTTTGACCCACAGCTGAAGGTAACGCCAGTGAAGGGGAAGTCGGTGGCTGCCGATGACCCTCGACTGACGAGTATCAGGGAGCTGCCTCAGGTAGATGTAGCAACTGAGTGTCTCGAAGACCAGGCGTTGGTTATCTACAACGGCCGACAGGCGATGGTAACGTTGAAGGGTGTAGACGACAACTTCGACCAGCTGACCCACATCAACGAGATTCTTATCGGTGAAGGACAGTTTGAACTGCATGCCGCCGATATGCACTATGGGCTGATTGGCATCAGGCTGGCCGACCAGTTGGGAACAGGCTATGTCTACGATCAACCACTGAAGGTGTATGCGCCGCGTCGAGAGGGACAGTTCGACTTTAGTGCTCCAGAGGAGTCGTTCATCGAGGACGAGCTATTTTCTCCTGGGGTGCTGTTCAACGTTCGGCAGGCTAAGTACGACAAGGGCTACGTTATCACGTCGCTGGGCTTTGCACGCCGGGTGTTTGAGCAACAGGGCATGGTATCTTCGTTAGAGTTGCGCCTGAAGCCTGGCAGCGATTTCGAGAAGACCAAGTCTGAGATGCGAAAGATTGCTGGCGACGATTTCTACGTGAAGGATCGATTTGAGCAGCAGGACGAGACATTCAAGATCATGAAGATTGAGAAGTTCATCGCCTACATCTTCCTGACATTTATTCTGATCGTAGCCTGCTTCAACATCATCGGCTCGCTGTCGATGCTGATTATCGACAAGAAGGACGACGTGGTGACGTTGCGCAATTTAGGAGCGTCTAATCGCCAGATTACCCAGATATTCCTGTTTGAAGGACGCTTGATCTCTGCCATCGGAGCCTTGCTGGGCATTGGCATCGGATTGCTGCTGTGCTGGCTGCAGCAGACGTATGGTCTGGTGAAGTTAGGCTCGTCTACGGGATCGTTCGTGGTGAATGCCTATCCTGTAAGTGTCCATCCTGAAGACGTGATACTGATTTTCGTGACGGTATTGGTGGTAGGATTTCTGGCCGTTTGGTATCCTGTGAGATATTTCTCGGCCAAAATATGAGGTATTCTTAGGTTTTGTATCTTTGTACGCAAATAATAAGGTAATGACTGCAACTATAACAAAGGCACGCTTCGGAAAGGAGCTACGCGACTACGTAATGATTACGATTGCCATGCTGAGCTACGCTATCGGGTGGGGCATCTTCCTGCTGCCCAACAGCATCACGACGGGAGGCGTAGCTGGTGTGGCATCCATACTCTATTGGGCAACGGGCATTCCCGTCCAGCTGTCTTATTTCGGCATCAACGGCGTGCTGCTGTTAATTGCATTGCGCATCTTAGGCTGGCAGTTCTGCGTGAAGACGGTCTATGCGGTGTCTGTGCTGACGGTAAGCATCGGCTTGACAACTGACCACTACAACGCCCACTTGCTGAGCGACCAGCCCTTCATGGCGGCTATCATCGGCTCGGTGTTCTGCGGCTGCGGAGTAGGCCTGGGACTGTCAAACAACGGTTCTACGGGTGGTACCGACATCATTGCGGCTATTGTCAACAAGTTTCGCGATGTATCGTTAGGACGCGTCATCATGATCTGCGACGTCATCATCATCTCCAGCTCCTATCTCGTGCTGCGTGACTGGGAGAAGGTCATCTATGGCTACGTGGTACTTTATGTAACGGCCTTCTGTGTGGATCAGGTGGTAGAGTCAGCCCGTCGTTCAGTACAGTTCTTCATCATCTCAGACAAGTATCGTGAAATAGGTGAGCGCATCAACCGTGAACCCCATCGAGGATGTACTATCGTCGATGCCCAGGGTTTTTATTCGGGTAAGGAAGTGAAAATGCTCTTTGTGCTGGCCAAGCGTCGCCAGAGCAACCTTATATTCCGCATTATCAATGAGGTCGACCCCACAGCCTTTGTATCGCAGAGTGCTGTCATTGGTGTCTACGGCGAGGGATTCGACCACTTCAAGGTAAGAATGAAAAAAGCAGAAACTAAACATGAGACTGATTAAAGACCAGGAGTTCGGAGGAGAACGGCCGCTGTTTGCCTCCCACGACCTGAGATTAGAGCGTGTCACCATTACCGATGGCGAAAGCGGCATCAAGCAATGCCAGCGGATGGAGGCACACGACTGCCGCTTCTATGGCAAGTACCCGTGGTGGCATGTCGACGGAGCCCTCATAGAGGACTGTTACTTTGCCGAGGGTTCACGCTCGGCCATCTGGTACACCAACGACCTCTGTATGCGCCACTGTCGCATAGACGGACCCAAGTTCTTCCGCGAGATGAGAAACGTGGAACTGGAGGATGTGGAGATTACCGATGCTGACGAGACATTCTGGCGTATTGACGGCCTGCGGCTCAAGAATGTACGCTTGCATGGCGGTACCTATCCCTTTATGTTCTCCCAAAATATCTACGTCGACGGGTTGAGCAGCGACTCGAAATACGTGTTCCAGTACTGCCGCAACGTAGAGATTCACAACGCTAACATCTTGACCAAGGACTCTTTCTGGGAGTGCGAGAACGTCACCATCTACGACTCCGTGCTCGATGGCGAGTACTTAGCCTGGCACTCCAAGAACGTGCGCCTCGTCAATTGTCACTTGGCTGGCGAACAGCTGTTGTGCTACACTGACAATCTGATACTTGAGAACTGTACCATCGACACCGCCTGCGACCGCATGTTCGAATACTCAACCGTACAGGCCGATATCCGTGGACATATTGAGAACATCAAGAACCCCACCAGCGGCCATATCATTGCCGACTCTATTGGCTCCATCACCATCGACGAAAACGTGCGCCAGCCCAATGACTGCGTGATTGAAGTAAGACCTTGAAAAGGTACTACATGTCTTTTTCCCTTAATAGTTGCGGATTGGACATGTCGATTTCATAGTGCTCTATAGTGCCTTTCATGTTGAATGACAATATGGCTTTGTCTGTTGTCACATCCAGTGAACACGGTGCCCCCTCGATTAAAGGAATACAACTATTGCTACCAACAGGGAAACCGCAGCAGATGGGGATGTCGAGTTCGTGGAGATGTGCTATCAGCATCTGTTCGACACTGCCATACTGAAGGTCGTACCTGATAGAGCTGAACGTGCCAAAGATGATACCCTTCACATGCTCAAAGTCAAGTTGCAGACTTAGCGTATAGAACAAGCGGTCGATGCCATGCAACGACTCCTCAACCTCTTCGATAAACAGAATAATATCCTGCTTCAGAGGGAAATGGTATCTGGTGCCTGCTATGGCAGAAAAGCTTGAGAGATTACCTCCCAGAAGAATGCCTTCTGCATGGCCGCTTTGATTATAAGGATTACCTGGTATCTTGTATTGGGGTAGGGCACCAAACAGGATATTCCGAGTAATGGTAGATGCCGGTTCCTGACAGCTTGAAATCTGGAAGGCCATGGGTCCATGCAGACACATGACGCCCGCCCCAGCAGCGGTATATAGCATAATGGTGATATCACCATGACCTATCAGCCACTTGGGGTGTTGACGAAAACAGTCTTGAGGAATGCGGTTTAACAGATGGATGGATCCATAGCCACCTCGCGAACAGATGATGGCTTTGATGGAATCGTCTTCGAGGGCCCACAACAGGTCGGCAGCACGTTCATCGGCTGTTCCTGCGTAGGCATTCACATTCAAGTTGTTTGTGTGTGGCCCGATAACTGGCAGCAGTCCCCAACTCTTGACGGTCTCTGCTGCCTGCTGAATGGCTTCCTGAGGCACCCAATAGGCGGGTGAGACAAGAGCAACCTTGTCTCCTTTTTTTAAATAGGGTGGTCGAACAATCTTTCTGCCTTGACTCATTATAATTGGTTAATACAAATTAAGCGTCTTTAAGATGCAAAAGTAGTCATTTCCTTGTTTCTTTGCAATAGACAACCCCCTTCTACCCTCAATAATTGTAAATATTGAAAGAGAATTTGTAAATTCAGGAAGTTGCAACCTCTTGATCCATGAAGTCCTTAGTTAATTTTGGAAGTCATTGGATTTTTGATACCCTTATAGTCTTTGAGGTAGGCCTTAGCAGAACCGAAAGAGAGGAACATGTCAAGGCGGACGGGGATATGATTCTGGTCGTCGGTGATGAAGAAGCGGATGAGTTCGTGGTTCTCACCATTCTCACGCTCAATGAATGAGAATACCAGACAGTTGAATTTTTCCTTGGTGTCTTCTACTTTAAAAGTCTCGCGTCCCTGGAATTGTAGCCATGAATGACTCAGATGACTGGCATCACTGATGGGCATGGCAATCTTATCGCCCACTTTCATGCTCTCGGAACTAAAGTTGCGTGCTCGGAGGAAGATACTCATCATGTCGTAGATACAACTTTTATAGGTGGCTTCTTTCCAAAGGTGCTCACCGCTTGCCGTGATGGCATGCATCTTGAGGTGGCAGTACCTCTTTGGGTAGGTATACCATAGCTCATCGACGTAATAGCGCTTGCCCTCTCTGGCACCTTTTCGGAAGTAGAGGGGGGATAGGTCAGGAGAGCAGTAGGAAAGCAGCGTATCACGCATGGTGAAAAATTTGTCGAGCCGTTTATTACCGCCAGTAACAAGACTGGAGCACCAGGCTTTCTTGCCTTCGAAAGTGGTGAGGTCAGTGTTCATGGTAGCTTGTCCTACCTTGAACCATACGAACTTCCAGTTGAAATAGAGATTATAGGTGAGTCGTTCACCACTCTGGAACGCTTTATTCTCAATACCGCACTGGCTCTGGGCAGAAGCCGAGAGAAGGAAAAACTGGGTCACTGAGATAATGAGTAACTTGGATATTAGTCTTTTCATTGAAGTATATTATTGTGAGGGATATTATATGATGTATCAGAGCCTGACGCCAGTAGTTTTCTGAACATATTCCTTGCCCAGTTCCTTGGCTCGTTGGAGGTTTCGGTTCTGTAACTTCTTTTGTTGTTCTGTTTTCTGCTTGGTGATGGCAGCAGGTTTCTGGTTAAAGCGCTTGCGGGCGTTCAGGTCCCAGGTAATCTTGAGATCCCATTTGGCCTTACATTCTTTCTCTTCGTTGAAGTAGTATACCTGTTCGGGCTGTTTATCCGCATAGTAGTCGCCAGTGTCCCAGAGGTTGTTGCCATTAGCATCGATGAAAGCCCGCAGATAGTACTTGCCTGGGTTGACGAAGCGGAAGGTGGCCACATTATTCTTGGCCCTTACCTGTTTCACCACTTTTTCGGAACCGTTGACGAGCATGACAACGACACCAGTATCACGACAGTTGATGAGGGTGACGATTACGGAACTGAAGTCTTCTTCTTTCTTTATCTTGATGCCCGTCTTAATGGGTTTGTTGACTAAGCCGTAAAGATCCTCGAAAGCAGCGGAGTCGACCTCAAGGCTGTATTCTGCGCCCTCTTTCCAATTGGCCTTGAACTGATACAGCCTGATGTTGTCCTTACTAGGCTGGAAGACATAGTCAGCCTCGTACCAGAGGGTATCGACCTTGGTATAGAGATGGATTGCTGCCGTGTCAAGCCTGAGCAATGGTGTGGGTGTCTCGAAGTAGGTAATGGCATCGGGCGCGATAGAGCCGCCAGGGGTTTTCATCTGGAGGTACTGCGGCGGTTGTATAGAATCGTATGCCTCACCTTCTTTCTTTTTCTTCTCCTGCTCCTTTTGCCACTCCTCAAACTCTTTCGCCTTGGCCTTCATGCGTTTCTCGTACGACACCTTGGGCAGAAATTCAATGGTATCTGTCTGGCTGATAAGCAGATTAGTCGTATCAGTCTTCATGTACTGCATTTCAACGGTGAGCGTATCAGTATTAATCAATGCTGTGTCACGCAGCCAATAGAAGATGGTGTCGTTCTTTGGAGATGATTCAACAACGAAGGCGCTATCGGAATTGAAATTGAGTCCACGAAGCACTGGCGGCAGTGAGTCACCATAGGTAAAATAGACGCCCAGCTTGTTGGGCTCCTGACGTTCTGTCTTCAGCAGATAACGGCTATCCTGAATGGCAGTAAAAGCCAGAAGTGTGATGTCGTCAGGCAGGAAATGGATATAGGGAATCTGCAGAATATTGTCGATGTGCAGGGAATCTCGCCAAATGGTATCCTGTCGTGTGTCAGGCTTCCATGACGGTTCGAAGGTCTCATGGTTAAAGGCCAGCATTTCGCTTTTCTGGCTGTATACAAAGTTTCCGTCAGCATCTTGCAAGGCATAGGCGCGGTAGGTGCCAGGTGCGACTCCCTTGACCACGAAACGTCCACGGCTGTCAGTGCGTGAGACTCGAATCATAGGTTCCTTGACAAAGACTGTGTCAGACAAATCACTGTATAATCCCACAAGAATACCCTTGATGGGTTCGAGGTTCTCTGCATTCAGTACATAGCCAGAGACTTCAAGCGTGTCAATCTTATCACCAGTCGAGAAACTATAGGTATAGTTACCCATGGGGTTTCCCTCGGTATGGTCGACGATGGCGTCGCTAAAGTCTATAGTATATGTAGTATTGTCTTTCAAAGTATCTTTTAATGAAACAACAATGCGCTTGCCACTGGCCTTGATGTCAGCCATTTCAATTTGTGGCGGTGACACAATCACCTTTTCCTGGGCATTTTCCAGTCTGATATATTCATTGAAGTAAATGTTTACACGCTTGCTTTTCACATTGGTAGCCTTGTCAGAGGGCGATGAACTAATAACGTATGGTGGTGTATCATCATACCATCCACCATCGGGGTTACCCATTCTTGCGCATCCTACCACCAATAGTGCCAACAGACATATATACTGAAATTTCTTCATGCGTTCAGTTCTAATAGTTGTTCTATATGTTCGCGGCTGTTGCTCAGGCGTGGCACCTTGTGCTGACCGCCTAACTTTCCCTGCTGCTTCAGCCACTCATTGAAGAGTCCTGGGCGAGCGGTGACAATCTCTAACGGCTGAAGGGTGATGTCCTTATAACGTTTTGCCTCGTAGTCGCTGTTTAGTGTTTGCAGACGTTCGTCAAGCAAAGCAGCAAACTGCTTGAGATCCTGCGGTGGTATGCTGAACTCGATAAGCCATTGATGACGGCATTTGGCGTGATCGTCCATAAAGATGGGGGCAGCAGTGTATTCGCTGATCTCGGCACCTGTCTGCTGGCAGGCGTAGGCCAGCCCCTGTTCGGCATTGTCGACAATCAGTTCCTCACCGAAAGCATTGATAAAGTGCTTCGTGCGACCTGAGATGACGAACTTGTAGGGGTTGACGGATGTGAAGCGCACGGTGTCGCCTAACATATAGCGCCATAATCCGCACGATGTACTGATGAGCATGGCATAGTTTTTGCCTAATTCCACGCCCCAAATCGGAACAATGTTGTCAGTACCCATTTCCTGAAACTCATAAAACACATCGTAGTCGAGCATCAGGAGCAAGGATTTGTCTGTAGGTTCACTCTGCAGTCCGAAGAATCCCTCGCTGGCATTATAGGTTTCCATATATTGCATGCGAGGCGAACGAATCAAATGCTCATATTGCTGACGATAAGGCGTAAAGGCCACACCACCATGAAAGAACACCTCCAAGTTTGGCCAAACCTCGTCCAAATACTGTTTGCCGCTGAGTTCCATAACGCGAGTCAAGACAGAGAGCATCCATGAGGGTACGCCTGATAGGTTTGTCACGTTCTTATTCAGGGCTTCGCGTGCTATGCGGTCACGTTTTATCTCAAAGTCAGCGAGTAGGGCTGTCTGCTTCTTGGGAATGCGTACCAAGTTGGCCAATGGATTAATATTCTCAATTAAGATGGCACTTAGATCACCCACCAGCGATCCTGGCACGTTGTAGTTTGGAGCATGGCTGCCCCCTAAGATCAACGATCGTCCATCAAAGAGTCGGCTCTTAGGAGTGTTGCGTAGATAGAGTGCCACTGTATCAAAGGCTCCGGCATAGTGAATATGGTGAAGTCCTTCGTCGGTAACGGGAATAAACTTCGACTTATCGTTAGTGGTTCCACTTGACTTGGCAAACCATTTCACGTGTCCTGGCCAAAGCACATCCTTTTCGCCATGGCGCATGCGGTCGATACTTTCCTTCAGCTCTTCGTAGCTATTGACAGGAACACACTTGACAAACTGCTCATAGTTACTGATTTCTGAGAAAGCATGCTTACGCCCATATTCTGTATTGCTGGCTCTGCTGATAAGGTGCATCAGAACATTGCGTTGCATTTCCACGCCTCCGTTCTGGTGCCGTTCAAGTTCCCGCTGACGGGGTTGAAATATCTTGCCTCCAATTGTTGTTAAGATCATTGTTTTAATTCGTTTTCTGATTCTAAACGTACTCACCTCGCCAGCCAACGGGAGGGATTCTGGACAGCAGTACCCTTACGAAGCTGGAATTGAAGAATACCCTCAGAGCCGACTACACCCAGCGACTGGCGGGTAGTGACATTCTGACCATTACGGACACTGACGGATGAGAGATTGGAATAGACGGATATATAGCTGCCGTGACGTACCATTACGCCAATGGTACCACTTATGTTGAAGACGGCACATACCACACCGTCGAAGATGCTTCTCGCGTGCGCGCCCGCCTGTCCTTTTATTTTAATACCTTTATTGTCAAGGCGGACAGAAGACAAGCCCTCAACAGTTTGCGATCCAAATCCACTAACTATACGATAGCCACCTGTGATAGGCATTGGCAACCGTCCACGGTTACTTTCAAAGTTACCGCTGAGCCGCATGTCTTCCGAAGAGACAATATAAGAGGACTTACTATTTTTGTTTAATGAAAGTGATTGTCTTTCCTGCTGTTCTTTCTTTTTTGCCTCGGCCACCTCACGTTCATGGGCGCGAGCTTCCTCTGCAGCACGACGTTCAGCATTGCGGCGGGCCTCTTCTGCTTCACGGGCAGCCTGCTCTGCGGCTCGCTTTTCCTCAGCACTCTTCTTGGCGGCGGCCAATGCCTGCTGCTTGGCACGTTCCTCTCGAGCTTTGGCTTCAGCAATGCGACGGGCATTCTCGCGGGCAGCAGCCTCAGCAGCGGCTTTTTTGCGTGCCAACTCCTCTGCTCGTTTCTTGGCAGCGGCTTCACGTGCCTCACGTGCCTTACGTTCGGCAGCGGCCCGTGCCTCGGCCTCAGCACGTGCTTTGGCCCGTGCCACTTCTTCGGCAATAAGTTTTTCAATCTGGGCATTCAGCGCTGCGTCCTTTTTACGCTGTTCCGTGATGAGGCTTTCGATGGTTTTCTGCTCCTTCTGCAAAGTACTGACCACTTTCTGCTGTTCTGCCTGTTTGCCCTCCAAGTCCTTTTGTTCTTGCTCTCCGCGGTTGAGCAGCGTGTTCTTCTGACGCTTGGTGTCGTTTAACTCGTCTTGGGCTTCAGTAACCTCGTGTTGAATCAGCATGACGGCCTCACCCTGTGCCCGCTGGTATTGCGCATACTCGCGGCTAAATCGCAGGCGGCGATACATCTGAGTAAAGTTCTTGGCACTAAAGATGAACATGAGCTGGTTTTGCAGCGAGCGGTTGCGATGCATATAGCGCATCGACTTCAGATAGTTCTGCTTGCGCTCATCAAGTCGCCGCTGCAGGGTCTGCAGCTGAGTATCAAGTGTTGAGATGGTACCGTCGAGGACGTCTAAATCGTGACGTATGGTGTCGATGGTGCGGCGCTTGTCGGCTATTTCTGTGTTGATCATCTGGAGATTCTCCAAACGCTCTTTCACGTTACGGCGATTAGCCTGAAGCTTACGTTCCTGTTCTTTGATTTGCTTCTGTAGCTGTTGGCGCTGGTTTTGCAAGCCCTTAATGCTTGGGGTAGTCGTTTTCGAAGCAGAGGTCTGCTTTTTCTTGGATGTAGTTTTCTTGGAAGAAGTATTCTTAGTGGCAGTCTTTTGGGTAGTTGTAGGCTTCTTGGTTGTTGTATTTGTGGTACTCGTCTTTTGCTGCGCAGACTTTTTTATCTGTGCAGTAGTCATGCTTGCTGACAGTAGCCAGCACCCTAAAAGCAGAAACCAGAAAGAATGAGACTTCATCAAAGAGTTACAGAGCCATGAAACGTTGTAGGATCTCGTCGATAGTTACCTCGCGATACTTATTGGAAACCTTTGTCAGCTCTTCCCATCCAGTCTCATGCTTAATATAGTTGAGCTTGACTTCCAGCTTGACTTCTTTCTTAGGAGTGGTTAGAACGATGTTCATCGTGTTGGGGAACAATTTGTTGGTACTCTCAATAAGCTTGAAGTCCTGATAGTCCCAGTTCAACTGGGTGTTGCCGTTGAAGCGGTCCTTGTAGAGGATATTGGTCATATTGATATTACCTGTACTCTGCTTGATAAGCCAGCTGTAGTCAATCTTCTCAGTCTCAAAGCTGACAATGGCGTCATCGTTGCCTGTGTCAGTGTTCGTTGTGAACTTATGCATGTCTTCAGCCGTCAACTTAGTGTGGTTGGGTTGGAACAGCTCGTTCCAGAATAGAGCCTGAAGGGTGTAGAAGTTTAGGCCGCTGTTGCGCAGGAAGTCAATCTGCATGTAGGGTGCCATCAGGTACTGTTTGTTAATACGGTCCATGATAAGTACATAGTCCTTGGTGAACTCCAGACGTGCGGCCTCAACGAAGCCGAAAGCCATAAGCTGAAGACGAATAACGGAGTCGCGCTTCATCTTCAGGTTACCTGTGAGCGAAATATCTTGCTCACCCACCTGTACGGAGAACTTCACCTTAGAGGTGATAAAGCGTGCCTGCTGAGAGTTGTTGGTAACCTTGTCTAAAAACCGTGTCTGTGTAGAATTGATAACGGTCTGTTTTGTCTCCTCCACTGCTTTCTTCTTTGATCCACACGAAGCCAGCATAAGAGGAAGTGCCAAAATGGCTACTTTCAGGAAATTGGTTGCTTTCATTTTCTTATATATTTTTTGAGTTTGATTTTTCTAATAAGTATCTTGTTATTCGGGTCTTTTTCCAGCGCCTGCCGCCACAATGCCATTGCTCGGTCGGTATCATGGTTTTGTATGAGGATATCACCCGCATGTTCGGTGATGACGGCATTGGAGTCGGAATCGTTTTGAAGTGCCTGCTCAATATATATTTTTGCCTCGGCATAGCGTCCTTCCATAAAGAGAATCCACGCATACGTATCCAGATACGTGGCGTTTTTGGGGTCGGCCTTGATGGTTTTATAGCTCATCTGTTCTGCTTTATCCAATTCCTTGTCCAGTTCACTCAGATAGTAGGCATAGTTGTTCAGGCACATGATATTGTCATCTTTCCATGCAAGACAGGAGTCGTAAGCTTCAAAGGCCTCATGTGTCAGCCCTTTTTGATGCAGCAGATCACCCATCACGGCATAGAAGTCACTGACAATGGCTGGGTTGCTTTCAGGACCAATGACACCGATGCCATTCTGGAATGCTTCCAGTGCCTTGTCACGTTTGTCCTGCTGGTAGTAGGCCATACCCTGATAATAGTAGAATGCCATTTCTTCGGGATTATACTGACGGGCATCCTGACATAGTGTGATGACTTCCTGATGGTCTTTTCTGTCCCAGGCAAAGCTGACCAATTGTAATCTGGCTCCAGCATTATCTGGTGCAATGCGCAAAACGGTCTGCAGCATCTGGCGAATGCTGTCACGTGGCATTTTCTTCAGATCCATGTATGCTGCACAGAGCATGGCAATGTCTGCGTTCTGCTGAGGTGTTGAGAGAAGCTTATGGAAGAGTTCCAGTACTTTAGTGCTGTCACCACCGTCCATCCGTTCGCTGTCTCCAACAATCTGCCGCATAATGTAGATACGTTGTTCGTTCGTTGTGTTTTTGTTCAGAAGTATCAGGGAAGTCATGGAATCCACCTTCTCAGTCTCTCCCTGAACTCGATAATAGCTGCGAAGTGAAACCTGGGCACGGGTGTTGTCGGGTTCTTCAGCCAGAATTTCGTTATAGAGCCGTAGGGCCTGCTGTTCTTCATCATTACGCAGTAGCATATCGGCATACATGCCCTTGTAGTTCAAATCATAAGGATACTGACGAGCCAAGGACTCCATTTCAGCAATGGCTGCCTCTTTATTCCCCAACTTGGTGTAGATTTCACTTTTGGCATATGACAGCCGTTCACTCTTGCCCTCAACAGCTTCCAATCTGTTAAGAACCTCAATAGCTTTCTCTGTGTTATCTGTCTGTTGATACAGCTCAAAAAGCATTTCGAGTAGATCTTCACGACTCTTGTCTTGTTCGTAGAGTTGCTCTATTACGCCAATGGCTTTCTCGAAGTTGCGATGGGCAATATATGACTGCGCTACCGTTTCCTGATAAGTAGCATTGTCAGGCTCCAACTCAGCAGCCCGTAGCAGACATTGCTGTGCCAAACTGTCTTTTTTCAGAATTTGGTAATATTGCGACAGGTAATACCAAGCCTCGGCAGCTTTTGGTTTCAGTTGGGTGCAGTGGCGTAGCAAATCAAAGGCTGCATCATTGTTGCCTTTTTGTCGCTGTACCATTGCTTCAAGAAAAAAGAAATCATAGCTGGTTTGGGATTTGAACTGATTAGAAATAGTATCTGCTGTCTGAGCGGAAACACCCAGACTCCCCATCATCATGATGGACACTACAAATAGTCTAATCACAAACTTCAAAATCTCAAGTCAATCCTGTATGTCCGTAGCCGCCGGCACCGCGTTCCGTCTCGTCAAGCACCTCCACTGTCAGGAATTCGCCCTGCTCATGGCGGGCAATAATCATCTGGGCAATACGCTCACCATCATTGATGACAAAATCTTCCTGCGATAGATTGATGAGGAGTACACCCACCTCCCCTCGGTAGTCAGCATCCACCGTTCCAGGAGCGTTCAACACTGTAATGCCCTTCTTTAATGCCAATCCGCTGCGGGGACGCACCTGAGCTTCGTAGCCAGCAGGCAATGCAATGTACAACCCCGTTGGAATAAGGCGGCGTTCCATAGGTTTTAGGGTGATGGGCTCATCCAGATTGGCTCGCAGGTCCATTCCCGCACTTTGGGAAGTTGCGTACTGAGGCAGGGGCTGATGCCCCTTGTTGACGACTTTTATTTGCATAAACATTATTTTTAGTGTGCAAAATTAGCGAATTATCTTTAAACAACCATATTTTTAGGTATAAAAAGTCGTAATTTGGCGTTTTTTTAGCAAAAGTATAAATTTAATGGTCTTTTTCTTTGCTATTTTACATAAAAGTATTATCTTTGCGGCAGAAATATGTTTTATTTATTAATTTAACGAGAAAGATTATGAAGAAAAAATTACTCATGTTACTCACCTTGCTCGTTGCATTCACGACAGGAGCAAAGGCAGAAGACAAACTCATTGATTATCCTGTGTGGCTTGTTTACGTTGACACCGACACAGAATTCGTAGAGCCGCAGTTGATCAATGATCAGGGTGTAACGGTGACTTATATCAGCACTGATACCAAAGTCGCTACAGTTGATCCTGTAACTGGTAAAGTAACTATCCTGAAGGCTGGTGCTACCAATATCACCGCTCATTACAAGGATGAGGTTAATCCCGAAAACGACTGTCATGCTGCTTACCTGCTGATAGTTCTTGGTTGGGGTGGTTCAGAACCTGCTGACGACCCCACAGAGGAGCCTGTTGATCCAGGCGATCTTCTGTGGTTCAATCCCACAGTGGCATACGGTCAGGTAGGCTATCCCTTCTCGCAGCCTACACTGAACAATCCTTATGGATTGACAGTTACTTATTCAAGCAGCGATACTGGTGTTGCTACCGTTAATCCCACAACAGGTACAGTAACACTTGTCAGCGGTGGTATCACTGTTATTACTGCAACGTTTGCAGGTAACGACCAGTACAAGCCCTTCTCTGCCAGCTACACTCTCATTGTCAGCAATGCAGAAGCTCACGGCCACGGTCTGTCCTTCGGTAATGTAGCTCTGTTGTATGCAAAGATTGGCGAGCCATTCACTGAGCCTAAGCTGATTAACCCCTACAACCTGCCTGTTTACTATGTCAGTTCAGATCCTGGTGTGGCAAAGGTTGATCCTCTCTCTGGTAAAGTGACATTGGTTACTCCTGGACAAACTAACATTTCTGCCGTATTTATTGGTGGCGCAGATTATGAGGCTGGTAGCGTCAGCTATCTGCTCCACGTGCTTCCCGCTGATATCATCGGTATTGAGTTCGACGCTAAGGGCATTACAGTGAAGGAGGGTGATGAGCCCACATCTCCCACGCTCAAGAACCCGAACAAGTGGACTGTTACCTTTAGCAGCAGCGACGAGTCGGTTGTAAAGGTTGATGCTAACACTGGTGCCCTCACCATCGTTGGCCCTGGCACAGCTATTATTTCTGCCACTGCTACTGACGAAGAGGGTAACACCTATACCGCCAGCTATACTGTCACCGTTCTGCCTGCAGCAGGTCCCGAGCCTGGTGAGAAAAAGAACGCCGACCTCTGGTTCAAGGTGATTTCTGGTGAGGCTGAAACCATTACAGCCTTTGAGGAACCCAAGCTGAACAATCCGTTCAATGTGGCCGTTACTTTCAGCAGCAGCGACGAGAAGGTTCTCAAGGTTGACGCTAAGACCGGTGAAGTAACCATCGTTGGTCCTGGTGCTGCTACCATTACTGCCAGCTACGAGGAGACCGATGAGTATAAGGGTGGCTCTGTAAGCTACAGCCTCATTGTCTCTGGCGAAGTAACTGCTATCGAAGAGGCAAGGTTCAACAAGCAGGCTGATGGTAAGATTTTCTCCATCGGTGGTCAGCAGGTGAGCAAGGCTTATCGTGGCATCGCCATCATCAATGGCAAGAAGTATTATGTGAAGTAACCCAATTTCACAATTAAATCATAAAAAAGCGGTAAATCCTCACGGGGTTTGCCGCTTTTTTCGTATCTTTGCAATCGTTATGATGAACTGGCAGCAATTAATCAGCAACAAACGGCTCGGACAGGAACGTATCCATCCTGAGCATCACAATGAAAGTCGGCAGACTAGCGAATCCGAAGGCCCAATCCGTACGGAGTTCAAGCGCGATTATGACCGTCTGATATTCTCAGCACCTTTCAGACGACTGCAGAATAAGACGCAGGTGTTCCCACTTCCTGGCAGTATCTTCGTTCACAACCGCCTTACCCATTCCCTTGAGGTAGCCTGTGTTGGCATGTCGTTGGGCAACGATGTGGCCCATGCCCTTACAGCCATTAACCCACAACTGAAAGATACTCTCTTTCAGGAGATAGGCCAGATTGTCTCTACCGCCTGTCTGGCTCACGATATGGGCAATCCGCCTTTTGGTCATAGTGGTGAGAAGGCTGTGCAGACCTTCTTTACCGAAGGCCCTGGTAGCGACCTGCAACGGCTGGTCAGTCATGAATTCTGGGACGATATTACCCATTTTGAAGGCAACGCCAATGCTTTCCGTCTGCTTACCCATCAGTTTGAAGGGCGCCGTCAGGGAGGCTTTGTCATGACTTATGCCACGCTGGCCAGTATTGTCAAGTATCCTTATTCCTCCTCTGCTGCCTCAAAAAAGGGAAAGTTCGGCTTCTTTTGCTCAGAACGACCTTACTACCAGCGCATTGCCGAGGAACTGGGCATTCCTTGTCTTTCTAAGCCAGGTGAGCCGCTGAGATACATGCGCCATCCATTGGTGTATCTCGTTGAAGCTGCTGACGACATCTGCTATGAAATCATGGATTTGGAGGACGCCCATAAGCTGAAACTACTTTCCTATGAGGAGATTGCAGCGTTGTTGCTCGGCTTTTTCGATGAGGCAAGTCAGCAGCATATCAGGCAGCGCATCATTGATGAAGGGCTCACTGACGACAATGAAAAAGTGGTCTACCTCAGGGCTTGTGTCATTGGGCGCTTGGAACATGAATGTGTCAGGATTTTCGTTGACCATGAACAGGAGATTCTTAGCGGTACTTTCCAGGGGAGTCTCGTCGACCATTTGCCTCCCCAACAGTCAGAAGCTTATCGCAAGTGTGCCGAACTGTCTTTGCAACGCATCTATCGTAGTAAAGTGGTGCTCGATGTCGAACTCTCCGGTTATAAAATCATGGAGACCCTAATGAAGCAGATGGTGGAAGCCATCATGCATCCCGACCGCTATTATTCCCAGCAGCTCATTGGCCGCGTCAGCAGTCAGTATGCCATTCAAAGCCCTGACTTCGAGACTCGCCTCATGGCTGTCATCGACTATATCTCAGGCATGACCGATGTCTATGCCCTTGATGTCTACCAGAAGATTAACGGTATTTCGCTGCCTATCGTGTAATATTGCTTCTCAGACAGTCTTTGCATAGCCGAGGGATAGCAGACTCAGCTTGACGTTGTTGGCCTTTAATAGTTCTCGTGCACAAGAGGTCATAGTGGCACCAGTAGTGATAACGTCATCGACCAGCAGCACGTGACGTCCCTCTATGAGGGTTGCATCTTTCAATTGAAAGACTCCGTCGACGTTCTCTTGACGCTCTGCATGTCCCAATTGTGTTTGGGTTTTGTTGAATCGCATGCGTCGAATGGCGTGGTGGGTAATAGGGATGCCTGTGATGCTGCTGATGCCTCGGGCCAGCTCCAAACTTTGGTTGTAGCCTCGCCAGAACTGTCGGCTTCGGGAAAGCGGAACAGGTACTATCACGTCAATACCCTCGAAGAAGCCTGCGTCGCTAAACTCACGGGCTATGATGCGCCCCATGACGTTGCCTATTTCCGGATGATCGTGGTATTTCAGGTCGTAGAGAATGTTGGCCGTCTGGGAACCTGCCTCGTAATAGAACAATGCGGCGGCGCGTTCCACTGGTATGATGCCCCAAAACAGCCGTGCGAGTATATTGTCGAGGGGATGTTGGCAGAAGTCCGTTCTGGGCAGATGCAGGTTGCAGGCGGCGCAAAGCACCTGCTCTGACACTGACAACCGTTGGTGACATACAACGCAAAAGCGTGGGGCCACGACATCGAGCAGGCGGTGTATGAAGCTAATCTTCTTCATCACTCATTTCGTCAATGTCACCGTCAATGCATTGGCGTATAATATCATAGGTAAAGCCACGTTGTAAGGCAAACTTCACTAATTTCTGGTTCCGTTCGTAGTCGGAGCCGTCTTTCAGGGTCTTCTGCTTCTGCTTTAATAATGGACGAAGCACACTGAGGTATTCGTCGTCATCTACCTCGTTGAGAACGCGCTCACGGATGTCCTTGTCAATGTGTTTCTGCCACAGTGCCTGTTCCACCTTGCGTTGTCCCCATTTGTTGTAGCGTATCTTATCGCGGACAAAGGCTTGGGTATAGCGCTCGTCATCAACATAGCGCTCGCTGACAAGGCGTTGCATGACGCGGGCTTGTGCCTCGTCGCTCATGTCCCAACGGCGCATCTTTTCTATCAGTTCATACTGGCAATGCTCGGCTCGTGCACAGAGCTGCGCTAATTGCAGGTAGGCACCCTGCTCTGAAACTTCTTTCATGGTTTCACTGCTTTAATCATTCTCTGCTTGCCGTATTGGTCGTTGTGTACTTCGATACCTGTCAGACCACTGTCAAGCAGCAATTCTACAAGGTCGGTGGCATAATGTGGGTTAATCTCAAGATAAAGCTGCCCCCCTGGGGTCAGCGACGTTACGCTATACTTCGCTATGGCACGATAGAACAATAGCGGGTCATCATCGGGTACAAAGAGTGCCAGCGATGGTTCGTGGTCCAGCACGTGATGCTCCATCTGCTCCTTCTCTTTTTCACAGACATAGGGCGGGTTGCTGACAATGATGTCCCATCGATTGGGTTCATAATTTGAGAGAGTCAATATGTCAATCAACTCGAAGTGTACGTCAGCGCCGAGTACTTCAGCATTGGCAGAGGCGATACGCAGTGCCTTAAACGAGATATCCCAGCCAGTTACCTTGGCGTGTGGTCGTTCGGCTGCTAATGTACAGGCAATGCAGCCACTGCCTGTCCCAATGTCGAGTATGCTCCCCTCCCACTCGGCAGACACTGTTGAGAGGCACCACTGACAGAGTTCTTCTGTTTCTGGTCTTGGAATGAGAACGCCTGGTCCCACATGGAACTGGCGTCCGTAAAAATAGGCTATCCCCACGACATATTGTACAGGCTCACCCTGTTCCAGTCGCACCATGATGTGTTCCAATTCCGCCTGGTCGTCAGCAGATAGGGCCGACACCCTGTCGCAGAGGATGTCGGCCCATGATAGATTGAAACGTACGTCAAGCACCCAGCGGACAATAGCTTTCGCCTCGTCAGCATCATATCGCTTTGTCAGCCGGTGCCAGCAGTTTTCGTAATTCACAGCTGATATTCGAACATGACCATCGAGTATGGAGGCAGATCGATGTCAAACTTCTTCTGGGCCTTGATGGTCTCCGTCTTCGGAGCGATGGGCTGCTGGTCGAAGTTGTTCTCGGCATCTGAAGCTCCAGTGAGCACTGTCTTTGTGGCAGTCTTCTTCAGCGGGAAGCGGCTCAAGTTGATGTCAGCCTCCTTCTCCTCGCCAGTGGCGTTCACCAGCTTGACAAAGAGCTTGCGGGTCTTGGCGTTGAGGATGACAGACTGTCCGTAGTGGACGTTCTCCTGAGGCTGCTCTACACCAGCGGCATCGCCTTCGAACTTCACACAGTCGCCGTAGTAATATTGGCCGGCCGACTTACCAAACATCTGCTGTACATAGTAGCTGCAGGTGAGGAACGGGCGCTCGTTGTCGAAGTAGATGAGGTCGGGATTCCAGTTGGTGGCGTTCTTGCGGGCAAAGAGCGGAGCGTAGCTGGTCATGCAGACCACGTCGCCATTGCGCTCGACG